>OIYO01000053.1_pt1 | contig 118201 bp, 113 predicted proteins | sample 1588191 | NCBI WGS metagenome assembly OIYO01 (sample SAMN03283275) | human gut metagenome | biome: human-associated habitat; material: feces | host: Homo sapiens | place: Peru | collected 2012 | reverse complement strand
ATTAAAAAAATAGATATTATTATGCGAGATATTTTTTTCATAATAAAACCTCCTAGCTTGTTATTAAAAAAGCAATTAAAAATTTACATGCTTCACATTATACAATACATTTTTAGATTTGTCAAGTATATATTATAAATATCCGCTTTATGACTACATAATATTAACTAAAAAAGTAAATTCCGTTTAGAAAATAAATATTTTTTACATTTTTTCAAAAATAATACCATCGCTGCAAGTAGTGGCCTTTTCTTTTTGATTTTCTTCTTTTATAGTCCATGCAATCACATACATATTTTTTTCATGGAAATACCTATACTTTTCTTCATCTAAATTTCTTATGTCATAGGCTACAAATTCTGGATTAATAATGCTAAAAAGTATTCTTTTATATACTTTTTCAAAAAAATCATCATTTCCTGTGATAAGTAATCCTACATCTGTGTCTTTGCATTTCTTTTTTACATACAAAACACTAAGCGGATTAAAAGATTCGATTAAATATTTTCCATTATATTTTTCTAGTTCTTTTATTACTAAATTTTCTAAGATATATACACCAACAGTTATTGTATTAGCAGTTATAATTGCTGTAGTAGTTCCTTTAATTTTTAAACAAAATTTTAGTGAATGGATTAAAAGAAGTTTAATATTCTTAGTTGCATCTTGTCCATGTAGTTTAGTAATATCTGTTCCTTTAAGTTTCTTTGGCGGGATAGGTGGTGCTTCTAAAAATGGAATTCTTATTAAAGGAAGCAACTATCTTGAAAACTTATCAAAAACTAAAGTAATCGTTTTCGATAAAACAGGAACCTTAACTAAAGGAACATTCAATGTAACTAAAGTTAATCCTATTGATATAACTGAAGAAGAATTATTAAAAATAGTAGCAACAGCTGAAAGTTATTCACCACATCCTATTGCTGAATCTATAAAACGTGCTTACAACAAAAAAATTAACGCTAAAGAAATCAAAAAATACGAAGAACTTTCAGGTTTAGGTATTCATGTAAAGACAGCTTCTAAAGATATCTACATAGGTAACAAGAAATTGATGCAAACTTTAAAAATAAAAGTAACAACTCCAGACATTGGAACAACTCTTCATGTTGCTATAGATAACAAATATACTGGAAATATAATTATTGCTGATGAAGTAAAATTAGAAGCAGCTACTTCATTATCTAAACTAAAAAAAGAAAATAACATTTCTAAATTAGTTATGCTTACAGGAGATAATAAAAAAATTGCTGAACAAGTAAGCAAACAAATAAAATTAGATGAATATTATGCTAATCTTCTTCCGGAAGACAAAGTTAAAAAAATTGAAGAAATAATTAATTCCCAACCAGAAAATGCTAAAGTGGCTTTCGTAGGTGATGGCATAAATGATGCTCCTGTTTTAACTCGTAGTGATATTGGTATATCTATGGGAGCTTTAGGATCTGATGCTGCAATTGAAGCTTCTGATATTGTTATTATGGATGATGACTTAGAAAAACTAAATACAGCTATAACAATTTCTCAAAAGACTTTAAAAATAGTTAAAGAAAATATCTATTTTGCTCTAACTATCAAAATATTATTTTTAATCCTTGGAGCTTTAGGTTTATCTAATATGATGATGGCTGTTTTTGCTGACGTTGGTGTATCAATTATCGCTATCTTAAATGCAATGCGTACTTTAAAAATAAAAATACAATAGATATGGTTTTTTCCATATCTTTTTTATTAAATAATATAGATAAAATTTATAAAAAATGATATGCTTTTTTATGAAAAAATCAATTGTTTATCACATAAAAAAGACAAATAATAACTACCAAGCTGATGGTGCGGCTAGAAGCTAAGAAAGGAATAATCATATGAAAAAAAATATTTTAACAATTAGTTTATTTCTTATTATTATCATCTTAACAATTACTATTGCAGTAATTGCTAACATTCATCATAATTTTAAAGAAAACATAAGTCCTTTACAATCTTTAATAATTAAAAATACTAGTATAAATCTTCAAGATAAAACAAAAAAATATTCTATAACAATACCTTGTGATGAAATAAAAGATTTAAATGAACAAATCATTTACTATCAATTAAAACCTAATTTTCAAGATAGTAAAGTTAAAGTTTCTACTCAATTATTAAACAACAATCAAATAGTAACTGATTTAAAAAAAGGTTTAACAAGTCTTAACATTACTATAGATATAACAACACTTGAAGGTCTTGAACAACTTTATAATATAGAAGCGACATGTCAAAAATAAAATAAGGGGGAATAAAATGAGTAAAACAGACGAAGTATTATCATTAATTAAAGAAGGCTATTCACTTAATGAAATTCCTAAATTGCTATCTTTAAATATTCGTGAATATAATGATATTTTAAAACAAATCAAAAATCGTGGTTATAATTTTAATAAAACCATAACCAGTAGTGGTCAAATAATCTTAAAACCCAATAAAAGTTTAAATTTTGATAATAACTCTCGTCGTTTACGTATCAATGTTAAAGATCGTTTCTTTCGTTGTATTTTTATTTCTGATTTACATATTGGAAGTATCTATGAAAGACCAAAACTACTACCTAAAGTATTTGACTATGCCAAAGCTCATGACATTCATATCATTATTAATGCTGGTGACACTATTGACAATATTTATCCAGAAAGTAACCAAGTTCTTATTAATAAAACATTACCATCTCAAATTAAAAAACTAATAAGAGTTTATCCTTACGCTGAAGATATAATTACCTTAAACTTAGGTGGTAATCATGAATATAAAAGTATTATTGAAGATGGTTATGATATTTTAAGAAAAGTAGAAAGTAGTCGTTATGATATGGTTTCCCTTGGTTATGGAATGTGTAAAATTTTATTAAAAGATGATTCCATAGCAGTCATTCATGATCTAAAAAAGTCTAATAAGTTAGATGTTCCTAACGATGTTTCAATGATTTATAAAGGTCATAGTCATAAAGCCAAAAATAGTTATAAAGAACAAAAAAAGACTTTCATTCCAGCTTTTTCTGAGGATGGAACAGGTGCCTATGAATATAAACCATTAATGGGCTTTTTAGATGTTCAATATATCTTTTATGACAAACTTATTGAACGAATAAATACCAAACAACTAGCGATCGTTAATGGTCAAATACGTCAAGCAAACGAAGAATCTGTAATCTTAAGAAAAATACCTCATCCAAGAAATATTGACAAAAAAGAGTGAATTTAATATAATTTAATCACAAACGAAGAAGAAGAAGAGTAAATAAGACTTTATATCAAAGAGAACTCTTGGTTGGTGAAAAAGAGTATATAAACTTATTGAAGAAACTTTGGAGTTGAATACTGTATACAAGGTATTCCGCTAATCACGTTAAGATTTTAAGAAGTAATTAAGGTGGTACCACGGCTAGCTCGTCCTTTAGGATGAACTAGCTTTTTTTAGAAAGGATTGATAAAAATGACTACCAAAGAATTAGCTGATTTAATATTTCCTAATATTACCAAAACAATTGAAGATTATGAAAAAGAATATCCAGAAAGAAATTTAAAAGAGGGGGCTAAAGTAACTCGTTATGCTCCATCACCAACTGGCTTTATGCATATTGGTAATTTCTATTCTGTTACAATCGACTATTTATTAGCTCGTCAAAGTGGTGGAGTTTTCTATCTTCGAAATGAAGATACAGACTCAGCTCGTGAAGTAGAAGGAGCAGTGGAATATATTCGTCATATCTTAGAACATTATAATATGAATCCAGATGAATACGAATATCGTGATAATGGTAAAACAGCTGGTATTTATGGACCTTATATCCAATCAGAAAGAAAAGAAATCTATCATGCTTTCATTAAACACTTAATAGCTGAAGGTAAAGCATATCCATGTTTCTTAACTCAAGAAGAAATGGATTCAATTAGACAAAGTCAAAAAGAAGATAAAAGAAGAATTGGTATATATGGTCGTTATGCTAAATATCGTAATTTATCTCCAGATGAAGCGGCAGAACGCATTAAAAATGGTGAAAAATATACTATACGTTTAAAGAGTAGTGGAGACTTCAATAAAAAGTTTAAATTTGATGATTTAGCAAATGGAACAATGGAATTTCCAGAAAATGATACTGACTTACCAATCATGAAATCTTCTAATTTACTTCCAACATACCATTTTGCTCATCTTGTTGATGACCATTTAATGCGTACAACTCATGTTGTTAGAGGCCAAGAATGGATAAGTTCAATTCCATATCATTATGAATTATTTAAAACATTTGGTTTTAAAATGCCTAAATACATTCATACACCATTAATTTTAAAAAAAGATGGGGATAAAATTAGAAAAATTTCTAAACGTTTAGATCCCGAAGCACGTATGACATATTATGAAGAAAAAGGCTATCCCGTTGAAGCTTTAATCGAAGCTATCATGACTATTGCCAATTCTAACTATGAAGCATGGCGTGAAAATCATCCCGATGCTCCATTTACAGAATTTGAATTTTCTCCAAAGAAAATGAGTGCTTCAGGAGCCTTGTTCGATTTAGATAAACTAGACAACATCTCTCGTAATTACGTTAGTAAACTAAAAGCTACCGAAGTATTTAAATTACTTGATGACTGGTCAAAAGAATATGATAAAGACTTTAATGAATTAATTAATAAATACAAAGACTATACCATTTCTGTTTTAAATATCGAAAGAGAACAAAAGAAACCTCGTAAAGATTATGGTTGCTTAAGTGAAGTAAAAGGTCAAATTTGGTATATGTTTGATGAATTATTTACTGATGTAAATTATGACTTTGATCCACGTTTTTCTAAAGAAACAATCAACGAAGTTATCAACACCTACTTTAATGAATACTTCGATGAAGCAGATGACAAAGATACTTGGTTCAATAAAATGAAAGAAATGACTGATAAATTAGGTTTTTGTTCTAATATGAAAGAATATAAAAATAATCCTGATAATTATAAAGGAAGTATTGCTGATATTTCTAATATTATCAGAGTATCAGTAACTAGCTTAAAACAAACTCCTGACTTATATGTTATTTTAAAACTATTAGGTAACACTCGTTTAAAAGAACGCATTAATAAAATTAACTAATTAAATTAAAACCTTGCTTACTTTAAAAGCAAGGTTTTAATTTGATAAATTTGACTAAAAAAAATATTAATAGTATTATCTAAACCAATAAGGGGGCTTAATTATGCATTTAAAAAATATTAATCATCAAGCCCTTAAAAGACTTCAAAAAAAATCATTAAAAAAATTAACTTATAAAGCCTTTATGTTAACAACAATTACTAGTTTTTTACTTTTTAGTAATGATAATCCTCCTTTAAAAACTAAAGTTATCTCTGTAAGTACTACATCTTCTTTTGATAAAATAGAAACAGAATTAAATAATCTTTCAGATGATAAAATATATAATTTTACTAACAATAAAGTTAAAGAAGAAATCTTAAAAATACTAAATAAAACTATGGATGAACCAATTACATATGGTGAACTAAAGAAAATAACAAGTTTAGAATTAACAGATCAAGTAACATCTGATGCTTTAACTGACGTAAAATATTTAACTAATTTAAAAATATTAACACTTAATAAATGTAATGTTGATTGTTCCGATTTAGAACATAATCAAAAACTGGAAGAAATAACTATAGCTTATAGTAATATTACTAATAATGATAAATTACCTAATCCTTTGAAAAAAATCTCACTAATTAATTCTACATGTAAAGAAGAAGTCTTTAATTTACCTTATCATACTAAAGAATTAAATGTATTATATAGTTATATAAATAATTTATCTTTTAAAAATCATCTTTCTTTAACCAAGTTAGTTTATAATTCTTCATCAGTTTTAGATTTAAATATTTTAGAAAAATGTTCTAACCTAGAAAGTCTAGATTTATCTTCATCTCTCAATATTAAAAATGTTTCTAAGTTATTAGATTATTCTCAAATAAAAAAAATAACTCTTGATGATTATGCTCCTATTTGGCTTAACGAAGATACTTATATTAAACTAAATAGTTCTAAAAAAGTATCAGTTCCTTATGATTTAACTTCAGAATGTTATTACTTAGATAAAGTTACTGAAGAAATTCAAAAACGTCATAGTAATATCCAAAATCAAATTGATGAGGCAATTAATTACATTGTAAGTACTTTCTTTTATAATGAAGAATTATCTATGCAAGAAGAATTAACCACCTCTCAACATCAAATGCTAACTAACTATAATACATATCCTATTAAAACATCATTTAGTAAATCAGGAATAATTTGTATCAATTATGCTTCATTGTATCAAGCACTTTTAAATCGTCTTAATATAGAATGTTATACACTTCAAAGTACTAACCATGCTTGGAATTTATATAATAATAACAATGACTTAGAACAAATTGATCTAACTAACATTGATCAAGTTCCTCTAATCTATGATGAAGAAAGTAAACAAACATCTCTATTAGATATGACAGGGGCTGTTAATTTAATTAATTTTGGTACAGATACTAATATTACTAATCAAATATATCAACCTTTAAATTATCCTATTATCTTAAAGAAAATAGTTCCATCTGAACTAGGCTATTTAACTAAAAATAATAATTATCTATATGAAATACTTTATAATAACCGTAAATATATCCTTACACCATTAGCTCTTATATTACTTATCCAAGCCTTAAATGAAATAAAAAAATATTATCAAATAACTAAAAAAGAACGAAAACTTCGAGAAAAAGAACAAAAACTTACTAATGAAATAATCGAAACAATAAAAGAAATATCTTTAAAATAACAGTTAATTGACACCTCAACTTCTAATAAAATCTATAAATATTAAAAAATGCGTTAAAATATAAATAGGATACGAATTTGTCATATCATAGAATATATGGTATAATTTGGAAGTCTGAGGTGAAAAAGATGACAAAAAAAAGCAAAGAAGAATTTTACTCCTTAGTCGAAGACATAACTAATAATAAAGATTTTAATAAATTAAATAAAGAATTACATCATGGTATAACTCGTTATGAACACTCTATGCGTGTTGCCAAACATACTTATATTATCGGTAAAGCCCTTAATATGAAAAATCTTAATGAAGCAACTCGTGCTGCTCTATTACATGATTTTTATATTAACGATGACTTAAAAGGACAGAGTAGTGCTAAAAAATTAGGAACACATCCTGAAGTAGCACTTCATAACAGTCTTAAATACTATGATTTAAATGAAATGCAACAGGATATTATAAAATCTCATATGTTTCCTTGTAACTTAACTGTTCCCAAGTATAAAGAATCATGGTTAGTTTCAACAGTTGATAAAACTGTTGGTTTATATGAAATGCTTCGCTTTAAAGTTTCTCTTTATACAGGAATATACTTATTATTCCTATTTGAAATTATTAAATTACCAAGATAAATTATAGTCGAAACTATAATTTTTTTATTGTCAAAAATATATCAATTTTCTTATTTTAAATTAAAACATATTTAAAAAAAATAGTTTTAATGATAAAATTAAACCAACAATTAATTTTTTGTTTCTTTTTTTTAAAAAAAGTGTTATTATCGTTAGTGACAAACAGCTTGAAAAACTTTTCATCAAGGATTTAGAAAGGGTTTTTATTTATGGAAGAAATTAACTTAAAAGAGTTATTTGACTATTTTAAAGAAAGAATTATAGGAATGTTAATAATTCTCTTAATCGTCGTTGTAGTAGGAAGTGCTTATTCAATCTTCCTAAAGAAACCAAAATACCGTAGTACATCAACTATTGTTTTGGTTAGCGAAAATGGTGCTCAAGGACAACAAACAACACAAAGTGATGTTAACTTAAACCAAAGCTTAGTAGCAACTTATAGTGAAATTGTTAAAAGTCGTAAGATAGCTGATAACGTTATTAAAAATCTGTCTTTAGACTATGATACAGATGAACTGCTAGATCATGTTACTGTTTCAACTAAACAAGATACGGAAATCATTAAAGTTGAAGTTGTTGATTCAGACAAAGGTCTAGCTGCTGATATTACTAATGAGATAATCAAAGAATTTAGTAAAGAAATATCATCTATCTATAAACTTCAAAACGTTTCACAAATAGATGTAGCTGAAGAAGCTGAAGAACCATATAACATCAATATTGTTAAAGATATGGTTATTTACTTATTTGTTGGAATCGTTTTAGCCTTCGGTGTAGTATTCGTTATATATTACTTTGATACAACTATTAAATCATCTGATGAAGTTGAAAATAGATTCGACTTACCAGTTATTGGTGTTGTACCAAAAGTAAAACGTAAAGAAAAGTAGGTGACAAAAATGAATAATGAAACAGATTTATTAATAAATATAAATCCTAAATCAATGTTTAGTGAATCAATTAAAAGTATTCGTACTAATCTTCAGTTTTCTGCCGTAGACAAAGAATTAAAATTGATTTTAAGTACTTCTCCAGAAGCCGGTGATGGTAAAAGTTTTATTACTGCCAACCTTGCAGCAGCTTATGCCCAAGATGGCAAAAAAGTACTAATTATAGACTGTGATTTACGTCGTGGTCGTCAACATACTATATTTAACATTATGAATCCAACTAATGCTGGATATTCTAATTTGATTTTAAATTATAAAGACGAAATAAAAATGAGTCGTTATATTGTCAAAACAGATGTTAAAAATATAGATTTATTACCAACTGGTCCAATACCACCAAATCCAATTGAATTACTATCATCTAAGAGTAATGCTGATCTTTTAGAAGCTCTAAGAGAACATTACGATATAATCTTACTTGATTGTCCACCTATTTTAGGTATGTCAGATACATCAATATTAACTAAATACTCAGATGCTAATATTTTAGTTGTATCAAGTGGTAAAACGCAAATTGATATGATCGAAAAAGCTAAAAAAGCATTTGAAACTGCCAATAGTAAAATCAATGGTGTTATCATAAATCGTGCTAACACTAAAGGAAGTAGCTATTATTCATATTATGCTAATAGCTATTATGAGAAAAAAGAAAGATAAAGCATTAGAAAACTAATGCTTTATTAAAAGTGTTACGAAATTTTATAAAGAAAAGTGGGGGAATTATAATGAATGATGTGGCAACAGTTCAAAGCATAAGCTTAAAAGAGGTTTTTTATCTAGTAATCAAACGTACCTTTGATATTATTTGTGGATTAATAGGAGTTCTTATTTTAATACCTATTAGTATAATTATTAAAATAATATATATTTGTAATAAAGATTTTTCACCAATCTTTTTTACACAAAATAGAATTGGTAAGAATGGCAAAGAATTTAAATTTTATAAATATCGTTCTATGGTAGCCAATGCCGATGAGGTTTTATTTAGAATGCTTAAAGAAGATAAAGAAATTGCTAAAGAATATAAAAAGAATAAAAAATTAAAAAATGATCCACGTATAACTAAAATAGGGGCATTCTTACGTAAAACGTCTTTAGATGAACTACCTCAGTTAATTAATGTTTTAAAAGGTGATATGTCTATAATTGGTAATCGTCCTTATCTACCTCGTGAAAAAGAAGATATGGGAGAATATTATGATGATATTGTTAAAACTAAACCTGGTATTACTGGTTATTGGCAGGTAAGTGGTCGTAGTGATCTTTCGTTTAAAAAACGCTTAGAATTAGAACAATTCTATTCTAATCAAATATCATTAAAATTAGATATCAAAATATTCTTTAAAACTTTCCTAGTTGTCTTTCTAAAAAAAGGTGCAAAATAAATTTGATAAACAAGTATAGTCATAAAAAGATGAAAGTCATCTTTTTATGACTTTTTTTAAAATCAAATTACTTTTTTCTTGTTAATTACTATCATTATAAATATAATAGAGAACTAGAAAGAAGGGAAAAGTATGGAAAATATTCCTAATACAATAAGTGTTATTATCTCGACTATTGCCTTAATAATATCTATAGTTCACAACGCTAAAGAACAAAAAAATAACATTATTCTAGAAAAGAAAGTAAGAGATCAAGAAAAATTTGAACAAGAAATAAATGATATCCTAAACTTATATCCAGTTTTAATAGAAGATTACATTAACAAAACATATCTTGATATAAGAGAAGTAACACCAGAACTACAAATTAAATTTGATATTGAATCAATTGATAAGATAAATGGTTTAAATTCTAAATATCATTTAAAAATTCAAGGTATTAATAATAAAATAAACTTGTTATATAAATATCAAGACTTGGAACATCCTGAGTTTGATAAATTTAATATAAAATTAAAAGATCTTAATGATGGTATTTGTAACGTAATAACTAAGTTTAGCACATTTCCTTCCGAATGCGTTAACCACAATCAAGGTTTTACTGAAGCCGAAGCTCAAGCAAAAATAGCTAAAAGATGTGAATATGTTAATGAGTTATGTAATTTATATACATCTAATATAAATGAATTATATCAACTAGCGAATACATGTATCGAAGAAAGAAGTAAATTAAGTATGAATAAATGATTGTCAAATACCATGACAATCATTTATTTTTATAAATTTAATATTCCACTATTACCTTTTATAATAGGAAATATTATGGTAAAATATTAATTGCAGAAAAAAGGGATTGGTTAATAACATAATATAAATCAAATTTATATCATCGTATCTTGATTATTCTTTATATTTATGTTACCATACAAACGATTTATTTGAAAAAATGAGTATGAGTTTATATATTAATAAATATTTATTCTGAAGTAACTATAGAACTATGCTGTTAATTTAATACTTAAGACAACTATTTAATCTTTAGGATGAATATCAATGTTGATATTCATTTTTTGTTGTAAAAAGGAGTAGAAGCAAAGATGGGTAAAAAAGTATCAACAATAGACATAATATGTCCGTTGTATAAAGCAGAAAACTACATTGATTATTTGCATAAATCATTTTTAAGACAGGAAAATGTAAAAATAAATGAAATAAAATATGTTTTAACTGAATGTAATGATGGAACAGAAAAATATTTGATAGATAATAATATTAAGTATAAGAAAATAAAGCCAAAAGATTTCTCTCATTCATTAACCCGTGAAACAGAAGCTTTTTCATCAAAAGCAGATATTGTAGTGTTTGTTACACAAGATGTAAAAATAGAATCTAATGACTGGTTATACAATTTAACAAAAGATATTAATGATAAAGATATTGTGGCTTGTTATTCAAGACAAATAACAAAGTACAATAACATTGAAAAATATACTAGAGAAGCTAATTATCCTGCAGAATCAAAAGTTGTAAGTAAATCAGATTTACCTTCATTAGGCCTGAAAACTTTCTTCTTTAGCGATGCTTCATCAGCTATAAGTAGAAAAGTCTTTGTCGATTTGAATGGATACGATAATAAAAAGCTTCCCATATCAGAAGATATGTATATTGCGTATAAAATAATTATGACTGGTTATAAAATAAAATATTGTGCAGATTCTGTTGTGTATCACTCTCATAATTTTACATTAAAAGAAATATATGATAGATATAAATTAACTGGTAAATTCTTTAAAGAAAACAATTATTTAGACCAATATGGAACAACAAACAGTGGAGCGAACCTTGCAAAATACGTGTTAAAAAGAATAATTCAAGAAAGAAGATTTAAATTATTATTTAGATATCCGTTTGACATGGCAGTAAGATTATTTGGAATGAAAGCTGGTAAGATGTAGAATGAAAAGAGACTATTTTATATCGGTTGCTATGGCAACTTATAATGGTGAAAAATATATAACAGAACAAATTGATTCTATACTAAAACAATTGAGTGAAAATGATGAATTGATTATTTCGGATGATGGATCAACAGATAAAACTATTAAAATTATAGAAAAATATAAAGACAAAAGAATAAAACTTTTAAAAGGTCCACATAATGGTGTAAAACAGAATTTTGCTAATGCAATAACTAATTGTAAAGGTAAGTATATTTTTCTTTCAGATCAAGATGATGTGTGGCTGGAAAAAAAGGTTGATAAAGTCTTAAATACTTTTGAAAATGAAAAATGCACTTGTGTTTTACATGATAATATAGTTTTTGATTCTGCAAGTGGAAAAACAATAATTGAATCATTTTTCAAGTACAGACACTGCCAAAGTGGAGCTTTAAAAAATATTATTAAAAATTCTTACATTGGTTGTTGTATGGCTTTTAGCAGAGAAATAATAGATGAAATTTTGCCGATTCCTAACAAGATAGAGATGCATGATCAATGGATTGGTATAATAAGCGATTTGTATGGGAAAACGTCATTATTAGAAGAAAAGTTGATAAAATACAGAAGACATGACAGCAATGTGTCTGAAATGAAACATTACGGAATTGCCAAAATGATTACAAATAGAGTAAATTTAATATCTGAATTGTTAAAAAGGAGAAAAAAATGAGAGTATTATATATCTTTGACGAAGATGATAAATATGGTGCTGCTAAGGCTGGAATGGAAATGGTCAAAGAAGTTAAAAAAAATAATATTATCCCAATAGTGGTAACTTCAAATTCGAATAGAATAAATTTTCAGTGTGATAAATTAGAAATTGAAAATTACAGTACAGGGCATCATAAGTTTACTTATTGTTTAACTTCATCAAAACTAAATAATATTGTTAAATTTTTACCACGATTTTTTAGATATAAAATTTCGCTATATGTTGCACTTTATAAGATAGGTAAAAAAATAGATTTGTCAACTATAGATATAATTCATTCTAATAATTCTGGAATAGACTTGGGAGTAGAACTATCTAGAAAATATAACATTCCTAACATAATTCACATTAGAGAGTACGGGGTTGGAGATAATGGATATCGAGTACACTCTTATAGAAAAAATTATATTAAATATTTTAATAGATATGTTAACAAATTTATTTTAATTTCTAATGCTGTTAGTGAATTTTGGATAAAAAAAGGAATTGATAAAAGCAAAATAGAAAAAATATATGATGGAGTTGACACAGAAAATATTAAAATAGCACAAAATAATAATAAAAAAATAAGATTTATTATTCTTGGATCTATAAGTGAAGGAAAAGGTCAAATAGAGTTGTTAAAAGCATTGAATTTGTTGAATTCGAAAGCAAAATCTCAAATAGAAATAGATATTGTAGGAAGTGGTACTAAAGAAGATGAGTTACTTCTTATTTCAAAAATAAAAAAATATAATTTGGAAAAAATTGTTTTTTTTAAGGGATATGATGGTAAAATTTACGAAAAACTAAATAATTATGATTTTGGTATTAATTGTTCAAAAGCAGAAGGGTTCGGAAGAACAACAATAGAATATCTTTCTAGTGGCCTATTCGTAATTGCATCAAGTATAGGTGCAAATAAAGAATTAATATGTGATAAAAAATTAGGAACTTTATATGAAATTGGAAATGAAGAAGATTTATCAAAAAGCCTCTTATATGTAATTAATAATAAAAGAATATTATTTAAAGAAAAAGAGTATAGGGTTGATTATGCTAGACAATTTTCTGTATATAACAATTGCAATGAGGTTATTAAAGTTTATAAGGAGTTGATCAATAAATGACATTTTATATGCTTTTATGTATTATTTTGTTAATATTTTTGTTGCCTTCAAAGCAAAAAGGTGTTTGGAGAAAAGTGTCAATTATATTAACTACAATAACCTTATTAGCAGTATATGGTCTAAGAAATGTCAATGTTGGAATTGGAGATGTTGTTAATGTTTATTTGCCAGAATACAATAGGGTAGTCATGAAACTTAATTATTTTCAAATCTTGAACAAATTTAAAGATCCCGCTTTTTATGTTATGACAAAATTTATAATTAATATTTCTAACAATAATGTTAATTTTTGGTTATTTGTGTGTGCTTCATTATATGTTATTCCACTAATGAAATTAATATATAAGGAGTCTTTAAATCCTTTAATAAGTGTTTTTATGTTTCTGGCCTTTGATTTCTTTGGTACTGCTTTTTCTGGACTTAGACATTGCATTGCTTGTGGAATTTTGTTTTTCTCTTTTAAGTATTTGAAAGAAAAAAAATTTATACCATTTTTGATAATAGTCCTAATTGCATCGTGTTTCCATATAACGGCATTATTATTTTTATTAGCATATCCAGTTATCAATATAATAAAATGGAAAGAATATAACAAAAGTAATGTTCTTATGTTAAATGTTATAGTACTATGTCTTTTTGTCTTTAATAAGATGATGGGGAGTTATATATTAAAATCGATTTTTGACATAGTTATTAATGTCTTTAATTTATCAAGGTTTAGTATTTATACAGCAGAAAATTATAGCTCTTTAAATTCTAATTTATTTATAATACATTATGCTTTTTTTCTATTTTCAAGTTTGTTGTATAAAAATAATGTTATCAAACAAAATTCAAATGAGGATATTTTTTATAAATTACAATTTATAGGTGTTATATTGTTAACTTTTATTGGAACTTTAGGAGAATTTTATAGATTGAGTTATTTTTTTATATCTTATTCAATCTTTTTGATTCCATCGGCTATAAATATGTTTAGGTATAGTAACACAAGAAAAGCAGTTAGTTTGCTAATATTAGCTATGTGCTTTTTATATTTTTTATTCTTTGGTATATACAATAATGTTTTGGTACCATATAGATTTTTTTGGAGGTGAAAAATGAAAAAAATAGCAATAATAACATTATGTGGAAACATTAATTATGGAAATAAATTACAAAATTTAGCTTTACAAGAATCATTAAAAGGAAGAGGATTTTTTGTTGAAACAATATGGAATGATGATTCAAATAGTAGGACATTTAAAGAAACAATTGCTTCAAACATTACAAAAATAAAAAAAATATTTAAATTTAAAAAAAACATATATAAGTTAGAAAAAGAAAGAAAAAACAAGTTTGTAAATTTTAATAATAAATATCTGAATTACTCAAAGATGAGAATTTCAAAAAACAAAGAAAATTACAAAATTGCAAAATTTTATGATTATTTTTTCGTTGGTAGTGACCAAGTTTGGAACTATAATGATCCGACTTTTTCAGATATTTATTTTTTAGAATTTTCACAGGAAAAAAATAAAAATTTTTCATATGCCGCTTCGTTTGGAGTAGATGAAATACCAAATGAATATGAAGAACTTTATAAAAATAAATTGAAAAATTTCAAAAAAATATCGGTTAGAGAAAAAAATGGTAAAAATTTTTTAAATAAAATAGGGTATGATTCAGAGTATGTATTAGATCCGACTATGCTTTTTAATGCAAAAGAATGGAATAAAATACTAAAAATAGAAGAAAAAAGAATCTTAGAAGAAAAATATGTTTTAGTTTATTTCTTATCAGAGGATGAATCCTTTTATAATAAAATAAAGGATTATTGTAGTATAAATAATTTTAGAATAATAAATATCTTTGATTATAATGACGAATATTATGTTACAGATCCTGTAGATTTTGTTAATTTAATAAAAAATGCAGAATTTATTTTTACTGATTCGTTTCATTCGACTGTTTTTTCCATAATTTATCACAAAAATTTTATTGTTTTTAACAGAAAATCTTCAAATAAGAATATAACTAATTCAAGAATGGATAATTTGTTGGATACGTTAAATTTAAATGATAGAAAATTTAAAAATGGAAAAAGCATTACGGAATATGAGTCATTATCTTACGAAGAATGCGAAAAAAAACTAAAGGAATTTAAAATGATATCAAATAATTTTATTGAAAGTTGTTTAAAAGAGGATGATAGATGTGGAAGAAAGTAGAAATCAACGAAAAAGCGGTGCAATTTTATCATATTTATCTATAATAATTAGTACAATTGTCCAACTGATATATACACCTTTTTTAATTAGAATGTTAGGTCAAAGTGAATATGGTTTATATTCACTTGTTTCCTCAATAATTGGTTATTTAACTATACTAGATTTAGGATTTGGGAACGCAATAATTGTGTACACAGCAAAATATAGGTCTCAAAAAAAGTATGAGGAAGAAAAAAAACTACATGGAATGTTTCTAGTAATATTTTGTATTATTGGTTTAATAGCTGGTCTTTTAGGATTATTATTGTATTTCAATGTACCATTATTATTTGGAAAAACAATGACAGATATAGAATTGCATAAGGCCAAGATAATGATGTTGATATTATCATTTAATTTAGCAATAACGTTCCCATTTAGCATCTATTCATCAATTATTACTGCTTATGAAAAGTTTACTTTTCAAAAGGTTATATCTATTTTAAATACAATATTAAAACCAGTATTGATGATTCCTCTATTATTTTTAGGGTATAAGTCAATAACAATGACTGTTGTAATAACAGTGGTAAATATGATAGTATTATTATCTAATTATTTTTATTGTAAGAAAAAACTTGGTGTAAATTTAAAGTTTATGGGCTTTGATAAGCTTCTATTTAAAACAATATTAGGATACTCGATTTGGATTTTTTTGGGGGTAATTGTTGATAAAATTAATTGGAGTGTTGACCAATTTGTACTAGGTGCTGTTTCTGGAACCATAGCAGTATCACTATACTCTGTTGCAAGTCAAATAAATACTTTGTTTGTGAATCTGTCTACAGCAGTAAGTAGCGTGCTATTACCAAAAATGAGTAAAATGGTCGCTGCAAAAGCAAGTGCAACTGAACTTACTGATGAAATGACAAAAGTTGGACGTATACAATATTATATAATATTTTTTATGGCCAGCTTATTTACAATAATAGGTAAGGATTTTATAATTTGGTGGGCTGGAAAGAATTTTGAAGAAGCATATTACGTTGCTTTGATATTGATAATTCCTTTGTGTTTTCCATTAATACAAAATTTAGGCTTAAGCATTCTTCAAGCTTTAAATAAATACAAATTTAAATCAATTAGTACGTTTGTAATGGCTTTATTTAACGTGGTAATATCATACTTTTTAGCAAAAAAATATGGTCCAGTAGGTAGTGCTATAGGAACGGCTATAGCATTAATTATATGTAATATATTTTTGATAAATTATTACTACTATAAATCAATCGGGTTAAATGTATTAAGGTTCTGGAAGAACATTTTTAAAATGACAATAACTTTTATTCCATCAGTAGTCGTTACGGTCATATTTTATATAATTTTACCTGTAAATGGGGTTTATAAAATAATTTTAATAGGAACCTTGTATACGTTCCTGTATATTATGTCTTGCTATTGGGTTACCTTTGACAGTTATGAAAAGAGATTAGTAGCAAATGTTTTAAAAAAGTTAAGTATAAAAGGAATGTTAAAAAATGATAGTAGAAAAAAATAAATGTTGCGGGTGTCATGCTTGTTTTAATGTTTGTCCAAAAAAAGCTATAAAGATGGAAAGGGATGAAAATGGATTTAAGTATCCCATTATAGATAAAAATAAATGTGTAGGTTGTAAGTTATGTGAAAAAGTGTGCCCTGTACTAAAAAGTACAGATATAAATAATAATATTTCTGCTTATGCATGTTATAATATGAACGAATCTGAAAGATTAAATAGTTCATCAGGTGGCATTTTTATCTTAATAGCAAAAGCTATTATTAATAAAAATGGCGTTGTTTATGGAGCATCTTTAGATGAAAACTTTGAGGTAAAACATATAAAAGTTGATACAGAGGAAAATCTAACTAAATTAATGGGTTCAAAATACGTTCAGAGTGATATTGGAACAACTTTTTCAGAAATAAAACAAATGTTAGAAGATGGGAAAATTGTATTGTTTACAGGAACACCATGTCAAATAGAAGGACTCAAATCATTTTTGGTTAAAGATTATAGTAATCTTTATACTCAAGACATAATTTGTCATGGTGTACCTTCACCTCTTGTTTGGAAAAAATACAGAGAATATAGAAAAAATAAAGATAAATTATTACCAAAATCAATTAGTTTTAGAAATAAAGATAATGGTTGGCTTTCTTTTAACATGAAATTTGTTTATAATAATAAAGAATACAAAGCAAGTCAAAATACGGACTTGTATATGCAGGCTTTTTTAAAAAATATAAGTCTAAGAGATTCGTGTTATAATTGTCATTTTAAAAAAATAAATAGAGTATCTGATATAACTTTAGCTGATTATTGGGGAATTCAGAATATTGATAAGAACATGTTTGATAATAAAGGAACATCCCTGGTTATAATTAATTCTAATAAGGGAAAAGAACTTTTTGAGTTAATAAAAAATGATATTAACTTTATTTCAACAGACTTAAATGAGGCATTAAAATATAACACAGCAATGACAGAATCAGTAAAGTCAAGTAAGAATAGGGAAGAATTTTTTAGAAATATTAATAACTATGATTTTAAAAAATTGATAAAAAAATATATTCCTAAAGACAATATGTTTAAGAAAGTAATTAGAAAGTTAAAAAGAATTATAAAAAAATAATTATAAGGAATTGCATAAAAATTTATAAACTAGGTATAACATGAAAAAGAATATTTTCAGTATTCTAAAATCATAATTATATCTAGTTATTTTTGGCTTTAAAGTAAAGTTATTTCCAATTAATTATCAAGCATTGCAAGAAGAAGCACAATTTTTTTAATAGTGGATATACTTTTTATGGAATTTTATTTTTGTTTTTTAGAATGATTTTCATCTAAAATAACACCTAATTTCCAATGTAAACTATGTTTATTCCAACGGCATCTGGTTGCATCTCTGAAAGCTTTTATATTAATTTCTTTTCTTATAATATAATATTGCTCTTTAACTGTAATCTTTGATTTTTCTCTTCAGCAGCATCTCATTATCCAAATCATTGTTAATTGATAAACTTTTTCATTTTTCATTGTTATTAATAAAAGATGTATCACAAAAATATAACAATCTCTATATTCAATACGTCCGTGATAATTTTTAAAATCAGTATAAACACATAACATTCTATAGATAATAAGAATCAAAATGTTTATTAATTCGTGTTTTTCATCTAATTCTTCTTGATCTTTTAAAACTTCAAAATACTGAAATAAACATTTTATATATAATTCATCTCTATTTATTAATATAACTATGTATGATTTTTAAACTTTTTATTAAAAATTATTGTTTTTTGGCGATTACTGTACTCTAAAAAATAAAATTTTGACTTAAAAAAGCAATTATAATATAATATAATGGAAAATTACAAAACTAGAAAGGAATAATAGTAATTAGCGCCAGACCATTAAATTGGTGACGAGGAAGTAGTTATCGAAAATTCGGCGGATGCTACTACGGTTAAGTGACCCGTTAAGATATATATATAAAAAGCAAAATCAAGATTGTAACAAAAAATATATCACACATGATTTCATTACAGAAAGAGGTAAATAATATGTGTGGTATCGTTGGATACATTGGTAAAGAAAATGCCATTGAGGTTTTAATTAATGGCTTAGAAAAATTAGAATATAGAGGCTATGACTCTGCTGGAATAGCCTTCTTAACAGATAATATAAGAATTTTAAAAAGTAAAGGTAAAATTAAAAATTTAAAAAATAAAATAAATTTAGATGAGAAATCTACTTTAGGAATAGGACATACAAGATGGGCAACACATGGAGAAGCAAATGAAACAAATGCTCATCCTCATCAAGTAGGTAAAATTACACTAGTTCACAACGGAATTATTGAAAATTATGAAAAAATAAAGAAAGAATTAATTAATAAAGGCTACACTTTCAAAACTGAGACTGATTCAGAAGTTGGATGTGCATTACTTGATTTTTTATATCAAAAAAATCAAAATATGATTCAAAGTATTGAAGAATTTAAAACTATAGTAAAAGGTTCATATGCTTTGGGAATTATTTGTAGTGATGATAAAGATACTTTATATACAGTAAAAAATGCTAGTCCTTTAATAATTGGTGTTGGTGATAATGAAAATTTTATTGCTAGCGATGTTCCAGCTATTTTAAAGTATACAAATAAATATATAACTTTAGATGATTTAGAATTGGCTAAAATAACTAAAGATAAAATAGAATGTTACAATAAAAAGAATAAAGTAACAAAAAAAGACATAAAAATTTTTAATGGAGACACTATGGATATTGAAAAAAATGGATATGAACACTTTATGTTAAAAGAAATTCATGAAGAGCCTAGTGTCATCAAAAAAACATTTGATAAATATATAGTTAATAATAAAATTGATGATAAGATACTTGATTTATCAAAATATAAGAAAATAACTATTGTTGCATGTGGTAGTGCGTACCATGCTGGGTTAATTGGTAAAAATTTAATTGAAAATTATGCTAATGTTCAAGTAGATGTTGAAATAGCTAGTGAATATCGTTATAAAAAGCATTTCTTTGATAAAAAAGAATTAATTATTGTTGTATCACAATCTGGAGAAACTGCCGATACTCTAGCATCTTTAAAATTGGCTAAAGAAAACAAAATTGATACTTTAGGAATTATAAATGTAAAAGAAAGTTCTATTGCTAGAGAATCAGATATTGTTTTATATACTGAGGCGGGAAATGAAATAGCTGTTGCCACAACAAAAGCTTATTCAGCTCAAGTTGCCATACTTTCTTTAATTAGTCTTGCTATTGCTAATAAAAACAATTTTTTTAATAAAGATGAAATAATTGAAATATTAAAAGAAATAAAATTACTCCCCAATAAAATAGAGCAACTAATTAACAACGATAACTACAAAAAAATAGCTGAAGAGATTTACAAAAATGATAATATTTTCTTCCTAGGTAGAGGTATTGATTATGCTATTTCTTTAGAGGGATCATTGAAATTAAAAGAAATTTCTTATATTCATAGTGAAGCATATGCTGCCGGTGAACTTAAACATGGTACTATATCTTTAATAGATAAAGGAACTCCTGTTATTGCTATTATAACCGATAATAGTATCAAAGACAAAACTATCAGTAATGTAAAAGAAGTAAAAGCAAGAGGAGCTAAAACTATTTTGATTTCAAATGAAAATTTAGATAATAGTTGCTTTGATAAAAAAGTTATTATTCCTAATATTCATCCTTTGCTTCAACCATTACTTACTGTAATTCCTTTACAGTTAATTGCTTATGAGGTTGCCAAATTAAGAAATTGTGACATCGATAAGCCTAAGAATTTAGCTAAATCAGTTACAGTAGAATAAAAGCTCACATAATGAGCTTTTTTTATCAATTTTAGTTAGAACAAATAATTATAAAAGAATCATTATTGAATATGTTAGCCGCAGTTCATTTACAACATTTACTTTTTTTTGTAATTGATTTTTCCTTGCTTGAACAACGGTTCTCAATTTCTTTGAGTGTTAAGTTCCATTTCTTTATATAAATTTTCTTCTTTTAATGTTTTCATCTTTAACTTCAATTTTTTCTTTGCTACTTTGGACATAGTTACTCGACCTTGCCTTCATTCGTTATAAATAATTATTCTTTCATCGTAATTTGATTTTGCCATATAAAAAATTTGTCACTATTTCCAAGAAAAGGGACATATTATTGTAAAACAACATTATTTGGAACAACTGATACAATAATATATCATAATAAGTTGTATTTGAAAGTTGGAGTAACTATATAGATAACATATTAAATGGGTTTAGTTTAAGAAAAATTGCTGAATACATATAATATAAGCTTATCAAGAAAAATACAATCAAATGAGAAATATTTCCTAATTAGCTTAAAATGAACAAAGCAATAAATATGCTAAGATTTTTAAAAAAAGACATCACCAAAATCATCATATTTGTGCATAAACTATCATAAGGTTTGTCTGCTTCAAGCATAGATGAAAATGATAATTTAATGTTTTAATACAATTTTGTTATAAAAAAACAATTTTAGATAATTTTATGGTATTATAGCATTACAAAAAAACATTTGAGAGAAATATTGAAATGAATAATTTTATGTATATTTTGCAAAATACTACAATTGAACAACTTAAGGAAAAAATAGATCAAAACCAATTTGTTGATAAAAATTTAAAAGACTTTAATAAAGGTAAAGAAATAATTGATGAATTTTTAAAATTTAGTGAAAATAATATAGATGATTCGGTTAAAAAAATGTTGATTATTTATGGAGTTTATAAAGCGAAAAGTAACCAATTAATTAAAAACTAAAACAGTATAGACAATGATAAAAAGGGAATATATAAGTTAAAATAAGTTGATAGTATTATAATTAATATTTTTTGTTAATTAAATTTTTTGAAAAAATAGGTATATTGGAAAGTTAATCAGGAGGAGATGTTATGTTAAATGAATTAATAGAAGATGTAAAAGAAATAAATTCAGAAAATGATATTTTTGGTACATACCAAAAAGCTTTATCAATCACTAAATTTATTGAAATGGAAGAAAATGAAAAACTATTATCTGAAAATAATTTAATTGCTATATATGGTGAGTGGGGAACAGGTAAAAGCTGTTTGATGAAAACTATTGCCAGTAAATTAAATAAACAAAAATATGATATATCATGGTTTGATACTTGGAAATACGAACATGATGATAATCTTGCATACTCTTTATTTAAATTTATAGGTCAAAATCGCTTCTTAGAAGAACAAAAAATTAAAAGTATTTTAAGTAGTGTCTATGGCATATTCAAAAGTCTTACTAATGGTATAGAATTAAATTTTGGTCCTCTTAATTTCAAACCAGGTGAAGTAATAAATAAAGCTGTCGAAGTAGGTCAAGAAATGTCGAAAAATGTCGAAGACCAAAAATGTTTATGGGAAAAAATAAATGAATTTGAACATGCTTTTGCCAGTATAACGTTTGATAATAATAAAAAATTAATCGTATTTCTAGATGACTTAGATCGTTGTGAATCAGAAAATATTATCACCTTAATTTCTGCTATAAAATTATTATTATCAATCAATAAAAAAATTATCTTTATAATTGGTTTAGATAAAAAAGCTGTTACGTTAGCTTTAAGAAATAAATATAATAATGATTTTAATAAAGTCGATGAATACTTAGAAAAAATATTTCCTATAAATTTTGAAATAACTAATAACTTACAAAATAATAATCTCCTAGATTACATCAGTAATGCTACTGGACTAAATACAATTGATTCTAAAATAATCTTAAATTTATTTAAAGAATTAAACTTTTCTAACGCTCGTCACATTAAAAAAGTATTAAGAAAATATTATCTATCGAAGAATTATTTAAGTACTAAAATAGACATAAATAATAAATACTTTGTTTCAATAATTATATATACCCTAATTTTAAATATTTTTTATAATGATGAATATAAAGCTCTTTTATTAAAAGATAAAGAAAAAATATATGAAAATATTAGATTAACTCGTAAAGATCGCGATGGAAATACTTCTGAATATCCATTTTCAAAATATAAATTACAAAGTAACTGGTCAAGAGAAAATTCATCTTCTTTAAATATATATGATTTTCTTATTAGATTTTCTTCTTATAAGTATCAGAGAAATTATCTTCACCTTGCATATGTAAGGACAGCTTCTATGGCAGGAATTGAAGTTAATGATTGGTTAGCTTTATTTGATAATAGTATTTGCCGTGATTTTATTAAATTTTCTTTAGCAAATGAAGATATTTTCTCTTGGTTATTACAAAATAATTCAGTAAATGATGCTATAATATATGATATTTTAAAAGAAGTGGATAATATTGTTTAAATTAATATTTATATAATAGTATTACATTAATAATATAAATAAAGCCTGTGATTAAAAAACACAGGTTTTTGTCTAAATAAATTCCTCGAATAGTCCAAAGGTTTAGTTAGTTACTTTAAGAAGTAAATGCAACTTTTAAACATTTAATGTCTAAACTTACATTTATGTTTTTAATAATATAATAACGATTATAATTTGACAAAAATAAAAATAGCGATAAAATAGTAACGTATTATTTACATATTTGTGAAAAAAACACAAAAGCACTAAAAATAAATATATTTTTTGATATTTTTAGTATATAATATTTACAGGAGGGGATAAAATGCTTATAGAATTTAGCGTTAAGAACTTTTTGTCTTTTAAAAATAAAGTAACATTATCTATGGAAAAAGGTAATGGTGATGAAAACTTAGATAACATAATATCTACTAACAACGTTGATTTACTTAAAACAGCTGCTATATATGGAGCAAATGCTTCAGGTAAATCTAATTTAATAAAAGCCTTAACATTTGCAATTTTATTTGTTAGAAATTCTAACAATAATACTGTTGGAATGAGATTACCTATAATTAATTCATTTATGTTCGATGTATTTACAATGGGAAAACCTAGTGAATTTGAATTTGATTTTATATCTAATAATATTAGATATAAATATGCATTTAGTGCTGATGCTACTAAAGTTTATACAGAATCATTAGATGCATATTATACTCAAAAACCTACTAATATATTTACAAGAACAAATACAAATCAATATACATTTCCCAAAGCCGAAGAATCTAAACTAAAATCAATAGAATCTAAAAATACTGAAAACAAATTATTTTTGGCTACTGCTACTAATTGGAATTATGAAAAAACAAAAGATGCATATTTATGGTTCGTAAATTGCATTGATACGTATAATTCATTTGATAGTATTTCAAAAGAAAATTTAATTAAATATAGTAATAATATAGAATTAAAAAATTTTGCTTTAAATATGTTAAAAGAATTTGATATTTTTATTAAAGATTTGAAAGTTAGTTACGAGGAAAAAGAAATGGATACTAATATGGTTAATATGTTCGCTCCACCAGTCGCAAAAGCAGCCGGAACGCCTATGGTATCTGATGTAAAAATTGAATTAATACATGAAGTTGTTGATAAAAATAATAATAAATTTAATATAGGTATGGGACTTGAATCCGAATCAGAAGGAACTCGAATTTTATTTTCTTTAGCTCCGTTCCTAAAGTATGCATTTGAGGAGAATAAAGTTATAGTAATAGACGAATTAGAAAAAAGTTTACATCCAGCTATAGTAGAATACATAATTAAAATGTTTAATAATAAAAAAATTAATAAATCTAATAGTCAGTTAATATTTACTACTCATGCAACAAATTTATTAAGTTTAGAGTTGTTTAGAAGAGATCAAATATGGTTCACAGAAAAAGATTCAAAAACTGCTGCCTCAGATTTATATCCACTTGATTCGTTCTCAGTTAGAAAAGATGAAAATATACAAAAAGGTTATATAAATGGTAGATACGGAGCAATTCCATTTATAAGAGATATTGATTTATGGCTAGAGGACAATTAAAAAAAAGTAAGAAAAAGCCCCTAATTGTTATATGTTCAGAGGGTGGCAAAAAATCTTCAGAATACTATTATTTTAGAAATCATGCTAACAGAGATTTAAGAATTCAATTTTCTACAGGCAATAGTACAGACCCAAAAGGTATGTTAGAAGATTTACTAAAATATATACATAATGAAGATATAGCTTCAGAAGATAATTGTAGAATCTTCTTAGTACTTGATACAGATTTAGATGAAAAACGAATAAGTGAAATAAAAAAAATAGAACAAAAATGCATTGATAATAATATAGAAATAGTTACATCAGCTCCAACTTTTGAAATATGGTATTTGATGCATTATCGAAACAATAGATTTCAAACAAGCAAAGAAGTAAAAAGGGAATTACAAAATATAAATGGTACGTATGCAGAAAGTATGGATATGTACAAAATAATTAAAGAGTCAACAGATAATGCAAGGAGTACTGCCCAATCTCTTGAACAACAAGTTATTAGGAATAAAGACGATTTATTAAGTTCAAATCCACATACTAGTATATATAAAATACTAGATGCTATTGATGAATTTAACAATCTAAATAATTAATGATAGTTTCCTAAAGAAGTTAGAAAATAACAAGGCACAAGTACAAACTTAATTAACAAGAGTTGTATTGGTACTTTTTTAGTGCTGATTGTCAAATAGTGTGTAGATACAAATAAGCAATGATTAATCTTAGAAAGATAACGTGGAAACATTGGTTTTATTATTTTATTACAAGATAATTATTTAGATGTTATATTTGAAAATGTTAATAATATGCAAATTATTTTTCATTCTTATTACGCACTAGAAGAAATGTTTTGTAATTATGATTATTTAATAAATTATTATAATTACAAAATTTAACGTAATCATAAAATGTGTTAAAAAAATGACGAAAATTTAACGTATTTCTCGCATATGTTAAATAATAGTGTAATATTATATATAAGGAATGATAATATGAAGTTATTACCATTTAATGATTTTGATTTAAAAAACATCAAGAGTTCTTGAATCATTAAATGAAGCTTCTAAATCCTTTGCAGAATTAAAAGGATTCGCTAATTCAATTTCTAATCAACATATTTTAATAAATACTATTACAATAAATGAAGCTAAAGACAGTAGTGAAATTAAAAATATACTTACTACTCATGATAGTATTTATAAAGGTTTAACAGAAAGTGGATATAAAGATGAATCTGCCAAAGAGGTTGTTGATTGTGAAATACTAGATAAGGCACATACAACTGGTAATTATACTGAATTTGTTAAGTTAGTTACTAAATTAGAAATAGAAATGTTGAAAAAACATTTAGAATTATTGTAGTGGAGAAGTTTTATGAGTTTAAAAGATATTAATGATAACTATAGTGAAATTTTAAGGATGGATTGTGGCACTAAGCCTATAAAATTTGATTTACACATACATACACCAGGATCTAAAGATTTTTGTATTCCACCAAACTATACATCAAGTGATGCATATAAAAAAATATTAGAAGAAGTAACAAATAGTGGATTGGAAATAATTGCAATAACTGACCATAATACATTTAATGGTTTCAATGAAATAAAAAAAATTCAGGAAAAAGAGGAAAAATATAAAAATCTTTTAATTTTATGCGGAATTGAGATTACTTGTTTTTCAAAGCATATACTTGCAATTTTTAATTCTGATTTTTCAATTACTAAACAAAGTGAGTTTTTAAAAACGATTGGAATTGAAACCAATGAAGAAGGCAATGAAGATAGTTTAGCAGATGAATTGACGCCAACTAATTTGATGAAGAAAATATACGAATTTGGTGGAATTACAATATTAGCACATATTGATTCTAATCATGGCTTTATATATGACAAAATAAGAAAAAATGATACTTCTGACATTACTTTTTCTGGTAATTCATTATCTAAAATATTTAAGTCAAAATACTTATATGGATTACAAGTTGCAAGAGAAACAAATTTAAAGAAAATTAGAGAAATATTAAATAATTATTCATTTAAAAGAACTGACCGAAAATTAGGTTATTTAACTTTTTCCGACAGTCATGGTGTTATAGTTGATGGCAAATATTCAGGTTCAAGTGGTAGTCAATTAGGCTTAAAGTATTCAATTGCTAAGATTTCTTCTGTTTCGTTTAGAGCTTTAAAATTAGCTTTATTAGAACCAGAATTAAGAATATTAAAAGAAGAATTTATTCCAAAAAATTACCCATTAATAAAGGGAATAGCAATAAAAAGTATTTTATTTGATTCATCAGGAAAGTATGTTAAATTTAAATTCAATGATGAAATGAATTGTATTATTGGCTCGCGAGGAACAGGGAAGTCAACTATTCTTGAGATATTAAAAAAAACATTAATGTATGACTTAAAAAATAAAACAAATAGTAGAATTAGTGATTCGGATGTCCTTAATAGATTCCAAGAAAGTATAGTATACTTGTCGTACAATAATAAAGTTTATGCATTTTATTATAAACCTTCTCTAATAAATGATAATGATATTAAAATAATTAATAATAAAAAAACTGTTAGAGCTATATATATATTAGATGGTAAACAATTTAGAAAGTTAAATCCATCAGAGTATAAAGGTTTACAAAATATAATGGTATCAAGTTATGATCAAAGGCAATTGTATAATTATACAAAAGAACCTAATAAATTAGTAGAAATAATAGATGATTTGATTCTGTGGGAAAAAGGTGAAGAATTAAGAAAAATCAAAGCTCAAATAAACTATTTAAAGAGACAAAATGATGAAATTTTAAGTAATTTTGAAATAAAAAGTGCAAATCAGCAAAAAAGTTTTTCTGAATATATTTATGATAATTCACTCGAAAAAAAATTATGTTTTAATTCACAGTCATTAAATAAGATAAACAAACAAATTAGAGATTTAAGAATCGAAAAAGGTGAATATATTAATAAATTATTGAAAGATAAAATTAAAATAAAAATAAAAGGAACTATTTCTATTGATAAAACAAATTATTTATTAGAAAATTTTTCAAAGACAATACGATTAAATGAGAAAAAAAATTACCAAGTTGAAGATGAGTTGAAAAAAATTTTTAATAACATAATATTATTTTCGACACATAAAGGTGTTTTTGATTTTTTTACTGAATTGTTAGAGAAAAAATATGACATTATTATTAAAGAATATAATTTAACACAATTTGACAATATTAAAACTTTATTACTAGATATTAGAAAAAATATCACAGCAGAATGCTTTTCGATTTTTTTAGAGGATAATGTGATATTAGAATATAATGTTAATTCTTATAACGATTTGCCAATTTTATATAGAAAAAATACACAATTATCATTAGGACAAAACGCGGTAGCAATCTTATCTTTAGTTTTATCCGTAGCAGACGATACCAAAGATGCTAGACCATTATTATTAGATCAACCAGAAGATGACTTAGATAATAGCTATATTTATACAGACTTAGTTCCTGAATTCAGAAAATCCAAACAACATAGGCAATTAATTATATCAACACATAATCCAAATATTCCGGTTTCTGGTGATGCAGAAAATATAATTGTTTTAAAGTATAATGGCCAAAATAGTTATATGAAACAAAATGGCTCTATTGATAATATTGATATATCAAATTCTATCCTTGAAATTCTAGAAGGTGGTAAAGATGCTCTAGAAAAAAGAAATATAAAATATAATTAAAGGATTTTGGTGTCAAACAGAATTATTACTATATGTTTAATTAGATATTAAAACAGATATATTTAAAAGAATAAACTATATTGTAAAATTATCTAGAAAGATAGTAAATGATGTAAAAATTAATGTTATAATATCAATGTTAGGAGGTCTAAATCATGACTGAAAAAGAACTAGATTCGAGTGTAAATGAATATGAAGAAGAATATAAAACTAGTAATTATGTAAAACAATTGCAGTGGGATATGGCTATTGGATTACAAGAAGTTGATAATTTAAAACCTTCTAAATACTTAGAAAAATTATTAGAGGAAGAAGTAGAAGGTAATTTAACAATAGAAGAAGTAGAAAAAGAATTAAAAGAATACTACATTGCAAAAGAAAATAAAAATGAATTAAATCATAATGAAATGGAATGTGACTTTGTATCTGCTAGAATAGTTGAACTATTGAGTATTGATAATTTTAATTTATCAGTTGATTATTTGAAATATGTTCATAAGTTTTTATTTCAAGATGTTTATGAATTTGCTGGTGAATTTAGAAAAATAGATTTTTCTAAAAATGAAAAAATACTTAATAATGATTCAGTAGCATATGGAGATTGTACTACTTTAACCGAGTCATTAGAATATGATATATCGAAAGAATTAGAAAAAAACTATAAAGAAATGAATATAGTTGAAGTTATTAATAATATAACTAAATTTTCTTCAAGTATTTGGCAAGTACATCCTTTTAGAGAAGGAAATACTAGAACAACAGCATTATTTATTGAAAAGTATTTAATCAGTTTAGGTTATAAAGTAGATAATACTTTATTTAAAGATAAATCAATTTATTTTAGAAATGCTTTAGTTAGAAGTAACTATTTTAATAATTATTTAAATATAAAAGAGGACAGTAGTTATTTAATTAAATTTTATGAAAATTTATTATTAGGTAAAAATAATAATTTACATTCAAAAGATTTAATTGTTGAAGAATTATTTGCTAAAAAATAATTATATATCGGAAGAATAATTTCTTCCTTTTTAATTTGTAAATCTTTATCAAAAAATTTTTTAACCAAAATTCGCCCAATATTCCACAAAATAACCATTAATTATTAAATAAACTTCACAAGGTATGTTATAATGAAAAAGAATAGGAGTAGGTAGTAGTTATAGTTATTAAATTAGGTAATAAAAAGTAAAATCATATTATATAATTAATTTTTCAACATATAATTAACTAATCAATAAACTATTCAAGTCTTTATTAAATTTTAATATATGTAGTAATCTACATACAAGGAGGTATTTTATGGGATTTATTAAAGCATTTACAGGAGCAATAAGTAGTACTTTTGCTGATCAATGGAAGGACTTTTATGTTCCATTAGCTGACGTACCTAGCACTGCTGCTGTCTTCCAAGCTGTTCCACAATCACAAAATAATGGTCGTGGTGAGAACTACAAAGGTAATGAAAATATTATTTCTAATGGAAGTAAAATTGTTGTTCCAGAAGGAACCGCTCTTATTACTTTACAAGATGGTTCTATTACTGGTTTAATTGTTGAACCAGGAGGTTACGAATTTAGAAGTGATGATCCAAACTCTAGCTCTATGTTTGCTGGTGATGGCATCTTTGGTCAAACTATCAAATCAACTTGGGAAAAAGTAAAATTTGGAGGTCAACCAGGTAGTCAACAATTAGCTTTTTATATTAATTTAAAAGAAATTCCAAATAATAAATTTGGAACACAATCTGAAATATATTGGGATGATGCATTCCTTGGTACTCAAGTTGGAGCTGTAACAAGAGGAACTTACTCATTAAAAATAGTAGATCCTTTATTATTTGTTAAAAATTTTGTTCCTGCTAAGTATTTACAACCAAATGCTCCAGTATTTGATTTTGCAGATATGGATAACGATGCTGGTGCTCAATTATTTAATGAATTAGTAGGAAGCTTATCTGCTGGTTTTGCTAATTATACTAACGATCCTAGCAAAGGTAATCGTATGGCTAAAATCCAAGGTGACCAAATTGGCTTCGCTCAAAGCTTATCTCAAGCAGTTGAAGAAAATTATCATTGGAAAAGTGATAGAGGATTAGAAATTGTTAAAACCGCTATTTTAGCTATTGAATATGATGAAGATACTAAAGAATTAATGAAAGACGTTAAAAAAGCCGATGCTCTATCAGGCGCAAGAGGAAATTCTTTCATGCAACAAGCAGCTGCTCGTGGTATGCAAGCCGCTGGTGAAAATGGTGGCGGAACTGGTATGGCCTTCATGGGAATGGGCATGCAAGCTGCTAATGGAATGATGGGAACAATACAACAACCTGATACTCAATCATCATACCAACCAAACTTCAACCAACAACCAGTAGCTCAACAACCAACAGAACAACCAGCACAAGCTCCAGCTGAAGATCCAACAACTAAATTATTAAATGCTAAAAAATTATTAGATGCTGGTGCTATTACCCAAGAAGATTATGATAAATTAAAGGCACAAGTTCTAGGAATATAATAAATGCCAAATAATAATGACGAAAATAATCATTCTACAAATAACGAACCAACGATTATCAAAACAGATATTGGTGCCGAAGATGACCAAACTAAATGTCCTCAATGTGGTTCAACAGATATATCAACTAATATCAATAATGGTAAATTAAGATGTAATTTCTGCCGTCATGAATTTGAACCAGAAAAAGTTGCCGGTTTAGTTGAAGACATCAGCCAGCTTGAAGGTCAAGTACTAGGATCTGGTGCTCAAGACATCGTTGCCGATACTAATGATGTCAAAACTTTTAAATGTAGTAGTTGCGGTGCAGAAGTTGTTGTTGATACAGCTTCTGCTCTACAAGCTAGATGTCACTGGTGTCGTAATACTTTATCTGTTAATGAACAAATTCCTAATGGTAGCGTCCCTGACGTTGTATTGCCTTTCAGCGTATCAAAAGATGCTGCTCAAAAAGAAATTGCTAAATTTGTAGGAAATAGAAAATTTTTCGCTCACCCTAAATTTAAACAAGAATTCACAACTAATAACATAATGGGTGTTTACTTCCCTTATATGCTTGTTGACGTAAATGCTCATGCTAAATTGATTGGTAAAGGAGAACATCAAACAAGATTTTATTACGAATCAGAAAACGATAATGATGAAAATAGAAAATTATATTACGATGCTGACTTGTATCAAGTTGAAAGAGATTTTGATATAACTATCAATGGTTTATCTATTGAATCAAACTCTGATCGTTTAAATAACTCATCTTCTAGTAAAACAAACAATGTAATTAATGCTATCATGCCTTTTGATACTGAAAATTGTGTCAAATATGATGCTAATTATTTAAAAGGGTATACTTCTGAAAGACGAGATGTAAATATTGATCAATTAAGTAAAATTGTTAATGTTCAATCAAAAGATATTGCTCGTTATGCGGCCAATGATACCATAAAAAAATATGATCGTGGTGTTGCATGGTCTAGTGAAGAACTTGATGTAAAAGGTCAGCAATGGCAATCTGCATATCTACCAGTTTGGTTATATAGTTATCAAGAAGTAAAAGGCAGTAAAAAAATCTTACATTATGTAGCTGTAAATGCTCGAACTAAAGAAACTATGGGTAGTGTCCCAATTCATATGCCTAAATTACTAGGAATATCATTCTTAATAGAAGTTCTTGCATTCATTGCCATGAATTATGTAGATTGGGACTATAACTGGCTTTTCTTACTAGCTGGCTTCATCTATTTTATAATAATTTATTCTAAATATCGTAATGCCGATGCTAGACATACCTATGAAACAGAAACTAAAAAGAATATGACTAATCTAAAAACAGTTGATAACTTTCTTCAAAGCAAAAAGAAGCTTACTAATCCAACTATGATAGGGGCTAATAATAATCAAGTAAATGGTCAATCAACAAATAGTAAATTGTTTTCTTCTGTAACTGGTGAAAATTTAGCTAAATCCACACTAAATACGGTTGTAAATGGTAATTCAGTTACTGATATGATTAAAGATACTATAGATAAAAATAATTCTCAGAAATAATTTATTTTACATAAAAATTTCTTATGATTATTATAGAGGTATTATATGAAAAATAACTTATTTATAAAACTATTATGTAGCATACCAATAATTCTTTTAACCTTGTATTTTATACCGTTCTTAGGTATATGCTTAATATTATTTAGATTATTTATGTACAAAAATAAACTTTATAAGACTCCTATTACTTTAATAATTGGTGGTCTTTTAATAGTAATTCCTAAATTAATTAATTCAATTATGAATTTATTAAAAATAGATACAAGTAAAATTCCGTACTTAATAGACATATTAAACTCAGATGTTTATTTGAAATTATTAAGTTATAGTAAAAGTTTAATAACAATAGGAGTAATTTTCTTTATTATAGTTGTTGTCTTTAATACTTTATTTACTCGACTAGGAACTAAACTTGGTACAGAAGTAAATAATTATATTGAAAAAGATTTACAAAAAGATTATGAAATACGTAAAGAAAATGATTTAAAGATGCAAGAAAAAAGAGAAAAAGCTAAAAATACTCATGTTGTTCATTGTCCTTACTGTGGATCAGATAACATGCTTACTTCTACAACTGGAACATGTAAGTATTGTCGAAGGAAAATAGAATACAAAAATTAGTCATTAGATTTTATTAAAACAATTTTTTCAACAACTTGAAAAGATTGTTTTTTTTATAAAAAAAATAACTGAATTAAAAACTTGCTCCAAACATATATCTTCTTTGATTTACTACGTAAGTATATACATGCTATAATACTATTAGAAAATGGTGATACAATGAATTGGACAAAAGAAGAAATAATTAAAGACTACATAACTGTAACTAAAAAAATAGAAGAAATCAAAAATACTTATCAAAATAAAGATGAAAAAAGTTATCTTAATGAAATACTAACTATGTATAAAAAGTATGAATCATTTTATCAAACTAATCAGCATAATAAAATAAAGCCTTATGTAACAGATGAACTGTTAAAAAATGAAAAAAGTGCTTCAAAACGTCAAGAAATAATAACAGAAAACTACATATATATTCGCAAAGCAATTATAATTATTGGCTTATTAAAATATTCTATGTTACTTGAAAGTATTAAAATAAAATAAATGGCTATCTACATAAGAAGTTTAAAAACTTCTTATTTTTTTTGTCAAAAAGACCATAATATAAATAAAAATACATATAATAACATAAAAAATATCATAGAAAGGAATCAATATTAGAGTAAGTTAACTTATATATTGAAATAAATGCTTATGAAAAAAATATTTTATTCTCTTTTAACTATAATTAGCTTTATTTTATCCTTTTCTTTTATCATAAATTTAAAACAAGCTAATTTATTCCCTTTTAAAATCTTTCTAATTATTACAATTGTTCTTATTATTCTTAATGTTATTGCTCTAATAGGGTACTTTCTAAAAAATAAATGCTTTAAAATACTTAGTACAGTTCTTTTTTTACTTATCATTGTTATAACAATTACTTTTTCATCTAATATAAAAAAAACTAATACAATATTAAATAATGCTTTTGAAAAAACCAAAGAAAAAATAACAATTTACAATATTATTGTTAAAAATAATACTTATCAATCTTTAAATGAATTAGATAATAAAAAAATTAGTTATCTAAATACATATGATATTACTAATATTAAAACTAAACTTAGTAATCTATATAATTATCAATTAATTCCTGTTGATAATCTTTATTCATTGTATGAAACTCTTTTAAGTGATGAGAGTGATGTCATTATTATTGATGATGCACATTTATCAATTCTTTACGATGAATATCCTGAATCTAAAAAAAATATGCAAGTTTTAACTTCTTTTAATATTACCGAAAAAGTAGCTATTCCTGTTAAAGAAGCTACGAATCTTGAGCCAATTAACATTTACATATCTGGTAGTGATTCTCGTGAAAATGATATTCAAACTAAATCGCGTAGTGATGTTAATATTTTATTAACTATTAATCCTTTGACAAATAAAATTCTAATTACTAGCATACCTCGTGACTATTATGTTCAAATTCATAATCAAAAAGGTCTTAAAGATAAACTAACGCATTGCGGTATTTACGGAATGGAAACAAGTGTCAAAACTTTAGAAGATTTATTCGATATAAAAATAGCTTATAATTTAAAAGTAAATTTTAATTCTGTAATCAAAATAGTTGATTTAATAGATGGGATTGATATTAATAGTGACAAAGCATTTTCCTCTAATGTTTTAAAAAACTTTTATATTCAAGAAGGTGTAAACCATTTTAACGGGAATCAAGCTTTAGCTTATTTACGCGAACGTTATGCTTACAAAGAGGGTGATCGTCACCGTATACAAAATCAACAACAAGTACTAAAAGCAATAATAAATAAAATGTTGTCAGACAAAAAATATCTTTTTGATTATGAAAAAATTCTTGATATTTTAAGTGATTCTTATATTACAGACATCCCACCATCATTAATAAAAACTTACATTAGAAAACAACTTAAAGAAATGCCAACTTGGTCATTTGACTTAATTTGGGTTAATGGTCAAAATGCTTCTATGCCAACTTTCACCTCGCCAAAAATTAGAAGATATGTTATGATACCATTTGATGAAGACATTAAAAATGCTCATGATAAAATAATAAGTACTTTAAATACTTAAAACAATTGAAGTAGAGATGATATAAATGCTTAATTTACCAAGTTTTACCCTAGAAAATTATGATGAAAAAAATATAATTCATCATAGTACTATTATTGAATTAAGTAATGAATTGAGTGTCCAACAAGCTTTTTATAATTTGGAAAAATATCTTGATGAAATTCTTACTAATCCCGATTCTTTAAATAGAGTCTATATAGCTTTTGAAAATCAAAATCCTCTAGGATTCATAAGTCTATCCATGATAGGATCTTGTTATCAAATTAGCTATGCTATTTTAAAAGAAATGCGTCTTCAACATAAAGCAACTACACTATTAAATGAATTTACTCAGCTTATTTTTCAAACAGAACCGGAAATTGATAAATTAGTTCTTTTTATTAATAAATTAAATACTGGTAGTAAAATAGTTGCTCAAGCCTCTGGTTATACTAAAGAAAATCAAACTAAATATTCAATTACTCGTAAATAATATTACATAATATTACTTTATTAGCATATATTATATATAAAATTAAGGAGTGATATGATAATGAAAGGCCGTATAAAGTGGTGGAACTTTAATGATGGTTATGGTTTTATAGAACAGAATGAAAACGATAATACTTTTGTTTATTTAAAAAACTTTACCAAAGACAATCCTAATATTTTTAAAATAGAAGAAGGTCAAGAAATTGAATATGATCTAGAAGAAAAAAATAGTACAAAATATATCTTTAATTTAAAAAAATAAAATAAAAAAAGGAATATGATTATTAACGGATAATATATAAGTAGGAGAGAAGTAAAAATAAGTAAACTAATGACAATTTTAAATAAATAATATTGATTAAATTTTAGCAACTTGTTACTATTAAGTGTATTAGTTAAAGAAGGAATTAAATGACAAAGAAAAATATAATCAAATTATTTATAGTAATTTGTTGGATGGGCGTTATTTTTGTTTTTTCTGCTCAAGATGCTAAAAAGTCTTTAGATACTAGCAATAAAGTTATTGTAGTCTCAGCTGAAGTAGTCAAAAAAAGACCTTTAACAACGACAGAAAAAACAAATGTTATCAAAAAATATAAGGTTATAATTCGTAAAACCGCTCATTTTACTATTTATTTTATTTTAGGTATTTTTGTTTACTTATTTGTTAAAGATTATTATCCTAACAATAAAAAACTTATTTTTATTTCTATCCTAATTTGTTTTTTATATGCTGCATCAGATGAACTACATCAAACCTTTTCTTTAGGACGCACACCTCAGGTACAAGATGTCTTAATTGATACATGTGGTTCTATCTTATCTATAATGGCAATGTTTTCCATTACTAAATTTAAACAAAAATGCATAAAAACCAAATGATGAAATAAAATAATAAAGAGGAGTCTAAAATGAAAATTATTTTAAGTATATTAATGACTTTAGTAATATTTCTTTTAGCTTTTATTATTTGTGCAATTAAAGTAGCCAAAATGGCTGATGAAAGAGTTAAAAAATAACTCTTTTTCTAATTCGATTAAATATTTTATCTATTTATTAATATTTATGATAAAATATATTTATCGTGTCCTCGTAGCTCAGTAGGATAGAGCAATCGCCTCCTAAGCGATAGGTCGGCAGTTCGATTCTGCCTGGGGACGCCATAAAAAAATTAGTTTTGCAGGTAGCAAAACTTTTTTTATTTCCTTAAATAATTCGCCAAAATTCGACAAAATAAAAAAAAGGTACCAAAAAGTAAATAAACATATTATACTAGTATTAATGATAGGAGGATAAAGAATGAAGTATGCTAATACGATAATTATAGGTTCATTATTGATTATACTTTTAGTTATGTCAGTTGGTTATGCAGCATTCGCTACACAACTTCAATTAAACGGAACTGCCACTATTCAAGGTGAATGGGATGTTGAAATTACTAAGATTGAAGCAACTAATATTGTAGGTACTGCTGAAGCTGGAACACCAGCCAATACTAAAACTACTGCTACATTTGATGCAACACTAAAAGCTCCTGGCGATGCTGTTACTTACACAGTAACAATCGAAAACAAAGGAACAATTGATGCAAAATTAGATAATGCAACTTATACAGAACAAACTGATGGATCACCAGCTATTATCTATACAACTACTAAACCAGGTCAAACATTAGCTGCTGGTGAAAAAACAACTGCAACTGTAACAGCAACATATGATTCTAGTGTATCAGAAGTTCCTCAAATAACTTCAAAAACTATTACAGGCTTATTCAATTACGCTCAAGCGTAGATTAAACAAGGTAGTAAAAAACAACGGAGAAGGAAACTTCTCCTTTGTTTTATAAGGGGAATAAATATGAAAAGAACAACAAAGCGTAAAATAAAGAATCTTTTTAATAAAAATTCCTTACTTTTTTTAGGAATTTTAGTCTTTACCATCGTAACTATGATGTCTACTGGTTACGCACTTTTAAGTGAAAAATTAACGTTAAATGGTAATTCAAATATCAAAAATGATTCACAAGGCAATAAAGATCCCGAAGATATGGGGGATATCTGTACAGCAGGAATAACTTTTAATTTACGCACATCTTGGGGGGGAAATCGTTATCAATATGATATGATTGTCACTAATAATTCTAGTGAAGCTTATTATTCATGGCAAATAAAATTACCAACAGATAACATTAAGGTTGTCTCAGGTAGTGCTAATATATCGCAACAAAACGGAGCTACATACATAAGTAATTTAAGTCATCAAGCTGAATTAGATGCCGGCGAATCAACATCAGCCATCTTTCTTGACATTACCTATGAAGATGATATTGAAAAATTATTTGATAAAGCAATCATAACAGCTTGTGGTCGCGCTAGTGGCGAAAAAAAAGTTATAACTGATGGCCCTGTCAGTATAACTCTTGAACAATTAGAAGTGCCATTAGAAGCTAAAGTAACCCTTCAAAGTGACTGGGGAAGTGAAAAATTATATACTATTGTTCTATATAATAACAATGACATTGATGTAACAGGATTTAGAGTTCTCTTATATTATGGTATGGATAATACTGTTAGTAACACTTATTCTTGGAATAAAGACTTAACGACTTATGCTGATGGACATATTATGTCTGCCAACAATGGTTGGGCCCAGCAAGGTGCGATAAGTGCAGGAGGCCATTCTGAAACTTTCTATCTTCAATTAAAAGCAAGTGATAGTTCTTTTATTCCTAATATAGTAGCAGCAGGCGTTAAAAAAGTAAGTTAAAGGTGATTAAAATGAGATATATTAAAGAAAAAAATTTATTATTCATTCTAATCTTTTATTTAATTGCCAGCATTATCTTTCAAATAAAAAAAATTACGTTCTTTTCGACTTTTATTAATCCCGTTTTCTGGTTTCTTCTTATTGTCACATTATTAATATATCTAAAAAAAATATATGTTCGCTTTCCAAAAAAGAAAAAATATTTTTATCCTATAATAATAATATCTTTAATTTACATTCTTTTATATTTCTATATAGGTTTCATCTTTGGCTTTTCCAAAAGCCCTTATAGTCATAGCTTACTCAATATTATTAGGAATATTTTTCAAATAATTATTCCTATAATTGGTATTGAATTATCACGAAGTATTATTTTAAATCGTAATAAAAATAATCGTTATCTTATCATTTTTACAACGATCCTTTTTATTCTTTTAGAAATCAAGTATAGTGCTTTAATAAATAACTTTGCTAATAAAGAATTATTTTTCATCTATGTATGTCAGGTTATTATTCCAACTATTGCTGGTGGAATTCTTTATAGTTATTTAAGTTTAAAAGAATCATACCGCCTACCATTAACGTATCGACTATTAAAAGAATTGGAACTTATTTTGTTACCAATTATTCCAACTACCGATTGGTTTATTGATGGAAGTATCGGTATTTTAGTTCCTGTTATTATTTTCTTACTTTATAAATATGTTTTTTCTAAAAAGCGTGAAGATCGTCGAAAAAAAACTATAAGCACACTTGATAAAATAGGTTATGCCTTTACTCTAACTGTATTATCAACTCTTGTTGCTTTTATGCTTGGCCTTTTTAAATATGAACCAATTGCCATCCTTTCCAACTCTATGTATCCTTCATATAGTAGAGGAGACACAGTTGTTTATGAGAAGTTAGACAATATGTCCTTGAAAAAGTTATCGAAAAATAGTATAATCATTTATAGAATAGGCAATCAATATGTTGCACATCGAATTGTTGAAGTTGTAAGCGAAAATGGTACTATCTCATATCGTACCGAAGGGGACAACAACAATGCACCTGATGTCCATTTAGTGAATATCGAACAAATAAAAGGGGTTTATAGATTTCATATTAAGTATGTAGGTTTTCCATCAGTATGGCTGCATGATTACTTTAATAAGGAGGCTGCTAAAGTTGAAACCAAATAAGTGTGATACTAAGAGTAAAAAGAACATCAATCTTAAAGTGTTTATGATTTTTATTGGCATCATTCTGCTTTTATTTGGTATCTTTTTTATTAAAAAAGCTTTAAATAAAAAAGATGATATCCAAATTACTGAGTATTATGAATACAACACTAGTAAAAGTAGTAACTACTATGTAACACTTTTAGAAAACATGTTTTATGAGTCTCCTATAATGGAACAAGGTAAACAATATCCTTCAAAATTAATTGATAAAATACCATTTGAATTAAAATATAACTTTATTGGAAGTAAAGATGCAAATATCTATTATACTTATAATGTAACTGCTGAAATTATTGGTAATGTTAAAAATGGTGATAAAGCTAATCAAGAAGTATGGACAAGAAAATATGTTCTAATTCAAGATAAACCAATAACTACGATCAAAGGTAAAAACTTTAATATTTCCGAGAGAGTAGACATTGACTATAACGGTTACTATAATTTAGTTGCTGCTTACGAACAAATGCAATCTCTAGCTTTAGATTCAACTTTAAACTTAAAATTAAATGTAAAATATAATATAGATATTCCTGAAACTAATAAACAAGAAAATGTTGAAGATAGTGTCGATGCTTTGATTCCATTAAATAATACTGTAACGCAAATAGATACAAGTAAAAATAATACTAATCCAAAAGTCTTTTCTGAAAAGATTACTCCAGATAAAAAAGAAATTATAAAATATATTATGATAGCAGTTATCTTCTTTATTGTTGGTTTGATCTTAATAATCAAAAATATTAGAAGTGAAGAGAAGAGTGAACAAGCTCTATATCAACGTAATATGGATAAGATTTTAAAAGGTTATGGCGACTTAATTGTTACTGTTACTAACAAACCAGATCTTCGAGGCTTGAAAACTTTAAAATTAGCTATTATTGATGATGTAATTGATTTAGCAGAACAAAATAAATGTAATATTATTCATTATGAAACAATTAAAAATCGTGAAAGTATTCTTTATATAATTGTTGAAAAATATGTATATATATACGAAGTAAACGCAGATACAAACGTTTAAAAGGCCTTTAAAGCCTTTTTTATTTTCCATAAATAAAATAAATTGTAGTATAATTTAACAAAGGTGATGAAATGGCATACATAGAATTTAAAAATATTAGTAAAACATATCAAATGGGTGAAGTCGAAATAAAAGCTTTAAATAAAGCGACTTTTAGTATTGATGAAGGGGAACTGGTTGTTATTCTAGGTCCTTCAGGGGCTGGTAAAACAACGGCTTTAAACATCTTAGGTGGCATGGATAGTGCAACTAGTGGCACTTTAAAAATAGCCGGGCAAGATATAACTAATTTAAAAGATAAAGAATTAATAAAATATCGTCGTAATGATATTGGTTTTGTTTTTCAGTTTTATAACCTTGTGCAAAACTTAACGGCTTTAGAAAATGTTGAACTAGCTGTCCAATTATGTAAGGATCACTTAAATCCAGAGACAATTTTAAAAAAAGTTGGTTTAAAAAATCGCTTAAATAACTTTCCGTCCCAATTATCTGGTGGGGAACAACAACGTGTCGCTATTGCTCGTGCTATTGCTAAAAATCCCCGAGTTCTACTCTGTGATGAACCAACCGGGGCTCTTGATTATAAAACTGGTAAACAAATTCTAAAACTCTTAGAAGAAACGTGCCATCAAGAAAATATGACTGTTATAATAGTTACCCATAATAGTGCTTTAGCAGATATGGCTGATAAAGTTATTAAATTTAAAAATGGTCAAGTTGAAGAAACTTATTTAAATCATAATCCTCGACCAATTGAAAGTATTGAGTGGTAGTATGCAAAAGAATCGTATAAAAACCAATGCTCATCGTGCAATTAAAAAATCTTTTCCACGCTTTTTATCTTTAATAATTATGAGTATTCTTGGAGTTTTAGTTTTTGTTGGCTTACTAAGTACCTCACCTGATATGTTAAATACCCTAGACAAAAGCTTTGATGAACATAACGTTTACGACTTAAAAATCATTTCATCTAAAGGTTTTGATAATGATGATCTAGAAGCTTTAAAAAAAGTTGCTAATATCAAAGATGTCGAAGGCGAATATGCCAAAGATGTTTTAATAAAAGATAAAGAAGATGAAGTTGTTATCAATGTTGCCAGTTTACCAAGCAATATCAATCAACTAACTTTGCTTGAAGGTTCTTTACCTAAATCAGCTGATGAAATTGTCGTTGAAAAAAACTTTATAACCAAGACTAATTATAAAATAGGGGACTACCTTGAATTAAATGATTCTTCCTTCAAAAATTCAAAAGTTAAAATAGTTGGTACTATTTATAGTCCTCTTTATTTTAATAATACTAAAGTAAACCAACGTCGTGGTACTACCACAATTGCTACTGGTACTATAAATTATTATTCTTATACATTAAAAGATAACTTTGATTTATCCTATTATACAACGATTTATCTTACTTCCCAAGATGCCAAAAACCAAACTACGTCATCTAAAAAATATTTGCAAAAAACAGAAGTATCTCGAAATAGTTTAGAAGAAATTAAAGCAAGTCAAGAACAACATCGTTATGAAAATATCTACAATGCTGCTTCTTCTGAAATTGATAAAGCTGAAAGCGAAGCTCAAGCCACGTTAACTGATGCTAGAAACAAATTAACAAGTGCTAAAACAGAACTTGATAATGCTAAAAGTAAATTAGATAGTGCTAATAAAGAATTAATAAGTAACAAAAGTAAGTTAGATAATGCTAAAAAACAAATTACTAATGCCAACATCCAATTGAATAATGCTTTAAAACAATATAATTTAAGTTCATCAACCTTAAATGACCAACTTCAAACAATTAATACTAACCTTACTAATATCAATAATAATTTAAGTCAGTTAGATCCATCTAGCCCTGAATATCAAGCTTTAAGTACTAACTTAGTTACTTTAAATCAACAAAAAGCGTTAATTGAGAACCTAATAAATCAACAAAATTTACTTCGTAGAAATGAACAAACTTATCAAACTAATCTTCAAAAGTATCAAAATGCTTACAAAGAATATCAAAAAGGACTTGCTGATTATGAGGCCGGCTTAGCAACTTATAATACTAACTTAACGGAATTTAATCAAAAAGAACAAGAAGCTAATGATAAAATTGCTTCTTCTCGTGCCGAACTTGCTAATATTGAAAAACCAACTTGGTACATTTATGATCGAACAGATAACCAAACTTATTCATCTTATATTGATCAAACCAAAAGTATCAAAAACCTAGCAGGTTTATTCCCAATCGTTTTTTATAGTGTTGCAATCTTAGTTAGTTTAATCTCTATGAATCGCATGGTAGAAGAAGATCGTGGGGAAATCGGTACTTTAAAATCATTAGGTTTTTCTAACTTTCAAATAATGACTAAGTACTTAAACTTTTCTTTCTTAGCCACCATTATTGGTAGTATCATTGGAACTATCATTGGCTTAACTTTTATTCCATATCTTATTTTTACTATTTATCGTTTACTATTTGATTTACCAAATTTTCAACTAGGTTTAAATATCAACATCAGTTTACTAGGTATCTTACTATCTGTTTTATGTATTTGCAGTGCTACTATTATTACTGCCTTAAAAGAATTACAAGAAAAACCATCATCTTTGATTAGACCTAAAGCCCCTCGTTCTGGCAAAAAAATTCTTCTTGAAAACATAAAACCTTTATGGAAACATCTCTGTTTTTCAAATAAAATAACCATTCGTAATATCTTCCGTTATAAAAAACGTGTTGCTGTTACCATCTTTGGTGTTGCTGGTTGTACAGCTCTTATGTTATGTGGCTTTGGTATCAAAGATTCCATTGTTGACATAACCAATATGCAATATGGTCAAACTTTTAAATTTGATGCTACAATCTACTTAAAAGAGTATAATGAGCAACTTTTAGATAAAATAAAAACGAACCCTGAAATCAAAGAATCTTACTTTGTAAATCACATTAATTCAACCTACGAAAGTAGTAGTGTTACTTTATTTGTTACCCAAAATAATCATGACCTAAAAGAATTAGTTAACTTACGTGATTTAAACGACCAGGAATTAAACCTTGATGAAAATAAAGTCATTATTACCGAAAAACTAGCTAGCTTATATAATATCAAAGAAAATGATCAAATTACTATCTTAGATAATGATAAAAAAGCCTATCAATTTACAGTTTCAGCCATTGCCAAAAATTATTTAGAGCACTACATATACTTAGATGAAAATACTTTAAAAAGTCAAAACAAAGACTTTATTCCAAACATTATTTATCTTAAAACATCATCTTTAGATGAAAGTGGCAAGAACAAATTATCTAAAAATCTTATGCAAAACCAAGAAATTATTAATGTTGTTCATACTAGTACTTTAATGGATAGTGTTAAAGATATGTTGAATGCCTTAAATAAAGTTGTTATAATTTTAATATTACTAGCAGCTATGCTAGCCTTCGTCGTTTTATATAATCTATCTAACATTAATATCCATGAACGACAAAGAGAAATAGCAACCCTAAAAGTTTTAGGTTTTTATAATAATGAGGTCGATAGTTACATTACGAAAGAAAATATTATTTTGACTATTATTGGTACTGCTTTAGGTTTATTCTTTGGTTACTTCTTAACTAATGCTGTTATAACAACTGTTGAAATGGAAAATGCTCGTTTCATTAAACACATTAGTTTAAATAGTTATTTCTATGCCAGTATAATCTCCATATCATTTACAATCATTGTAAATATTGTTACTCATTTTAATTTAAAGAAAATAAATATGATCGAAAGCTTAAAAAGCGTCGAATAGAGGAGGAATAAAAATGAAAATATTAGTTACAGGAGGTTGTGGCTACATAGGCAGCCATACTGTTTGTGAATTATTAGATAACAATTATGAGGTCATCATCGTTGATAACCTATGTAATTCTAAAAAAGAAGTTTTATCACAAATTAAAACTATTACTGGCAAAGAAGCCAAATTTTATGAAGGTGATGTTTGTGATACTTCTTTGCTTAAACAAATCTTTACAGAAAATGAAATAGATGCTGTCATTCATTTTGCTGGCTTAAAAGCTGTAGGTGAATCAGTTAGCAAACCAATTTTATATTATCAAAATAATTTAGAATCAACTTTATCATTATTACAAATAATGGGGGAATTTAATTGTAAAAAATTAGTCTTCTCATCAAGTGCTACGGTTTATGGCTCACCTAAATCATTGCCAATCAAAGAAGACTTTCCGTTATCAACAACTAATCCTTATGGCACAACTAAGTTAATGATTGAACGTATTTTAAAAGATTTGTATCATGCTGATAACACTTGGAGCATTGCTATTCTTCGCTACTTCAATCCAATTGGAGCTCATAGCAGTGGGTTAATCGGTGAAAATCCTAATGGTATTCCTAATAACTTAATGCCTTACATCTTAAAAGTTGCTACTAAACAATTACCACAATTAAATATTTTTGGTAACGACTATGATACTAAAGATGGAACTGGCGTTCGCGATTACATTCATGTAGTTGATTTAGCTAAAGGCCACCTAGCAGCTATTGAATACTTAAAAAAGAATAATACATTAGATTGCTTTAATTTAGGTACTGGACAAGGCTATAGTGTGTTAGAAATAGTTCAAACCTTTGAAAAAGTAAATAATATTAAAGTTCCTTATGAAATAGTTGAACGTCGTCCTGGAGACATCGCTGCTTGTTATGCTGATCCAACATATGCTAAAGAAAAATTAAATTGGCAAGCTACTAAAAATATTGATGATATGTGTAAAGATAGTTATAACTATATCCAAAAACAATTATAAAAAATAAATTATGAAGAATATACAAGGGAGGAAATAATATGAAATGTCCAAAGTGCCAAGCTGACAATCCTGAAGGCTCACTTTTATGTAATAAATGTGGTAGTAAATTAGAACAATATGAAACTTTATCTGTTGATACTAATCAAAACGTGGAACAACTTATGCCAACTCCCCAATTAGAAACTCCTAAATATATCGACATAAGAAAACTTAATAATGAAGTAACAGAGTTTAATGACGAACCACAACCTAAAAAAAACTTTTTTAATCAAGCTGAACAACCAAATAACTCTAATAATCAAGGTCTTTTTGATTTACGCGACCTAGAACAAAAACCAGATGTCGTTCATGAGACAGTCAAAGAGGAAGAAGTTGCTCCTGAAATTTCTGAAGTTGATGAAAGATTAAAGATAATAACTCTATCCACTTTAGGCATAATTGCTTTTGTACTTTTAATTCTTTTTATCATTCGTCTAAAAGAATTAACTATTTTTAATCTAGCTGCTTCCAATCTAGCTAATTACTTTGGAAGTTATAATACTAATAAAATTATTGTTACTATTACTTATTTTATTTTAGTCCTTTTACTAGGTTATGATTCTTATAAAAGTAAACAATCAACTATTTCCAAAGAAGCTACTAAAAATGTTACTATAAGCTTTGTTTTAACTATTGTTTCTGTACTCGTCTTTGATAACCTTAGTAACTTAAAAGATACTACCATCTACGTCAATGCAATGCTTCGTTTCATCTTTCTTGTTTTACTATCATTTGCTAATGTTTATTATCGCAATAGTTATAACCATCTTGAACAAAAATGCGGTATTCAAAATATTTTCTTCGAATTTTTAATTTATTTTGATACATTAACATTTATTTTATTAATTTTTTCATAATTTTAAACTACAATATTGTAGTTTTTTTTTTCAAAAAATGGTAATATTAATAATAGAGAATAGAGGTGGCTAGTATTATATGAATTTTTGTCCAAAGTGTGGAACTATAATTAATCCTAAAGATACTCATTGTCCTAAATGTCATACTCAAATTATTAGTGATGACGTTGAAGTTCTAGACTTTCCTGTATTAAAAAAAGAGTCACCTGAACAACCCAAAATTGAAAAAGAAAAAAGTATTGATAAAACAAAAAAAGTTTTAAAAAAGTCATCATTGCCTAAAAAAGTTAAAACAGAATCAAAGAAAGAAAAAAACATTTCTAAAAAAGAAATTGTAAAAATAGATCAAGATGCTAATGTTACCTTAAAACCAATTCCTCTAAAAGTTAAAAAAACTAATCGTGTTTCTCAAAGTAAAAACAAAGAGATTGAAGAATTTATAAATCATAAATATAGTAAATTAAATAAATATTATAAAGATGAAGACAAATTATTAAATATTTCTTCAATTCTTAAGATATTTATAGTTATTTTACTTTTAGTTATAACCGTTACTATCATTTTTTCGACAGCTATAGAAACAACTAAAAAACCTCAAGTAACAGTTGTAAACGAGGTTAAAAAAAGTGGTGATTTACTAGGTAAATGGCAAACCAATAATTATACTATGTTTACTTTTAATGAAGACTCAAGCTTCTACTGGTATAAATCTGCGAAAGATTTGAAAAATAATTATTATGGTGGAACATATACCTACAAAAAAGGTGACGAAGCTTTAGTTGAAATGGGTTATGATGAAGAAGAATTTACCAAAACATTTGGTCAAGAAGTCAATAAAGACAATATTTATTCAATTGAAATGCAACCAACTATTTCTTATGAAAATGGGCAAAATACTACAGATAGTCTTTCTTCTAAAACAAAATGGTGGTTCATTTTAATAATTAAGCAAGATGGAACAGCTATGGCTTATAACAAAACTTTAGATATTCGCTATAATTTAATCAGAAAATAATTTTAGCTTATGCTAAAATTTTTTTATGAAAAAAAGAACTTTAGGCAACACCTATAAGTTCTTCTAAATTTAAAATATCTTTTTTACTTAACGTATTTTTATCAAAAACTACATTCTCATTTTTAGTTAAATCTAATTGATAGTCTTCGGTTAATAAAGTTAAAGCGTTATCGTAAAAGAAACCAACATCCATAAAGAAACCACTAATAAAATCATCACTTACTTTTAATGTCAAAAGATTATCAATTTTAATAGAGTATGAAACAATATCATATTTTTTTCCTGTTACAAAAGTTGATAAAGAAAGCCTTTTACCATTCAATTTATTTAATATTTTTAATGTATCATCAGTTTTAGTTTGATAAGTTTCATTTAATGTATTGATAAATTCTTGATTTGTTTTCAATGATTCAATAATTGGACTTAAGCTATCAATTGAATAATTATAAATATATTTTCTTTCATCGGTATCTACTTTTCTAGTCATAACAATATTTTGTTCATTTTTTTTGACTGCATCTAAAACATCTTTTACAAGTATTTTATAATTATTTTTATTAAAAAGATTTTTAGTTTTTAGAGTAATATTCAAATTATTTAATTCTTCAGTTATATCATAATATTCTTTATCATTAAATAAATAAAGTTCATTATTATCAATATTAGAATAAATTCCAATAACTTTATCTACATCATTAATTTTATAATTATAAGCTAAAGATCCTTTACTGTTAAAATTGAGATCATTTAGATGATCATCAACATCATTTTCAATTTCTTTAGCTACTTTTTTTAAAATAACTGATTTACTTGCTTTGTATGTATTAACTCCATAAAAAATCCAACCTCCAACTATCAAAGAAAGGACTATACCAGATGTAACAATTCTAATTTTTTTACTTTTTTCCATTACTATAATCACTTCATTCTACAATCATTCTTTTTTATTATAACACATCAGTTTAATAATTTTTAATAAATTATCTAAAGATATTTAATATTTAATAGCTATAATACTTGTGGAGGGAAAAATATGAAAATAAATATGAAAAAAATTTTTATTGGTTCAATTTCGGCATTAGGAGCATATACATTAGTAAATACTTATCGCGTTAAACATATTAAAAGAATTTTAAGAAATTATGATATGAATCATCAAAATGCACCATTAACAATCACCAAAAAGAATGATGGACCAAAATTAGAAAAAAAATTATATAAAGAAGAGTGGCCTGAAAGAAATTATATTAGAATTAGATAGTGTGGTAAAATATTAAAAAGGACGTGGTTTTATGAGTAATATCTTAATCGTAGATGACGAAAAAGATATCGCTGAACTAATAAGTGATGTTTTAAAAGATGAAGGATATAATACAACTATAAAAATTAATGGCCTTGATGCAATTGAAGAAATAAAACATAATCTGTATGATTTGGTTTTACTAGATATAATGATGCCTGGTCTAAGTGGCACTGAAACTTGTAATAAAATTCGTGATTTAACATCTTGTCCTATTATTTTTGTTACAGCTAAAAATCAGTTACTAGATAAATTAGTAGGCTTTGAAATAGGGGCTGATGATTATATAACCAAACCATTTGCTATTGAAGAATTAGTTGCTCGTGTTAAAGCTCATCTGCGACGTGAAAATCGATATAATCAATCTCCATCTACAATTATTGAAATAGGGGAAATAAAAATTGATAAGGAAAGCTACGAAGTATATAAAAATAATCAATACATCGCTTTATCTACCAAAGAATTCGAATTGCTATGGTACTTAATGGTCAATGCTGGTAAAGTTCTTTCTAAAGAACAAATCTATAATAACGTATGGCAAACTGAATATGGTGATATAGGGACAGTTGCCGTAAATATTAAAAGTTTACGAAAAAAAATTGATCCAGACGAAAAGTATATTATTACAATCTGGGGTTTAGGCTATAAATTTGTAAGGACCATTAACAATGATTGAATATTTAAAACAGAAGCTTTCCATTCGTCGTGGCTTTATTACTGCTGTAATTATACTTGTTCTATGTAATATTGCATTTATCACCGCTTACTATAAAATTTATTTTAGTCGCGAAGTAAATCGTAACTATCAAACAATTACAGAAGAATTAAATCAAGGAATTAAAACTTTAAAAAAAGAGTGTAGTACTCTGAAAAATTACCAATCATGTTTAAATAATTATAGTCTTCAAAATAATAATATTATTACTTTAAAAGATGATAAATCAAAACTCATCTATAAATCAACTAACTATGGTCAAAAAGGCTACTTTATTACTTCATCTGATTTAATCGAAATAAACAATAAAACTTACTTAATAAGTATATCAAAAGAACAACAATCATTTAATATTCATTTAGTAGCTTCCTTTATTATCTTTGAAGTAAGTATTGTCATTATTTTAACCATTACTGGTGTTATTGGTGCTAATTTGAAAATATTATCTCCTATAACATCTCTATCTAAAGATATGAATAATTATAAATTAGGTATTTTACCTAAAAAACGAAAAATAAGAGGTGAAATTGACTCACTTCAAAATGACTTTGTTGATTTAGTTAACAACTTAGAAGAAGAAAAACAAAAACAAAATCGTATGATTGCTAGTATTTCACATGATATTAAAACACCTCTAACTAGTATTTTAGGATATTCAGAACGCTTAATAACAAGTAAAAACTTATCATCTACAACTAAAGAAAAATATGCTCAAACTATCTTTAATAAATCCATCGTTATGAAAGAAATTATTGAAGAATTTGACAATTATTTAAGTTGTAATATCAAAGATAATAATAAAGTTAGTAAAATCTCCATTAAGACTTTAGTTGACTATTTAAACAATTATTATAAAGAAGACTTAAAAGAAAAAGATATAACTTTAAAAATAAAATCTACTTGTTATAATTCTTATCTTCTAGTTGATTTTGCTAAACTAAAAAGAGTATTTAGTAATATTATTACTAATAGTATTCGTCAAATAAACAAAGAGAAAAAAATAATTAAAATAAATATTACTAAAAAAGAACCATTTATAATTTTTGAAATTGCCGATAATGGATGCGGAGTTAAAGATGTGAAAAAGATATTTGAACCTCTTTATACGACTGATCCAAGTCGTAAAATAAGTGGCCTTGGCTTATCAATCTGTGAAGAAATAATTACATCTCATGATGGGAATATAAAAGCTATAAATAATGAAATGGGTGGTTTAAGTATCATTTTTACATTAAAAGAATATGAGGAAGACTATGAAAGAACCAGTACTTTATAAAATAACCAGACCTTTAATAAAATTATTTATGAATATTATCTATCATCCCAAATACATAGGCTTAGAAAACATTCCTAAAGAAGGATCATTTATCTTAGCTGGTAATCACACTAATAACTTTGATTGCCTTCTTATTATGAGTTGCACCAAAAAGACAGTTCACTTTTTAGCTAAGGATTCCTTAACTAAAGGCTTTAAGAAATACCTTTTTAATAATATGGGAATTATCCCAGTAAATCGTCAAATTCATGATAAATCAGCTTTGGTAAGTGCTATTAAAGCCCTACAAGCAAAAGAAGTTATTGGTATCTTTCCCGAAGGAACAATCAATCGTACCGAAGATACAATTTTACCATTTAAGATAGGTTGTGTAAAAATGTCTCATGATACCAATAGTCCTATAATTCCATTTATTATTACTGGGCAATATAAACCATTTAAAAATAGTTTAACTATAACATTTTTAAAACCAACTGAAGCTAGAAGTGATAACTTAACAGAAGAAAATGAAAAATTAATGCAAATTATTAGTCATAATTTGGAAAAGAGGAAATAAATATGAGTATATTTGATATGAAGTTTTTAAATTTTATTGGTTTCAAACAAAAACCTAAAGCTCCTTGGCAAAATTTTTATAAAAAACAACATATGAATATTCATCTTCAAAATGAAAATCTTTATAATTACTTAAAAAGACATATGACAAACTATAAAAATAAAACAGCAATTGAATATTATGGTACCAAAATATCTTATGCAGACTTTCTATCTAAAATAGATCTTTGTGCTAAAGCCTTTAAAAGCCAGGGTATTAGAAAAGGTGATGTTATAACGATTCTTTCTGCTAATATTCCCGAAGCTTTAATTTCTATTTATGCTCTTAATAAAATAGGGGCTGTAGCTAATATTATCCATCCTCTTTCTTCTGAAAATGAAATAAAAGAAGCTTTACAACGTTATCAGACTGTTATGCTAGTTGCAATGGACATAACTTATAGCAAAGTAAAAAATATCATTGATGAAACAGAAGTATATAAAACAATAATTATTTCTGCTCGTGATTCGATGTCACCTTTGATGAAAATAGGGTACCAAATAACAGAAGGTTATAAAATCGAAAAGCCTAAAAAAAGTGAAGAATTTATTTATTGGAAAGATTTTATCAAATGTGGTATAAAATATCATAAAGATAAAGATAATGTTGAAGTAAAAAAAGATACTCCAGCTATTATTTTACATAGTGGTGGAACTTCTGGAAAACCCAAAGGAATTGTCTTATCAAATGGTAATTTTATAGCAGCCACAATTCAGGCTCATATTGCTTATCCGGATTTAAATACAGAAGATTCTATTTTAGCTATAATGCCTATTTTTCATGGCCTAGGTTTATCCGTAAGCATAACAACAGCTTTTGCTGTTGGTGTTAAAGTCATTTTAATTCCAACTTTTAAAGCTAGTGAATTCGATAAATTATTAACTAAGTATAATCCAACTGTTTTAGTAGGTGTTCCAACCTTATTTGAAGCTTTAACTACAAATCAAAGAATGGACAAAGTAAATTTATCGGCTTTAAAATACGTTATTGCCGGAGGAGATACTTTAAATAAAGCCCGTGTTACAAAAATAAATAATTTTTTACATGCTCATGGAGCTAATACTAATATGATGCAGGGTTATGGCTTAACCGAAGCTGTAGCTGCTGTTGCTGTTGACTTAAAATATGCTTCAAAACCAGGAACTATTGGAATACCATGGCCTGGTACTTATATTAAAATAGTTAAACCAAATACTGATGAAGAAGTTCCATATGATACGGATGGCGAAATATGTATTTGTGGACCAACTGTTATGTTAGGATATTATAATAACGAAAAAGAAACTAATGATGCTTTACATATTCATAAAGATGGTAATATTTGGCTTCATACTGGTGACATAGGTTCAATGGATAAAAAAGGTTATATAACATATAAACAACGTATTAAAAGAATGATTGTTTCATCTGGCTACAACGTTTATCCATCTCAAATTGAAGAAGTTTTAGAACAACATGAAGCCGTTCTTGACTCAACAGTTATAGGGATACCACATCCGTATAAAATTGAAGTACCTAAAGCATACATTGTCTTAAAAAATGGTTATAAAAACACAACTCAAATTGAAAAAGAATTAAAAGAATTATGTCAAAAAAATCTAGCCAAATATTCCATTCCTAAAGAATATGAATTTAGAAAAAGTTTGCCTAAAACAATTGTTGGTAAAGTAGATTTTCGTAAATTACAGCAAGAAAACATCGAAAAAAGAGCGGAGGAAAAATATGTCACAAAATAAACTAAATACGTGGACTTATAAATTACTTCGTCCATTATTAAGTCCTTTATTTAAATGGTATTATAATCCTCAAATTATAAATAAAAACATTATTCCTAAAAATGGTCCAATTTTAATTGTAGGTAATCACAAACATCTTATGGATCAATGTTCCGTTATTATTTCGACTAAAAGAGTAATTCATTACATGGCTAAAAAAGAATATTTTGATGGAAACAAAGCATGGTTCTTTAAAGCTGTTGGTTGCATCCCAGTTGATCGCGAAGCTCATGATGGTGTTGCTAAAAATATAGCTTTAGATGTTTTAAAAGATGGCGGTGCCATAGGTTTATTTCCCGAAGGAACTAGAAATAAGACAAATGATAAATTATTACTGCCATTTAAATTTGGAACAGTTTCTATGGCTCAAAAAACTAATGCTACCATTATTCCATACGCTATTACTGGTGATTATAAATTTCGTAGTAAAAATTTAATGGTCCGTTTTGGCAAACCATTTAAAGTTGGCATAGATGAAAATTTAGAGAATGCTAATCAACAATTATTTGCTGAAATAGAAAGACTCATGCAAGAAAATTTAACGGTAACAAATCGTTCCCTGGAAGATGAATTAAATAGTCGATGCCAAGATACAAAAAGGTAAACATATAAAAAATTTATGGTATTTTATATGTTTTTTTATTTAAATCATTTTTTTCAAAAAAATGATTTAAGTATGATATACTTTAAATAATTAGAGTTGTGTTAATATGTATAGTAGTAAAAATAGTAAGGGGTTACTTTAGTAGAATTATTGGCAGTTATTGCTATTTTAGGAATTTTGTCTTTAACAGCTTTTGGAGCTTATAGTGGTGTTACGAGTCGTTCGAAAGAGCGAGCATATCAAACAAAAATCAAACAAATAGAGACGGCTGCTGGTAAGTGGGCACGTGAAAATAACGTTAATAAAAAGACAATTATTTCCGTTAATAAATTAGTTGTTGAAGGCTACTTAACAGCTGATGAAACAGATGGCGATGTTTTAGCTAAAATAATTAATCCCACGAATAATTTGTAAAACCATTGAAATAACTTATAAAAATAGTGAAAAAAATGCTAAATATAATGAAAATGAAGAAAATTGTTCATTAGCAGAACAAGCTTTAAATGACTCTAAAATAGAAGTTTCAGTATTTGCTAAAGGAACAAAAAACTCAATCTTTAAAACGGATAGTAATACATGGACTAATAAACCACTTATAATTGTAGTAAAAAGTCCAGCTTACGTAGATCATGCCATAAGTATTATCTATGATTTTGAAGGCAATAGTATAGAAAAAATTAAGACAGATGATAATTATCTAGATCTTGATAATGATAATGTTCATGTAGAAAATCTTGATAATATCGATAATTATTATAATGCTTTTTATCTTGATGTCGATGTTATCTTAGATAGTAGTTTAGTAATAAGTTATAAACTAGATAGTGGAGAGACAAAATCTCGAACTATTAATGTTAAAATTGATAAAGAAGAAGCAACAGCTAGTGTAATAAGTAAGTCAGACTGGGTTACGACTAAACAAAACTTTACTGTTAAAGTTGACGATGGTAATGGTAGTGGCGGCAAGATGTTTTATTATGGACCAGATTCTATTGATACCGCTACTGGCGAATCGTTATGTGAAGGAACTAAATGTTCTTACTCTAAATCTTTAAAAGTAAAAGAAATCGGTGTTTATAAAATATGGACTGAAGATCAAGCAGGTAATAAATCAGCGGAACCTAAAGCAACTATTTCAATTAACAATGTTGATGAAACAGTACCTAATTGTAAAATAGAATTCTTAGTTAATAATCTTGATAAAGCTGATGGCAAAAATGGTTGGTATGTTAGTGATGCTTCGCCCAAAGCAACCATTTCTGTTGCTGGTTTAAGTGGAATCTATAGTGGTTTTGTTAAAAAAAATATTTCTAATTTTGAAAATTATTCTCAAAATGGTGAACAAAAAATCTTAACATTACCTCTTCAAGGCGAAACAAGTAGTATTGGTCAAAACTATTATTGCTTTACCAAAACATTAGCTGGTAATGCTGGACAAACAGCTAACAGATTGATTCAAGTTGATAAAACACGTCCAACAGTTACAATATCTCAAACAACAGATACTACTTGGAAAAAATCACGTGATGTTACTGTAAAAATAAAAGATAACATTAGTGGTTTACCAACATCTAATAAAATTTATTATTCTTGGTCTACTAGTAATACTTCACCAGGTAACTGGCAAAGTATTACTATATCAGGTGCAGCCTTAAAAGATAATCATGGGGATACTTCAGAATTAAGTGGAACCATTCAAGGTGCTGATTTCAGTGGTAAATATTATTTATGGATTAAAGATGCAACCATTGAAGACATCGCTGGATGGACAAGTTCTGGTGCAAATGGCCAGGCTGGTGATTATGTAACCGGTCCTTATTATTTTGATAACACTCCACCTAGTGTACCTAGTGTTAGTTTTACCAACACTGAAGGTGTTTACACTCCAGGAAATTGGAGTAAGTCAAATGTAAAAACAGTTCCAAGTGGCTCAACTGATAATGGAGACGGAACCGAAGGTGTTGGTGGCGTATATTACGAGTACACAACTACTGGTAAGACAAGGAACGATACTAATAAAAAAGCTACTAGCCGTCAAATAAATGCCGAGGGTAACTCAACTATCAAATGGCGTGCTTGTGACTCTTTAAAAAATTGTTCGGATTATACTCAAAATTACGTAGTTAATGTTGATAAAACAAAGCCAACTTGTAAAATGAAACTTGCTGGTACAAAAGGAAATGGCTCATGGTATACAACTAACGTTACAATAGGTTTTGAAGAGACTAAAGATAATTTAAGTGGTGTAAAATCATATGGAGTTAATAGCGTAGCTGGTGATCATTCAATAACTCATAATACTGATGGAACTGATTTTCAATATACCGGTTATGTTGAAGATAAAGCTGGAAATGTTAATACTTGTAAAACTAAAAAATTTAAACGTGATGCCACAAAACCTAGTTGTTCAACGTCTAAGTCTAATACTTGGTCGACATCCGGCGTTAATGTTTCTATCTCATGTTCTGATGGAACTAGTGGAGTGGCGACTTGTGCTGGAAGTACTTCTTCTTCAAGTAGTAAATCAGGAGTAAAATCATCAAAAACATATACTGTTAAGGATAAAGCTGGGAATACAGCAAGTTGTGGAGTGGCTGTTGCAGCTCAACGTCAGAGGGCTGATTGCTCTGGGTATAAAACGTGTCGTAACTCTGCTTGTGGAGTAGCAACTTGCACGAGTTCATGTTGTGGTACATATCAATCAAAATGTGGAGAATACTATGCTGGAAAATCATATTCATCATGCAGTGGAACTTATGGAAGTGGATGTTACTATAAAGATGGTTCTATAAATGGTAGTGTTGGTTATTATGAATGCTCATGCCCTCGTTATTGTACATATAATAGTACATGTACCAGTGCTGGCTGTTGTGGCTACAACTCATGTACTACAAGAGCTTGTGGCTGTGCAAGTTTTGGAAACTGGTATAACGTTAGCAGTTGTGCAAAAGATGGATATACCAAATGTCGAACTTTATATTACTAGTAAAAACATGTAGTTAAACAAAAACTACATGTTTTTTAGAGTTCTATAAAAAATTATTTTTCTTGTGCAAGATTAAAAAAAAGACTATAATAATGATGTTATAAAAAGAAAAGAGGAATATAAAAATGCAAAAAAGTATACCTATTACTTTATTAACAGGTTACCTAGGAAGTGGCAAAACAACCCTTTTAAATTATATTTTAAATAACCAAGAAGGCTATAAAATAGCCGTTATTGTAAATGATATTGGTGAAGTAAATATTGATGCTTCCAAAATAGCAAAAGATGGTATCGTTAATAGTAAAGATGATTCTTTAGTACCATTACAAAATGGTTGTATTTGTTGTACTTTAAAAACCGATCTCTTAGAACAATTACAAGATATTATTGAAACAAAAAAATTTGATTATATAGTTATCGAAGCAAGTGGAATCTGTGAACCAATACCAATTGCTCAAACTATTACAGCTTTAGAAGATGCTTATTTACAATATAACATGCCCAAGTTATGTTACTTAGATTCTATCGTATCCGTTGTTGATGCTAAAAGATTAAGTGATGAATTTAATCAAGGAGAAAACCTTTTAAATGATAAAATAGATGAAGAAGATATTGAAAACTTAATTATTCAACAAATTGAATTCTGTGATACTATTATTTTAAATAAAATAGATGAGGTAACAAAAGAAGAATTAACAAGTGTTACAGATGTTATTAAAGCACTCCAACCAAGTGCTGAAATAATTCCAACTAACTATTCTAAAGTTGAACTATCAAAAATTTTAGAAACTCATAAGTTTAACTTCGATAAAGCTGCAACTTCATCAGGATGGTACGCTAGCTTGGAAAATGAAACTAATTTAAGTTTTGCAAGTGATGATGAAGAAGAACATGAATGTTCTTGTGAAAACAAAGATGAACATGAATGTCATTGCCATGAAAAAGGTCATGAATGTGGTCATCATCACCATCATCACCACGACGAAGGTGAAGTAGAGGAATATGGCATTAGTACTTTTGTATATTATCGTCGTGAACCAATGGATCGTAAAAAATTTTATGAATATATTGGTAAACCATGGCCTAAAAAGATTATCAGAGTAAAAGGTATAACTTACTTTACTGACGAAAAAGAAATGTCTTATATGTTTGAACAAGCAGGAACATTAAAAGATTTAACCGAAGCAGGCTTATGGTTAGCTGAAGAAGATCCGAAATTTCAACAAGAAGTCTTAAAAGCCAATCCAGATCTTGAAAAAGACTGGGATCCATTTTATAAAGATCGTATGGTAAAATTAGTATTTATTGGTAAAAATATAGATAAAAAAGAAATATTTAAAGAATTAGATGAAATCTAATTCTTTATTTTACTTTTACAGAATGTATGATAATATATTAAAGCTTAGAAAGGGGACAGGTTATGACCTGGGATAAAAACTGGAAACGAAAACGTCAAGTAGAACTTCAAAAAAAGTTTATATGTACGGCTTTAGCTCTTATTTTAACTGGGGAATCATTTCAACCTTTTACAGAAAAAATATTTTTTAATAAAAAAATATATGCTACATATATGACAAATAAGTTAAGGCAAAAAATAAATAATTCATCTACTCTAAATGATGAAGAAAAAGATATATTATATAATTATAAATTGCTATATGATGTTTGTTCTTCATACTATGATACCTATATGGAATTTGAAATATCAAGACGTTTTAGAAAATTAGATATAAAATCATTTACTGAAAAAGATTTACAAGATGAAACACTAGAAAATAGCATCGGCTATTATACTCTAGGTATTCCAGGAACTCTTCATGTTAGAAATTACGAAGAAGACCAATCTAATCCCTATGACTTTTTGAAAGTTATTTCCCACGAATATGTGCATTTACTACAAAGTGCTTCTGAGTATGGTTACATAAAAGAAGCTGGTGCTGAAATAATAAGCAGTGAATATTATAATTTAGAAATAAGTTCCTACACAGAGGAATGTGTAAGGCTAAAAGTTCTTATGGAAATAATTGGTTCAGAACCAATTTGGGAAGCCGTAACTATGGCCAATTCCGGAAAATTAGAAAAAAGTGTTAAAGAATTGTTGCCAGAAGAAAGTGCTCAAAGTTTTTTAAATTTATTAAAAAAATCACCATATGAGTCTACCGAAGAAGAACGAAAAAATATAAATATTGAAATTGATAATTATTTAAGTGATATGTACTATAACAAGTATCAAAGAAATTTTTATGGAGAAATGTTAATATACTGCATTTATAGTTATAATGATAGTAATCGTTTATACTTTAATACAGATAGAAGGACAAATCCTGAAAAATATCAAATAACTATTATACCTTTAGAAACAGCTCTTACAAAAGGATTGGTAGAAGAACTATATTATAAAATATATAAAAGTGAAACTACTAATAAAGAATATAAAGAATATGTTGATATTGCTGAGGCTCTAACAAAAATGATGGATGGAACAACAATTTATTTTGAAACAAATTCCTTAGTTGATGGAATTAAAGTTATATATAATTCTGGCTTAAGTGTCATTCTTGAAGAAGATATGACTAAAGTAACCAAAGAAAAAAGTGCTAATACTTTGAAATTAAAACAATAAAAAATATTTCTTTTTACAAGAAATATTTTTTTATACTTCTACTTTACTATCTATAGTCTTTTCAAGTTTTTCATAGGCAGGAGCAACTACATCAGTTAGATATTTTGCACAATTCTCAACTGCTTCCTTAAAATCAGGAACTATATCTTTTGCCTTATTAAATGAATCAACAATTTCAGTAGCAGATTCAGATTGATAATTAGAATTAACTGCTGCTATTAATTCTTCAAATGTGTTAAATAGTTGTTCGATTTGTGCTGCAGAACTTCTTAAAGAAGCAGCCGCAGTAGCACAACCTTCTTTAGAAAATGATAATGCCATATTCTTCCTCCTTATATTGAATTTTCTAATTCGTTATAATCTGTTCCAGCAGCTTTAGCAAGAGCTCCATGTTGTTTTAAAGTCTTTGCTAAACTTTCAAAATCAGATTTATACTTTTCAATTTCTTGTGTATATCTTGTCGCAGATTCACCTGTCCAAGAATTTTTTAAATCGTCTATAGTTGTATATATATTAGCAATTTCTTTTTCGAATTCAGTTGCTGTTTCTATGATACTTTCACCATCTCTGATTAGTTTTACAGCATCATTAACAGTAATCATTAATCCCATCAATACATTCCTCCTTTAGTCTATAAAAATAATACCATTCAACTTATAAATTGTATAGATATTTTACAAAATATTTTACATTTATAAAAAAAGAAAATGCTTTTTAAAAAAAAGAAAATTAAAAATAACCTTTACAACCATTTACATTTATCGTGACATCTTTTATAAAAAGCTTTATACTTAATAAAGTAAGGAGGATACATATGAATAATCTTTTACCAATAGGAAGTGTAATAATTTTAAGAAATGTTGAAGGGCATATCATGATTATTGGTTTTAATGCTCAAAACACAACTAGTGAAAAAAAATACGATTACGTAGGTTGTCATTTACCTATGGGAGTTGAAAATAATAAATCATATATTTGTTTTGATAAAGAGGAAATAGAAAATATTTTGTTTGTTGGTTATCAGTCATCCCAATTTTTAAAATCAAGAAACATTATTGAAAAAGCAAAGGAAAGTGAGGCTTAATATGGATTTATTATTACCAGTTGGTAGCATTGTGTCAATAAATAAAAAAATTGATAAATTTATGATTATTGGCTATTATGGTACAGATCAAAATGAAAAAATTAAAGAGTATATTGCTTGCAATTATCCACGAGGAATGTGTACAAAAAAAAGATTCTATTTTAATGGCGAAGACATTGACATTTTATATTACGTAGGTGGTCAAAATGTTGAATCGGTCAATTATCGAATTATTTTAAAAGATGAAATGACGCAAGTTTTAAGCAATGAAAAAAATACACTTCAAGCTTTTGTTGAAGCACGTGAAAAATACTTGAATGAAGATACTAAGGAATTAAGAAAATTAATAATAGAAGCCAAAAGAGAAGGTGAAAAAGCTCGTGATGGAGATAATAGTATCACTAGAGATGGCGCAGAAATATTAGACGAAAGCAATATCTTTATTCAACCAATACCTATGCCAAAGGGGGATAACAATGAATAAACTTTTACCATTAGGAACCGTTGTAAAATTAAACGATTCGCAAGAACTTATGATTATTGGATACTTTGCAAAAGAGGATAACTCTTCAAATCAAATCTATGACTATATAGGTTGTAATTATCCTTTTGGATTCGATAATAAAAATCATTGCTTATTTAATATAGAAAGCATTAAAAGTATTTCTTTTGTTGGATATCAAACCAAAGAATTATCAGATGTAAGAAAAGTATTATGTGATTTTTATAACAATCAAGATTTAAGTGACGAAGAAATGCTATCTTTGATAAAAGAAAAATATAATTTAAATATTGACTTAGGAGGCCAAGATGAAAAAAACAAATCTTAAGGAAAAACCATTTACCGAAAAACCAGAAACTCAAGAAGAAGCTCGTATAAAATTAGATGAAATATATGATACAGCCATTGATATTGCTAAAGCTCGTATTAATCGAACTACATTTACTTGCATTGCATTACTAGCGGCTGAATTTGGTTTTGTAGCAATTACTAAATTACTCGATATAGACAACGCAACCGTTGATAACATTGTAAATACTGCCACACTTGCCAACACTTTAATCATTCCTATAAATGTTAATAAAATAGCTACTAACTTAAAAGTCAAAAAAAAGAGTTTAGAAGAAAAATTAAAAATCCAAAACGATGAAATCGATGATTATCTAAGTAGTGTTGAATACTTCTATGAACGAGCTGAAGAAAGGAGTCATAAAAAATGAAAGAAAGCGGTTTATATCCAATTGGAACAATTTTAAAATTAAAAAGTGCTGCTAAACCAATAATTATTACTTCCGTTCCGTATGAATATAAAGGAAAAAAATATGACTACCTTGGCTTACCTTATCCATTTGGATATATGGATGAAAGAGCTTATCGTTTATTTAATAGAGAAGATATTGACGAAGTTTATTTTTATGGATTCTTAGATAAAGAACAAAGTGAATATTTAAAATATATTAATCAGGAGGGAAAAGATGTTTAAAATAGGTCAAATTATTAATATAAATAATCGTCAAGGTTGCGTTTGTTTCGTTACCAATTATCAGAATGTTCCTTATATTAATGTCTCATTTGAAGACAATGGACTAAAATTTAAAACTTATTCTGTTAAATTAAAGAATGATGAAGTAGTCCTAAAAGAAGTAGTAGATAAAGAACTATTAACAGAACTAAATACCATATTTGTAGCAGATAGAATAGGAGATGCTTAAAAATGGCTGAACAATTAATAGCTACGTCAACTTATACTACTGAAGCCGTTAATGACTGCCCTGTATCACCAACTGAAGCCGAATATATGTCTGCTAAAAATAACTATATAAGATTACGTCAAAAATGGGAAGAATTAACGAATAAGCAAAAGATTGCATCTTTAGTAGTAGGTTTTGCCTCACAAGCTGTTAGTGATTTAGATGAAGCTGGTTCAACAACCGAAGAAGTTTTTTCGAGTCTAGATGAATTTTCGCTAACACCTCTTGAAAATGAACTTCAAGATTTAGAAGGTTATCAAAGTACTATTAAGACTCTATCTTCAAACTTAGCTAATGCTGTTCAAGAACTTGAAGCAAAGATCAAAGAAATGGATAACGAAAAACAAAGCTTTCATGGCGAAATGATAGATTCGTATAATGAGGCCAAGAATGGCTATCAAACAGTTGATATTCTTAGAAGATATCCGGTAACAGATCCTTCTACAAAAAATATAACATATTATAAAGAAGTTCAAATTAACACTTATGATGCAGACTTAGAATTACCACCAGAAAGCGGGGAATAATCATGGCAAAAATAAATATTCCAAAAGGATATGAAACAATTTTAAGTAGTGCTGCTAACTATTATGAAGCTGTCTACAATAAGGTTTCAGAGGCATATCAAACCCTAGCTTCATCAAGTGATTTACTTGACCAAATAGCTGATAAGATTGGCTCTGTAAAAGGTGATATTGAAAATGTTACTTCTGAATCCTTAACCTTAGCGAAAAATTTAGCATCTGCTTATATCTATTTCAACACTGCTAAGGATGAAGTAATTAATGCTATTAGTGAAATTAAAAATCGAATAGAAACAGCATTAAAAACTGGTGATTTTACAAACATTCCTGATGATATTAAAAAACAAATTCTAGAGATGGCGAATGCTGATAACACGATTGATATTGATAAATTATTAGCCAATACTGAAGTCTTGAATTCTGTTGCTGATGCTTTAAGTGGCGATATAAATAATGCCATAGTAAAAACAACTAAAAAAGGCATTGCTGGTTATATTAAAAGTAAAATTGAAAGTAAGATTCAACAAGACTTGCTTACAGCTGGTATTGATATAGCACAAGATGTTTTAGAAGGTGACTTTGCGACTGCTGCCAAAGATGGAATATCTAAAGTATTAGACATGGTAGCAAAAGGCTCTTTTGCTACTGAAGCTTCTGATGTTACAGATGATGTTGCTCAAAATGTCCTACCAGACTTTTTAAAAGGAAATGCAGCCAGTATAGTTATTACCTCAACTGCTAATATTTTGCTTCATGCTTATCAAGGTAAATTAACTGATGAACAAGCAGTAAAAGATATTGCTAATGCCGTTACTGGAACCCTAGTTTCTGCGGGTATATCAGCTGTCTCTTCCACAGCCACAGCTGCCATAAGTACAGCAGCTCTTGCTACCGGTGTTGGAGCAGTATTTGTCGTAGCTGGTGTTGTTGCTACCATAGCAGCCAGTCACGTAGTTGATGGTTTCGTTCATGACATGTACTATATTGATGGTGATATACCTAAGAAATTTAAAAAATATGATATGGAAGATTACATTGAAAGTAGTGAAGCATTTGGAGAAACTCAATATATAGAAATTAATGGTATAAACTGTACTAAAGGAACAGCTATTCCAGCTCTTCAACAAACTGGTTACTCAAAAGAAGAAGCAGAAGCCGCTGTATATTATTATACCAGTGATCCTAGCTTACAAGAAAGTGTTACAACTGAAGATGGCTATTTTTCACCAGAATATTATGCTACCAAAGATTATCTTGAAGCTAAAGATTATATAGCTGATATGTCTAAAGATAACATTAATAACTATGTAAAAAATCAAGCTGATACTTATTTTTTTGATGATAAAGATAGACAAGCTCAATATGAAGCAGCTTATAAAAACTTATTAAAAAATAAACCAGGTGATGTTTCTATCAGTAATGGTGGAACAAAAGATGTTATGGATGATATAAAAGCTGCCGAAGCAAAATAATTAAAAATTCTATTAAAGACTAATAGAATTTTTTTAAAAGCTACTTGTTAATTTTAGATAATTTGTTAAAATATTATACATAGAAAAGAGTGAATTATATGAAAAAACCATTAGTTTTATGCATATTAGATGGCTGTGGCCTAAGAGAAGAAAGTGATGGTAATGCTTTCAAAAATGCTCATAAGCCAACTTTAGATATGCTTTTTGATAAATATCCTCATTCTATTCTTCAAGCAAGTGGGCCATATGTAGGCCTACCAGAAGGACAAATGGGAACAAGCGAAGTAGGACATATGAATCTTGGTTCAGGAAGAATTGCCCTTCAACCTCTTCAAGCAATTACTGAATCTATAAACAATCAAGAAATTTTTAATAATCAAGAAATTTTAGATGTTTTGGATCATGTTAAAGAAAATAACTCTAATTTACATATCATGGGTTTATTAAGCGATGGTGGAATTCATTCCCATATTAATCATTTATTAGCTTTATTAGACATATGTAAAGAAAATAATATTAAAAATATTTGTGTTGATGTCTTTACCGATGGTCGTGACACTTATGAGAAGAGTGCCCTAACATATCTAGATATCCTAGATAAAAAGTTAAAAGAAGTAGGTGGCCAAATTACCACTATAAATGGTCGTTATTATGCTATGGATCGTGATAACAACTTTGACCGTTTAAAATTAGCCTATGATGCCATTTGTTATGGCCAAGGTAAAGAATATACAACATATCAAGAATTAATTAATGATAGCTATGCTAATAATAAAACAGATGAATTTATCATTCCAGCTATTATTAACAATATTCCTTTAAATGATAATGATGGTGTTATAACTTTTAACTTCCGTAAAGATCGTTTAAGAGAATTATTTACTTGCTTATCTAATCCAGATGCTTATGAAAAAGAAGCATCAGCTAAAGGCTTAGTTATTAAACATTTTAATAATTTAAAAACTTTAACAATGTTTCCAGTTACAGAAACAGTACTATCACCACATGCCTTTAATGATTTGGATTTGAAAAATATTTTAGGTGAATATTTACATAAAAATGGTTTAAGCCAATTAAGAATTGCTGAAACTGAAAAATATCCTCACGTAACTTTCTTCTTTGATGGCGGTAAAGAAGTAGAATACGATGATATGAAAAAAGTCCTTATTCCATCACCAAAAGTTGCCACATATGATTTAAAACCAGAAATGAGTGTTTACGAAGTAACAGATCATTTCCTAAATGAAGTAGGTAACTATGATGTTACTATTATGAACTTAGCCAATGGTGATATGGTAGGTCATACTGGTATTTATGAAGCTGCTGTTAAAGCTGTTGAAGCGATGGATGAATGTTTAGCTAAAATATATGCTAAAACAGTAACGGAACTAGGCGGTACCCTAATGATAATTGCAGATCATGGTAATTGTGATATGATGTGGGATTCTGAACATAAACCTGTGACAAGCCATACTACTAATCCTGTACCATGTATCGTTACAAGAGAAGGAATATCTCTAAATGATGGTAAGCTAGCTGATGTTGCTCCAACTATGTTAGAGTTATTAAATATTCCAATTCCCAAAGAGATGACAGGTCTTTCCTTAATTAATAAATAAGAAGCTATTGCTTCTTTTTTACATTCCCTTTTCTTTTTCTAAAAATATTAATTTTTAACTTTCTAAAATGTGATATAATTTTCTATGGGTTATCATACACTCAAAAATATAGAAAGGATTTCTAATGATTTCTTATTAGAAAAGGTGATTTTATGCTTGAATTTTTAAAAGCTATTCTTTTTGGAATCGTTGAAGGAATAACAGAATGGCTTCCTATTTCATCAACTGGACATATGATTTTATTAGATGAATTTATTAACTTAAATGTTAGTGAAGAATTTTATAAATTATTTGAAGTCGTTATACAATTAGGAGCTATTCTTGCCGTTGTTATCATTTATTTTAAGACGATTTTTCCGTGGGGATTTAATAAAACAAAAGAAGAAACAAAAGATACATTAAATTTGTGGGGAAAAATATTAGTAGCTTGTATTCCCGCTGCTGTCATAGGTATTTTGTTTGATGATTGGCTAGACGCTCATTTATATAATGCTGTTGTTGTCTCATTAACTCTTATTATCTATGGTATTGTCTTCATTGTTATGGAAAGTAAAAAAATTGGTTCACAAAAAACTAAAAAAATAAATGATATAACTTATAAGCAAGCCTTAGGAGTAGGAGCTTTTCAATTATTATCACTAATACCAGGAACAAGTCGTAGTGGTTCAACAATTATTGGTGGCTTAGCAATTGGTCTAGAAAGAAGCGTAGCAGCTGAATTTACTTTCTTCCTTGCTATTCCTGTTATGGCGGGAGCTTCTCTATTAAAATTAGTAAAATATATTTTAAAAGTTGGTTTAGTATTTAAGACAAGCGAACTAATAATTTTAGGAATTGGTTGTTTAGTCGCTTTTATAGTCAGTATTTTAGTAATTAAATTCTTAATGAACTACATAAGAAAACACGATTTCAAAGTATTTGGTTACTATCGTATCATTTTAGGTATCATAGTTCTTTTATATTTTTTCTTAATTAAATAAATTCAAAAAACTCTAGAAAATAACCTAGAGTTTTTTTGTGGATCTTTTTTGTTTATTTTACATAATAATGTTTTTTACAAATGTAGTAACATAGTTGCAATATTAAAATATACCAATAAAGAAGTTGCATCTATTATAGTTGTAATTAAAGGGCTAGCCATTACTGCTGGATCAAATCCCATTTTTTTTGCTAACATTGGTAAAATACAACCTATTAATTTAGCCATAATTACTGTAACAGCTAGAGTAAAGCAAACTGTCAAAGCCACTAAGACAGAAACTCGATCAATTAAAAGGATTTTTATAAAATTACATATTCCTAAAGTAATAGCACATAATAATGATACGCGAAATTCTTTAAAAATAACTTTAAAAATATCTTTAAATTCAATGTCATTTAAAGACAAAGCTCTAATTATACTTACACTAGCTTGACCACCAGCATTACCACCAGTATCCATAAGCATTGGAATAAAAGCTGTTAAAATAGTATAAGCAGCTAATTGATTTTCAAATCCTTGGATTATTTTCCCTGTAAATGTAGCTGAAATCATTAATAATAAAAGCCATGGAATACGAGCTTTATATGTTTCTAAGACGCTGGTTTTATCATATGTTTTTTCTGTTGGAACAATAGCCGCCATTTTTTCTATATCTTCTGTCGTTTCTTCTTCTAAAATATCAACAATATCGTCAATTGTAATAATTCCAACTAATCTATTTTCTATATCAACAACAGGTAAAGAACTATAATTATAATCTTGGAAATATCTAGCAACAATTTCTTGATCCACTGTTGTAGTAACAAAATGTTCACATTCTTCCATTACATTGTCAATAAGCGTTTTTGGATCATTTATGAGTAAGTCTTTTATAGAAACTTTACCAAGTAATTTACGTTCATTATCGGTAACAAAACAAGAATCATAAGAAACGAAATCATCAGCTTGCGCTCTGATTCTTTCAATTGATTTTTTAATAGTTAATCCTTTTTTTAAATGGATATATTCTGTTGTCATTAAAGAACCAGCTGAATTTTCCGGATATTTAAGCAAACGATTAATATCATTTCTAGTCTCTGCTGTTACATTACTTAAAAGACTATTGACCATAATTGCTGGCATCTCTTCAAACAAATCAACAGCATCATCAGTATACATATCTTCAATTAGTTCTGTTGCTTCTTTTTTAGTTAATAAAGCGATTAAATTTTTTTGTACCTCGTCATCCAAATTAACGAAAACATCAGTCGCCATTTTCTTTGGAAGTAACCTAAATACTTTTATTAATTCTTCACTAGGTAATTCTTCAATCAAGGAGGCGGTATCATATTCATTCATATCTACTAAGATATTTTTCACTTCACTATACTTTTTTTCACTTAATAAATTTTGTAGATTTTCTAATTTCATAATAATAACACCCATCTTTCTTTTTTCTCTATATTAACTAATATAGTTTTTTACTTATAACATTTTTTTAAAAAATTGTAAACCACAAAATTGCTTACATGATTTTTAAAATTAGTATTTAATTTTACATAAAAACAAGCAAATAACTCAATAATTTACTAAAAAAATTAAATAGATTTAAATTTTTTATAAGAAAATTTTTTTCTTAATTTAATCAAAAATTAAAGTAATAAAAAAACTAGCTTTTTTAACTTGACAAAAGCCTAATAGAAGTGTAATGTCAAATTAGAAAAAAGCAAATAGGAGTGGTACCATGAAAAATAAACATCTAAAAAGAATTATTGTTATATTTTTTATCTTTTTAATTATTATTTGTTCCATAGCCTATTATTATTTTTTTGTGCCTTACAAAGTTGATAAAGATTTTTCCAAACTTAATTTGTCTAAAATAAACAAAATTATGATTGTCGCTCACCCAGACGATGAATTACTATGGGGTGGGGGACATTTGATAGAAGATGATTATTTAGTTGTCTGTATTACGTGTGGCCCTAATAAAACACGTGTTCATGAATTTGAAAATGTTATGAAAAAGACACATGATGCCTATGTAATGTTAGGATATCCTGATAAAACAAATGGTGAACGTGATAATTGGAATAGCGTTAAAGACGACATAAACAAAGATTTGAAGGAGCTTTTAGCGCTTAAAAATTGGGACGTTATTGTAACTCATAATCCTGACGGCGAATATGGTCATATTCATCATAAAATGACTAGTTCCTTTGTGACATCTTTAACAACCAATAAAAATAAACTTTATTATTTTGGTCATTATTATAGTAAAAAGAAAATATCAGAACACGAAAGTGAAATGTCCTCAATCAGTGATAAAACATTAAAAATAAAAACAAAATTAATCGGTTTATATAAGAGTCAAAAATTTATCCAAACAGCTTTTGACCATATGTATGAGCATGAAGATTGGGAAAATTATGATGAATGGATGAGTGAATTAAATGAAAAAGCTGTTAAATAAAAAAGATCTTATATATATATGCTTAGTATCTTTAGCATTCCTGCTAATTATTTTCATAAATACGGGATCTATGTATATATATGGTTCTAATCTTGATTGGAATAGTCAACATATAGCTATTCCAGAATACTTTAGAAGTTTATTTTACGAAACCAAAGACTTATTTCCTGATTTCGCTCTTAACTTAGGAAATGGTCAAAATATTTATAATTTTTCATATTATGGTTTATTAAGTCCTTTGTACTTACTTTCTTATTTTTTACCTAAAGTTTCAATGACTTCATACATTATTACTATTACTATTATTTCTATGATAGCTAGTATTTTTTTGATTTATTCTTTTCTAAAAAGTAAGAAATATAGTAGTGAAGTTTGTTTTACATCAGCATTCCTATTTGCCTTTTCTTCTTGTATAATGATGCATACTCATCGCCACTTAATGTTTATTAATTATTTTCCATTCTTAATAATGGGACTTTTTGGCGTCGATAAAAAACTCAACAATGGTAAAGGATGGCTACTATCATTAAGTGTTTTTCTAATTATTATGACAAGTTATTATTATAGTATTGGCAGTCTTATAGCATTGACTGTTTATGCTATCTATAAATATCTAAAGAGTACTAAGAAAGTTACTTTTCAAAGCTTTTTTAAAGCAGGAGTATCTTATTTATTACCTGTCATAATAGGCATTTTATCTTCGGCTATAATAATACTTCCAACCTTTCAAACCTTACTTAATAATCGTGCCTCAACTACTAAAAGCATCTCTTTTATAAAATTATTGCTTCCTGATATGAACATTAAATCTATAATTTATTCTTCATACGGCATAGGACTTACTGGTCTTATAATACCAGCAATTATTAATTTTTATAAAAAGAAAAAAGAAAATTTATTTATGGCAATAATCTTAACTTTGCTAGCAATTTGTCCAATTTTTAGTTATTTTTTAAATGCTACAATGTATTCTGACTCTAAAGCATTAATCCCATTCTTACCATTATATATAATTATAATAGCTAATTTCCTTGATAGTACATTGTGTGATAAAATAAATTTAAAACAACTGATTATTTTTTCTATATTAGTTTTAATTGTTTTTGCTCTTGCCACTAATAAATTTAATAAAATGTCTATTTTATATTTAAGTATTGACTTAATAATAACTTATTTAGCTATATTTTTATATAATCATTATAAAAATGAATTTATCATTATTATACCAGTTATTTTAATTGCTTTTGTTTCGGGATTATCAGTTAGTAATGGTGATGAATATGTCTTAAAATATAAATATCGTAATGATTTTGCCAACACTAAAAAGCTTATTTCCCAAATAACTGATAATGACAATACCTTCTATCGAATAAGTAACAATGACAATCGCAGTGTTAATCCTAATCGTTTATATGAAAACAATCGTTACTATACATCAACTGTTTATTCTTCTATTTCAAATCAAAAATATAATCATTTTTATTATGATGCCTTAAACTCAAATATTGAATATCGCAATCGCACCTTAACAACTGCTACTAATAATATTATGTCTTTAATGCTTAATGGTAATAAATATATGATTAGTCGAAGTAATCCACTACAAGGTTATACTAAAATTATTGATGATTATGGTACTAAAGTATACCAAAATGATGATGTCCTTCCTTTAGGATATGCTTCATCAAATATTATGAGTAATGATGACTATGATAAATTAAACCCATTTGTTAAAGAAGAAGCTTTATTAAAAAATATTGTAGCTGATACTAAGTCTTCTAATAACTTTGTGTCTTCCATTCAACAAATAGATTTGAATTTTAAAGAAATTTTCAAAGAAAATTACATTAAACAAAACAAAGATGGCTCATATACAATAGATATTAAAGAAAGCAAAAAGATTGTTTATGATTTACCTAAAGAATATCAAAATAAAATCTTGTTTATTCGTTTAAAAATGAGCGATCCACAATCTTGTAGCATTGGTGATCAAGTTATCAAAATTAATAATTCTAAAAATAAACTTACATGTAAGGACTGGAAATATTATAACAACAATCGTATTTTTAATTTTACATTAGCTGAGCAGAATCTTAATAAATTAACTATTACTATAACTAAAGGTCATTATCAAATCAGTGATTTAGAAAGCTATATGTTAGATTATGCTAATATTGAAACAATTAATAAAGAAGTAGATCATTTTAATGTTAATATGGATAAAACAAAAGGTGATAAAATAATTGGCGATATTGATGTTACTAAAGAAGGCTATTTCATGTTAACTATTCCATATGATAAAGGTTTTAATATTAAAGTTGATCAAAAAGAAACTGCTTATGAATTAGTTGATGATGCATATATTGGTTTTAAAATAAAAAAAGGTCATCATGATATTGAAATAACATATGAAGCTCCATTAAAAAAATTTAGCTTATTTATATCAACTCTAGGAATTGTATGTTTTGTTATTGTTACTATTTTAGAAAATAAACGTCAATTTTAGAAAAAACATTTACGTAAAGCTGTTCGAATAATATGTACATTTATTTACACTAGTGCGATAATTAAAGTGTAAATAAGGTGATGATATGAAAAAATACAAAATTGTTTTTATCGATATTGATGATACTTTAAATCCTTCAAACGAACCAGTTTCTAACCACACGCAAGAAGTAATGCAAAAACTAAAAGATTCTGGCATAATAACTGTTATAAATAGTGGTCGTAGCACAGGATATGCAATTAAGAAAAGTTTAGAAGCTAATATGTCTCAGTATGTCATTGGCTCAAATGGAGCAGAAGTGTACGATTATCATAAAAGAAAAATAATTTTTGAGCAATCTATTCCTAAAGAAACCATTAAGAAAGTTTATGAATACTGTGAAAGCATAGGTTTAACACTTATATTAAATTCTATGGAAAAACGTTTTATTAATATCAAAGACTATAAATACAACAATGAACAATCGATTTATTTTGATAACATCGATGATGTATTAAAAAATAATATAAATCAATTAGTTGTTTTAAGTAACAACTTTGATCGCATGCTAGTCATCCCCAATATGTTTAAAGAAAAATTTCCTAATTTAAAAGTCGTTCATTCTTCAATTGGCTTAATTGAAGGAAAACGTGAAAAAAACAAAGAATATTATCATGATTTAGTTTTAGAAAATACCTCAAAAAGTACAGGCCTTGTAGAATTATTAGACTATCTAAATATTAGCGAAGAAGAAGCCATAGCTATTGGAAATGGCTACGATGATATCTGTATGTGTGACGTTGTCTCAACTTCAATAGCTGTTGCCGATGCAAATGAAAAACTAAAAGAAATAGCTACCTATATAACAAAATCTGCTAAAGAAGATGGCGTAGCTGAAATCCTTGAAAAACTATGTTTATCTGGAGGTAAAAATGAAATATAAACAAAAAGTTGAAACTTTAACATCCCTTATTCTTATCTTAATAGGAACCCTTTTACTATTATGTCCACTTTATAAAATAACTGATATAAAGTGGATAAACTTAATTATTTTCCTTTCATATGCTATAATAAATCTTCTTAAATTTATTTTAACTTATAAAAGCAAAGATTACGAAGGCCTATTTACTTGTTTAGCATCAATTGTTGCAGCTATAACAAGCATAGTCTTAAAAAGTGAAAAAAGTGCCATAAATTTAAGTTTAACTTTAATGATTTGGATTATCCTGATGTCGTTAATAAAATTAAAAAAAGCTGATTATTATCATGATAGAAGAGATCGAATGTGGAAATTAAATATCTTAATGCTAGGAATATTTATTCTTTGTGGTTTACTTACAAGTATCAACCTTTATTATGAAGCAGATGTTCAAGTAATTGTTATAGGTTTCTTCTTTATGATAAATGGGATTCTAGAAATGTTTGATCCAATTGTTAAAACACTAATAACACATGCATAGAGGTGAATTATGAGTAATAACAAGCTTTCCAAAAGAGATGGAATTAAAACCCTTATTGAAAATAATAAAAGTCGTTTAGCTTTAACCAATGAAGAAGAATTATCTATTTGGGGAGACTCAGTAAAAAAATTAGTAGATCTAGGTGAATTTATCTTGAATCATCTTGCAGATATAACAGATGATGAAATAGAATCATACTGGAACTTATCTAAAATGGCTGAGTCAATTCACAATACATTAAGAGGCGATGAATTACGTAAAAAAGATGCAGCTATCTTTGCAGCAACCTTAGAACAAACAATAAATTATTATAAATTATTTTATAATCAAATAATAGATGCCCATCGCTTACCAGCTCGTGAATATGAAAAAGAAAGACTTTTAATTCAAGAGGAAATAAATAAATTAGCCATGGATTTAACAATATTACCAATAAGATATATATTTGCCAAAAAAGATTTAAAACAAAATCCCTACATTAGGGAATCAATTGGTCCAGTTAAATCAACAACTGGTCTAAAAAATTATGAATTTTATTATAGCCAAATAAAAGATTTATATCATGAAATTGAAGATGAAATAAGAACTTTTGCCACTTTAGTAGAAAAGCGTGTTAATAAAGATATTCCTAAAGAAGATTTAGACACTATAAAACAAGAAATCTTTTGTCATCGTTATCTAACTAACTTATTTCTTGAATGTTTAAAATCCAAAGACTTAAAAACATTACGAAAAGACAAACTAAAACTAGAATACTTTTTAAGAGAAAGACAATCTATGACAGAATCTCTTAAAGAAAAAGAATATTCTATTCTAAAATAATATTAAAACAGCTATTGCTTTTTCAATAGCTGTTTTATGGTAACAAAATTACATCCGTGTTATAATAAAGACATTAGTTAGGGGAATATTATGAAATTAGTAAAAGACTTTTATGAATATCAAATCTTAGATATGGCTGATGGTATGAAATTAGAAAGTTGGAATGGTAAAGAATTATTAAGACCAGATCCTCAAATTATTTGGGATACCAAAGCTCATGCCGAATATTGGAACAAGGTAGATGCCATATATACAAGAAGTAACAAAGGTGGTGGAAGCTGGGAAATAAAAAATAAACAATTACCTTCATCATGGCAGGTACATTATAAAGAATTAACTTTTAATATCAAACTAATGGGGTTTAAACATACTGGATTATTTCCAGAACAAGCGTATAACTGGAACCTAATTAGTGAAAAAATAAAAAAAGCTAATCGACCAGTAAAAGTATTAAATCTTTTTGCTTATACTGGTGCGGCTTCTATAGCAGCTTTAAGTGCCGGTGCTAGCGTTGTTCATGTCGATTCATCGCGTGGAATGGTTGATTGGGCTAAGGAAAATGTCAATGCCAGTAACTTACAAGATAAACCAATTCGCTTTATTGTTGATGATGTTGTCAAATTTGTGAAAAGAGAAATAAGAAGAGGCAACAAATATGACATGATATTAATGGATCCACCATCATTTGGTCGTGGTTCAAATGGTGAAGTTTGGGATATTGAAAAGGATTTATTTAACCTAGTTAACTTATGTTTAGAACTACTAAGTGATGAACCTTTATTATTCTTAATAAATTCTTATACAACAGGATTATCACAAACAGTATTAACTAACGTCTTAAATTTAACAATTAATAAAAAATACCCAGGTCAAGTTAGTAGCGATGAATTAGGATTGCCTATGAAAAATAGTGATTTAATACTTCCGTGCGGTATTTATGCTAGATGGGAACCAAAAGATGAAAAATAAAAAACTCTATATCAATTTTTGATTAGAATCTATTTTGGAAATGAAAATATTTTTTTAAAATCAAGGGTGAATGAAATTATTTCATTTAAATCCTTGATTTTTATTATATATTTATAGTGCCAATTAAACTTCGTTTATCATGTCTTTTGTATTAATTTTTATTCCTTTTTTGCAACGTCTTTGTTATAATAAAGTACGTATAGGAGGGTAAAAATGATATATACAAAAGAAGTAGAAAATATGTGTAAAGTTGCCAAAGGTGTCGATCACGGACCAGCACCAATTCCTGAAGAAGGAAAATGGATTAAAGCTAAAGAAATTAAAGATATTTCTGGCTTAACTCATGGTATTGGTTGGTGTGCTCCTCAACAAGGTGCTTGTAAATTAACACTAAACATTAAAGAAGGAATAATTGAAGAAGCTTTAGTTGAAACTGTTGGTTGTTCAGGAATGACACACAGTGCAGCAATGGCAGGGGAAATCTTAGTTGGAAAAACAATTCTAGAAGCTTTAAATACTGATTTAGTATGCGACGCTATCAATACAGCAATGAGAGAATTGTTTTTACAAATCGTTTATGGTCGTAGTCAATCTGCTTTCAGTGAAGGTGGTTTAGCTATCGGAGCTGGCCTTGAAGACTTAGGAAAAGGAACTCGTAGTCAAGTTGGAACAATTTATAGTACAAGAGTTAAAGGACCTAGATATTTAGAATTAGCTGAAGGTTATATTGTCGAGGTTGGTTTAGATAAAGATGATACAATAATTGGCTATAAATATGTAAATTTAGGTAAAATGATGGAAAACATCAAAGCTGGTATTGAACCAATGGAAGCTATCGAAAAGGCTAGTGGAACTTATGGACGCTTTGACGAAGCTGTAAAGAAAATTGATCCACGTGCAGAATAATTATTGGAAGGAGAATGAAAATGGCTTTATTTGAAAGTTATGAAAGAAGAATAGATCAAATTAAACCAGTAATGGAAAAATATGGTATAAAAGATTTTGAAGACGCAAGAAATATTTGTAAAGAAAAAGGATTTGATCCTTATGAAATAGTTAAAGGAGTTCAACCAATTTGCTTTGAAAATGCTTGTTGGGCTTATACATTAGGAGCAGCAATTGCTATCAAATCTAATCGTACAAAAGCTTATGAAGCTGCAGAAGCAATAGGTGAAGGTCTACAAGCTTTTTGTATTCCAGGTTCTGTTGCTGATGATCGTAAAGTTGGATTAGGACATGGAAATTTAGCATCTATGCTTTTAAAAGAAGAAACAAAATGCTTTGCTTTTTTAGCAGGACACGAATCATTTGCAGCTGCTGAAGGTGCTATTGGTATTGCTAAAAATGCTAACAAAGTAAGAAAAGAACCACTAAAAGTAATTTTAAATGGTTTAGGAAAAGATGCTGCACAAATTATTTCTCGTATCAATGGATTTACTTATGTAAAAACTGATTTCGATTTTTTTACTGGTAAAGTAAATGTTATTGAAGAAATAAAATACTCTGATGGAGAAAGAAGTAAAGTAAGATGCTATGGAGCAAACGACGTTCGCGAAGGTGTAGCAATCATGCATTTGGAAGGCGTTGATGTTTCAATTACTGGAAATTCAACAAATCCAACTCGTTTCCAACATCCAGTTGCTGGTACATATAAAAAAGAATGTATTGAAATGGGAAAGAAATATTTCTCAGTAGCTTCTGGTGGCGGAACAGGCCGTACTTTACATCCAGATAATATGGCAGCTGGTCCAGCATCTTATGGTATGACTGATACTATGGGTAGAATGCATAGCGATGCTCAATTTGCAGGTTCATCTTCAGTACCTGCTCACGTAGAAATGATGGGCTTAATCGGTATGGGTAATAACCCAATGGTAGGTGCTACTGTTTCAATCGCTGTTGCGGTAGAGGAAGCTTGTAAATAAGAGATGATATAAATCATCTTTTTTAATTTTAAAGATAAATAGTTCTAGTCTTTTCTTCGTTTCATATATTTTATTATGAAAGCGAGGAAATAATAATTATGGAAATACTTAAGGTATCTAGTAAATCAAATTCAAGTAAAGTTGCTGGAGCTATAGCTAATATATTTAGAGAAAAGGGTAGTGTCGAAATTCAAACTATTGGTGCTGGTTCTCTAAATCAAGCTATAAAAGCAATTTGTATTGCCCGTGGCTTTGTGGCTCCTAGTGGTGTCAACTTAGTCTGTATCCCAGCTTTTACTGACATTGAAATAGATGGATTAGAAAAAACAGCAATAAAACTTATTGTAGAGGCCAAATAACTAAAAAACGATATTGAATTTTCAAATATCGTTTTTTTTATTTACAAGAATAATTGCTATTTTCTAAAGCTTTTTGTGTCTCTTTATAATTTCCGTATTCATTATCAAATCCTAAAATTTTCATTTCTTCCTTAGAGAGATTACTTATTTTAGCGTTAATATTAACATTAATATTAGTCTTATCTTCTATAATCTTAAACTCAATTCCTTCTTTATTACTATATTCTTTAAAATCTTTTTTTAGTTCCGCAACTAATAAATTTCTATAAGTAATATTATTATTAGCAATTTCAAATACTAAAGAATTATTATAAGTTTCAACTTTGTTCTTATTAAACGTTACTTCAACTTTTTGAATTGTCTTAACTTTTTCATTTTCATCAGTTTTTATACATTCTAATTTTTTTTTATTACAACCTACACATAATAATAGAACTTCAAATAATATAAAATATTTAGTAATTCTTTTCATAAAATTCAACCTCTTATGTCATTCATTTTAACATTCTCATTATTTAAAAGCAAACAAATAAGAATATGGTATAATATAAAAAAATAGAGTGGTGATAATATGACTAAAGTAGAAAATAGTTTTATAGGTTTTATAATAGGAGATGCCTTAGGCGTTCCTTTAGAATTTGAACCACGTGAAAATTTAATTAAAAATCCTGTTCTTGACATGATGAGTTATGGTCGCCATAACGTAAAAGGTGGAACTTGGTCTGCTAATACCTCTTTAATGCTTGCTACTATGGAATCAGTAATAAATAAAAAAGCACTTGATTACTCAAATATGATGAAAAACTATGTCAGCTTTTTTAAAAGTCGCAAATATCTTGCTTGTGAAAGACCATTTGGTCTTAATCAAAATGTCAAAAAAATCTTACGAGAATATCAAAAAAATAAAAAAATTAATGACATCAATAAACAAAGTACCGAAAATAGTTCATTAAAAAGATGTCTACCTATAGCATTTTACGTTTATTATCATCATTATAGAGATAATGACATATATTCATGTATTAAAGAATTTTCTTCTTTAACTAATACTAACGAAATTGTTATTTTAGGTTGTTATCTTTACGTTCAATATTTAAACTTTCTTTTTCAAGGTAAAAATAAATTAGAAGCTTATCAATCTCTACAAGAAATCAATTTATCTTATTTTAAGGAAGAGACTTCAATGTATTATGAAAGAATATTAAAAGATAATATTGCTAATCTTGCTTTAAAAGAAATTAGTACATCTGATTATATAGTAGATACTTTAGAATCATCACTGTGGATAATTTTAAATACCGATAGCTTTTCTGAGGCATTAGTTGGCGCTATAAACTTAGGGGGAGATACAGCATCTATTGGTTCTATTACCGGCTCAATAGCTGGCTATATATATGCTTCAGATGAAGTCCCTGAAAGATGGTTAGATAAAATAAAACATTTTAATTATTTAGAACAAATAATTGAAGAGTATGAAAAAATATTAAAGATACAATAATGTCAATTTTATTATTTTTTCTTTGCTGATTAAAATTATAATAGTATAATCAATATGAAAGAAGGTTATTTATGAAATTCATAGAACAAATTATTAGTCGTGCTAAAAAAGACATGAAAACAATCGTTTTGCCAGAAACGATGGATCGTCGAACTCTAGAAGCTACTGAAACAATCCTAAAAGAAAAAATCGCCAATATAATTTTAATTGGAGATGAAGAAGAGATAGCTAAAAAAGGCGAAGGATTAAATTTAGATGGAGCAACCATAATTAATCCAGCTACTTCTGAATTAACAGAAGATTTAGCTAATAAATTATACGAACTAAGAAAAGAAAAAGGACTAACTAAAGAAGAAGCTCGTAATCTTTTATTAAATGATTATATGTATTATGCTTGTATGTTAGTAAATGATAATAAAGCTGATGGTGCTGTATCAGGCGCTTGCCATTCTACAGCTAATACTTTACGTCCTGCTCTTCAAATTATTAAAACTGCACCTGGAACAAAACTTGTTTCAGCATTCTTCTTAATGGTTGTTCCTGATTGTGAATACGGGTACAATGGCACCTTTATTTTTGGTGATTCAGGTCTTGAACAAAATCCAGATCCTGAAAAATTGGCTGCTATTGCTGCTTCATCGTCAGAATCATTTAAACTATTAACTCAAGCTGAACCAATTACAGCTTTATTATCTCATTCTACTAAAGGTAGTGCTAAACATGCTGATGTTGATAAGGTAGTAGAAGCAGTTAAAATCGCCAAAGAAAAATATCCTGAATATAACATCGATGGTGAACTACAATTGGATGCTGCTATTGTTCCAAGTGTTGCTGCTTCAAAAGCCCCAGATTCAAAAGTGGCTGGTCATGCCAACGTTTTGATTTTTCCAGATTTAGACGCCGGAAACATCGGTTATAAATTAGTTCAACGTCTTGCCAAAGCTGAAGCTTATGGTCCGATAACTCAAGGTATAAGAAAACCAATAAATGATTTATCTAGAGGCTGTAGTGCTGAAGACATTGTAGGTGTTGTAGCTATTACTGCTGTTCAAGCTACAAAGTAATAAAAAAAACAATTTTAGAGTTTTATTTCTAAAATTGTTTTTTTATTTAACAAGTAAATAACAAACTACAGCTAAAGATAATAAAGCAGCAGTTACTAACATAACAATAATTAATATCTTCGTTTTAATATAACCACTATTAATATTTGGTTTTTGCAAAATTAATTTGTTAACATTGGAATTTACTTCTTGCAACTGATTATTATCTTCTTTTATTTTTTCATTCTTCTTTTGCATTTCATAAAATTTATTTAATTCTTTATCTTGATTTCTATTTAATGTTCCGTCTTCAGCTACTTCGAAAACCTCTATCATATGTTTAAACATATTTAATATTCTTTGTAAATCAGGTAATAAATAGTCTTCATATAACATTAATTTTTCAAGATATCCATTAAACAAACCAATTTCGTATTCTTCCTTTTGCGTATATTCATCTTCGCTATTTATTAAATTACTAAATTCTTCAAAAGATATAAGATTAATAATTTTGAATTCGTCAACTTCATTATTAACAAAGGAATCCTCATCATTATTTGAACTTTGTTGATTTTGTATTTCTTCGTGTTTCTCCGGTTCCTCAGGATTCTGAGTAGGAATAGAATCTGTCATTGTTTTTTTAATTTCTGCATTTGCAAAATTTTCTTGAATCAAATTGCCTTCACGATCTCTTTTATATGAAGAAATTGTATGATCATTACTTATAAGTATGTCTTCTTCTACATTTCCTACTGCAAAATTTCTATCATTACGATGCTGTTCATCAAAATTTTTAATTTTATTATTAAAATCTTCGTTTGTCTTAGAGTCTCTTGCTAAATCATAAGTATCGGTCAAATGAATTTTTTTGAATTTTCTTTCTAAAAAATCACACAATTCCTCAGGACTAAGAGTAGAAGTATTACAAACATTATTTATAAATTCATCCATATCATCGAAAGATTCATGACGCTCATTAACATAAACATTATCTTTGCCAAAACTATCTACCACATGAATATATTGCTTTTCTCTTCCAAGCTGATCAAATTTTTTAAAAGTCTGAGCAAATAACTGATTACTTTCATTACTTTGAAAAGTTGCTTGTTGTCTTTTACTATCATTCATCATCTTTATTTTAGAGTTAATTAACAAAGCATGAAGTTCTATTATAGTGAATACATCTTCACTATTTAAACTATTGATATTATTAATTAAAGGCAACTCATCAGTCATTAATTCACCTATGGAAAAGTTAGAAATATCAATTGTTTTTCCTTCATAAAATAATAAATTGCCTTTAATTGAAATATCCATTAAATTTGGATTCTTTTCTTGCAATTTTTTTAATGCATATTCATTTAATTTCATAAAATCTCTTTTTTCCATTTTATTATCACCATACAATACAAATATAGCAAAAAAAATAAATATTTTCAAATTATTATAATTATTGTATAATATATACCGTGATTATTATGAAAAAAGAACTAAATGAACAATTTGTTATTGATTTATCAAAAAAAAAAGGTGAACCAGAATGGATGCTCGAATTTCGTTTAAAAGCATTTGCTAAATTTCAAGAATTAGAAAACCCTAATTTTGGTCCTGAAATTGATATTGATTTTTCTAAAATTAATTATTATAAAGACAATAAAAGTAAATTAACTAATGATTGGGATCGTGTAAATTGTAGTATTCGAAATACCTTTGATGATTTAGGAGTAATTGATGCTGAAAATAAGTATTTAGGTGGAGTAACTAATCAATTTGAAAGTGAAGTAGTTTATCACAATCAGACTGTTGGCAACGATATTATCTTTACTTCAACTGACGATGCCTTACAAAAATATCCCGAGTTATTTAAAAAATATTTTAATAGCTTAGTAAACTATGCTGAAAATAAATATACTGCTTTAAATGGTGCTGTTTGGAGTGGAGGATCGTTTATTTATATTCCCAAAAAAGTTAAACTTGATCGTCCTTTGCAAAGCTATTTTCGAATTCAATCAGAAAGCTTAGGTCAATTTGAACGTACTATTATAATTGTTGATGATGGGGCTGATCTAAGTTATATTGAAGGATGTACTGCTCCAACGTACAGTCAAACGTCACTTCATGCTGGAGTTGTTGAAATTTTTGTTGGTAAAAATGCTCATTGTCGTTATTCAACGATTCAAAATTGGTCAACTGATGTATATAATTTAGTAACAAAACGTGCCATTGTTGATGCACATGGCCAAATGGAGTGGGTTGATGGTAATATTGGTAGTAAAGTAACTATGAAATATCCTTCATGTATTTTAAATGGTGAAGGCGCAGTAGGAAATTCTATAAGTATTGCATATGCTAAAGAATGTCAACAACTTGATGCTGGTGCTAAAATGATTCATTTGGCTCCAAACACCAAAAGCAATATCGTTAGTAAATCAATTGCTAGCAAAGGTGGTGTTAGTAACTATCGAGGCACGACACGTATTGCTAAAAATGCTACAAATAGCGAAGCTAAAATCAAATGTGATACCATCATATTAGATGATCTTTCTAAAAGCGATACATTTCCTAAAAATATTGTTGCTAACCAAAGCTCTAGCTTAGAACACGAAGCTACTATATCTAAAGTTAGCGAAGAAAAACTTTTCTATTTAACTAGTAAAGGTTTAAGTGAAGATAGTGCTAAAGAGCTATTAATAATGGGATTTATTTCTGATTTTAAAAAAGAATTGCCAATGGAGTATGCTGTCGAGTTAAATCGTTTATTAAAAGAATAAAAAATACTAAAAAAATTTAAAACACTTCTAAAAGGAAAGAATAGAAGTGTTTTTTTACTCAAAAAAATAAAATTATCTGGGTAAATTTAAAAAATAATATCATAAAAAAAATGAAAATACTTTTTTCCTCATTTGCTTAAAAATTAGTTCCTTGTTATCATTGCAAACGAAAGGAGGAAAAAATGTTAAATCAAGTTGTTCTAGTCGGTAGACTTACTGACGATCCCCAAGTCATAACTACTGAGAATGGCAAAAAAGTTTCAACCATTGTCCTTGCTGTTCAAAGAACTTTTAAAAACCAAGATGGTTTATATGAAACAGACTTCATACGATGTATTCTTTGGAATGCTATAGCATCAAGTACCTGTGAATATTGTCATAAAGGTGACATAGTCGGCTTAAAAGGTCGTTTGCAAACCAGTAATTATCAAACTGAGGATGGTACCAAAAAATATGTTACAGAAGTAATCGCTGAAAAAGTGACTTTCCTAAGTGGAAATAAAAATCAAGAAGAAAAAGAATAAAAAAAGGTAGAAAACTACCTAAAATTGCCAAAATAATAAAAGAAAAAATATTATTAAATCACCCTAAAAAGTTAGTTCATCATAACTATAAGATGGATTAACTTTTTTTACCAATTGAATAGCTCCAGATTCATAAGAAGCACAACGATTTTTCTTTCTTTTTTCATAATCATATCTTAAATCAATAAATCTTGCCATAAATTCTTTTCTTATTTGTTCACTAGGTACCCTTATTATTCCAGAATAAACAGCTAAAATAACTGTTACCATCATAAATCTATCATCATAATCAAGTTCATCAATATTATGACGATTACAAGCATCCTCAAAAACATCAGAATACATAATATTTAGAATTTCTTGCTTTATATATCCCGGATTCCTTTCGTCACCATATTTTTCAATTATACCTGTTGGATCAAAATTACGTGTGAAAAATTGCCATGCATATTCCAAAGCATCATGATATTTTATTCCGGTTTGAACCATTTTATCAACCATATTACAAATGCTATCGCGTAATTCTTCATTTAAATTAGCTTCAATCTCATCATTCTCATTGTATAACCATTTATTAATTAAATATGAATCATTATTAGCTAAAGAAAGAGCAATATTATGATTGATTTTGACTTTATTTAAAAAACTCTTAAAAGCCTTATCAATAATTTCTATAGCGAAGTCATAGTCTTCTTTAAATCTTTCTAAAACTTCTTCTAAAGAGGAATTATTTAAATAATTTAATTCTTGAGTCTTATCATCATAACAAAACATAGTATATCTACTAGCCAAAAAAGCTACAATTCGTTCTAAAGGAAGAGCAAGCTCGTTTTCTAAAGATGTTAAATTATCATAAAAAGCATCTAATACTTGTTCATTACAAATGATATCAGCGTTTAAAGAAAAAACTAATTTATTATTAAAAGCATTTTCATCACTAGATAAATTATTTCGGTTATTATTCCACTCATAATCTTGAGAATAAGTTAAGTATAATTCATAAGAATCCATTAGTAAATCTAATAGGTAGTCAAAAATATTATCCATAAATCCTCCACAAATAATAAAATATTATATCACTAAAATTTAATAAATAAACATATATTTTAATAGGTGAATAAAATGAAATTAAAATATGTTTTCTTTTTTGTGATTTGTTGCTTTTCTTTTATGTTAACAGAAAATTTAGCAATTCATATGAAAAATCAAAATCCTATTATGCAAAATATTAATAAAGTTTCTGATGAGTTAACTGTAGCTAGTATTGATTCAAAGTTAATAGATGACCTATATATAATACCTGGATTAAATGGGAAAAAAATAAATAAAAATAAATCATTTATCAATATGAAAGAATTAAATGAGTTTTCTTTTTCTCATCTTGTCTATAATCAAGTAAAACCAGTTATTTCTTTAGAAGATAATAAAAATCGTATTATAATTCGTGGTAATTCAAAGAAAAATAATGTTGCTTTGCTTTTTGAAAGTAACAATTCTTTAGCTCAATATTTACAAAGTCAAAATTATAAGATTAATATTTTAATTGATAGGGAAGAATATGATGAAAACTTTGAAATGATTAATAATGCTTCTGATGATTATATCTATAAAACTATTGATAATTATTTAAAGAGAAAAAAATTAAATAAAAATTTATGCTATGTTAAAGACACAATACCTCAAAAATGTAAAAATAAATATTTATTTAAACCATCGTTAATTATTGGAATAGATAATTTTACAAATTCCAAAAATACGATAAAGAGTGGGGAAATAATTTTAATAAAATCATCTTTACCCTTAGAACAATTGATAGTTTTGCTAAAGCAAATTCAATATCAAGATTTAGATATTGTTTATCTTAGTGAACTTATTTCCGAAATAAACTAATTGTATTTTTAGCATATCTTTGCTATAATTACCTAGACGCAAACCTTTATGAATTTAATTTAATTATAGAAAAGAGATGCATATATATGTGTAATATAAAAATATTTAGTCTAGGTGGACTAGATGAAATGGGCAAAAATTGCTATGTTATCGAAATTGATAACGACATTTTTGTTTTTGATTGTGGGTTAAAATATGCCAATGAAAATCTTTATGGTATAGACTACATAATTCCCGATTTTGATTATTTACAAAAAAATAAAAATAGAGTAAAAGGTGTTTTTTTGACTCATGGTCATTATGAAAATATGGGTGCTGTCAAAGATTTATTAACTGAAATTCCTCAAATAAAAGTTTTTGCTACTAAATTTACTAAATTTATTCTTACTAATGATGGAATAGATGAAAAGAAGATAATTGAGATAAAACCACATCGTAAGATTAATTTTGGTGCAGTTAGTATTTTCCCAATAAATGTTAGTCACTCAACTCCTGATTCAGTCATGTATGTAATTAACACTAAAGATGGAGCTATTGTTTATACTGGAGATTTTATAATTGATCCAAAAATGATGGATAAATATTCTATGGATTTAGGTAAGATTGCTTATGTTGGAAAACAAGGTGTTTTAGCTTTGCTTTGTGAATCAGTATTTTCTGAACATGTTGGTCATACATCGCCATCACATCGTTTAAAATCATTCTTCAAAGATACAATTAAACATCATGAGTATCGTATGATTTTCTCTTGCTTACCAACTCATCTTTATACCATTCAAGAAATATTTGAAGCAGCAGCTAACACTCATCGCAAGATTGTCATAATGGGCAAAAATCTTCAAAATATTATTTCATTTGCTAAAAAAGAAGGATATCTTGAATTCAACGAAAATATTTTAGGTGATTTATCAAATGTTGATGACAAAGATTCAATTTTATTAGTTCAGGATAATAAAGATAATCCTTATGCGTCAATTAGTAAAATTGTGAGCGGTTATGATAAATTTATAAAACTAAAGAAAACAGATACTGTTGTTTTTGCTGAACCTAAATATGATAGTAGTGAAAAAACTCTTGTCAAAGTTGAAAATGAACTTGCTATGAATGGTTGCGATATCGTAAGTATTCCTAAAGATAAAACTATTCTACATCATGCCTCATCAGAAGATTTAATGATAATGATAGATTTAGTAAAACCAAAATACTTTATTCCTGTTAAAGGAGAGTATCGTTACATGGTAAATAATGCTAATTTAGCATCAGAACTTAAAATACCTGCAGACAACATTATTTTAAAACAAAATGGTGATGTTATTGAAATTCAAAATGGTATTTACAACAAAGATAAATTTGAACACATCAAGGTAAATGATATTTTAATAGATGGAAATAGTACTGAAGATGTTGGTGAACTAGTTATAAAAGATCGTGAAATGTTAAGTGAAAATGGTATTGTTTTAATAAGTGCAACAATTGCTAAAAAAGACAAAGTTGTCTTAGTTGGTCCAGAAGTAACAACTCGAGGTTTTATTTATGTTAAAGATTCAAGTGAAATGATTGAAGAAATAAAGCGTATATCACTTAATATCATTGAAAGAAATATTACTGAAAATTATGTTGAATATAACAAAATAAAAAACGAAATAAGAGAAGAACTTGGCAAATACTTATATCATGAAACTGAATGCAAACCAATGATTATTGCTGTTGTTCAAGAAGTTTAAAGCTTTTAAAAAAGCTTTTTTATTTTACTGAATATTTTAAAAGCATATCTTTAAAAGCTCTAACTTTTATGATAATATATATAATAGACAGGATGTGACTAAAATGTTTGGGAAAGTCTTTGAAGTAAATGAAAATAAAATAAAAATGGTTAATAATACTGGTTCTACTGAAACAAGTATTTTAAACTATCACGTTGTATTTGAAGAGGGACCACGTAAAGTTGTGGCTGAAATAATAGGAGTAACTGAAAAAGAAATTGAAGCCATGTTAATTGGTGAAATTGTTAATGGCGAATTTATTACCGGTGTTATAAAAAAACCATCATTTAAAAATCCATGCCGTATAATAGTAAAACCAGAATTAGAAACTTTAATTGGCAAACAAGATTTTTCAGGTACAGATACCGTTTTACTTGGTAAATCAAGTACATACAATGATTTCAATGTTACTGCTAATATCAATGATTTATTTTCGACTCACTTTGCAATTCTAGGAAATACTGGAGCTGGTAAATCATGTACAGTAACGCGCCTTTTTCAAAATATCTTTTATCGTAATGAAAATTCTATGCCTTATAATGCCCATTTAGTAATATTTGATGCTTTTGGTGAATACAATACTGCATTTGAAAACTTAAATCAAATACCTAATTTAGCTTTTAAATACTATACGACAGATGTTAAAAAAGCTACTAACAATCTTGTAAAAATTCCAACTTATTTTTTAGAGGTTGATGACTTAGCTTTACTTTTAAATGCTACTGATTCTCAGCAATTACCAATAATTGAAAAAACCTTACAGTTAGTTTATATTTTTAAAAGTCAAGATGCTCAAGCCCAACAATATAAAAGTGATATAATTGCTAAAAGTTTATTAGATATTCTTTCAAGTGGTAAACAACCAACTCAAGTTCGCGACCAAATTATCGCTGTTTTAACATCTTATAACACACCAGACATTAATCTAGATACAATTATTGCTCAACCTGGTTACAACCGTACTTTAAGACAATGCTTGAATATTGATAATCAAGGTAAAATGAGTGCTGTATCATTAGTTGTTGATATGCTTTCAAACTTTGCTAAAACAGATTTGGATAAGATAGAAGTAAAACATGACTTTGCTTATGGCTTAGAAGATTTATACCAAGCTCTAGAATTCGCCTTACTAGGTGAGGGTGTTTTATCAAGTGAAAAAGCTTTTGATATAGCTAATACCTTAAAAGTAAGACTTCATTCAATAATAAATGGCGAACATGGGCGTTACTTTGAAGGAGAAAGATTTATTACTAAAGAACAATTTATGGTAGAATTCTTTACATTACCAGAAAATCCTCAACAAACTTGTCAAATAATAAATATGAATTTTGCCTATGTTGATGATCGTTTTGCTAAAGTTTTAACTAAAATATATTCTAAAATATTCTTTAATTTTGCTACCAACTTAAAAGTTCGTGCTTCTTTCCCAATTCATATTATTCTAGAAGAAGCTCACCGTTATGTTCAAAATGATAGTGACTTAGATATTATTGGCTATAATATTTTTGATCGTATTACTAAAGAGGGGCGTAAATATGGTGTAATTTTAGGATTTATAACACAAAAGCCAAGTGAATTATCTAAAACAGCTTTAAGTCAATGTTCCAACTTTATTGTTTTAAGAATGTATTTTCCAGATGATTTAAATATTATTAAGTCTATCTCATCAAATGTAACTAATGAAACTCTCGAACGTATCAAAACACTTCGACCAGGTATGGCAATGGTTTTCGGTTCAGCTTTTAAGATCCCTTTAATATGTAAATTTGATTTGCCTAATCCAATGCCACAAAGTACCAGCGTTAACATCGAAGATAAATGGTTTCTAAAAAACAATTAAAAAAAGATTTATATAAATTATAAACTTTATATAAATCTTTTTAGTTTGTTAAAATATCATATACAGTATCAAGATCTTTTTCTTTTTTTAAAGTTTCAAAATCTGGTAACAAATGTATATGAAAATGATCAACTAAATTATATCCATAATTAATTTGGAAAGTAACTCCTATAGAATTTAATTTTTTTGTTATATCTTTCGCAATCTTTTTGGCTCTCTCAAAAACTTCTTCAAGTTCTTCATTATCAATTTCATAAATGTTTTTAAAATGCTTTTTAGGTATTACTAAGACATGTCCATCTACTAATGGATTTATATCTAAAATAGCAATAACTTTATCATCCTCATAAATCTTTTTTGCAGGAATTTCTCCCTTTATAATTTTACAAAAAACACAATCCATAATATCACCAATAAAAGAATATCAAAAAAATTATTAAAGGTAAATACTCATCAATTGAATAATATCATTTTATATATTATAATTATCATAATAAGGAGAAATGTCATATGAAAAGGGTTAAAAATATTTTTTTAATACTATTTTTAGTACTAGTTCCTGTTAAAATAAAAGCTGCTACCTACCTTAATGCCAGTACTCAAAATCCGGTTGTTGGCACTAATTTTGATGTGACTTTATATGTTGATTATGGTGCTGATGCCAAAATTGGATCTGCTCATTACTTAATAGGATACGATACAAACTGCTTTAGTGTTCAAAATATTATATGGTCTCAAGCCAAAGGAACTTATAAAAATGAAACTGGTAAACTTTATATTGATAAAACCTCATCTACTAAAGCTTGGGAAAGAGGAATACCAGTAACTATAACTTTTCACACTGATCAAATTTGTCGTAGTGAAATTTCTTTAGCCGAAAATGGAGCTGCAACTTATCAAAATGGTTCTAAAATTGTTCAAACAACCAGTGGAGTTACCATTCAATCTATAAAAGGGGATACAGATACCCAACTTGGATCAATTACTATAGATGGATATGATCTATATCCAACTTTTCAAAAATCAATAACAAGTTATACTTTAACTGTTCCTGCATCAACCGAACAATTAGATATTAAAACAACTAAAGGTAACCCTAATCAAACAATTAGTGGCGATGGCGTAAAAAAACTTAAGTATGGTCAGAATAGAATTCGTATTAATGTTACTTCACAAAGTGGTGCTACAAATACTTATGAAATAATGGTTACTCGTTTAGATGATCGAACTGGCCAAACAGAATTAAAAGCTTTAAGTGTTTCTAATACTAATATTGTTTATTCTAAAAATAAATATATTTACGAAGCAACTGTTAGTCGTAGTATATCAAGTGTTTTCATAACTGCTCGAGCTAGTTCTAATAATGCCACTCTTACTGGAACTGGAAATAAAGAACTAGAAATCGGTTTAAATACCTTTATATTAAAAGTTAAATCTGATACAGGAAGTGAACAAGAATATACAATTAACATCACTCGTAGTACAGAAGAGCTACAAGCTGAAATAGAAAGTACAAAACTTCTAAGTTTAACTCTTAATAATAAAAATATTTCTTTAGGTAAAAAAAATGTTTATCTTTTTGGTGTTGATAAAAATACCAATGATGTCTTAGTTGATTGTGTTACTGAAAGTAAAACAGCTTCGACTAAAGTTGAAGGAAATACTAATTTAAAAGTTGGTTTTAATATTCTAACTATCACTGTAACAGAAAAAAATAATGAAACAAGAGAATATAAAGTTATTGTTTATAAAGAACCTGTAAAAGCTAATCGCATTACTGAAATTAGTACTTCAACGCTAACCGAGATGCCTTTTATTTACAAAACAAGTGAAGATGACTTAAAGATTAGTAAAGAGGAAATAAATACTTTAATTCAATCTAAAAAAACACTTTATTATAATGTTACAAATACGGAGGGTGGCTTATTATATCAATTACGTCTTACTCCTAATTTAAAAGCCAATGATTTATCTTTACAAATTAAAGAAATTAACTCATCACCATTAACTTATGAAACAAACTTACCATCAGGAATAGAAGTCTTATTATATTTAGATACTGATATGTATAAAGATGGAACAAGTGTCCATATCTATACTTATAATAATGATGGACAATATACAATTTTAACTGAAGGAACCATTATTAATGATGGATATATTTCGTTTATTACTAATGGTGAAAAAAATTATATTATTACTACCCAAAGCTTAATTAAAGAAGAATCATTTTTTAATAAATTAATGAATAAAATAAAAATGATTTTAATAATTGGTACTATCTTAGCAATCATTTTAGTTATAGCTGTAAAAATAATTAATAAACAAATTAGTAAAAAACATCAAAATGAACCATTATATTAATGGTTTTTTCTTTTTTATTGTGATATTATTAAATATATTAAAAAAAGGGGTTGATGTTGTATGACAATTGAAGATATCTTAAAAAAAGTAGAAGAGTATAATCCGACAGAAGTAGTGAAAGTGAAGAAAGCCTATGAAATAGCTAGTAAAGCTCATTCTAATCAATTTAGAGAAAGTGGCGAACCATATATTATTCATCCATTAAATGTTTGTATGAATTTAACTGTTTTTCATGCTGATGGACCATCACTATGTGCCGGTCTTCTTCACGACGTTGTTGAAGATACATCTTACACACTAGAGGATATTGAAAATCTTTTTGGCTCAGAAGTAGCATCTTTAGTAGACGGCGTAACTAAAATATCTAATTTACATTTTAATACTAAAGACGAAGCAACCAATGCTAATATTCGTCGTTTAATTAATAGCCTTAATAAAGATGTCAGAATAATAATAATTAAATTGTGTGACCGCTGGCATAATATGAAAACTTTAAACTTTAAAGCACCTGAAAAACAAAAAAGAAGCGCTGAAGAAACTTTAAGAATTTTTGTCCCTTTAGCTTATTTTATTGGTGCATTCCGTCTTAAATGTGAATTAGAAGATATCTGTTTATCTTATCTTGAACCAGAAACTTATCAAACTTTAAAAGAAAAACAAAAAGATATCTTAAATGATTATAAGAAGACTTTAGAAATATCTCAACAAGACCTAAGAAAAATCTTAGACGAAAATAATATAACTTATACTAGTCGTGCTAAAGTTATGAATATTTATCAAATATTTAAAAAAATAAACAAAGGCTATCGTTTAAGTGATATTCATGACTTAGTAAATATTAAAATAATGGTTGAAGAAGAACAAACTTGTTATCAAGTTTTAGGCTTAATTCATAAATTATATACTCCATTAAATAATAAATTTAAAGATTATATTGCCTGTCCTAAAACTAATATGTATCGTTCATTACATACAACAGTATTTGGACCTGATAATCATTTGTTACAATTTCAAATAAAAACTAATAAAATGGATAAAATTAATACTTTTGGTTTAGCTGCTTATTGGTATGAACTTGAAGGTGAAGGTACCAAAAAGATGCAAAGTGAATTAAATTTAAATTATCAATTTTTTAATACTTTACGTAATCTAGATGATGTAACTGAAAGTGATGCTGATTTCTTAGACCGTGTAAAGAAAGAAATATTTACTAATAACATATATGTTTATACTTTACGTGGAGATATTTTAGAATTACCAAATGGTTCATCTGCCATTGACTTCGCTTACAAAATACATACAGATCTAGGCAACCATCTTTATAAAGTGTACATAAATGGTAAAGAAAGTCCTATCATCCAAACTCTTAATAATAAAGATCGTATTTTAATATTAACAGATGAAAAAGCCCATCCTGAAGAAATATGGTTAGAACATATTGTAACAAGTCAAGCCCGTCGTCAAATAACAAAATACCTAAATAATAAATAAGCATATGTTTACGTAAATTAACAACATTTAAAAAAAAACTGCCTATCTTTTAGTAATCAATGATATAATTAACGTATGATAAACAAAATAGAGGTGTTTATATGGAAAAGAGCAACAAAGGTTTAATTGCCATTATAATTATCTTAATAATAGCTTTAATATTTTCATTTGGCTACATTGTACAAAATAAAAAGTTGGCTGCTGAAAGAAGTAAAACTAGCTCCTCAAAAAATACGTTAAAGACTGAAGTAAAAGAAATATCAATGTGTGAAACTAATGATATAATAACTGAAATTACTGCTAAGAGCCTTAAAGACTCCTTAAATAAATATTTATATGAAAAAGGTTTAATTTACAATCCTAATTTAACTAAAATAGAAATGAATGAAGTATCATATTATGCTTATAATAATGATGATGAGAGTATAAGATATTACAAAATAAATGGTATTTATCAATGCAATAACCAAGAGATGGATTGTTTCTACCAAGAAGGAGAAAAGAACATTAATGAAGATGGAACAATCAACTACACTAAAATTGTTACTATTCAAAAAGAAGACACTAATGAATATTATTTAAAAGAAGTAAGTGATGTAATACCTAATATTGATATTCTTACAGAAGTAAATGAAGAAATAGCTTAAGAATGATAAAATCATTCTTTTTTTAATCTTATTATAAATGAATCTTTTAAAATAAATAGACATCTTTTATTCAATATTTGCCTAATTTAAGCATACATTAAATTAGAGGTGATAAAATGTCTAATTATAAAGAAATAGTTACTAAAACAATTGTTGGTAAAGGTAAAAAAACATCCAAAGATAAATATATATTACAAACTGAAGAAATTCCTGATACTGTTTTAGGATGTTGGATTATAAATCATCGTTTTCAAGGTACTAATAAACAAAATGAGGTTGATATAAATGGTTCATTCGACATCAATGTTTGGTATTCTTATGATAATAATTCCAAAACAAGTGTTACCACCAAAACTTATAATTACGAAGACGTTATGAAACTAAGAATCAAAGATATGAATGCGTTAAATAATGATAACGAAATAATTGTCAGAAGCTTAAAACAACCAACTGTTCAAGATGTTAAAATAGTTAATAACCAAGTTGAACTAAATATTGAAAAAGAACTAGGGGTTGAAATAGTTGGTGAAAGTAAGGTTAAAATAGCTATTGAAGAAGATGAAATGCCATGGGATGATCTTTATGATGATGATCAAGCAATTGATAATGTAGATGAAGAATACATTAAAAATAATTAAAATTGAGCATTAACTATGTTCTTTTTTTACTCGTCAACTTATTTTGGTTGACATCAATTACAATATTTGATATATTAGTATCGCTAAACAAAGGAGGGATACTAATGGCAGTTAAATTAAGACTTAAAAGAGGCGGTTCTAAACAAAGACCTTTTTATAGAATTGTAGCTTCAGATTCACGTAGTCCAAGAGATGGAAAATTCATCGAAATTATTGGTACATATAATCCAATTCCTGCTGAATACGAAGTAAAAATTGATGAAGAAAAAGCAATGTATTGGTTAAGCCAAGGAGCTCAACCTACTGATACAGTAAGAAGCTTACTTAGCAAAAAAGGTATAATGACTAAATATGCAGATTCTAAAAAAGAAGGTAAGTAATTATGAATCTAAAAGAATTTGCTGAATATTTAGTAAAAAGTATTACTAAAGAACCAGAAATGGTTAAAGTAGAACAATTTGGTGGTGAGGAAGAAGCAACAATCCTTGAAATCATTGTTCATGAAACTGATATGGGAACAGTTATTGGTCGAAATGGTAAAATGGCTAATGCTTTAAAAACATTAATTAGAGCTCATGCTTATATCTTAGGAATCAATAATGTAAAAATAAATATCGATTCATTTTAACAACTAATCACGTATTAGTTGTTTTTTAAAACATAAAATCTTTATAAAAAACTTAAAAATATAAAATTTTTAATACGGAAATAATTTTTTTCTATCATAAAAAAACTCAAAAAAATAAATTAAAACAACTTCTTATATCAACTCAAAAAAATAGCGTAAAATTTGACAAAATCCCCCTTAAATACTACAATTATAGCAATTAGTAGGGGGTACTATGAATAATAAAGTAATTAAATATCTTGGCTTATCTTTAATAAGCATTTTAATTATCACAAGCATAAGTTTAATAACATCAAGTAATATATCTGGTTCAGTAAAAACTATCAATGAAACTGAAGTAACTAAATATGATTTAGTAGCTTCAATTCCTGTCAAACATAAAAAATCAAACATTATTGAAGAATTACAAAAAAAATATAATAACAATGATATTGTTGGTTTAGTTCGAATTCCACAAACTAATATTAATGAAATCGTTCTTCAAGGCACAGATAACGAATTTTACTTAAACCACGACATTAATAAGAAAAAAACTCTAGCTGGTTCAACTTACTTAGATAATCGGTCTACTTTTAAAAATGGACAAAAAAACATTATTTATAGTCATAATTCTACAACTTTACCTTTACCATTCCATGAATTAGAAAATTATTATAATGAATCATTTTATCAAAACCATCAATATATAGAGTTAGAAGATGACTATGGTATTAGCAAATATCAAATATTTTCAGTTTACGTGGAAGCAACAGATTGGAATTATTATCAGGGTTTTAACTTTAATGACAAAAAAATGTGGTTAAATCATCTTCAAAAGTTAAAAAATAAATCTTGGTATCAAACTAATGTAGATGTTAATGAAAATGATGAAATTTTAATTCTACAAACATGTAGTTTTCATCAAAACTTTAAACAATACAAAAATAAATATCTTTTAGTTATAGCCAAAAAAATTTAAAAAGGGACCGCTTCAAATATGGAGTTGCTCTTTTTATTTTTCATGCTACTTATAGTATCCTGAAATTGCAACCTTTTGTTCCTTGCTATTACGGAAGTAAAATAGTATAATTACAAAAGAAGGATTGATGTAAATGAATATGCAATATCCGAATCATGTTGCAATTATTTTGGATGGCAATCGTCGTTGGGCTAAAAAAAGAAATCTTCCAACTTTGCTTGGCCACAAAGAAGGCCTAAAAAACATCCAAAATTTAGTACCATATATAATAAATAAAGGTGTTAAATATCTAAGTGTTTTTGCTTTTTCTACTGAAAATTTTAAAAGAAGTGCCGAAGAAGTAAATTACTTAATGGATTTATTTGTCAATTGGTTTAATAAAGAAATGAAAAAAATTCACAAAGAAAATATAAAAATAATTTTTTCAGGTCGTCGTGAAAATCTTCGCGAAGATGTTAAACAAGCCATGGATAAAATTACTAGTGAAACCGCTAATAATACAAAAGGCATATTTAATGTTTGTCTAAATTATGGTGGTCAGCAGGAAATTGTCGATGCTACCAAGAAGATTATTAAAGATTATGAAAAAGGCTTAATTAAAATTGATGATTTAAATGAAAACACAATGTATAAATACATGTACAATGAATTGCCACCTATTGATTTCTTAATAAGAACTAGTGGGGAAGAACGAATTAGTAACTTCATGATGTATGAACTAAGTTATGCAGAACTATATTTTACACCGGTTTTATTCCCCGATTTTAATGAAGTGGAATTTGAAAAAGCCATCACAGAATATAATAAACGTAATCGCAGATTTGGAGGAAATGATAAAAATGAAACAAAGAGTAATTAGTGCTATTGTTGCACTTGCAATTGTAATTCCGTTATTTTTACTAGGAAAAATAACTTGGGCTTTAGGTGTTGCTGTTGTTGCATCTTTTGCTTATTATGAAACATTAGGTTTAAAAGAAAGTCATAAACCATACCCAAATTACATCAAAATACTAGGTTTTTTAGGAGTTGAATTAATAACATTAAATAATTATATAATTGGCTATGATTCTCCTAATATATCTTTTTTAGTAATAGCTCTTATATCTTTAGCTCTTGCTATCCCAACTATCTTTGATAAAAAAGGAAAATATACAACTAAGGAAGCCTTTTACTTAATGGGTACAGTAACATTCATTGGAGCCTTCTTTAATTTATTAATACTTATTTATAATGCTGATAAATTCTTGCTATTATATCTAGTATTAATAGCTGTTTTTACTGATACATTTGCTATGGTTATTGGTTGCTTAATTGGTAAACATAAACTAATCCCTGATGTTTCTCCTAAAAAATCAGTTGAAGGTAGTGTAGCAGGTTCCCTTGTTGCAACGTCTGTCGCATCTATTTTCTATTACAATATTATTGGTTCTAATATCAATATCATTGTTTTAATAATTATGACTTTAATTCTAAGTATTTTAGGACAATTAGGCGATTTATTTTTTAGTAAAATAAAAAGAGAAAATAATATAAAAGATTATTCTAATATTATGCCAGGTCATGGAGGAATCCTTGATCGTTTAGATAGTTTATCATTTATCATATTAGGATATATCATAATTATTCAAGTTTTAAATATGCTTATAAAGTAAGGTGATTAAATGATTTCTACGTTATTAAATTTACTTCTTTTCATTTTTATTTTAGGTTTATTAATTTTTGTTCATGAATTAGGTCACTTCTTAACAGCTAAAAAAAGTGGTGTCTATATTTATGAATTTTCTATTGGAATGGGACCAGAAATAAAGTCAATTAAAGGGAAAGATGGTATCTTATATTCAATAAGAGCTTTACCAATTGGTGGCTTTGTTCAAATGGCTGGAGAAATTTATGAAGATGATGATACTAAAAAAATTCCTAAAGAACAATTTATGTGTAATCGTCCTTGGTATCAAAGGCTAATTATTCTTGTTGCAGGTGTTTTTAATAACTTTCTTCTAGCAATCATCTTATTATTTGCAATGGCTTTAATTTGGGGTGCTCCTTCATTAAAACCAGTTGTATATGATGTAACTGATGGCTATCCAGCCAAAGAAGCTGGTATCAAAGCTGGCGACGTAATCAAATCTATTAATGGTTCCAAAGTAAAAACGTTAGATAAAACTCAACTTTTACTTTTATTGAAAACTAAAGATGACAAATATCAAATAACAGTTGAACATAAAAATGGTCAAACAGCTACTTACGAGGTTGTTCCTAAAAAAGAAAAAAATGATGATGGTGATGAAGTAAAAGTCTTTGGTATTCAAACCAAAACTAATATTACGAAAGGCTTTGGTAGCTCTGTTAAATACGCCTTCACTAAATTTGGCAGTGTTGTTGAACAAATGTGGCTAACTATTGTTAACTTATTTACTGGTAAAATTTCTATCAGTGCAATGTCTGGACCAGTTGGCATATACTCTGTTGTTGGTGAAACAAGAAGTGCCGGTGTTGAAAGTGTTATCTATTTAATTGCCTACTTAAGTATCAACTTAGGTATCATGAATATATTACCAATCCCAGCTTTAGATGGTGGCCATTTATTATTCCTAATAATTGAAAAAATAAGAGGTAAAAAGATTGATGAAAAGATAGAGGGCATAACAACAACAATTTTCTTTGCTTTACTATTACTTCTAATGTTGTACATAACAATTCATGACGTTATAAGATTAATTTTTTAATTAAGGTCGATTGACCTTTTTTTAATTCCTAAATTTTGCTATAATACACATTTAAACAAGGAGGAATACAAATGTTACTACCAGAGGAAGCTTTAATTGAAATTGCTAAATTTCAAGAAACAACAATTTTATATGGTGCTGATGATAAATATAAAGACATTCAGTTTGGTAAAGGAAAAAGAAATTATGATAAAATATGTACTAAATTAAAAAATATAAATCCCGAATTAGTCGATTACAGTACTTGCCAAACAATATCTTTAGAAGAATTAAAGGAATATATGCTAAAATATCTTCCAGAAATATATGGTTCAAATTACCAAAAACGTGTTCAAGAACTGAATGGAATGCTTTATCCACATAAAATGTCAACACCATTTGATGCTGCTATTGAACAAAATTATCAAAATGACAATTATGAAACTAACGCTATTCATATAAATCGCAAACCTTTATCTATCCAAATTTTAAGCACAGCTCATGAATATGTTCATGATTTTCTAACACCCTATACTACAACCAAATTTAATTCAGTCATATCAAGCTACCATTATGATGAATTACTAAGTATATTAACTGAATATATTATTCTTTCCAAAATAAAGAATGATTTTCAAGAAAATTTAACATTATTGCATGAAATGATTAGAATTAAGGCTAATCATGACCATGTTGAAGAAGTAGAAGCGACTTATGAACTTGAACGTCAAGGCGCAGTTTTACACGAAATGATTGAATACTTTGATTATGCCAGACATAACGCCTACAAATATATCATCTCAGATATTTACGCTACCAAACTTGCTGAATGTTATCAACTGGATACAGTAACATTTTTAAAAGAATTAAGAAAAGTTATTCAAGGGTTAAGTTCCATCGATAATCTATTAAATTATTATAATGTAAATTTAAAAGAACCAAGTGTTATCTACCCATACTTAGATAAAATAGATAGAGTAGGACCAGTTTTAGCTAAAAAAGATAAAAATAAGTAAAAAAGTATTGTCAAAACTTCTGAGGTATGATATATTTAATTTGCTTACTTTTATGGCGCTGTAGCTCAGTTGGCTAGAGCATCCGGTTCATACCCGGCAGGTCGAGAGTTCGAATCTCCCCGGCGCTACCAATTATAAATTAAAGAACTTATAAAAAGTTCTTTTTTTTTCTTACAATTTTAAAAACTATACAAATAATTCAAAAAGTACTTTGCTGCCTTTGCTTAGCTGATTTTGACGACCTTAGATACATATGCTACAATGAATTCACTAAGTGAAGAGTGTGTAGTAGGGGTGATATTATGTTAGAGGAAACTGACTATAAAGTAAACAAAACTTTTAATCTAAATAAATTAACTATTAATGAACAAAAAGAGTACTATGAAAAATTAAGAAAAGAATGTCTTTCTTTAAAAAATAATCAATTTCATTTCGGACAAAGTATTATAAAAAAAGTCTATCCTTGGCTAAGAAATTATCAAATTGAAATACAAGGTGAGGAAAACATTCCCTGTGATTCAAACGTTTTGTTTGTCGCTAATCATAGTACTTCTCATGACATTTTTACGGCTTATGAATTATTTTCTATGCTTAATCGAAAGGGCAGTGTCATGGTAGCTACTGATTGCTTAAATCCATTTACAACTGAAATTTTTAAAGCATCAAATGCTACTTTACTAGACCGAAGAATAAAAAGTGAACGAAGTAATTCAATATTACTATTAGCTAAAAAACTATTATCAGGGAAGGATGGTCTTATTTTTGGTGAAGGTACATGGAATTTGCATCCAACTTTACCTATGCACAATATTCAAAATGGAGCAACTAAAATATCAATCATCACGCAAGTTCCAATTATTCCTGTAATTATTGAGTATATTGAAAAAAATGAATTAATTACTTCAGATGCCCGTTTATATGATAAATGTATTATACGATTTGGAAAACCAATAATCGTTGACCCTAACAATACTTTACATGCCCAATCTCAAATAATTAAAACGGCAATGGTAGATACAAGATTAAAAATATGGAAAGATTATAATATTCAAAAAGAAAGCCTAGAAAACATTGATCCAATAATGTATATTAACCATACTTATGCTAAAAAATTTAAAGCATTAGGTTTTACGTATGATTCACAAAAAGAGCAAGAGTATTTACTTTTTCTCGAAAATGAACCTCATGAAAATGAATATACTTTAAATTCAGAAGCAAATTTAATTCCAGGAATTACTGAAAAGAAGTCAAAATTGAGAAAAATATTAAAATAAAATTCTCAATTTTTTTTTTGAAAAAATGATATAATAAATATAGTTAGAGTAGGGAGATGTTTTTTATGCAGGGTATTTATAACTTGTATTTACCGATATGTGGTTTAATTATTGCCATAATTTGTAATATTGTATTTTTTTCTAAGGAACGTATACGAAATAAAGAAACGGCTATTTTTTCTAGAGAATTAATCTATAGTTTAATTGATAGTTTATTAATGGTAACCATAATTTATTTGGCACTATTTAGACCTAGTAACATCAAATTACTAGAATATTTAAATAAAATAGATTATGCTATGTATATCCTATTTGCAAGTAATTTATTTTTATATGTTTATTACGTAACATCCAAAGAAAATGAAAAAGAAAAGGTCAAAAATTATAATTTATTTTTTGCTTTAACTACTATATTTGATGTGTTATTAATGGTTATGCTGCTATTTATGAAGGTTAATGTTCACATCGTTGGAAATAACATGTATAGCGATGGTTCAGCTCTTACTAGTACTATGTATGGATGCGCTTTTTACCTTATTGCAATTATTATTTGCTTACTTTTAAATATTAAAAAAGCTGTTTCTAAAAAATTAACACCATTATATGTATTAATATTATTTTTCATTTTAGTTTTCGCTCTAAATCAAATTGATAAAACTATAGTTGTTATTTCGGTTGTTCTAGCTTTTGTAAATCTTATTATGCTATTTACTATCGAAAATCCCGATATCAAACTGTTACGTCAAACTGAGTTGGCCAAAGAACAAGCCGAGCGTGCCAACCGCGCTAAATCGGATTTTTTATCAAGTATGTCCCATGAAATTCGTACTCCATTAAATGCTATCGTTGGCCTATCTGAAGACAATTTAAATTATCAAGATCAACTTCCTAATGAAGTAATTGAAAATTCTAAAGATATTATTAATGCTTCTCAAACTTTACTTGAAATAGTTGGCAATATTCTAGATATCAATAAAATAGAAGCCAACAAAATGGAATTGATTGAAGGAAAATATTGCTTTAAAGATGAAATAATAAATATGTGTAAAGTAACTCAAACTCGTATTGGTGAAAAAAATGTTATTTTTAATCTTGAAATAGCTGACGATATTCCTTATGAAGTAATCGGAGATAAAGGGAAAGTTAAAGAAATTATCAACAACTTACTTACAAATGCTATAAAATACACAGATAAAGGACAAATAAATTTAACTATAAAATGCATAAATAATTTAAAACAAAACATTTCTACAATTATTATTACATGCCAAGATACTGGGAAAGGAATTAAAGCCGAACACATAAATCGTTTATTTAATAAATTTGAACGTTTGGATGTTGAAAAAAATACTACTACTGAAGGAACTGGATTAGGGCTGGCTATTACTAAGTCATTGGTTGAGATGATGGGTGGTAAAATTAATGTTCAATCGCAATATGGACAAGGATCCATCTTTGTTGTACAAATTCCTCAAAAAATTAGTTCTTTAATTAAATCATTAAGTAGTATCGCGAGTGATGATAAATTTGCTAATATATCTGCAACATATCATGGTAAAAAAGTATTGATAGTTGATGACAATAATCTAAACATTAAAGTAGCTACTAAAGTTTTAAAAGAATTCACTTTTAATATTGATGAATGTCATGATGGCCAAGAATGTTTAGAAAAAATAAATCAAGGTAATAAATATGATTTAATCCTTATGGACATAATGATGCCTAATATGAGTGGAGAAACATGTCTTGCTAATTTAAGAAAAAATCCAGAATTTAATATTCCTGTTATTGCCTTAACAGCTGATGCCCTTACTGGTGCTAAAGAAAAATACATAAGTGAAGGTTTTATTGACTATATATCTAAACCTTTTAGCAAAGAGCAAATTAAAGAAAAATTAGATAAAATATTTATTCCTAACAAAAACCAATCTAAGATAGATTGGAGTAATGTTAAAGCTTATTCAATTACTGATTTACCAGCCAAACAGGAAACTTCTGATGAAAATATTTCAGAAGTCCAATATGATGAAACTTACTTAGTAAAAAATGGCATAGATTATAAGAAAGGCATTGAAAATTTTGGTGATTTAGTAACTTACAAGGAAATGCTAAGTGAGTGGAATGAAGATTGTCAAAATAAATTTAATGAACTAGAAAATCTTAAAAATCAACATGATATGCCTAATTATTCTATCAAAGTGCATTCTTTAAAGAGTGACTCTAAATATTTTGGCTTTACTAAGTTAGCTGATATATCGTACAAACATGAAATGAAAGCCAAAGAAAGTGATGAAGGATATATTATGCAAAACTTTTCTGACCTGCAAAAAGAATTTAACCGTCTTATGCCTGTCATAAAAAATTACTTAAAAGGAAAATAAATTAAAAAAGACAAAGTTCAAAGTTTCTTTTATTGGACTTTGTCTTTTTATGAAAAAAGCGTTTACTAATACCCCCCTGGGGTGTATAATATTTTTTGGAGATGATATTATGTCAGGTCGATGCCAACATTGTACCAAATGTGAAAAGAGTACCCATCGTGACTTAGAAACTAAGAAAAAAATTAACAAACGTCTTAAAACCATCGAAGGTCAAATAAGGGGTGTTCAAAATATGATAGATGAAGACAAGTATTGTAATGATATTCTTATTCAACTACTAGCAATAAACAAATCGATAAAAAGTGTCAGTAATGAAATATTGAGAGATCATTTAGCAACTTGTGTTGTTCGTGATATCAAAAATGACGATCCAAACGTAATGGATGAAGTCATGGAATTAATTAGGAGACTAAACTAATGGCTCAGATCTATGTTAAGATAAAAGGAATAACGTGTGATAATTGTCGAAATAAAATAACTAAAGAACTTTTAAAAATTAAGCAAATCAAAGATATCAGTATTTATAAAGATATTGCTACAATAAATTACATAGGTCAATTAAATAAAACTAAAATAGTTACTACGATTAATAACTTAGATTATTTTACCAAGGAAGAATATATAAGCTCTAACAAGGATGATTTAACAAAACAAGTAACTTTAAAAGAATTTTTACTTATTTTTATAACGATTATCCTTATTCTCTATACATTAAATAAAATTTTTGGTTTTAATATCTTCAATATAATTCCTAATATTGATAATAATATTACATATAGTATGTTATTTTTTACTGGTTTATTAACTAGTATTCACTGTATAAGCATGTGTGGAGCTATTAACTTAATTGTTACTATTAATAAAGAAAATACTTCCTATTTTAAAAGAGCATTTTTTTATAACTTAGGTCGTGTTTTATCATATTCTTTAATTGGTGGAATAGTCGGACTTCTAGGAAAAGTTATTAGTATTAATGAAACTATCAATGGTTTAATTATCATAATGGCTGCTTTCCTTATGCTTCTTATGTCATTAAATATGTTAAATGTTATTAAAATAAAAATACCTCATTTTATTAATCTTAAGTTAAAAAAGCAAACCAAAAATTCTTTTGTTGTTGGTTTATTAAACGGCTTTATGCCCTGTGGACCTCTTCAAGCTATGCAATTGTATGCCCTTTCCACTGGTTCTTTTCTCAAAGGCTTTTTGTCAATGTTCTTATTTAGTTTAGGAACCGTCCCTTTAATGCTTTTTGTTAGTATCACTTTTAATATTTTTAAAGGTCGCATTAAAATAATTTTAAATAAAATTGCCATCGTTCTAATTTTTATCTTATCTTTAATTATGTTTGAACGTGGTTTAAGTACAATGGGAATTAACCTAATTAGTTCTTCTAATGATTATAGTAATTATCAAGCAACTACAATCTATAAAGACTACCAAGAAGTTCATATTAATTTAAGTTATAATAATTATGGTGATATCATTGTTCAAAGAGGACTTAAAGTAAAACTAGTAATTGATGTTGATAAAAAATATCTTACCGGTTGTAATGATACCATCCAAATAAATGAATACAATATCAAAAAAAGACTTGTTGCTGGTGAAAATATAATTGAATTTACACCAGATAAAGTAGGAGATTATAGTATGAATTGTTGGATGAATATGATTAAAAATACTATTAAAGTAATTGATGATAAATCATATTTTAAAAATAAATTAAAAAATATAAAAGGAGGAAAATATGAAAAAAATAATTTTAAAAATTGATGGTATGACATGTAGTGCTTGTTCATCAGGTTTAGAAAAGTATTTATTAAAGCAAAAAGGAATTGAAGATGCCTTAGTTAATTTAGTTATGGCTACTGCTAGTATTACTTATGATGATTCGTTAACCATTAATGATCTTAATCGCTATGTCAAAGAAGCCGGATTTACGTCCTTAGGAGAATATGATGAAAATGTTGCAATCAAAGAAAAAAATAAACTTCCTTCATTAATTTTCAATGGTCTTTTAGCTTTCTTTGTTTTATATATTTCAATGTCCCATATGGTTCATTTACCCGTCATTCCTTTTCTTCACATGTTAAAACATCCAATTAACTATTCGGTAACTCTTTGTCTTTTTAGTCTATATTTTATGTTCTTTGGTCGTGATATAATTTATAGTGGTCTTAAGAATATTAAATATAAATCGCCTAACATGGATACCCTTGTTACTTTAGGTGTTTTATCAAGTTTTATTTATAGCACTATTAATATGTTTAAAATTATTAATGGGTCAACAATGTATGTGGAAAATCTTTATTTTGAAAGCGTCTGTATTATCATTTATCTAATTAAATTAGGTCGATATATTGATAATATTAGTAAAGAAAAAACTAGGGAAGCTATAAAAGGTTTAGTTACAATTACGCCTAATAAAGCTTTAAAGCTTATTGAAAATGAACCGGTTGAAGTATCGCTTGATGAAATAAAGAAGGGTGACGTTCTTTTAGTTAAACCAGGAATGAAATTTGCTGTTGATGGTCAAATAATTGATGGTCAAACTCATGTTGATGAATCTTTTATAAGTGGTGAATCTCTTCCTGTTAAAAAAAATTTAAATTCGAAGGTTGTCGCTGGTTCTATTAATATTGATGGAACGGTCAAGTATCAGGCTGAACACATTGGTAAGGATTCAACAATTTCTGAAATAGTTCGTTTAGTTGTTGAAGCTACTAATACAAAAGCTCCTATTGCTCAAGTTGCGGATAAAGTAAGTGGTATTTTTGTCCCGACAATTATTTTAATTGCCATTTGTACCCTTATTGGTCATCTTTTACTAGGTCATGGTATGAGTGCCTCTTTAGTCCACTTTGTAACCGTCTTAGTTTGTGCCTGTCCATGTGCTCTAGGCTTGGCAACACCATTAGCACTCGTTGTTAGTGAAGGTATTTGTGCTAAACATGGTCTTTTAGTAAAAAAAAGTGCCACCTTAGAAAATGTTTCTAAAATAGACACTATTGTCTTTGATAAAACTGGCACCTTAACTAATGGTAAATTAAGTGTTTCAAAAATAAATAACTATTCTTCATACAAAGATCAAGAACTATTAAAAATAGTAACATCTTTAGAAGCTCTTTCTTCTCATCCTATTGCTAATGCTTTTGTAAATGATCAAACAAATCTTAAGGATGTTTCTAAAGTCGTAACTGATTTTAAAAATATTCCCGGTCTTGGAATATGTGGAAAAATAAATAAACATGAATGCTTTGTTGGTAACAATAAAATATTAGCTAAATTAAAAATAAAAAATAACTATTTAGAAGCTGAAGAAGAATTATCTAAAAAAGGGAACAGTATTGTTTACATCATTGAAAATAAACAAATTATTGCTCTTATCGGAGTTAAAGATAATTTAAGAGATAATACAAAGAAAGTTATCAAAAAGCTTCAAGGTCTTCATAAAGAAATTATTATGTTGACTGGCGACAATGAAAAAACAGCAACTATAGTAGCTGAGAGCATAGGAATAAAAAAAGTCATAGCTAATGTTACTCCTAAAGAAAAAGCTAGCACCCTGAAAAAATTGTTAGCTGATGGTAAAAAAGTTATGATGGTAGGGGACGGAATTAATGATGCCCCAAGCTTATCTTTAGCATCTATTGGTGTAAGTCTAAATTCTGGAACTGATATTGCTGGTGATTCTGCTGACATAATTCTTATGAATAATAATCTTCAAAGTATTTATAACTTATTTGATATCAGTAAAAAAACCTTACTTAATATTAAAGAAAACTTATTTTGGGCCTTTTTCTATAATGTTTGTATGATTCCTTTAGCAATTGGTTTCTTAGAACCGCTTAACATTACAATGAATCCAATGGTAGCTGGTTTAGCCATGACACTATCAAGTACAACAGTTATTTTAAATGCTCTTAGATTAAAAAAATGGAAGGAAGATAAAAATGTTTAATAAAAAAAATAAGAAAAAAATTTATATTGAAGGAATGATGTGTGAACATTGTGCTAAAAAAGTAACAGCCACTTTGCAAAGTATTCCTAATATTACAAAGGTAAAAGTTGATTTAAAAGCAAAATATGCTTTAATAACTTATAGTGATTCTGTTGATGAATCTTTAATTAAAGAAGAACTTAGTAAATTAGATTATAAAGTAATAAAAATAGAGGAAGTTTAAAATGAAAAGAGGAGTTTATTTATTATTTGCTTTAATAAGCTTTTTTCTACTTTTAACTGGGTGTGATAACCAAGAACAAAAAAATACTAAACTTACAAGTACCAACCAGTCATCAGCCCCAGCTAACTTAAAGAAAGTTACAGGTAAAGTAGTTAAAGCAACTCTTGATAAAAATAATAATATTGTTATTAATAAAAGTGACATTACAGAAGATGTTACTTACATTAATTATGAATATGAAGGTACTACTATTGGTCTGTTAGCCGTTAAAGATTCAGAAGGTAAAGTTAAAGTCGTTGTTAATACTTGTCAAAGTTGTGGTGGTTCACCGTATGCTTACTTTGTTCAAGTTGGTAACAAAATTCAATGTCAAAATTGTGGTAATACTTTTGCTATTGATGAGTTGGATAATTTAGTTGCTGGTGGCTGTAACCCTATTGGGATAGAAGATAAGAAAGAAGATAAAGCTACGATAACAATTGGAACTAAACAACTTCAAAATTTAAAAGCCAAATTTACTAATTGGCAAGGTCCGAAAGCGTAAGTGAGTAATATGATATATTTAGATTATGCCGCATCAACACCGGTTGATGAAGAGGTTTTAAATGAATTCATAAAAGTAACTAAAGAAAATTATGCTAATCCTAATTCAAACCATGAATTAGGTCATCAAGCTCTCAACAAGATTAACGAAGCGACTTCTAAGATAGCTTCGCTTCTTCACGTTAACTCTGATGAAATAATTTATACGAGTTGAGCTACTGAATCCAATAATTTAGCCATTCGTGGAACAGCTTTAAGATACAAAAATAGAGGTAAACATATTTTAGTAAGTTCACTTGAACACAATTCCATTATTTCCTCATGTACAGCTTTGCAAGAAAATGGCTTTGAAATTGAATTAATTCCGGTTACAAAAGAAGGAATCATTGATATTCATTGTTTAAAACAAATGATTCGACCTGATACTATTTTAGTAAGTGTTTGCTCTGTCGATTCAGAACTTGGTTTGGTTCAACCTATTGAACAAATCGGCGAATTACTTAAGCAATATGAAAATATTGTTTTTCATACTGATGCTTCCCAAAGTATCAGCAAAGTAACTATCGACTATCGTAACTGTGATCTTATTACGATAGCACCTCATAAATTTTATGGCTTAAATGGCATATCTATTTTAGTAAAAAAGTATAATGTTAGCTTATCTCCTTTGATTTTAGGTGGTAAAAGTACTACTATCTATCGCAGTGGGACTCCTTCAACTAATCTTATTGCTGCCACTGCAGTTGCTCTAGAAAAATCTATTATTAATTTAGATGAACGAAATGCAATCATAAAGAAATACTACAATCAAATAATTACTAACTTAAAAGAGTATCCCAAAGTAACTATTAATAATACTGAAAAAAGTATCCCATCGATTATTAATATGAGCCTTAGTGGAGTAAAATCTGACTTAATTGTTAGTCTTTTTAATGAACGTCATATTATGATTTCTAGTAAAACAAGTTGTTGTCCTTTAAATTCACCATCTAAACTAGTTTATGCTTTAACTAAAAATAAAAACTTAGCTACAACGTCTATCAGAATTAGTTTGTCTCATCTAACAACACAGAAAGAAGTAGATGAATTCTTAAAACAATTTGCCCAAATATATAAGGAGGTTGCATAATGGAAAATTATGAAAAAATTGAACGAAGTATCATAACTAAATACCGCAAAGATATCTGGTCAAAATTTATGCGAGCAGTTACTGACTACGAATTAGTTTCGGCAAATGATAACATTATGGTTTGCATTAGTGGCGGTAAAGATTCTTTTTTACTTGCTAAATGCCTCCAAGAATTACAAAGACATGGTAAAGTTAAATTTACTCTTCATTACGTAGTTATGGATCCGGGATATAATGAATACAATCGTCAATTTATTATTGATAATGCTAAAACTTTAAATATTCCTATTGAAATGTTTAATACGGATATTTTTGATGTCGTTTCAACCATCGACTCAAAAAGTCCATGTTATTTATGCGCAAGAATGCGTCGAGGTTATCTTTATAATAAAGCTCAAGAGTTAGGTTGCAATAAAATTGCTTTGGGCCATCATTTTGACGATGTTATTGAAACATCTTTACTATCAATGTTTTATGCTTCTGAAATAAAAACGATGCTTCCTAAGCTACATAGTGATAATTTTGAAGGATTAGAATTAATAAGACCTTTATACTTAGTAAAAGAAGATGCCATTATTTCGTGGCGTAAGTATAATGAATTAACTTTCATTAATTGTGCTTGCCGTTTTACTGAAGGCTGTTCTTTAATAAATGATGGAACAAGTAAAAGAAAAGAGATTAAAGAATTAATAAAAAAATTAAAGCAAACTAATCCAGAAATTGACAAAAACATCTTCCGTGCGTTTTCCAATGTTAACATGAATTGTATTTTAGGTTGGCACAAAGATGGTCAAAAATCTTCTTTCTTAGATGAATACAATCAAAAATAAAGTATTTGTCTTTTTTTAAACCTTTATTTTGAATGAACAGTAAAATTTTACATTCCAAAATTTTATGCTATAATAACGTTGTTTTAAAGGGGGATTTTTCCATGAAATTAAGAAATATCGAAGATGGTCAAGAAGTAGTCTATGTACAAAAAAGAGATATTAATGAATGTTTAAAAAGAGGTTATGAATTTAGTAGTGATTTAGAAGAACAAATACCTTTTTCTGAAAATCCGATACTTAGAACTGCTGAAAAATACGAAGATGCTTTATTTAAAAATACATCTCGTAATAAAACTTTTATTCGTCTAATTAATCAAAAAGATATCAAAAAGATAAATGAAACAGATTGGATTGTTGATTTTGCCCAATTATATGCTCTAAGCGTTCCAGAATTAAATGCTATTATTGAAAAATTAGAAACAGAAACACTATTTATAAAAGATGATGCTAAAGAAACTTTAAGCCATGAAAAAGCTAAAAATTTATTAAATAAAGCTAAAAGAAATACTTACATAATTGGTTGTTTAAATGAAATTTTAGGATATAAATTACTTGAAGAATCAATTCCATTTCCAAGTGTTCCTAATAACATAGCTCTTGATTTCCCAGTTTCATCTGATAAATATATTATTAAGCATGGATTAAATCCTGAAGAAGTCTTTGTGACAAAAAAAAGTGGTTTACCATTTACGAAATTTGAGGAAGTACCAAAACGTTTGATTACTGAAATAGTTGCTTTTAAATCTGTTATGCTTCAAGAAAATGGTGATTATCTTACAAAAATGAATTTAGATTATTACTTAAGTGAAGATCATAAAACTTTAGTAATAACTCTTAATAAAACTATTGAATTTGAAGAACGAAAAGCTGAAATTCTTGATTTTAAAAAAGAATCTTTTAAATTAAAATTAAAAAGAAATATTAGTACTATCAAAAGTAAATTTATGTAAAAATATATAAGAAGTTGATACTATTTAATAATTAATATTGCTCAAGTTTATCTCTTGAGTTTTTTTCTTTTTAAAAATATCTTTCGTAATAAAGCTAACTAATAATGGTATAATAATAAGCGAGGTGTTAAAAATGAATGAATTAATGCAAAAATATGCAAAAGTATTATTGAATACATGTTTAAAAATTGACAAAAATCAGCCACTTTTTATAAGTGCTAATGTAGAATGTTATGAGTTTGTAAGAATAATAGGTGAAGTGGCATATGAACAAGGTATAACTGATATATACTACGATTTAGCTGATCCTTATTTAAAACATTCGGCTTTAAAAAATCTAAATGTAGCTGATCTTAAGAAAATGTCTTTTTGGGATAAAAGCATATGGGATGTTTATGCTAAGAAAAATGCTGCTTTTCTAATGCTAGCTTCTGAAACTCCTGGTTTGATGAAAGATATTGATCCTAAAAAAATGAGTGAACTAACTAATTTTTCTTATCAAAGTCGTCAAGAATTTAACGCTTTACGAGATAAATCAGCTTTAGCTTGGTGCATTGCCGTTGCTCCTACTAAACTTTGGGCTCAAGAACTATTCCCAACCTCAAAAGATCCAGTCGGAGAATTATGGCATCATATTTTTGAAATATGCAGTATTACCGATGATAATGTTGAAAAACTGTGGCAACAAAAAATTGCTTTACTTCATAAAAGAGCTCAAAAATTAAATTCATATCAATTCAAAACTTTAAAATACCAAAGTTCTAATGGAACTGACTTTAAAATTGATTTGCCAATTAACCATATCTGGGCTTCTGGTTCAGAACATTTACAGAATAACAAAGATGTTTTAGTTAATTTCCCAACAGAAGAAGTTTTTACATCTCCTGATTATACTGGTGCTGAAGGCATTGTTTATAGTTCTAAACCTCTTGCTTATCAAGATGTCTTAATTAAAAATTTTAATATTACTTTTTCTAAAGGCGCAGCTATCAAGGTTGAGGCCGAAGAAGGTGAAGAGACCTTGAAAGAATTAATAAAAATTTGTCCTAATGCCAATTATTTAGGTGAAGTAGCCCTTGTTCCTTACAATTCACCAATTTCACAATCTAACATTACTTTTTTAGAAACTCTTTATGATGAAAATGCAGCTTGCCATTTGGCTCTTGGTGCTTCTTTTCCAGAATGTATTATGAATGGGACGAGATTATGTAAAGATGAACTTTTAAAAAATAAATTAAATCAATGTGATAGCCATGTTGATTTCATGATTGGAACTAAAGATTTAAATATTACTGGAATAACTAAAGATGGTCAAGAAATTACTATTTTCAAAAATGGCAACTTTACTAAAGAATTTGAATAATATTTTCTATAAAAAATAAACTTATTATAAAAGCAAAAAAATGTACGTCAAAAAAAGTGTTAATTAACACCTAAAAAGACGTATATTTTTTTGTTGTTTGACTTAAAATAAAATATAAAGTAAAATTAAATCATACAAAGGAGAATTTTGTATGCAAGAACAAAAGAAAACTAAACGGAAACTACGTAAATGGGTAGTAGTGAGTATTCCTGTAGCACTACTAATATCCATTTTTACTGTCGTTGCCATTTTAAATAAAAGTAATACCTTAGCTCGTGTTGTAACAACACCAGAGGTAAAAAATGAAAATATTATAAGTGAAGATGATAATAATCCTGGATTTTTAAGTCAAAATAATTTTGTGACCGATCTTTCTAAAAATATATCAAAGCGTAAACTCGACAACACCATAATTTTCTATGCCACTAAATTTAAATTAAACATTGCTAAGGTTGTTGAAATAGCTCATACTTTAACTAATAATTACGATGATGAACTGTACAAACAAACTTTTATTATTGCTCCAGATAATCTTCGTTACTCATTTGGTCCCTATACTAATGCAGAAGCTGGAATTGTTGAATTTATCAGAGAATTATATCGTTATCCTGAAAAGTTCGGTTACTCAATTCCTGAAATTCGTGCTAATGAAGAAGTAAGTAATACAAGAAGATATAATGACGCTGGTCATATTTTGTTAGACAACGGATTAACCTTTGAACAATTTTTAGCTAAAATGTGTGAAATTTATAATGTTGATAAAACACTAGCTTTAGCAATTGTTTATGAAGAAAGTGGACGTATGACAAGTGGTTTATTTACTATAAGTAATAATATTGGTGGTCAAAGAGGATATGCTGGTTGGTTACAATATCCAACTTTGGAAGCTGGCGTCATTGGTTTTGTCGTTTCTTTAAACAATATGGGCGAAACATATCAAATAGACGTTTCAAATCCAGCGTCTTCATATGCCTTATCATCAATTTATGTTAGTGGTCATGCTGGAAGCCCAAGTGATTCATGGACTGGTAAAGTTAATAACTATATTAATACAATTAATAATACAAATCCGTTTGCTTAGAACTAAGATAATTTTTATTATTATCTTAGTTTTTTTATAAAATTTACAAATTGCTTCCTGATAGTAAAGAAAAAGTAAAAATGCAAAAGTTTTTATTGCTTTTTTTTGTACTTTGCATTAAAATAATGCTACTTTTATTGACTTTACCAATAAAATTAAATATAATATATTCATATTATTGTCGAAAAAAAGAAATATGGTGATTTTTTGGAACATTATTTTACTAACAATCCCAATTTAAAAAGCGAGTTACGAACTATTATCTATAAAAATAGGGGCCATGAATTTACCTTCTATAGTGATAATGGTGTTTTTTCAAAAGATAAAATAGATTATGGAAGTAATCTATTATTAGATACTTTATTTACTTTTAAAAAAATAAATGATACTGATACGAAAAAAGCTTTAGATGTTGGCTGTGGCTATGGTCTTATCGGAATATCAATTGCTAAAATCCTGGGTTATGAAGTTACAATGTGTGATGTTAATAACCGAGCTCTTCACTTAGCTCAAAAAAATGCTCAATTAAATAAAGCTAGTGTTCAAATTATTAATAGCGATGTTTACGAAAATATTGATGGAAAGTTTGATTTAATAATCACTAATCCTCCAATTCGAGCGGGTAAGAGCGTAGTATATAAAATACTAGATGATGCTCAAAAATACTTAAGTGACGATGGAGAATTATGGTGTGTAATCAGGAAGAATCAAGGTGCCAAAAGTACCAAGGAGCATCTTGATATTTCCTATGATTGCGAAATAGTCACAAAAAACAAAGGCTTTTATATAATAAAGGCCAAAAAACGTTGACAAGAAACTTTACATCATATAGAATTATAAATTGGTGACGTATTGTTTTTTCTTCGAAACAACACTAAAAAATAGGTATAGGGGTGAAACACAAATGGCATACAAAGTAGAAAAATTTGGTGACCACAGAGAAAGAAGAACATTCTCTAAAATCAAAAACACCTTAGCATTGACAGATTTATTAGAAATTCAAAAGAAATCATATCAAAGATTTCTAGAAGAGGGAATAAAAGAAGTATTTGAAGATTTATTTCCTGTAGAAAGTTTCACTGGTAATATCTCTTTAGAATTAGGAGATTATTACTTTGAAGAACCAAGATACTCAGTTAAAGAAGCAAAAGAACGTATGGTAAACTATGCTGCACCATTAAAAGTACAAGCACGTGTTTTTATTCATGAAACAGGTGAAGTAAAAGAACAAGAAATTTTCTTGGGAGATTTACCTTTAATGACTGAAGCTGGAACATTTATCATAAATGGAGCTGAACGTGTAATTGTTTCTCAACTTGTAAGAAGCCCATCTGTTTATTTCAAAAAAGAAATAGATAAAAATGGTCGTAAAATAGTATCTGGTGAAATTATTCCAAATAAAGGAACTTGGTTGGAATATGAATTAGATGCTCGAGACATCTACTACGTAAGAATTGACAGAACTCGTAAGGTTACAATTACTGCTTTCTTAAGAGCTTTAGGATTATCTTCAAACGAAGAAATTCTAGAGACTTTTGGTGAAGAACAATATCTTTTAAACACATTAGAAAAAGATAGCACTAAAAATACTGATGAAGCTTTAATTGAAATTTATGAAAAATTAAGACCAGGAGAACCTGCTACTTTAGATTCAGCTAAAAACCAATTAATCACACGTTTCTTTGATAAATTCCGTTATGACTTACAAAAAGTTGGTCGTTACAAATTTAATAAGAAACTAAATGTCTTAGATAGATTATTAGGCCAAAAAATAGCTCAAGACATTAAAGATGGTCAAGAAATTATTGTTCCAGAAGGAACTATTATAACAAAAGCTATCTTAGAACAAATTCGTCCATTATTTGAAAATGGTTATGGAGTAAAAGAAGTTAGAATAAACGAAGAATTAGATGAATATAACAAAGTTCAAGAAGTTCTTGTTTATGATAAAGATGATGAAACTAAGATTCATAAAGTTATTGGTAATGATCAAACAATTGATTCTCGTCGTCTAACAATCTCTGATATCTATGCTTCAATTTCATACTATTTAAATTTACAATATGGAATTGGTAATGATGATGAAATCGACCATTTAGGAAACAGACGTGTTCGTCAAGTCGGTGAACTAATTCAAACTCAATTCCGTGTTGGTATGTCTCGTATGGAAAGAGTAATTAGAGAAAGAATGACCACTCAAGAACTTGATGCTGTAACACCAAAAACACTTATCAACATTCGTCCAGTAACAGCTTGCTTAAAAGAATTCTTTGGTAGTTCTCAGTTATCAAAATTCATGGATCAGATTAATCCAATAGCTGAATTAACAGACAAACGTCGTTTATCTTGCTTAGGACCTGGAGGATTATCTCGTGAACGTGCTGGAATGGAAGTACGTGACGTTAATCCGAGTCACTATGGTCGTATTTGTCCAATTGAATCTCCAGAAGGACAAAACATTGGACTTATTACATCTTTAGCATCTTACGCTAAGATTAACGAATATGGTTTCATTATGACTCCTTATCGTAAAGTTATTGATACAAAATTAACTGATGAAATCGTATACTTAACTGCTGATGAAGAAGCAGATTACTATATTTCTCAAGCAACTTTAAATATAGATGATGACAACAAAATTGTTGATGACAAAGTTATTGCTCGTTTAAATGGCGATACTGTAATGATTGAAAAAGAAAAAGTTAACTTTGTTGACGTCGCACCAAACCAAATTGTATCTATTACAACTAGTTGTATTCCATTCCTAGAACATGATGATGCAACTCGTGCTTTGATGGGTGCCAACATGCAGCGTCAAGCTGTTCCACTATTAACAACTGAAGCTCCAATTGTTGGAACTGGTATGGAATATATAGCTGCACGTGATTCAGGGTCAACTATTATTTGTAAAGCTGATGGAGTTGTAGAATACGCTGATGGTAAAAAAATAATTGTAAAAAATGCTAAAGCTACTGATACATATTATTTAGCTAACTTTGAAAGAAGTAATGACGCATCTAACGTAAATCATCACCCATTAGTTAAAAAAGGTGACAAAGTACACGTTGGCGAAGTTATTGCCGATGGACCTTCAACTGATCGTGGCGAATTGGCTTTAGGTAAAAATATGACAATTGCTTTCATGACTTGCAATGGATATAACTATGAAGATGCTGTTGTTTTAAACGAAAGACTAGTTAAAGAAGATGTTTATACATCATTACATATTGAACACTATGATATTGATTGTCGTGATACTAAATTAGGACCAGAAGAAATTACGAGAGATATTCCAAATGTTGGTGAAGAAGCTCGTAAAAATCTTGATGCAAATGGTATCGTAAGAATCGGTACTGAAGTAAAAGATGGTGATATCCTAGTTGGAAAAGTTACACCAAAAGGTGTTCAAGAATTAACTAGTGAAGAAAAATTATTACATGCTATCTTTGGTGAAAAAACAAGAGAAGTCCGTGATACATCATTAAAAGTAGACCACGGAGCAGGTGGAATTGTTCATGATGTAAAAGTTTATACTAAAGAAAATTCCGATGAACTTCCTGCAGGTGTTTCAAAAGTTATTCGTGTATACATTATTCAAAAACGTAAAATCCAAGTTGGTGACAAAATGTCTGGACGTCACGGAAATAAAGGTGTTATTTCATTAATTCTTCCAGAAGAGGATATGCCTTATTTACCAAATGGAACTCCTGTTGATATCGTATTAAATCCACAAGGTGTACCATCACGTATGAACATTGGTCAAATCCTAGAGTTACATTTAGGTATGGCTGGTAAAAAACTAGGTGTTCATTATGCAACTCCAGTCTTTGATGGCGCTACTATGGAAGACTTACAAGAAGAAATGAAAGAAGCTGGTATGGATCCAGATGGTAAAACAATTCTTTACAATGGACGTACTGGTGAACCATTTGAAAATCGTGTATCTGTTGGTGTCATGTATATGATCAAATTACACCACATGGTTGATGATAAATTACATGCTCGTTCAACTGGACCTTACTCATTAGTAACTCAACAACCATTAGGAGGTAAAGCTCAATTTGGAGGTCAAAGATTTGGAGAAATGGAAGTTTGGGCATTATATGCATATGGTGCAGCTCATGTTCTACAAGAAATCTTGACTGTTAAATCAGATGATGTTGTTGGTCGTGTTAAAACTTATGAAGCTATTGTTAAAGGAGAAAATATACCAAAACCAGGTATTCCAGAAAGTTTCAAAGTTCTTATAAAAGAATTACAATCATTAGGATTAGATATAAGACTTTATGATGATGATAAAGAATTAGAATTAAAAGAAGAAATAGAAGATGCTATTGATTTTAATATAGAAGAGCAGAAAAAAATGATAAGCGGAGAAAAAACAGATGTTATTATTGATAAAGAATTACAAGATAATTATGTAGAAGATGAATCTGAAGAAAATTTGGACGAAGACTTTGAAGAAAATTCAGATGAAGATTTTGAAGAAAATGAGTATTTTGAAGATGATACATATGAAGATTTTGATGAAGAAGAATAATTGAATATAGAACTTTATTGTAGTTTTGAAAGACATCTTTGATTTGCACCAGCAGTGGATTTTCAAAATTACAATAAATTCAAAAAATAACCTAAAAAGGAGGGTCTTCTAAGAGAATGGAAGAAACATTTAATAAACTAAAAATAGGTATTGCATCAGATGAGAAAATTAGAGAATGGTCAAAAGGTGAAGTTAAAAGACCAGAAACAATAAATTATAGAACTTTACGACCTGAAAGAGATGGACTTTTTTGTGAGAAAATATTTGGACCAACAAAAGACTGGGAATGTCATTGTGGTAAATATAAAAGAGTTAGATATAAGGGCGTAGTATGTGATAGATGTGGTGTAGAAGTTACAAAATCAAAAGTAAGACGTGAAAGAATG
>OIYO01000050.1_pt1 | contig 121551 bp, 120 predicted proteins | sample 1588191 | NCBI WGS metagenome assembly OIYO01 (sample SAMN03283275) | human gut metagenome | biome: human-associated habitat; material: feces | host: Homo sapiens | place: Peru | collected 2012 | reverse complement strand
ATTTGTTGATAGTGGTGAATTTTATTGGAATACAGGTATTTTTATTTCCAATGTCAAGCATTTACGCAAGAGTTTTTCTCAAATTCTGCCTGCTGTACTGAGAGGTTTCGATGAGTCTTATCGCACTTTTGATGTGGAGACTGAGAATGCCTATATGAAGCAGAATTTCCCTTCATATCCAAATATCTCCGTAGATTATGCCATCTTAGAGAAGTCAGATAATGTATCTGTATTGAAGTGTGATTTCGGTTGGGCTGACCTCGGCACCTGGCACAGTATCTATGAGGCAATGCAGAAGAGCGAGGATGATAATGTGATCATAGATAGTGATGTCATGATGGAAAACTGCCATCGTAATGTCATCAAACTGCCAAAGGGCAAACTCGCTGTTCTCAATGGTTTGGTTGGTTTCATTGTAGCAGAGAAGGACAATGTACTCTTGATCTGCAAGAAAGAAGATTCCTCTGCATTGGTTCGCAAATATGTGAATGAAGTGCAAATGAAGAAGGGCGAAGAATACATTTAGTATAATTAGAAATTAGAAATGACAAATGAGAAATGAACGGCTATCTTGCTGCATTTCTCATTTCTCATTTGTCATTTCTAATTTCACATTTTTTTAAATTCTGTGTAGATCTTGTTAGAGATTTCCTTGAATTCCTCTTCAGTCAGTTTGAGATGTTCTTTGCGGAAGTTGACATCAGCCTCACTGTTCATAGGGATGAGGTGGATGTGTGCATGAGGAACTTCCAGACCCAAAACAACCTGTGCCACTTTTTTGCAAGGGAAAGCAGCCTTGATGGCCTTTGCCACTTTCTTGGCGAATACTTCAAACTCAGCCAGGTCTGCATCCTCCATATCGAAGATGTAGTCCACCTCCTTGCGAGGAATCACCAAAGTATGACCTTTGCCGATAGGGCTAATGTCGAGGAAAGCATAGAACTTGTCGCTTTCTGCACACTTGTAGCTAGGAATCTCTCCTGCTGCAATCTTTGAAAAAATGCTTGCCATAATCTCTATTTCTGTTTAAAATGAATAATATATATCGTTTCCAAATATTACTAAAATATAAAAAAGACTCTAACTTAACGAATTGTTTAAAAGAATTAGATGAAATGTATTCTCTAAATAATAAAGTTAATATTGAAATTGACAACGGACCATTACAATTATGACTTGTTAATATTCTTATAAAATTATATAATTATAACAATAAGGAGAAGTGTGAATATGAATGAGAATGAAGAAGTAAAAACAATTCAAAAAGGAGGAGTAGGAAAAAATATTTTAATAGTGGGAATAATTTTTATTCTTGGTATATCAATAGGTGTAGCTGAAATTATGGTTTATAACAAGCTTACTGATAAAAAAGAATCAAATAACATTAATGAAAGTAAAGATACTATAGAATCTCAAAAAGATAAAGGTAATGATAGTAGTAATTCTACTAATGTTATTAAAGAAGATCAAACATCCACCAAAGCCTACGATTATGCTAACTTAACTGGTGAATATACTGCATCTGGGACAGATTTATACTTATACGAAAATGGTTCATATTGGTATAATACAACGTCTGGATTGCAAGGTCACGGCCATACTGGAAATTATACTATTAATAATAATCAAATAACTTTACATCCAACTATTGCTTTTGGTAGTGATGTCTGTGCTTGGACTCAAGAAAGTGAAGGAACTCAGGAAGTAACTATAATTGATGAATCAACATTAGAACTGGTTGATGGTAATAGCGAAACAATTAAAATTACTAAACAAAATAAAACTTTAAATAATAAAGAATTATTAGAAAAAATAAATAAATATGTAATCAATACAACAGAATATAGAAATAGAGATCAATGCTAATTCTATAAAATGCTTATTAATTTTCTATCATAAAAAAATTCTCATTAAATGAGGATTTTTTTAATTATCTTTCTAAAAAACTTTGACACATCGTATTAAACTTACTGTCTTCGTTAAAATCATCGTTAGTTATTAGTATTTTCTTTAAACAACAACCATTATCATCAGTATTATATTTACAATTTCTTACACAACATTCTATTTTTTGTCCGTTATTTTTATCCATTTATCATCACCATTACTATTATTGACTAAAATAAATAAAATATACCATTAACATTAAAAAAAATCTTGCATATAATGAGTTAGGTGAATGAAATGAATTTTGATGATAAATTTTTCTCTCGTGTTGAGAAAAAAACAAAGGTTGATAAAGATACCATTATATCGTTAGCTACTAAACTTCAAGCAGGCAATTTAAAAGATGAAAAAACTTTACGTGAAGTGATTGCTACTTTATCAGGAATGACTGGTAAAAAAGTTACTAAGGAAAAAGAAGACAAAATAATTGAAACAATCTTAAAAGATAAAGTTCCAAAAAGTGTCGATAAAATGTTTTAATTGTTATATACTATTGCTGGTGATTACATGAAAGATATAGAAATAGCACAAGCTACTAAAATTGAAAATATCGAAAAAGTAGCGGCTAAATTAGACATGCAAGATTATTTGTTAAAATATGGCGCTGATAAAGGCAAAATAGATTTTACAAAAATAAAATCATTATCACAAGGACATCTAATTTTGGTAACAGCAACCTCACCAACACCTTATGGTGAAGGAAAAACAACTATTTCCATTGGTTTACTCGATGCTTTATCAAAATTAGGTTATAAAGCTACAGCCTCTTTAAGGGAACCATCAATGGGTCCCGTCTTTGGCATGAAAGGTGGTGCCACAGGAGGAGGTTATTCTCAAGTTATTCCTATGGAAGAAATAAACTTGCATTTTACTGGAGATTTTCATGCTATTACAGCGGCTAACAATCTTTTGTGTGCTGCCATCGATAATCATATCCATCAAGGAAATGAATTAAATATTGATGAAAATCGTATCATGTTTAACCGTTGCTTGGATGTTAACGATCGTGCCTTAAAAGATATAACCATAAATAGTAACTTACCTCATCATGAACATTTTGATATCACAGCCGCCAGTGAAATTATGGCAATATTATGCCTTTCCAAAAATTATGAGGACTTAGAAAATCGTCTTTCTAATATTTTGATTGCTTATTCTAAAGAAGGCCAACCACTTTTTGCTAAAAATTTAAAAATAACAGGCGCCTTAGTTGTTTTACTAAAAGATGCTCTTAAACCAAATTTAGTTCAAACTTTAGAACATAACCCAGTTTTATTACATGGTGGTCCATTTGCTAATATAGCCCATGGTTGTTCAAGTATAATTGCTACCGAAACAGCTTTAAAATCAAGTGATTATTGCATTACCGAAGCTGGTTTTGGCAGTGATTTAGGTGGCTTGAAATTTTATGATATAAAAAGTCGTCTCCTAAAGAAACGTCCTGACGCCGTCGTTTTAGTAACAACAATTAAAGCTTTAAAATATAATGGTCAAGGCAACTTAGAATTAGGTCTTGCTAATTTACAAGCTCATCTTGATATTTTAAGTAAATTTACTAAAAACATCATAGTTTGTTTAAATAAATTTACTAGTGATACCGAATCAGAAATAACTTTGTTAAAAGAATATGTATCAAAAAATAATCTTTCATTTTGTCTTTCAACATCATATACAGATGGTAGTAGGGGAGCTTTAGCTTTAGCAAAGCAAGTGATTAAATTAACTGATAATACACCATATAAAGAACTATATGATGTAAAAAAATCTCTTCAAGATAAAATAGCTTTTATTATTAAAGATATTTATCAAGCCAGTAATATTAACTATACTCCTAAAGCCCTTGCTAAAATTACTGAATTAGAAAAAAATAAACTTGACCAAAAACCTATCTGTATTGCTAAAACACAATATTCTATATCAGATAATAAAAATCTCTTAGGTTATCCTAAAAATTATACAGTAACCATAAGAGACCTAAAATTATACAATGGAGCAGGGTATATAACTGTTTACTTAGGCAATATTATTACCATGCCAGGTCTTCCTAAAAAGCCTAATTATGAAGAAATATCTTTTGAAAATAATCAAATAAAAGGTTTATTCTAATTTTTCTATTGCATAATAAAAAGTCCAATTTTATGGACTTTTTTAAAATTTTATTTACTTTTTATTACTAATCATTTCACTAATTGTTGTTGTAATAGAAGCAACATCTTGTAAATTAGATGGAATAATTATTTTTGTTGCTTGACCATCAGCCATTTTAGCAGCTGTTTCAAGACCTTTAAGAGCTATAACACTTTGATCAGCATTAGCTTCTTTTAATAATTTAATACCTTCAGCCTCAGCTTGTTTAACTTTAATAATTGCCTCAGCTTTACCTTCAGCTTGTTTTATTGCTGTTTCTTTTTCAGCTTCAGCTCTCAAGATAGCACTTTCTTTTTCACCTTCAGCAATTAAAATACTAGATTTCTTTTCACCCTCAGCTTGTAATATTTTTTCACGTCTTTCACGTTCTGCACGCATTTGTTTTTCCATTGCTTCTTGAATATCACGTGGTGGAATAATATTTTTAACTTCTACACGATTAATTTTAATTCCCCAAGGATCAGTAGCTTCATCTAAGATTGCTCTCATTTTAGAATTAATAATATCACGAGATGTTAAAGTTTGATCAAGTTCTAATTCACCAATAAGATTACGTAACGTTGTTGCTGTTAAATTTTCAATGGCTGTAATTGGGTTTTCAACTCCATAAGTATATAATTTAGGGTCTGTTATTTGATAATAAACAACAGTATCAATTTGCATTGTAACATTATCTTTTGTAATAACTGGTTGTGGTTTAAAATCTTTAACAATTTCTTTTAAAGATATTTTACCTGAAATACGATCAATGAATGGTAACATGAAATGTAATCCATTATTCCAAGTTTCTAAGTAAGATCCAACACGTTCAATAACATAAGCCTCTGCTTGTGGTACTACTTTTATACATAGTACAATAAATATAATAGCAATAATTAATAATACAATAAAAAAATCCATTATTTTTCCTCCTCAACGAGTAATTTTACTCCTTCAATTTTTAATATTTTTACTTTTTTACCCTTTGCAATTTTTTCTTTAGCCATCGCTGTCCATTTTTTGCCATCAACTTTTACTTCTCCAGGTTGATCAATGTCAATCTCTTCTGTTACTAACCCTGTCATATCTAAGATTCTATCCGCATTTGTTTTTTGCTTTGTTTTATTTAAGTATTTTAATAATGGCTTTCTCGTAAATATTAAAAGAATAATACCTAATATAACAAAATTTACAATTTGAATATATAATGAAAAACCAAATAATGCTAATAGCAAAGATATCAAAGCCGATACAATAAACCAAACTGATACTAAACTAATTGTACCTAATTCGATGATTGAAAGAACAATTGCTACAATTAACCAACTATAAATCATCATTTCCTCCTTTCTCTAATTATACCTTTATTTTTTTAAATATACTATAATAATTACTTGTTTTTATAAAAAAACTCCATAAAAATGAAGTTTTATCTTGCTTGAATTTTTACTAATTTTGCTTGAACAACTAATCTTATTCCATTATCGTTATAACAAGTTGATAATGTTAAAATTTTATCATCTTTATTTAAATTGATTCCAAAATCATAAATACTACGACTTTTCATTTCTTTCAAAAATTTTGTAAACGCTTCATCATCAGCAAAATCAGTTGTTATATAATATGATTCAGCTTCAACTTTATAAATAGCAAATATTTGCCACATTGTATTATATTTAATAGTTGATAATTGTATTATTTGGTTATCTGTATTCTTATACCACTCACTATTTAAAGTATTAGTTAAAGATCCAAACATGACTTTGTCTTTGCGCCCATGTCCATATATAACCATGTTACTATTAAAATCAGCAAAATTATCTCTGAAATCAGCATATACCCAGCCAGCTCCGTTGGAAGTTTTATCAAAAGCATGTGATAAGTAATATTCATTATTAGTTGTTTGAACAACTGGATAATTTATATTAGTATTTTTAACGATTAACCAACCAACTGTATCATTATTTTCTTTATATAATTCACTTAAATCAACTGAAGATAGAGGAGTTTTTAAATATTTCCAATATAAACTTTCTGTAACTGAAACATCACTATTATCTTCAGGTTCATCGACATTAATAACTTCACCATCGGAAACTTTTTTAATAGGTGTACTTTCATTCATAGCATTACTTAATTTATTAATACTTATCCCTTGAATGGCCCAATTTAATATAACAATACTAGTCATTAAAAAGATGAAAAGAGAAAGAAATACACAAGCTCGGTACAATTTATACTTATTACTTTCTTTTGGTGCCAATTTGTAATATAACTTATCAATTGCAAACTTATTTAATTGTTGTTGATATTTTTGATAATTTCTTTTACTAACATGAACTTTATCAATTTTTTGTAATTTGTTTAAACTACTATATTTACGAGCTTTTACTTTTTCATGCGGCTTATTTGATAAATTAGTTAAAGCAATTTTATTTAAATTATATAGCTGTCTTCCATATTCTTCGCTATCAACATTTAAATGAAATTTTTTAGCTTTCGTAATATCTCTTACTTTAAATAAATGAAAATGTTTCTTATGACGTTTAGGTTTCTCAATTGCCATAACTTTTTTGCCATCAGTTTGCTTTAATGCTTTATTATTATTAATAATATCATCTAATTTTAAAATAATTGTATCATAAAGTGACTTGTTTGGCTTTTCATCTGGAATATTATCACGTAAGTCAGCAATTTTAGCTTTAATACTCTCACCGAAAGTAGGCTTTAAACGTGGTAATTCAAATTCATCATCTTTTTTTAATGAAGGTAAATCAAAAGCTCCCATTTTACTTGGCTTATGTTTAGCAGAATTTAACAATTTAAATTCCATTGTCTTACTAAGTTCTTCTTCTTTATCAATTTCAAATTGCAAAATAGCTGTTTTTTCCAAATCACTTAATTCTTTTTTAGGATTTAGTTGTTTGACACAAATATCATCTACTGTTTCTATATCATTGTTTTTCTTATTATTCATGACAAACACCTCTCTATCATCTTTAAATATTATATCATATCTCTTAAAAATAACTACAAAAACTCATTTTTATTTTTAGATAATTTATTTTAATAATGTTCAGATTTTAACAAATTTATTTTAATCTATAATATTTTTTGTTCTAAATACTACCGCAAAACATAGATTTAATTAGGTGATAGGGGTGTTATATTATGAAAGATAACAATAAAAAGATAATTGAATCAATATCCAAAAGAGGTAATGGAGAAATTTATTTAGGGGTAGTAGGAGCTGTCAGAACAGGTAAAAGTACTTTTATTAAAAGATTTATAGAAAACTTAATTGTGCCACATATTGAAGATGAATATGAAAAAAAACACTGCTTAGATGAAATTCCACAAAGTGCTCAAGGTAAAACGATTATGACGACTGAACCAAAGTTTGTTCCAAGTAACGGAGCGATGATTAAAGTAGATGAATTAACAACTAACATAAAATTAATTGACTGTGTCGGCTATATTATACCAGGTTCTAAAGGATATGAAGATGAAAATGGTAATCCACGTATGGTTAAAACACCTTGGTTTGATGATGTTATTCCATTTAGCGAAGCTGCTGAAATAGGAACAGAAAAAGTTATTAAAGATCATTCAACAATTGGTATTGTAGTTACATCTGATGGTTCGTTTGGTGAATTAAAAAGAGAAAGTTATATTGAAGCTGAAGAAAAAGTAATTAATGAACTAAAAGTAATTAACAAACCATTTATTGTCGTTTTAAATTCAGCTCACCCAAATAGTAACGAAACCCAAAATATAGCCCAAAACTTACGAAACAATTATGATGTCCCAGTTCTTCCAATAAGTGTTGAAAAAATGAGTGAACCAGAAATTTACGAAATTTTAAAAAGTGCTTTATATGAATTCCCAGTAGTCGATATAAGTATAAGTATTCCTGAGTGGATTCATGTCTTAAGTAACAACCATTATGTTAAAAAAGAATATATTGAAAAAATAAAAAGTAGTACCTTAACCATTAACAAATTAAAAGATGTCGATAATATCTTATCTTATTTTGAAGATAGTAAATACATAACCAAGGCTTATATTAGTCAAGTTGACACAGCTACTGGGACGGTTGTTGTAAATTTAGATAGTGATGATTCATTGTATGAACAAGTTTTAAATGAAATGATGGGTGAAGTCGTTAATACTAAAGCCAATATGATCAAAGTCTTTAGTTCCTATAAACAAACTAAAGAAGAGACAGACTTTATTAGTAGTGCTTTAAAAACTGCTAAGCAAACTGGTTACGGTATAGTGTATCCAACACTTAAAGAAATGAAACTTGATACACCAGAAATTATTAAACAAGGAAGTCGTTATGGTGTAAAACTAAAAGCTACAGCATCTTCTTATCATATAATTAAAGCTGATGTTATTTCTACTTTTGAACCAATCATTGGTAGTGAACTCCAAAGTAAAGAATTAATTAATTATTTAATGAAAGATTATGAAACTGACCCTTCTAATATTTGGCGTAGCGAAATATTTGGTCGTAGTCTAGATGTTATCGTAAAAGAAGGAATACAAGCAAAATTATCCGTAATGCCAGAAAATACCAGATTTAAATTATCTCAAACCGTAACTAAGATTGTTAATAAAGGCTCTAATAATTTAATTGCTATTGTCATTTAAAATGTTATAGCTTTTTTTTTGGTTTTGTAATATAATTAATATCATAGTAGGAGGGACTAATATGAACAATTGTCCAAAATGTGGAAATCCACTTCAACCAGGAACAGTAAGTTGCCCAATTTGCGGTACTAATATAAATCAAGCAGTAGGAGGAGTAGTAACTCCCAATATTACTCCAACTCAACCAGTAATGCCAGGAGTTCCAGTATCTCCCGCCATTAACCAACCAATTTCTCAACCGATGTCACAACCACAAATGAATCAAATTTCTCAACCAAACGTGGCTCAAGGAATTAATACACCGATGACTCCTCAGACACCTCAACAGCCAAGTATTGTGACCCAACCAGTTCAGGCCCCAGCCACTACACCTCAAGCAGTTCCAACGCCGGCTACTACTTTAAATAATTTAAATCAACCAGCAACGCCAACACCAGTAGCTAGTGAAACAAAGCCAACTCAACAGCCTGTACTTCAGCCACAAACAACTTCACAACCTGCTCAAGCTAGTAAACCTGCTGAACCAGCAAAACCAGAACCACCAAAAAAAGTAGATAAACCAAAGAAAGAAAAGACACCCAAAGAAAAAAAGCCAATTGATAAAAAAATTCTTATAATAGGTGGAGCTGTTACAGCAGTCCTAATTATTATCGCTATAATAGTTCTTGTTTTAAATAAAGGAAGTAATAAAGATTTATCAAATAATGATAGTGGAACTAATAATCAAGTAAATGCCATTAGAACTAGCCAAGTAACTAATGGAGGATATTCGTATGAACTTCCAAATGGTTGGCAATCACGTGAGATAAATAGTCAATATTATATCTATGATAACGATGAAAATGTTTTAATTGGTCTTGAATCGATTAATTCTAATATTGATTTACTGTCTGCTAATAGTATTAAAAATGATTTAGCAGACCAAGATATGAAAGATTTACAAGTATCAGATAAAACATATAGTGATAATCGTAAAGGTTTTTATGTTACAGCTAAATTAAATGATTACAATGTTGAATATAACTTCATTGAAAATGATGGTAATATTATCTATATAGGTGTTGTTTATTCTTCAGAAAGCGCTAAAAATTCTTTATCTCAAACTGTTCAAAATATAATTTATAATTTAAAATATGTTGAAACAATTAATGCTATAGATTCAATATCTATGTACCATGATGCAATAACATCAGGACGTAATATTGAATTTAGTTATGAAAATAAAAACAGTTCTAGTAATTCCACAAATAATTCATCAAATAGCTCTACAAATAGTTCATCATCAAGTAATAGTAGCAACTATTCTAATAGTTATGATAATACTTCATCAAATACTTCATCTAGTTCAAGCTCATCAAGTGCAACTAGTACATATAATGATTACTCAAATAATAATTATAACGACGAAGTAACTACTAATGGTTATGACAATTAATAGCTATAAAAAATTGCAATAAAATAAGAAAAAAACAAAGAAATAGTCAAATATTTCTTTTTTTATATAAAAATTTCGTAAAAAGCGCTATTTTTTACGAAAAATAGAAGCTTTTCTCTTGATTTAAATTTGTATTTTTGCTATTTTTAATATGTAAGGGTAATACCTTACAATTGAAAATACATGGGAGGTAATTTTTTATGGGAAAACAAGATTTAGTAGAATTTATTGCAGCAAAAGCTGGTTTAACTAAAGTTGATGCTGGAAAAGCATTAGACGCTGCATTAGAAGGAATTACAGAAGGTCTAAAAAAAGAAGGTAAAGTTGCTTTAGTAGGATTCGGAACTTTCAGTTCTAAAGAAAGAGCTGCAAGAGAAGGTATTAATCCTTTAACTAAAGAACCACTTAAAATTCCTGCAAAAAATGTTGCTTCATTCAAAGCAGGAAGCAAATTAAAAGACGCTATCAACTAGTGTAAAGATTACGAAAAAGAACTATAAATGAAAATATTATTTATGGTTTTTTTTTGCACTTTTGATATACTATAAATAAAGAGAGTGATTACATGGCTAAAAAGAAAAAAAATAATTTTAAAATCAATCAAAAATACTTAATATCAGGATTTATTGGAGCTATAATAGCATTTATTCTTCCTAAATATAACCTTTTACGTATCCTTTTAATAATAATTGCAATTATACTTATAATGATTTCTTTAACTAAAGAAAATAAAAGAATACATAAAGATTTTAAAATAAAAGCATTACTTTTATGTGGTTTATTTTTATTATTCATAATACTAGATGCTATAAATGTTGTTACTTTTAAAAAAATACCAATCTTTTCGTATAATATTACCAATACTGAACAAACTAGAGTTTATAATGCTCTTGGTTATCGTGTTTGGCAATGCGATAAAAAAAATTACAAAAATTTAAAAGTAGATCCTTTTTATCAAAAAGGTTATTCCTGTGATTCCGTTGATATCGAAGAAATAGATTCAAATTCTTTCTTAAATTCTGTTATTGAAAATTACAATTTATATAAAAATAATTATCTTAAAATAAAAGGTAAAATAAGTAAGAAAAATGCCCAAAATTATATTGAAATGCAACCATATGAAACAACAGATATTACTGTCAATGGTTATGTTACCTTTGCTGATAATATAACTTTAAAAATATTATTTAATAATAATGATGCCTCTTTAGATAAATATGATGTATACGATGAAATAACAGTAGTAGGAATTATTAAAAATATGGAAACTCAAGATAATAAATATATAATTTATATGTATGATGCTAAGATTGTTTCCAATGTAGGTGAAGAAAATTATGATATATCATTCACTAAGGAAAATGAATGCAGTGATCAAAATATTTTATACCAAAGCGATAACTATAATATTTATACATACTGTTTAAAAGATGTCTTTGTTACTTCTGGTGAGAAAAAATACGAACTACCAATGGCTTTATCATCTAATAAAGTTAGTATTGATTCATTACTAGATGATTACCAAAATAAAGATGATGATTTGGATGGTAACAATCTATATAAATTTACTAATTACAATATAGTAAAGTGTAATCCTAACAATAGTAAAGATATTATCATTGGACCAGCTCAAATGACTTTAGAAGATATTACATGTAGTAAAGAAGAAAATTCTCAGTAGATTAAAATAAATAAATAAAGCTTTATTATTTTTCTAATAATTGCTATAATAAGTCTAGGTATTAAAATAAATGCCAACAAATATATGAAAATCTGCATTTAAAGATAAAACCAACAATAGATAACTTCCATAAAATAAAAAGTTTCTAGGGGGATATTTGAATTTTATGTAGAAAGTTATGTATTTGCAAAAAAAGAAGTGAGGATGTGTAAAAATGGCTAATACAAAAAAAGGCGAAGTTAAAGAAGCTAAAGTAAGTTCAACAAAGCCTAAAAAGACGGCTCATAAAGAAACAAAGAAAAGTACTACTGTTAAAAAAGATACCGCTAAGAGTAAAGCAAAAACAACTATTACTCAAGAAGAAAATAACTATGGTAAAACCCTTTTATCAGGAATCATAATTCTTTTGATTTTAGTAGCTGGTTTTATAGGATATAAAAAAATGAATGAAAAACCAAATGATAATAAAAAAGTAGTTTTAACAGCTGATGAAAAGAAATTTAAAGAAGATTATGAATCTTTAAATAACACAGCTAATTCTAATGGAACTAAAAACAAAAGTATAAAAATACTTGAAGATAATAATGTAAAATATATTTCAGTAGCTGAAGCAACTAAAATTCTTGATGAAGGCAGTGGCATTATTTATTTCGGTTTTGCTTCATGCCCATGGTGTCGTAATGCTGTACCTGAACTTTTAACTGCAATGTCAAATACTGGTTTAGATACTATTTACTATGTTAATGTTCGTGAAGATAATGATGCTGAAAAAGACATTCGTGATGTTTGGGAATTAAATACTAGAAATAAACCATTCAAGAAAAAAGATGCTTCTGAAGCATATTATAAAATTCTTGTTTCTTTAGCTAACGAACTAAAAGACTATGTTCTAACAACAGATAATAATAAAGAAGTAAACACTGGTGAAAAAAGATTATATGTTCCAACTGTTGTTGCTGTTGTCAATGGCGAAATAGTAGGTTTCCATGAAGGGACAGTTGAAGGTCACGATAAAGATGCTGATGGTAACTTAAGAGATCTTACTAAAGCTGAACAAGAATCATTAGTAAATACTTATACTGAAATGATTACTAAATATACCAATTCTGATTGTAAAGACGACAAAGGATGCTAAAAAGCATTCTTTTTGCTTGCCATTTTTTTTAGAAAAATATATAATAAAAACAATCGTCATATTATATATGGATGATAGCGGGTGGTCAAAGCACTTGCACAGAAAAGATTCAAGAGAGTTTGGAGGTCAAAGTGAAAAATTACTTCTTGAAAAGAGGAGATAATTTACCATGAATGCTAATGAATCAGGCTTAACTAAAGAAGAAAAAATAATGTTTTCTATCTTAGGGATAATCATTTTAATTGCAATTAGCTTTCTCATCATTATGAGTTTTTCCAAAACTGATCGTAATTTAAAAGAGGATCCTACAAACAATAAGCCAACAACTAAAGATAAGATTACCAAATCACAAGAAGAAAAAGAAAAAATTGAAATTGATAGAGTAGATGAACCATCATCTAATATAATTGAACCTGTAAAACTTACCAATGTAACAGATAGTGTTACCAAATATAATGTTATTCATGTCAGTAATAAAAATGACGTAAAATCAGAAAATACTACTGACCAACCAAGCAATGATGTCGAAGAAATAATTCCTGAGGTTCCTGAAGTACCAGAAAAAATAACTTGGGATATTCCTTCAACTGTTCAAACACAAGCTTTTGCTAAAGATACTGTTTATGTTGATAATACGATTATATTAAGTAACGGAACTACTGCTAAAGCTTTAGTAACTGTTCGTAAGTTAGAAGATGATACTTATAATATTGTTGAATTAACAGATAATAGATTTGTCGCAACAGAAGGAATTTATAAGTACTACTATACTTATGAAAATATAACTAAAGAATTACAGCTAGTAGTTAAAAAACGTCTTGAAAATATTGATATAACTCTTTTAAATAACCTAACTTATACCGAAAATAACGAGTTTAGTCAAAAAGAATTTGATAACATTATAAAAAATAGTAATGGAACACAAATTACTAAAAACGAACATGTATATCAAATTAATATTAATCAAACAACTGATACTAATATCGTAGCTTTATTTATTTACTTAAATCGTAAAATCGAATATGTAAATACTTCAACACCAAGTATAACAATCGGCTCAAGTAATCATGATATGTGGAACGAAGACTATGAAAATGGTCGTTTGCGTTTTCTAATTAGAACAAACGAAATTCAAAGTAATGTGCCATTAAATATCGAAGTAAAGTGTAATGATGAGACATATGTTCTTGAATTGTTAATTAATATCAATAAAAATATTATTGACAATGAAAATCCTAATAATGGATCAAACAATAACCAAGAAACAGAAGATAATAATAGCCCAGCTAATGAAAATCCTTCTATGAATAATCCTCAAGAAAGTGAAGCAAATTTAGAAAGTGATCAAAATACTAATGAGAGTCAAAATATTGAGATTATTCCGTCATCACTTACCGAGTTAGAGAGGAAATCTCTAAATAATGAACAGATTATTAATGAAAAATTTCTTGCAGAACAATCACTGCCGACAAAACGGGTGAGTCATGAGAACATTATAAGTAATGATACAGCAATAATTAATGAACTTTCTTCTTTACGGACGTAGTCGAGTCTTATAAATACATCTTGTGATGTATTTTTTTTATATCTTCTTTTCCTTGTCGTTAAAACTAAACTAAGTTATAATAATGTTGAATTAAGAGGTGAGGACATGAAAATAATTACTTTATTACCAGCTGATACATATACAGTAATTAATAAAACAATCATCACCCCAGAAGATAAAAATAATCTTATCGCCTTATATGAACCAATAATTGGTCCTGTTGCCTTGTGTCTTTATTTTACTTTACTTCATGATTTAAGCCTTCGTGAAATAATCTCTATCGATTATACTCATCATCACTTAATGACCATTATGAGAAGTAGTCTTGAAACTATTAAATTAGCTCGCCAGACCTTAGAAGGGGTTGGTCTTCTAAAAACTTACTATAAAGAAGGTGAAATTAATAGTTACGTCTACGAATTATATTCCCCGCTAAGTGCTAAGGAGTTCTTTTCCTCTCCAATCTTTAATGTAACTCTTTATAATAATATTGGTCAAAATGAATATGACCTTTTAAAATGCGAATATGAACTACCTAAAATTGATTTGAAATCATATGAAGATATTTCTAATACCATTGATACAACTTTTAAATCATCACCAAACTTAGAACCATTTGATACCCAAGCTCATACCACGACAAACCTAACTTTAAATTCAAATATTGATTTTGATTTAATATATTCATCAATGCCTAAAGGACTAATAAATCAACATGTTTTTACTAAAAAAACTAAATATCTTATAGAACAACTCGCATTTATATATGATCTAGATACTCTAAAAATGATTGAAATTCTACGTACTGTAATAACAGAAAAAGGTACTTTTGATAAAGAACAATTACGTAAAAATGCCCGTAAATACTATCAGTATAACAATGGCCGTTTACCAACTCTTGTATATCGAACTCAACCAGAATATCTAAAAGCACCGGCGGGCGATAACTCACCACTTGCTAAAATTATATATATGTTTGAAAATACATCACCATATGATTTCCTAAAAATAAAATACAAAGGAACTAACCCAACTAGTCGTGATTTAAGACTACTAGAAACTTTGTTAATTGATCTTGAATTAACGCCAGGTGTTGTCAATGTTTTAATTGACTATGTCCTAAAACAAAATAACAATAAATTAAATCAAGCCTTTATTGAAACGATAGCCGGACAATGGAAAAGATGTAATATCAAGACTGCCAAAGAAGCAATCGAACTTGCTAAAAAAGAGCATCAAAAGACAACAAAGAAGAAAACTACTAAAGTAAACGTTAAAAATAAAAATGAAGAACCAGTTTGGTTTAATGATAAAATAGAAAAAGAAGAAATGTCTGCCGAAGAATTAAAAGAACTAGAAGATATGTTTAAAGATTATAGGTGATAATATGGAAGTAAAAGAATTTAAAAATAATTATAATCGTCGAAGCTTAATTAATAACTATGAAAGAGCTTGTGCCAATCAAGAGTTTAGAAACTTAATTAGAAATTTAGATGTTGAAGATAAGATTGCAATGAAATACACCTCATCTCTTGAAACAACAGTTGAAGAATTAAAACATTGCCAAGATTGTCCTGGTTTAGTTTATTGTCAAAATCGTTTAGAAGGTCATACTTTAATTCCTAAAAAAAGTAATCACCAAATTATTTTTTCTTATGTCCCTTGTCACTATGAAAAAGAATTAAAGGCTCGCGAAGAAAATAAACATACTCGTGATAAAGATATCTTTAATGCCAAAATATCCGAAATTGATTTAACCGATAAAAAAAGACTTCATGTTATAAAATGGCTTCGTGATTTTCTAACTACTTATCAAAAAAATGGCGAATTTAAAGGTTTATATTTACATGGTAACTTTGGAAGTGGTAAAACTTACCTTATTTCAGCTCTTTTTAATGAATTAGCCAAAAAAAGAATAAGTACAGAAATAGTTTATTTTCCTGAATTACTCCGTGATATCAAAAGCGATTTTGATACCTTTGCTGATCGTATCGAATATCTTGAAAATGTTGACCTTCTTTTGATAGATGATATTGGAGCTGAAAAAGTTACTGAATGGAGTCGTGATGAAATTCTTGGAACTATATTACAAAAACGTATGAACAACTATAAAACAACTTTCTTTACTTCAAATCTTAATATTGAAGAATTAGAACGTCACTTACGAATTAATTCTTATAGTGATGATGAAATCAAAGCACGTCGTATTATCGAAAGAGTCAAACAACTAACAATTGATTTAGAACTTATCAGTGAGAACAAAAGAAAATAAGTATGAAAATACTTTTTTTTATTGTCAAAAATTTTTTTAAGTATAATTTTTATAGAATAGGAGAGTATATATGTTAAAATTAAGCAAATATTTTACTTTTGTTTTATCTGTTTTTATTGTTGATTTAGCCATTACCAAAGCCAATCCAAATGTTACAATAACAGATATAAAATTAATTGAAAAATCAAAAAATACTACTATTTTAAAAGAACCAAACGCCAATAATTTAAATATAAATTTCGATTTAGACTTTAAAGAATTAAATGCTTATGTTAAATATGAAATAACCATTAAAAATGAAGATGCTGTTGATTATCAAATATCATCTGATACTTCTTTTAATAATAGCCAATATTTATCATATAAATATGAAGTAACGGATATATTAAAAGCTCATAATCAAACTAAAGTAAATATAATAATAACTTATTTTAATAAAATATCTGAAAATTCCTTTAGCAATGGCCAATATCAAGAAAGCAACCAAGCTAGTATAAAATTATTAAATGAACAAGATGTAATTATTAATCCTCAAACTACCACAGGCAATCTTATCTTAATCTATTTAGCTATTATTATTTCTGTGATTCTTATCTTACTTATCTTAAAACATCAAAAAATAGCTAAATATTTAAGTCTTATTTTAATTTCTTTCTCTCTTATAAATCCTTTAATTACTAAGGCTTTAGAATCATTAAATATAGATGTAAGAACTAATATTACAATTAGTGAAGCTTATAGTGTTTATTATGAAATGGGAGTAGATGATTTTATTATTTCTGAAGATGACTTAAATGAATTTACTTTACCTGACATAGAATGTGATAAAGAATACTTATTATTAAAAGAAAGCAATAAAGAAAGCAATAAAGAAAGTAAGTACTATATGTGTTATTATCAAAATCCTAATTCTAAATCTAAAAGGGCTCGTCAAATGCTTCTGCAAACTTTTTTCAAATCTAAAAAATTATATAGAGTAGGGGAAAGTGTAACTTTAAAAAAATTGTTGTTTATGAATATGATTTTAAAGAAGAAAGTGTCCTTAAAAAAGAGGGATATTTCGAAATATATCCAGAATATTTAACTGAAGCAATATATAACAACTGGCTTTATGATCGCTATGATAATAACTTATTGACCGATGCTCAACTTGATTTAAAATTTACTAATAATTTACTATTTGATAATTGGAACGATGATAATGTTACTGTGACTACTCCGAATGACTTTATCATGCCTAATCATGATGTATATTTTAGATATTTAGATTTAACCACATCAGATTAAGATAATAAAAATTCTAAAAAAATAGCAGACTTTTGCTATTTTTTTGTTATAATTGTATTTGGTGATTATATGAATAATTTAAGAGTAATATTTATGGGAACTCCTGACTTTGCTGTTCCTGTTTTAGAAAAATTAATAGCTAATACTAATGTTATATTAGTTGTAAGTCAACCTGATAAAAAAGTTGGTCGCAATCAAGAAATAAATTTTACCCCAGTTAAAGAAACTGCAGTTATAAATGGTATTCCAACCTTTCAACCACTTAAAATAAAAGATGATTATGAAAAAATTATTGAATTAAAACCTGATTTAATTGTAACTTGTGCTTATGGTCAAATATTACCAGAAGCAATTCTTAATTGTCCTTCTTTAGGATGCATTAACGTGCATGCTTCCCTTTTACCTAAACTAAGAGGTGGAGCACCATTACATCATGCCATAATAGACGGTTTAGATAAAACAGGTATTACAATTATGTATATGGATAAAAAGATGGATACTGGAGATATTATTTCACAACGTGAATACATCATAAAAGATGACGATAACGTTGGAACTCTTCATGATCAACTAAGTCAAATTGGAGCAGAATTATTAATTGACACTCTTCCTAAAATAATAGTTGGTGCCATTAATCCTCAAAAGCAAAATGACGCTGAGGCAACATATGCTTGGAATATCACAAGAGAAGAAGAACATATTGATTTTAATAAAACTGCCAAAGAAGTCTATAACCAAGTTCGAGGTTTATATCCTTTTCCTAAAGCTTATACTATTATAAATGGGACAGAATTAAAAGTCTTAGAATGTTTTATTGGTCAAAAAGATAGCGAATTTTCTTCTGGAACAATCTGCGAAATTAATAAAGATAACATTGGTATAGCAACTAAAGATAAAATAATTTACCTAACTAAAGTAAAACCATTCGGTAAAAAAGAAATGGCTGTTAAAGATTACGTTAATGGTCTAAAAAAAGAAAAAGTAATTCATACAATAGCGGAGTAAATATGATAAAAAAATTATTTAAAGAACATAAAGGTTTAGCAATATATAGCATCATAATCCTAATCTTATTATTTGTTATTCTTTTTGTTTTAGATGATGATTTCATAAAAAAACATAGTAGTTTTAAAAATTTTTTTAATCAAACAACAACCTCAAACAATGAGCAAAGTACCAAAGATAAATTTGCGAATTATGAAGATCAAATAAAAGCCCTAGAACAAAATAAGTTTAAATATAAATATGAAATAGATTATAATGGAACTTATTATCAATGTGAGGGTACTAAAAATAAAGAAGAAGATAATGGTTCATGTACTAAACCAGAACAAGTTACGTATACTAAAGATAACTTTGCTGAAGTTTATAGTAAAATAAATACTAAATTCTTAGATGTTAAATATATTTTTGACTCCTTAAAAGAATATGAACCTAAGGAAGAAAAATATGGTGAAGAAAGAGTATTTGTTTACACTATAAAAACAACTAATGGCACAAACGAAATTAGTATTTACACCGATTATGAAAATATAACCAAAATATGTATAGCCAAAGGATATTTAACATATATTCTAAATTATAGTGATATTGGTATTTGACAATTAATAACTCTGTTGCTATTATAGTCAAGACAAAAAAAGAGGGCTATATTTATGAGAAAAAAAATAACACATATTGAAAACAATGATAAAACTAAAGAGTTGACTAAAAAAGCTATTGTAAACTTAATTACAGGTATTAGAACTATTGGAACATTTGCGATTATTCCAATTTATATGAAAACAGGAGCAACAACAACTGCTTTATGTTCAAGTGCCTTTTTTTTAACAGATATGTTGGATGGTGCTTTAGCTCGTTCTTGGCATGTTCAATCGTTCTTTGGCAGTTTGTTAGATGGCCTATCAGATAAAGCTTACGCTATATCATGTATGGCTTTACTTGCCCATGCTAATCCTATCTACTTACTTCCTATCGGTCTTGAATTATCTATTTTAAAAATAAATTATAGTAGCATGCAAAGAGGTAACAACGTTAAATCAAGTATTTTAGGTAAAATAAAAACTGGAATTCTTGCCTTAACAATGGTTGATGGTTTCTTCTTACTACAACCGGAAGAACTAAAAAATATCTTAAATAATTTAAATATTACATCGTTTGATACTTTACTAAATCAAAAACCTAGTGTATTATCTAATATAGCTATAACACCATTAATAATAAGTGAGTTAATTGTTATTGGTGACTATATTACCAAATCAAAAAAACAAGATAAAGCCAAATTAGAAAATAAAGATATCTCAAGTATTCAAAAAGAAAAAGCTCGCTTAATTGAAACAAAAGAAACTTTAGCGACCCAAAAATTACAATTAAAAAGTCGTCAAGAAATTATTCACGACCTTTTTGATACAGAGTTTTATCTTACTAATAAAGATGGTGGCATCAAAAAATTATTATATAAAAAAGTTTAAGAAAAGAAAGTGGAGTAAGTATGGACAAGGTAGTAAGAGAGTGTGCTTTTATATTTGATGGCATCAAAACAAAAAAAGCTCAGAAAAAAATAGTTAACTTATTAAAGTGTTGTAAAGAATTAAGAGATACTGCTTATCCATTAAAAAATTCTTTAGTTACTGAAGTTAAATTACTTGACCTACATGCTCAAAAACAAAAAGATTATACTTATGTTACCGGTACTTTATTACTAGAAGATTTGCCTGCTATGGAAAAAAGAACTTTCGAAGCATATATAACCAATAAAGACAATGAGTATCATATTTTACTTGATATTACTCGTGTAGATGCTAAAGATTTGCCTAACATGATTAGGACTACCGATATTATTAGAGAAGAAAAAGAAAATATTATTTCTGTAACTAGTTACTGTGGTATTGGATATCTTCATGAAAAAGTATTTTCTCAAGAATTTACCAAAGAAGAATATGAAGCTAATGTTGACCTTGCTCTTGAACAAATTAGTGCCTTATGACACTTTTTTTTATTACTTAATATGCTATAATTAAAAAAGGGTGGTCCAATGAAAAAAATATTACCATATTTAATTTACTTAATTATCTTCTTATTATCATTCTTTATCACATCCAAAAAAGAAAGTCTCTTTATCCTTATTTTATTTATCGTGTATATATTATACAAATACATATTTAAATTAATAACCCCAAAATATAATTATACTAATCTTCCTTCTAAAAAAAATAAACCATATTTTTTTTTAATACTTCCTACAATAATTGCTATAATATCATTCTTTAATAATCAAAATGATTTGACTACAATGAAAAATATCATAACTTCAATTATCTATTTTTTATCATCTCTTATTTTTTTATATCCACAAAATATCAAATATTTCTCTAAAAAAAATCATATAGATAATGCTTTTTCTCTATCATGTATCAAGACAATTTTATTACCAACTATTGACCCAAAAGATACGTCTAAACTTCTTAGGGTTTTACATCAAGCTAAGATAAACTTAATTGTCACTAAAGATATTAAAATACCTAAAAAAAATAAGTCTTCATTCAAAGAAATAAAATATCAAGAATTAGACCTATCTAAAAAACAAAATATTATTCTTTTTGATGAAAAACTTGGCACAGAGCAAATTCTTCAAATAACAAAACATAAAGATATATATTATGCAAAAGATGAAAATTTAGCTACTACAATTGAAAAAATAAGAAATTCTCGTGGCCTTATTGATAATTTAATAAAAGCCAATAACTTAAATACTATTTTATCTATATCTTTACTTTTATCAATCATTTTTCCTACCATCTTAGGCTATCCTTTTTCTTTTAATTACCTATTAGTTTTATCTTTATTATTTATTAAAGATATCTTTATTAATTGTTTTGCCCCATATTTTCGTTTTGATACTGATTTAATGGAAAGAGAACCACGTGATAGCGAAAATCCTTTAATACTAAAACAAGATAAATTATTCTTAAGTATTTCTATTCTTTTAGTTAATTTTGCTACATCAATTCCTTTTATGGCATCTTTAGCATCTGGTTCATCTGTATCTTTAGCAACTACCTTATCGTTGATTTCATATTTATTCTGTTTTATTATTTTAGCTTTTCAAAATGTAACTGAAAGAATTACTATTATTAACTTTCTAACAATCTACCAAGATAAGCGTATGCTTATAAGTACTCTTATAATTATTTTATCAATGGTTACGTTAAGTTACTTACCATTTGTTTCTACTAAACCAACTATTCTTAGTAATTATCTCCATTGCTTGCTCATAGCTTTTGTAATTTTAGTAGGGCAGGATTTAATCAAACTAGCTCGTTTTACAACAATAAGAAAGAAGGATAAAAAATGATTAAATTAACTAAAAATATTAAAGAAGCAACTTTAATAACTCATGGTGGAACTTTTCATCCTGATGATGTCTTTTCAACGATTTTTCTAAATAAGATGTTTCCCAATTCTATTGTCTATCGTGCTACGCAAATTCCTGAAAAATTTAATGGCAATCAAATTATATACGATATTGGGTACGGTTCTTTTGATCACCATGGTCCAAATGCCAAAATGCGAAATGATAAAATAAAATATAGTTCTTTTGGTTTACTATGGAAAGAATATGGTTTAAGTTATCTTTCTAAAATAACTGAAAATTATGAAAAACTTTGGCAAATAATTGATGAAAAATTAGTAATGCAAATAGATGGTATTGATAATGGTAATTTTCCTAAAATAGAAGCCGATTACAAATTAATGGACCTAGACAATGTTATAGATTTATTTAATAAAGCCTGGAATGAAAATGTTGATAATGATCAAAACTTTCAACAAGCGTGTATGATAGCGGAACTTATCTTTGAACGTTTACTCCTTAAGGAAAAAGCCAAACTAGAAGCCCAAAAAGAAGTTGAAACTTCCATAGCTCAAAATAACCATCAAGAAATATTGATTTTAGATAAATATATGCCATATAATGATGCTTTATTTGAATCAAAAAATCCAGCAGCCGCAACTATCAAGATAATTATCTTTCCTTCAAATAGAGGAGGGTATAATATAAAACCACGAACTATTAGTAAAGAATCAAAAGAATTACTTGTCAATTTTCCAAAAGAATATTTAGGTTTAAGTGATGAAAAACTAGAACAAGCAAGTCATATTAAAGGAGCTCGTTTTGTTCATATAAATGGCTTTTTAGCTAGTGCTAACACTCTAGATGCTGCACTTTTACTGGCTAACCAAGCCTTAGAGAACAAGGAAGATTAAATCCTTGTTTTTTTCTTCTTTAAAAGTTCTTTTCATGTTATAATTAACTAGAATAGGAGTGCTATGAAATGAAGAATAATAAAGAGGAAATTATAAATTATTTAATAAACAACGACTCAAAATCCAAAGAATTACTTTTAAACTTATTAGCCGAAAAAGATTATCAAACGATAAAAAACATCATCTTATCATTAGATCGTCTAATAAAAAAACAAGATCTAAACAAAAATATTAAAGAAAATTTTTTATTTTTAATTGCTCAAAATATTGATGAGCAGGAATTGTTTGATGAAAGAATGTCTTTAAAAAAGGAGTTTAGTTTTTTTAATGGAACTGAAATTGTCTTATTACAAAAACTATTACGTCAAAATTACCAATTTAAAGCCAGCACCTTAAGTAATGCTAAAGATAATTTATTATTAGAAATCATTAAATATCCAAATTCTAAAAATTGCGAAGAAGCTTTTTCTATCTTAACAACTCGCATCAAAAATAAAACTTTTGATGTTGAACATTTTGCTGAAGATGATATGTTAAACTATTTAACTTTAGCTAGTAAACTAATGGATCAAAGTGGGGTTGAAGAATTAATTAATAATGATACCTTTATTAATATATATAATTCCAATAATGTAACTTTACCCACTATTTTGCTTGCCTCTAATAAAATAGAAAATTCTCGTCTAAAGATTATTACAGCTGATAAGTCAAAACAATATATTAAACAAAATCCAGAACAAATAGCTAATCTTTTATCCAAGGAAGAAATTGCTTTTCTTTGGCAAGACAATGATATTAAAAACCTTTTTATTAATAAACAATTACGCTATGATTGTCTTGATTTTAAGAGTCAAAAAAATTTATTAGAAAATAATGAAGTTTTTGATTTGTATTCGCTAAATACTATTAAAGAATTCATTGTAGGTTATGATGATAAAGAAACATTAATTCATCATGATGATTTCCTTTATACTTATCTTACCAAACTAAATAAAGAAGCAGTATCTTATCAGTATCTTGATTTCTTTATTAATCTTTTTGATGAAGAAACCTTATTTATTATTACTGATGATCCTCGTTTTTCTTATCTTCAAGACTCAATAATTCTTTATATCATAAATAGTTTAAAACCTCCTTATATTAATTCTTTTTATAAGAATTCTAAAGTTAAAGAAGCCCTTTTAAATAATAAAAATATTACTATCTATACTAAATTACCTTTAAGTATTCAAAAAGAAATTTTGGCTTCTTTAGATAAACTATTACTCGATAACGATAATCGTCAATTATTTTTAAATAGTGATGATGACTTAATTAGAAAAATATTTAAACAAAATAATAATTTATACAATGAAATTTTAGATATTTGTATTAATGAAAAAAAAGCTTTAACTTATGAAGAATTAAATCGCTTAATTAAATTAATGCCAACTGATTTCTATGAAAAACTAACTACTGAAGATATTTATAAATTATCAGGTCCTACAATTATTGCTATTTTAGTTGATTCTAAAAACACTTTCCGTAAAGTAATATTAGATAATGAATTATTATGTTCCCGCATTATCAATTCAATTAGTAAAGAAAATATTTCCATGATTAAGACATGTCTTTTAAAAGTAACTGATCGTGAAAAAGTATCCTTAATAACGAAAGCCAAAAATATTACCAATACTTATGGCTTAATTAATATAATTCAAACAATGTCTGAAGAAATAAAACAAGAATTATATCAAAATCGTCAAATAAAAGATCTAATCTTATTTACTAGTTCAACAGATTATATAATAGATAATCTAACTATAACTTATCTTTTAGAAAATAAGAAATTAATTCTTAAATTATCTAACAATGCACTACTAGAATTCTTAACTTCTATTAAATTAAAGGAACTAAATAATTTACTTAAAGAAGAAACTATTTTAAGTAAAATTTTAATAGTTGATAATGCTTATGAAAATATTATTACATTATTAAATCATGACTCGCTTATTTTAAGTAGTCTAATAAATAATAAAACTGCTAAGTATCTTAATGCTTCAACATTAAACAAATTACTAAAATCTCTTTCTATTAATGATAAGAAATTAATTTGTGCCAATGATAATATTCTTTTAATAGTTTTCGATAATAATCAAAACGTTTTAAAAGCATTCAAAAATCTTTATGAAAAGAATAACTATCTTTTAAATAGCCTTGAGTTGACATTTTTAAATAGTCAAACCATCAAATTAAAATTTGCACACCTTGAATTTCTAACTAAACATAATTATTTACAAAAATTATTAATTGAAATTAATCAAAAATATCCTCTTGATAATAAATTTATAACTACTTTATTAAATAACGATGCTGTTGGTACCAATATAAATCCTATAACGAATCTCTTAGAAACTATCTTGCAATCAATTGATGGCGTTGGTCGTAAAAAATATGGTAATTTCTTAAAAATATTTGCCGATACTTCATTTACTAAATTATCTGTTATAGAAATAAATCAAATTATTAATTACTACTTATATGTCATTCCTTATTTAAAAAATGGTTTTGTTCAAATTAAAAGACCTGATATTGTTGAAGTTCCTCGAACTTACCATGAAATAATTACTTATGAAGAAACCTATACTAAAAATATTGAAGAAAAGATTAGAACTAAAGATTATGAAAGTTATCAATCTATTACTTGCTTAAAATATTATAAAATGACTTTAGAAGAAGCAAGAGCCTTGCTTAATCAATATGATATAACTAAAATAAACGAAAAAGCTTATCAAAATGAAATAAACTTTCTTCAAAATTTAAATAATTTTCTTCATCAATCAGAAAAAGAAATTAGAAAGAATAAAAAATTAAAAGAGTACAAAATAAGTGATATCTTTAAGATAAATAATCGCTTACATGAATTATTTAATAAATTATATAATTATGAATTAAATATTAATCTTAATACTTATCTACCTCATAATTTAGAATTATATGGTAAGGAAATCACTATTTATGAACCAAAAGAAAAATTTTCATATTTACTAAGTTCAATAAATCAAAAAGAAATGTTTAATACTTCTGATTCACTAAGTGGTTGGAATGATACGTTAAGTATTTTAGATAAAGACTCTTTGACAGCAACTTTAGTTAGTAATGACAATCTAAGTCTTTTTATCCCAAATGATCTTAATTTTGGTTTCACTAAATTAAATAATAATACAATTGAGAATATTAAAGTTAATAATCAATCACTATTTGCTTTACCAAGAACTCTAATAAATAACACTCGTCAAACTCGCAATCTTTTTACTTTAAATAAATATGAAAATAATACCTCAACTGCCAAAAACCCTTTTCTAACTCCAGATTATCTCCTTTTATTTAAAGATTTAATTTACTTAGATGAAGATACCATTAAAACATCATATCTAGAATATGTTTATCGTACTAGTAAATCATTTAAAACTAAAAAAAGTCCTAATGGAATACCAATAATTGTTCTTGATCGTGAAAAAATAATATCTGAAGAAATTCAAGAACTTCAATTAACTTTAACTGAATATAAAGAAACATATAATGTTTCCTTGTTAAAAAAAATAATTGAAAAATATAGTAATAATTATTTAGGTTTAACATATTTTAATAATGACTTTCTAAATAAATTTAATTATCAAGATTTACTAAGTTGTATTGAGAATCGTCTTAAAACTAGTCATAATACCTTAGAATTAAATTTATTAAAAGAATTATTTACAACAGAATTAAATAAATGTGATAATGTCAAAGATTCCCAAATAATTAATAAAATACCATATAATAAATACTTAAAAATAATTGAAAACAAATTAAATTAAGAAAAAACACCTCAAAACTTGCTTTGTTTCTGATAAATGTTACAATTAGTAAGAAGACGGAGAGTATTATATGCAAAAAGAAAAATTAAATTTTTATGATATTTTTTACTTATTTATTTTTGGTTGTATCTTAGGGTGGCTTGTAGAAGGTATATGGTCTTTATTAAAAAAACATCTTTTAATAAATCATTCAGCTTTAGTAATCGGTCCGTTTAATGTGGTTTATGGCGTCGGAGCTATTGTCTTAACTATTATGCTTTATAAAATAAAAGATGCTAGTTTAGTTAAAATATTTAAAACATCTTTTATAACAGGATCTATTTTAGAGTACATTATGAGCTTTCTAATGGAATATATGTTAGGTTTTGTTGCTTGGAACTATAGTAAGAAGTTTTTGAATATTCATGGTCGTATCTGCTTAACATATTCTATCTTTTGGGGATTCTTAGGTATCTTTTGGATTAAACTAGTGTATCCAAAATTAAAAAAAATAATCGATCAACAAAATCATGAAATAGGTACTAAAGTAATGTACATTTTAACCATTTTTCTCATCTTTGACACTATTCTAACCTTTAGTGCTGTTAATAGGGGAAAGGCTTTTGAAAAAGGTCTTCCTCCAACCAATCGCTATGAAGAATTTTTAGATAATAACTTTGGAGTTCCTTATCTTAATAATATGTATAATAATCGTTGGAATCGTCGCTGATTCCTTTTTTTAGCAAAATTTGACTTAATAACTAACCATATATATAATTAAACAAGAAATGTTGAAAATAAAGAAACATCCATTTTTCGCATAAAAAGGGGGAACGAATTATGAATGTATTAGAACTTTTAGATAAAGAATTAAAAGGTAAGGATTGGTCTGAAGAGACTAAAAGTCGTTACCTTTACATAAGAAGTGGTCAACTATTTTCTTATGATCCACGTTTTTTCTATGCTAATAACTTTTTAAAAAAAGAAATTTTAGAACGCCAAATAAATCTAGAAAACGTAACCGATTTCCGTGTTGTTTGTACAAGCTGGTCAGAACAAGTATATGCTCCATTATTAAAAGAACTATTACATAAAACATCTTGTGTTATAAAATCTAAATTTCATAGTCTAGTTAGATTTCCTTTAGAAAAAAGTGTTATCTTTGCAGATGCTTGTATCAAGTCTGATTTAGCCCGTATTAAAATGCAAAATAGTACTGAAAATTATACTAAAGAAGATGACCCATTATATGCTCAAAATACCTTGTTTGATATAGATCACCAAATAAATTATATTAACGATTATTACTCATCAATTAAAATTAAATTTATGGCTCAAACTATTCAAAGAGAATTTCAAAAAATAAATAACATTCAGGATACTCATCTAATTAACCAAGATGAATTATTTATTTATAAAATAACTAAAATAAAAGATCTATTAAGTATTTGGCCTTATTTAAATAATTATAATGACATAGCTTTTGCAATTAACTACCTTATTCGTAAATTTTTTACTGAAACAGAGCAACGCCAAATTGAATCATATGAATTATTTGATGAATCTGTTCCAGATTGGAATTTTGCCAATGTATATACTTTTGTCTTACCATATGGTAATACTATCTATTATACTTTGGCCCAAAAAAATGGCTCTTATTCCTTTGACATGACTTCCTATGAGGAATCTCAAGAATTAATAAATTCCTATCCTGATAATCAAATAGATAAACTTTATCATTAAAATAAAACTAATTGACTTGTTCTTACATAATGTATAAAATATATAATAATATTAAAAATAAAAAAGGAGGGAAAAAATGCTAGAAATAATCTTTGATACCTTAATTGATACAGCTCGCTTAGTTCCTTTTTTATTTTTATCATTTCTTGTCATCGAATTATTAGAACATAAATTAAGTAACAAAACTAATAACATTCTTTTAAAATCTGGCAAACTTGGTCCTTTACTAGGTAGTCTTTTAGGAATAATTCCTCAATGTGGTTTTTCTGTTGTAGCTACCAATCTTTATATTACTAGAATAATTTCTTTAGGAACACTTATTGCTATCTATTTATCAACGAGTGATGAAATGCTTCCAATCCTTTTATCAGAAAAAGCACCATTTAAAGAGATTGCTCTAATTTTAGTAATTAAATTTGTTGTTGCTGTCATTGCAGGTTATATAATTAATATCATCTTTAAAAAAAATAAAGAAGAACATGAACATTATGACATTTGTCATGAAGAACATTGTGGTTGTGAACATGAACATCATTTAATTCAATCAAGCATGATTCATACAGCCAAAACTTTAGTATATCTTCTTTTTATAACTTTTATAATTAATGTTATCTTCAATTATGTTGGTAGCCCATACTTAAGTAAAATTTTTCTTAAAGATTCTCTTTTTGGACCATTTATCACTAGTTTAATTGGTTTGATTCCAAGTTGCGGATCTAGTATTATGCTTACCGAATTATATTTAAAAGGAGCGATTAGCTTATCATCTGTCATATCAGGTTTACTGACTGGTAGTGGTATAGCCCTTTTAATTTTGTTTAAATCAAACAAAAATTTAAAAGAAAATATTACAATTCTTTCCATAATTTATCTTACTGGAGTTTTAACAGGTATTATTATTCAATTACTAATGAGTATATTTTAGAATATACTTTTTTTTATTAAAAAAATAAAAAGATAGTTCAAATGCAACAACAAATGTGCTATAATCATTCGTAAGATAGGAGAGTTTTTATGGTAAATAGGAAGGGTTTTACATTAGTCGAGTTACTAGCTGTAATTGCTATTCTTGGCATTTTATCAATTGTTGCCATAGGAGCTTATAGTGGTGTAACTAATAAATCAAAACAAAAAGCATATCAAACAAAAGTTTCTCAGATTGAAACTTCAGCAGCTAAATGGGCAAAAGAAAATAACATTGATCGAACAACTTCTATTTCTGTTAATAAATTAGTTGTTGAAGGCTATTTAACTGCTGATGAAGTAACTGATAATGGCTTGTCAACAATTACAAATCCTACAAATAATGAAAATATGATTTGTAAAATGATTGAAATAAGGTACAAAAATGGTGAAATAGTAACATCATTTGATGATAGTAAAAACAATTGTACTTTAGCAGAACAAGCTTTAAATGACTCTAAAATAAAAATAACAGCCTATCAACAAGGAATGCCCCAGAATAAAGCATCTTTAAATACTAATTCAAATAATTCATTCCCTTGGACAAATAAAGCTGTTACCTTAGTTGTTTCAAGTGATACATATAAAGATAGTGCACAAAATAAAAATGAACAAAATCCAATAATTGCCGTGTCTTATGATTATAATGGAAATACAACTGATAAGGAAGTTATTATTACAGACCAAGGCAACGATAAAAAAGTATCAAATTTTTATTCGGGAAAAGTTTATCTTGCTGACACAAGTTCTTACTACAATACCATTAATATTGATGCTGCAGTCATCTATGATGGTAATGTCGTTGTTACTTATCGTTTCAAAGATGGTTCAACAAAATCAAGAACAGTTAACGTTCGTATCGATAAAGAAGAAGCAACAGCATCTGTAATTGCTGGATCTGATTGGGTTACTGAAACTCAAAAAGTAACTATTAAATTAGATGATGGTAATGGTAGTGGAGCTAAAAGATTTTATATTGGAGCTGGTGATAGATATGACGCTCCAGGTGTCAATAAAGTCGAATTGTGTGACAACAATAATAAAAATTGTAAATATGAAAAAGAATACAATGCTCCAAGTGTTGGTGAATATAATATTTGGACTGAAGATATGGTTGGTAATATATCAGCGTATCCTAAAAATAAAATATCAGTAAATAACGTTGATAGTACGCAACCATCTTGTGAATTTGAAAATATAGGAACCTTAGGATTACTAAATTGGTATACTACAGAAGTAACTCCTAAAATGCGTACAAGCGTAGCTGGTATTAGTGGCCTATACTTCGGTATTTCTAAGACTGAACCAAATAAAGAATCTCCTAAATATTCAAATTATGTTGGTTATACGTCAGTTGGTTATGACCAAGCTGCTAAAATTGGAAATACTAGAGGCCAAGAATATACATGTTATGTTAAGTCACTAGCAGGCTTAAAATCACAAAAGAAAATGACTATTAAAGTAGATACAACACCTCCTAAAGTAAGTATTTCGCCAACTAAACAGGAAACTTACGTAAAAAGTAAAACAATAACTATCAAAGCTCAAGATACATTGAGTGGTTTAGGAAAAAATAGCCGAGTAGAATATGCTTGGAGTACAGATAGTAATAATGAACCAACCTCATGGAAAAGTGTTGCAATCCCTGGAACAAACTATGATGGAGAATTTGGTCCAACTGATGAAAAGACTGTAACTATAACTGGAAGTGGTATGACAGGTATTTATTACCTTTGGATAAAAAAAGGAACTATAACTGATGCTGCTGGTAATGTAAGTAAAGGTATTCAAGATAAGTCAGCAAGATACGGACCATTCTATTTCGATAATACACCTCCATCATGTGAATTACAATCAACTGGCTCAACTGGTAATAATGGTTGGTATATTAGTAATGTTGATATAAAATTTAGAAGTACTAGTGATGCTGATAGTGGTGTTGCAAGTTATGGAATAGGAAGTACTAATGGTAATAAAACAGCTACATTGAGAAATGATACTAAATCGATTACTTATACTGGTCATATTGTTGATAATGCTGGTAATAGTAATACATGCAGTATCTCAGTAAAAAGAGATACTCAAAACCCATCATGTACTTTAGGAGCTACTGGAACTTCCGGTGATAACGATTGGTATCGTAGTGATATCACTGTTAAATTTGATTCTGCTGATGATGCTATAAGTGGTGTTGTTAAAAAAGGTTTAGGTGGCGTTAATAATAGTGATACAATCTTTGTTAATACCGAAACCAGTGGTGTTACATATACAGGCTATGTTGAAGATGAGGCTGGTCATACTGCAACTTGTCAAAGAACTTATAAAATAGATAAAACGTCTCCTAGTTGCATGTTAGGAGTAACTAATGGTACTAAAGGAGAGAACGGTTGGTACACAAGTAATGTTGATCTTGAAATAACTAGTCACACCGATAGTCGAAGTGGTGTTGCTGGTTATGGTATGAGTACTAATGGAAAAGCTAATTATTCAAAAGATAAAGATACGCGAAATGGAGACACTGATTCAAATGGAGTAACATTCACTGGCTATATTAAAGATAATGCCGGTAATACTGCAACTTGTGGTCCGATTAATGTTAAAAAAGATTCTACACCTCCAACATGTTCTTTGAGTACAGTTTGTAATGGTGAAGGCAAAGGAAAATGGTGTAGATCAACAGTAGATGTAACTTTTGGAACTAAATCTGATGGTGCTAGTGGTGTTGCTGCATATGGATTGAGATCTAATTATACAAAACATAGCGATACAAGAAATAATGATACCGGTGCAAATGGTGTTGATTTTACTGGCTACATTAAAGATAAAGCTGGTAATACAAATACATGTACAACAACAGTCTATAAAGATACACAAGCTCCGGCTGCGTCAATTTGTACATCTGAATTGACATTATCAGGTAGAGAAGGAAATTCGGGATGGTATAAATCAGCGGTCAAATTGAGAGTTAATAGTAATGATGTAGATGTATTTAAAGTAAGGGAAAAATTTAAAGAAAGAGGAGCGTCTTGGTCAAATAATGGAACTACTAAATATGATGGAGGAGATACAGTAAAATTTGATGATGATGGATATTACAAATATACCGTTTATTTATATGATGAAGCAGGAAATAGAACTGATTGTACCGAAAAAGAAAACGTAAAAATAGACACTGTAAAACCATCATTATCTACTCAAAGAATGGTAAATTGTGGCTGTCCATCAGGAACAGATGTATACTATCGAAAGGTAAATGTTTCGGATGCAACCAGTGGCTTATCATGGTCTAATACAAATTACTATATTGGAACATATAATGGAGATGCAGACCATCACAAGCCAGTTACTGGAAATGCTAGTACATCTGGAGCCGAATGCTTCTGCTCGGGAACAAATAACCTATATGCCAGGTGGACTCTTTGTGATGTAGCTGGTAATTGTAGAAGTGATAGCGGAAGTTGGACAAAATAGAATAGAGGTTAAATATGAAAGAAAATAAGAAAAAAATAATTATAATAAGTTTAATTTCTATTCTTATAGTAATCATTATCACAATAGCTGTTTGTTTTATTATAAAAAATAAAAATCAACAAAAGGAAGCCAAAGCTTTCAATAAAGAGGCCGCAGCTAATCAACTAAAAGATTATGAAGAAGGAAACTTTAATTTTCATGATATTAAAGTTATTCCTTCTTGTTCCAATGAAGAAGATTGTATATTAGCTAATAGCTATTTTAAACAAATAAGTTATAAAGAAGATAATGCTATCATAAATGAAATTTTAACTAAAATAAATAATAAAACTAATGAATATTATGAAAAAATAAATTCATCAAATAATGATAAAAAATGTAATAAATATATTAAAGATTTATATTATAGTCCTATCATAGAAACATATGAAAATGACCAATATATTAGCATAGCAGTTTCTAATGTTATCGGCTCTCTTTGTGATAAAAAGATAACTTATGAAAAAGGTGCATATTATATTTATAGTAAAGAAAATCAAAAAATATTAGCTAATAGTGAAATTATGACAACTTTTAATTTAACAGAAAACAATATAGTAAAAAGTATTAATGAATCTTTAAAAGAAAGTAAAAATTCTGAAATTTCTAAATTAAGTGATATTGAATATAATTTTTATATTAGTACAAGTGGTGAATTAAAAGTAACTTTTATCAAGGACGATAAAAAATATAATATTCTGATTCAAGAATTATTTAATCAAAATAACCAAGATGATAATCTTACTAATATTGATTTTGAATAAAATTTATTTAGCTTTTGCTTTTAAAGCAAAAGCTTTTTTAAAGAATATTACAATAAATATTTATATAAAAATATAGAAAGGATAAATTAATTTTGATAATATTTCAAAAATAATTAAAAGTACATTATGAATTTATATGATAAAAGTGTTCAAGAAACACTAAAAATATTAGAAACTAGCGAAGAGGGATTAACAAGTAAAGAAGCTAATAAACGTTTAGAAAAATATGGTGCTAATGAACTACCACGCCCAGCTGAAGAAAGTATTTTTCATCTTTTCATTTCACAGTTTGAAAATCCTATTGAATTAATTTTAGTAATGACAGTTGTTTTTTCTTTTATTGCTAAAGAATATATTGATGCGATTGCTTTAATTTTTATTATCTTGATTGATGTCATTATGGGAACATATGAAGAATGGAAAGCACGCAAAGATGCTGAAAGTTTAACTAATATGATTAAAGTAACTGCTAGAGTTATTCGTAATGGCAAGGAAATTGAAATTCCTTCAAAAGATCTTACTTTAGGTGATTTAATGCTTTTGGAAAGTGGCGATAAAATAAGCGCTGATGCCAGAATAATAGATTCACACAATTTTCAAGTAAATGAATCTTCACTTACGGGCGAGAGTATAGGCATTGTTAAAAATAATCAAGTTTTAAATGGAGAAATTCCACTAGCTGAGCGCAAAAATATGGCTTATGCCGGAACAACTGTTATTACTGGTCGAGCTCAAACCATAGTTACTTCAACTTCAACTTATACAGAAATTGGTCGCATCGCTGATAAAGTGAGTCATACTGAAGAAGAAAAATCGCCACTAACAATCAGAATTGAAAAATTTTCTAAACAAATTAGTATCATAATTATTTTTATTGCTATTATCACAACTTGCGTTTTACTAAGTAAAGGATATCCTTTAAATTCTATTTTTTTAAGTGTTATTGCTCTAAGTGTTTCAGCTATGCCAGAAGGTTTACCTCTTGCTCTAACAATGGCTTTAACAATTGCTTCCAAAAGAATGGCTAAGAAAAATGTTATTGTCAAAAAATTAAATTCTGTAGAATCACTTGGTAGTTGTACAGTTATTGCTTCTGATAAGACTGGTACTTTGACAGTTAATGAACAAACAGCTAAAGAAATTGTCCTGGCTGATGGTTCAAAATATGAAATAACAGGTTCTGGTTATAATGGAGATGGTAAAGTTATTCCAATTGCTAATGCTCCACTCGAAAAAGCTCGCGAAATTGCCTTACTAGGAGCTATTAATAATGAAGCTCATCTTGAATTTAAAGGGAACACATGGGACTCGTTTGGTGATTCGATTGATATTGCTTTCTTAAGTTTAGCTGCTAAACTAAATATTACTTCAAAGCCAAAAATCATTGAAACTATCCCTTATGAGTCCGAAAATCAATTTTCTGCCGTCTTTTATAAAAAAGGACCTGATACTTACTGTACAATTAAGGGCTCTTTAGAAAAAGTATTAACATTTTCTGAATCTAAAGAAGAATATCATAAGCAAAATGAAGAATTAACTAAAAAAGGATACCGTATTATTGCTCTTGCTGATGGCAAAGTTAATGGAACGACTTTAACTGATATAAAAAAATTAAATTTTATTGGTATGGTAGCTTTCATCGATCCGATTAGAGATGAAGTTAAATCTTCTTTAAAAGAATGTCAAAAGGCTGGCATTAAAGTTGTTATGATAACAGGTGACCATCCTCTAACTGCTTTTTCAATTGCTAAAGAATTAGGTTTATGTTCTAAAAAAGAAGAAGTAGCTACTTTTAAAGAAGTTGAGGAATATCGAAAAAAAGGCGAAAAAAAATTTGATGAATTTGTTAGTAAAATCAAAGTATTTTCTCGTGTAACACCTCTTGATAAACTTGATATTGTTAACTCTTTCAAAAGACAAGGTGAGTTTATAGCTGTAACTGGTGATGGAGTAAATGATGCTCCAGCCATTAAGGCGGCAAACATCGGAATTGCAATGGGATCAGGAACTGATGTAGCCAAAGAAACAGCATCAATGATTGTTACTGATGATAATTTTACTTCCATTGTTGAAGGAATTAAAGAAGGCCGTACAGCTTATAGTAATATTCGTAAAATTATTTTATTTTTATTAGGTTGTGGTTTTGCTGAAGTAACTTTCTTTCTTTTATCAATTGCTTTTGGTTATGATATCCCATTAGTTGCGATTCAATTATTATGGTTAAATATTATAACTGATGGAATGCAAGATGTCGCCTTGTCTTTTGAAAAAACAGAAAAAGATGTTATGAGCGCTAAACCACGTTCCACTAAAGAATCACTATTTTCAAAAGATTTAATGATTGAAGTTTTAATTTTAGGTATCACAATAAGTCTTGTTGTTTTCTTAACTTGGAAATTCATGTTAGATAATGAAACAGATTTAATTACAGCTCGTTCCGTTATTATGATGTTAATGGTTTTCATTCAAAATGTTGATGTTCTAAATTGCCGTAGTGAAAAAAAATCTGTCTTTAAAAAGACTTTATTAGATAATAAAATAGTTATATTAACAGTTTTTGGTTCAATTATTTTACAAATTATTGTTTCTGAACTTGACTTTACAGCCAAATTCTTAAAAGTAACCCCATTAGCTCCTATAACAATTGCCAAAATCTTTTTCCTTTCATTAATTGTTATAGTTGTCTTTGAAATTTATAAAGTGATGCGTTTATTATTAAAGAAAGACTAGCTCTTTCTTTTTTACTATAATGTGTTAAAATTAATTAGAAAGAGGTTTCCTTATGAAAAAAAAATATATTTTAGTTTTAATTATTTTTCTATTTCTATTAAGTGGCTGTAATAGTGAAATAAAAAAACAACAAGAACAAATTGAGAAAGAGGTTACTCAAACTATTAAAGATACTGAAAATATTTCCATCAAAGAAATCACCACAGCAATCAATTATATAAATGATAAGTATGAATTTCTAAAGAAAAATTCTAAAGAACAAGAACAAATTTTAAAATATGCAACTTACTTGGAAAAAATAGGTACATCCTCAAATAAACTATCCAATAACTCTATCACAAAACTTGGTCAGATAACAAAAGACTATGCCCTTAATTTAAAAGTAACCCAAAAGAATGATCTTAAAGATTTGTTAAATAAAATCACTCGCAATCAAACTGATTTAATAAATGAATTCTATAATACATATCATGAAGATAAAACAATGCAAAAAGCATTTACTAGTGCTAAATCTAAATTAAAAGATAAGAATAAAGAGAAAGACTTTGTTAATCTTAAATCAGCAACTAAATATTTAAATTATTTAATTAATAATTATAAAAATCCTTTAAAGAATAGTGAAGTAACAGAAAAAACAACTTATTATCTTGAATATTTTTTAATGATTGGTCAAAAGAAAAATTGCCAAGATAATGACATTATTAAATTTGCTCAAACAACTAAAGATTATTTTTTAAACAATGATAATCAGTTATTAAAAAATATTGAAAAGTATCTAGATAATATTGATCAAAATAAAACTAAGTTATTAGATGATTTAGTTACTAATTATAATAAATAGAAGGTGATAAAATGCCCCAAGTTAACCAAGCTAAAAAAGAAATTTTAAAACCATTTTATTTAATAGGTGTCATCATTGTCTTTACATTAGTTGTTTTATATTTAATGAACTATTTCAATCTAATTCCCAAAGAAGTATATAAAGCTAGTGATTTTAATATTAAAACTATCTATAGTAAAATCGATTATAATCATGACAATATCGATGATTATTCTGCCTTTGTAATAGGTGCACGCAACGATGCTCAAAATCATCCGGCTTATAAAAGTGAATACTATGAAAATGCTTATCCTCCAGATAATATTGGTGTTTGTACGGACGTTATATGGCGTGCTTTTAAAAATGCTGGATATTCCTTAAAAGATATGGTTAATGAAGATATCAAAAATAACTATGATGACTATAAAGATTATGTTGCTACTCCAGACCCTAATATCGATTTTCGCCGTGTTGGTCCACTTAAAGTATTCTTTTCTAAATATGCTCAATCCCTAACAACTAATCCTGAAGAGATTGCTTCATGGCAACCTGGTGATATTGTCATATTTCGCAATACTAAACATATTGGAATAATATCTGATAAACGTAACAAAAATGGTATAACATATGTCATTCATAATAGCGGACAACCAAATAGGGAAGAAGATTATCTTTTAAAAAACGAAATTACTGGTCATTATCGCTTTGATGCTTCCTTAATAAGCGATGAAGTTTTAAAACCATGGAATGATTGAAAAAGCTTACGAAAAAAAATTAAAAATGTTAAAATAAATGTATAACAAGTAGCCTTAGAACTAAGACCGTTTACTACTTGTTTTTTTATAAGAAATAGGTGATATTATGTGTTGGATCGAAGATAAAATAGAAAAATTAATGATCTCTACTAAATTAAAAGAAAAACTTTCTTTAAGTAAAATAAAAACAATTAAAGATCTTTGGCAATTAAAACGAAAAGATTTAAAAAATTTAACTTTTACTGATCAAGAAATAAATGAATTAATTATAGCTTTGCAATTAGAAGGATTAGATTTAAATAAAAAGATATACGATAAATAATTGTCAAATTAGTGTTAAGGAAAATGTAAATTTCAAAAAGCTATTTTCTAAAAAAATAAAATATGTCATAATTAACATAGGTGATAGTATGAAAAAGAAAATATTTATAACTGCGTTTATGTTAACTCTAATGATGCCTTTTAGTGTATTGGCAGAAAATTTAACAAAAGATGATTTAAGTACTGCTTTTGCTAAATTTGGAACAGCTTGTGCTGATTATAAAGACAAAGCTTCCGAAAGTGGTTGGACATGTACTGATGATACATCAACATATACTGTTGATGATACAAAGATTACTATTAAAGATACTGATGGAACTAGTAGCGAGATTGCTTATGTTATCAATAGTGATGGAACAATAACTTTTACCCAAGAGATGACTTTTTCCAAAGGCTTAACTTATGAACAATATAAAGCTCAAAAGAAAAGCCAAATAAAACTTCCAGCCATTGCTATATCTGCCGTAGCGGTTGCTAGAGGAGCTGATTTACTTGATGCTTCAGCTTATCAATTACAAATTATTCTATTTCAAGTTGCTCATTCTTTAAATAATGGAAGTTCTACTACTAATAGTTACGTTATTTTAGCTGACGGAGTGACCGGATCTAGTGATATGTTAACGATTCCTAATTCTGAATTTCCTAATCGTATTTTAGAAGTTCTTCCTCTAGATTTTCCTAACGTAACATATAATGATCTTTTTAATGCTGATGGTGAAACTTTCGGTATTAATAGCTATAAACATACACAAACATATACTAAAGTAGATGATAATAGCGGAAAAGTTACTCTAACAACAATTGTTGACTCAAATGCTGATTTTACTAAACTTGAAGGCTCATATGCCGCTTCAATAAAAAAATTAGAAGATTTAGGCGATTCTTTTAATAAATCAGAAGCTCCTAATGATTCTGATGAAAAAGAATCTGAAGAAAAAAATCCTGAAACTTCAGTTCTTATCTCTAAATACAGTTTGTTTGCTTTAGCAATTATCTTACTTTCAATAGTTCTTTTAAGAAAAAAAGCATACTTCCATAAAATTTAGTCCAAAAGACTAAATTTTTTTATTAAAAAAATTTTAGGAAATATTAAGCACTATGGTATACTTATAGCGGTGATAGAATGCAATTAAAAGATTTAAATAGTGAATATGATAAATTACAACAAATATATGGCGATCCTTCGTTACACTCCATTTATAATGGGGGAGAAATAGAACATCCCCAAATTTGTTTTGTTTTTATGAATCCAACCGGCCGTAATGTCGCCTCTCTAAATAACTGGACTGGTTCTTATTATCCCTGGCTTGGTACAAAAAACATTTGGGATTTATTCAACAAAATTGCTTTACTAGATGATTCTACTCTCACTGAAATCAAAAAAATGAAATGTTCAGAATGGACTCCAGAATTTGGTGAAAAAGTTTACCAAAATATTAAAGATCACCATGTTTTTATTACTAATCTCGGAAAATGTACCCAGACTGATGCTCGTCCTTTAAAAGACAATTATTTTTTGGACTACTTACCCTTATTAGAAAAAGAAATATCCATTGTTAAACCTAAAATAATTGTTTTATTTGGTAACCAAGTCAGTTCAATATTTTTACATAAAAAAATATCCGTTTCTGAAAATCGTAAACAATATCATGAAAAAATAATTGATAATCATACATACAAATGCTTTCCTGTTTACTACCCAGTTGGTAATGGTCATTTTAATATTGACAAAGCAATTGAAGATTTAAAATGGATCATTGCTAATCATATTGATTAATATAAGAAAGAAGGAATAATATGAAACTAATAATTGCTAGTGATATTCACGGTTCACTAAAATATACTAAAAAATTAGAAGAACTTTTTATTGCCGAAAATCCTGATAAAATAATTTTATTAGGAGATATTTTATATCATGGGCCTCGTAATGCCTTGCCAGAAGACTATGAAACAATGGCTGTTGCTGAAATATTAAATAAATATACTGATAAAATTATTGCGGTTCGCGGTAATTGTGATGCGGAAGTAGATGACATGGTTACAGACTTCTCTTTAAGTAAAGACTATGACACCATTAATTTAGATGGTAATCTTTTTTATCTAACACATGGTCATTTGTTTGATAAATATATAGACCTGATAGGTAACAACTATTGTCTTTGTGGTCATACACATATTTATAATTTAGATGGTAAAAAATTAAACCCAGGTAGTGTAGGTATTCCTAAACTTTATCCTGAACATACTTGCTTTATTTATGAAAATAAAACTTTCTATCTAATTGATTTAGATACTAAAAAAATAATCAAAGAAAAAACAATTTAATACTTTAAAATATATTAAAACTTTAAAAAATATAGTATAATTAATTTAGGTGGGTGATATCATGAGGTTGAAATACATAAGTGGTTTAATGGGATTTGTCGTAGGAGATGCTATGGGAGTTCCTCTTGAATTCCAAAGTCGTGAAGAATTATTAAAAAAACCTGTTACTAAAATGATTGGGTATCAAACTCATAATGTACCAGAAGGAACATGGAGTGATGATACATCTATGCTTATTGCGACGATAGATTCTATTAATGCAAAACTAACTATTGACTATGATGATATTGCCTTAAAATTTGTTTCTTGGAAATATCATGCAGATTATACACCTTATAAAGAAGTATTTGATATAGGTAACACATGCAATGCTGCTATTTCTAAATATAACGAACAACGAAAAGATCCGCTAAGTTGCGGTCTTAAAGATATTAATAGTAATGGCAATGGCTCCCTAATGCGAATATTGCCAATTGCTTATTATGCTGTAGCTAAACGTCTTAAAGACTTTGAGATAATAGAGTTGGTAAAAAATATCTCATCAATTACTCATGCTCATCCAATTAGTCAAATGGGTTGTTACATATATGTGCGATTTATCATGTTTTTATTAAATGACAAAGATAAATTTTCAGCTTATAGCATGACTAAATGTGTTGATTATTCAATGTTTGGTGAAGAAGCTGAAAAAGCATATGCCCGACTTTTAAAAGATGACATCACTAAATATAAATTAAAAGATATAAATTCAACATCTTATATAGTGGATACACTTGAAGCAACTATTTGGGTTTCATTAAAATCTGAAAATTATAAAGAAGCCATTATTGGTGCCATTAATCTAGGAGAAGACACTGATACCATTGCTGCCTTAACAGGAGCAGTATGTGGCATAATTTACGGTTATGATCAAATACCGGAGCAATGGTTAGAGCCAATTGCTCGTCGCGAATACTTGATGGATATCTTTGAAGAATTTAGTGAAAACAAATATCAATAAATTATAAAGGAGTTAAAAAAATGCTTGAAAAATTAAAAGATAACAAAAAAATCATAAATATAATTGCTTATATTTTTAGTATTTTATCTATATTATGTTGTTTTCTTTTTAATATTTCTTTTTTATATTTAATATTAGGTATTATTCTAGGTATACTAGGAATAGTAACTTCTATTATAGCTCGTCTACATAAAGAAAATAAAACAACAATTGATAGCCTTTTACTTGCGTCTGTTGCTTTGTTTTTCAATATTTTACTTTCATTAACTTTTTTCATTTCATTTGTTAATGAAACTTTTAAACCTGAAGCTAAACAGAATGACTCTACTTCTTTTATTCCCCGTTAAAATTAAAAAAGTGCATAGCACTTTTTTAATTTTAAAAATTGTTGTCATCTATTCGTTCATATGCTACCATTTATATAGTAGAGGATGATAGATAGTATGAAAAAAAATATTTTAGCATTTTTAATTTTTTTAATTCCCATTAGTGTAAACGCTTTTGAAAAGTATTCCATTACTGACTATGCTTATTTTGATCCAATAAATACCAAGCAATGTGATGAAACAAATTATTGGACTTTCTATAATCAAGATACAACTTGTTATCGTTTTATTGTTTTAGAAGATAATGATACTACTGATCAAGAAAATTTAAAAATAATGCTTGATCATAACGTAGCTAGCGATACTTATAACAATTATAAAACTGTTTTAAATCAAACAAAAGAAAAATGGACTAACTATCAAGGAGACCTTGATATCATTGATGAAGACACTATCGTTAAATTCATGAAACTAAGTACTAAACCAGAAATAAGCACCGAAAATCCTGATGCTATCAGCGTAAATAATAATGGATTAACGTATTCACGTTTTATGTTTAATTCATATTATTATGATAATAAAGAGCTAAAAAATTACTATGGTTTTTGGTCTAAAGATTTATATCCTGCTGATCAAACTTATGCTTACACTATAACTGAATATGGTAATAATCGTCTTGTTGGTATTAATAATAAAAGAGGCATTCGCCCTGTCCTTAATATATCTAAAAAACAATTAACTAAATCTTCTCCTTACCTTGATTATACACCTAAAATAACTAAAAAATATGCATATCCGTATCCGCAAGAAACATATGATAATTTTACTTACAAACAACTTCAAGGTTTCACCAAAACAAAAGATAAATTAGTCTTTTATTCTAGTAATAATTCCAATCCAGATAGAGGATTAGTTATTTCATATACAGGTGCTGACTTTAAAACTTTATATAAAAAGTCTTATGATAATACTGGTCATGGTAATGATATGACCTATAATAGTAAAACAAATGAAGTATTATTAGTTGGCCCTAATAGCTATCAAGAAATATTTTCATACAATGCAGATACAATGGAACATACCAAAACTTATACTGAAAATGCCAGTGGCTATAGTGCTATTGCTTATGATAAATATAATGATTTATATTTTGGCTTTCTTGGTCGAAAAATGTATGCTTTAGATAGTGAATTTAATAAATTATATTCTTTTGATACTGGTTCAGTTGAAACAACACAAGGAATGGAATATCACGATGGATATCTGTATATGACAACTTTTGAAGGTGGCTGTTCGTCAAGATATCAATTTTGGTGTCTAAATCCAACTTTTTCTGCTCTTGTTTATGTATATAATGCCAAACTTACTAGTGATAAAAAACCAACCAAGTCATTTGGCCGTTTGGAAAAAATTATTTATCTTGGTCCTGATATTGGCGAACTTGAGTCAATAAGCTTTGATGATAAAGAGGCAATATTTGGTTATGCTACCCAAGCTTATGATGCTAACAATACCTATCAATTTTATACAACGTCATTAAATAACTTAAAAAATAAACCATCTTATACAATTAAATATGTAACAGAAGAAAATAGTGGTAAGATTGTCATTTCCTCAGAAGAAGAGCTTGCTGACATTGAAGGCTTCACCACTGTAAACAAAACTTTACTTGAAAAAGAAATCAAACCTACTGATAAAGACTTTTCTGTAAATGTTTGTGACAATTATAGTAATTGTAATACTGAAAAATTTAACATTGCTAAGATACTTGAACTTAAACAAAATAATCAAAATAATGCAAATGCTCCTGAAGAAACTAAAGAACCTGAAAATCCTAAAACGGGAGCCTTTTTATCAATAGCAGTCATCTTAATTGGTGGTATCATTAGTTTAATTGGTTTGTTTGGTGTTAAAAATAAATTTAAAATTTAATAAACGAATAAAAATCAACTAAATCTTCCTAAATATTTTTAGGAGGATTTTTTATGTATAATAAAAAAGTTGAAATAACTGGCATTAATACAAGCAATATTCAAGTTCTAAAAAATGATGAAATGAACAAACTCTTTCAAGCATACCAAGCTGGGGATTTAAGTGCCAAAGAAACACTTGTAAATGGTAACTTAAAATTGGTTCTTAGTATTCTCAAAAGATTTAATACAACCAAAGAAAATATTGATGACTTATTTCAAATAGGTTGTATTGGTTTACTAAAAGCTATCGATAACTTTGATTTATCTATTGGTGTTTGTTTTAGTACCTATGCTGTTCCTTTAATTATTGGTGAAATGAAAAGGTATAATCGTGATTCAACTCCAATTAGAATTAGCCGTAGCATTAAAGATATGGCTTATAAAATAATTGAATTTAAAGAAAAGTATACTAATATACATGGTCTTGAGCCAACTAATGCCCAAATTGCTACAGAACTAAACATTTCAGAATATCATATTGTTTATGCTCTAAATTCCCTAAAAGAACCAGTTAGTATTTTTCAACCAATTTATAATGATGGGGGAGATACTATCTATCTTCTAGATCAAATTGCTGATACTAAAAATTCGTTATATGATAAAGACACCTTGATTTCTTTGCGAAAAGCTCTATCATTGTTGAAAGAAAAAGAACGAAAAATCTTAATTGATCGTTACATTATCGGTAAAACACAAGTTGAAATTGCTGATACCTTGGGAATTTCTCAAGCTCAAATTTCTCGTATTGAAAAAAATGCCATTAACAATGTTAAACGTCTTATAAAATAAGAAAGTCTCATATAATTAAATGGTGATTATATGTATTTATCAGAACTTCAAAACAAAGATATTATTTCTTTAAAAGATGGTCGTAAACTAGGTCGTATTATCGATGCTGAAATAAATCCCCAAGGCCAAATTATCTTTCTTATTATTGAAACAAGAAGAAGCTTTAAAAAACTTTTTTCTCATCAAGAGGAAAACAAAATATCATACGATGATATAAGTAAAATAGGGGAAGATGTAATCTTAATAAATATGTGATATAATGAAACTGAGGTGCAAAAAAGTGAATAAAAAAATTATTGGTGTTGCTGCCATTATTCTTTTTCTCGATCAAATAACTAAATTATTTGCTGAATCATATTTGAAATTGAATAAATCTGTTTCCGTAATTTCTCATTTTTTTTCTCTTACATTATGTCATAATGAAGGAGTAGCATGGGGGTTACTAGCTAATCAGCCACTTTTAATTGCCCTTGGTAGTATCATTGCGATTGTCTTAATTTATCATTTTATTTTTTGCTTTAAAAGGAATCTTCGTAATGATATTGCTTTCGGTTTATTAATTGGTGGTATGTCAGGTAATTTAATTGATCGTATCCTTTTAGGATATGTCAGAGATTTTTTTGATTTTATAATATTTAATTATGATTATCCAGTTTTTAATATAAGTGATATTGCTATTGTTATTGGTGTTTTATTACTTATCTATGCTGTAATAAAGGGGGAAGATGTAAGTGAAAATAATAGTTCCAGAAAATCAAAATCAAAATAGATTAGATAAATATTTATCAGAACAAACTGAGTTTACTAGATCAACAATTGCTAAAATGTTAAATGAAAACTATATAATGGTCAATGGTAGAGTAGAGAAAGCTTCATATAAAATACATCCTAACGATGAAATTGAAATAAAAGATGGTTTTATCAAAGAAACAGATATTTTACCAAGTAAAATGCCTTTAGATATTGTTTATGAAGATCAAGATATTATTATTATCAATAAACCAAGTGGCTTAGTTGTCCATCCCGGTAATGGTAATCAAGAAAATACATTAGTTAATGGTTTAATGTATTATACTAATTCTTTAAGTGATATCAATGGTGAGGACCGTCCAGGAATTGTTCATCGTCTTGATAAAGATACATCAGGTCTTTTAATTGTTGCAAAAAATAATAAAACTCATGCTATTTTAGGAGAGTATTTTAAAAATCACGATAAAATTAAAAGAGAATATATTGCTCTGCTAGTTGGGGAATTTCCTCATGATACAGCGACAATAGATGCTCCTATCGCCAGAGATACTACTGATCGTAAAAAAATGACCGTGTCTGATAAAAATGCTAAAGAAGCCATCACTCATCTTAAAGTCTTAAAAAGATATGTCGGTTATACTTTAGTTAGTTTAGTTTTAGAAACTGGTCGTACTCATCAAATTAGAGTTCACATGAAATATATTGGTTATCCTGTTTTCAATGACCCCGTCTATAATTCTAAAAAAGCAACTCCTTTTGGACAATTTTTACATTCTAGTAAAATCGATTTAATTCATCCAATAACCCATGAATTAATGCATTTTTCTTGTCCATTACCACAAGAATTCCAAAACTTCTTAGATACTTTAGAAGAAAAAAATTAATGATTTATTAAAAACAAATCCAATATAATAAAAAAGATACAAAATACATAGATTAAATATGGTATTGAAAGAAATTTATATTTATCATATGTATTTTTAATTTCAAAATTAAGAAATATAGTATTCAGTAATAATAAAAAGATATTTACTAAGCTGAAGAGATAGTCATTATAATAAGCAAAGAAAACAATAAAAGAAAATGATAAAATATAATTAGTAAAAACAAAGAATAATAAGTCATTTTTCATTTTGTTTTCTTGGATTATATGACAGAATAAAAAAGACAATAAAGATAAAACAATTACATATATTACTAACAATACATAAGTCAAACAATTCACCCCATTTAAACTTCTTAGTAATATTATGATAAATTAATTTAATCTATGATTAACTTTACTAGTTAAAAAAAGTAAGATAAAATTAAATACAGGAGGAATAATATGAGTACAGTTGTAATGAATAAAAGAGATGAACTCATTATGAAATTAGTCCATTATTTTATTACGGAAGAAAATTATAATCCTATCGTCGTTAATGGCGTGAAAGATGAAATTTGGTTAGAAAATGATAATGGACCATATCGTATAATAAGAATCAATTCAAATAATATTTTTAATAAAGAACAATTAAGATATGACTATTTTAAGACAGAAAGTATTGTTCGTCAGATTAAGAAAAAAACGCTGTCTTTTAATGTTAATACTTTAACTATTTTCTTAGATGTTAATGAAGACTTAGAAATAGAAGAGCGCAAACATATCGAAACAGCCACTATTTTTAATGATGATCCACATATTATAAGTGAAAATATTTTGTCAGCTTTTCCTAACATAAATGAAAAATTATTAAATGATACTAATGGTATTGATTTAATAATTAACGTTACTAAGGATATCAATGAAAAGACTGAAAGAGAAAATAAGTCTTATGAAGAAACTTTTAAACCTAAAAAAATAGTTGTTACCCCAATTTTAATTGCTTTATGTTTTATTGTCTTTTTTGGTTTAGAATTATTTGCTTTTGGTAGTTTGAAAGATATTTTTGGTGTAACTAATGTTGCAGCTTTCTTATCAGGGGCTTTATATAAAGATGCTATTGCTAGTGGTCAAGTATGGCGTTTAGTAACATATATTTTTGTACATGGCTCATTACTACATTTGCTTGTTAATATGTATTCACTTTATGTTGTTGGCACGCAAATTGAAACATATATTGGTAAAGTTAAATACTTGATTATTTTTCTTGTTAGTGGTATTTGCGGAGGTCTTTTATCGTGCTTACTAAGTGGCGGTTTCTCTGTTGGAGCATCTGGAGCTATCTTTGGTCTTCTTGGGGCATTAGCTTACTTTGGCTACCATTATCGATTATACCTTGGTAATGTTTTAAAATCAGAAATAATTCCTTTAATAATTTTAAACTTAGGAATAGGTTTCTTACTTCCAGGAATTGATAATTTTTGTCATATCGGAGGCCTTGTCGGAGGAATATTTGCTAGTATGGCCGTAGGTATTAAAAATAAAACAACTAAAAGTGAACAAATTAATGGCGCAATTTGCTTAGTTATTTTCATTGCTTTCATCTCATACTTAGCATTCTTTAGATAAAAAAACTTATTCATCACGAATAAGTTTTTTAATTCTATAAACTACGATATAAACCAATAGCTTTTCCTAAAATATAACAATTATCTAAATAAATTGGTTCCATTGTATCATTTTCTGGTTGCAAACGTATATGATCATTTTCTTTATAAAATGTTTTCAATGTAACTTCATTATCCATAGTCATAGCTACTACAATGTCTCCATTACGTGCTATTTTTTGCTTTTGCACTATGACAACATCACCATCATAAATACCTTTATTAATCATAGATTCTCCACTAGCACGTAATGTGAAAACTGTTTCTTTAGCAGGAATTAAACTTGCTGGTAATGTAAACCATTCATCAGGGGTTTCAATAGCTTCAATTGGGCTACCACAAGTTATTTTACCAAGTAGGGGGACCTTAACTAAATCATCATTTTTTTGTTCATATTCATTATCTACTAAAATTTCAATAGTTCTAAACTTTGAATTTGTTTTTTTTATGTAACCTGCATCTTCTAATCTTTTTAAGTGTGTGTGAACTGTTGCAGGACTTGACAAACCAAGAGCTGCTCCGATTTCACGAGTTGCAGGGGGATAGCCGTGCTCAACAATATATTTTTTTATATAATCTAAAACATCTTCTTGTCTTTTTGTTATCTTCTTTTCCATAGGATTACCTCCATCAAAATAATATCATAGCCATTTTTTAAAGTCAAACAAATGTTTATGTTTACGCATTTAGTTATTCACTTAGTATCATCTAATAAATAGTCATAAAAAAGTATCGTTTATCATTACTTTTAATAGTAAATGTTTTCTAGTTACGTTAAAAGGTTTAATTTAAACAAAAAATATAGTATAATTTTAACCAGAGGTTGGTAATATGAAAAAAAGAATTCTCTTAACTTATGCGATGTATGGCAATGGCCATCGCGCTGTTGCTGAATACATTGAAAGTTACTTTAAAGCTCAGGATCCTGAATTAGAAATATTATCGATAGATTTATTAAAGTATTCAACCCCTATAATAGGAAACTTAAGTCAAAAGGCTACTGATTTCTTTTTACTTAAATTTCCTTTTGGGTGGTCTTTTATCTATAGTTTATTTGACAATAAAATAAGTAGTGCTATTGCTAATCAAATGAGTGGTCAACTTTTTAAAAATAAACGTATGAAAAAGATTATTACTGATTTTAATCCAGATATGACTATTTCAACTCACTTTTTTGGCAGCAGTTTAATAGATTATTATAATCGTAAAGGTTATACTCATTGTAAACTTATTACTGTAGTAACAGATTATGAAGCACATGCTTTATGGCTTCGTGGATATAAAAAAGAGCAGGCCATCATCGTTGGTGATAGTGATGAAGTAAATTACCTAGTAAAAAAAGGTGTAGCTAAGGAAAAAATAAAACCTATTGGTATTCCGATTAATCCAATTACAAGTAATGACTTCAATGTCTTAAAAGCAAAGAAAAAATATGGTTTTGATAATGATCGTCCATTGTGTGTCTTCTTCGGTGGCGGTGGTAATGGTGGAACTCACTCACTTCCTTACATCAGACGCTTAATCAAACAAAATATTAATATTAACTTCATCTATATTGCCGGTAAAAATCAAACAGCTAAAGAAAAAGTTGAATATTGGATTAAAAAATATAATGTCAAAAACATTAAAGCTTTAGGTTATGTCAATAATGTTCCTGAACTTTTACAAATGTGTGATTTTGTTATCACTAAACCAGGTGGCGCTCAAACAACTGAAAGTTTATATTTTAAAAAACCAGTTATCATGATTAATTGTTCCGGTGGTCAAGAAATAGCTAACTATAAATACTTTGTTAAAAATGGTTATGGCCGTCGTTTCCGCACATCCTATATGTTTGCTAAATACTTAAAAGAAATAGCTGATCATCCTGAAATAATTTCTAAGATGCAAAAAAATATGGCTCAAAATAATAATGATCAAGCTATGGCTAAATTATATAAAATAGCTATGGAACATTTAGAATCATAAATTCCCAAAATGTGTATATAAAAAATACACATTTTTAATTTCTTAAAAATTATTCATTTAATATCTTTTTAAAATTATTTAAAATTGTTATAATATATTATACAGAATAGGAGAGTGATTTGGATGAATCCAGATTTAGTACATTCGTTAAATAGTTTAAGAATTCTTAGTATTGATATGATAGACCAAGCAAGTAGTGGTCATCCCGGCATCTGTTTAGGAGCTGCTCCTATTATTTATTCTCTTTTTGCTAATCATTTAAAAGTTAATCCGGCCGATCCTAATTGGATAAATCGTGATCGCTTCGTTATGTCAGCTGGCCACGGCTCAGCACTTTTATACGCAACGTTATTTATGGCTGGTTATAATATTTCTATTGATGAATTAGTTAATTTTCGTCGTTTAGATTCTTTAACTCCAGGTCATCCTGAATACGGAAAAACTCCAGGAGTCGAAGTAACAACAGGTCCCCTAGGTCAAGGATTTGCTAATGCTGTTGGAATGGCCATTGCTGAAAAATATTTACGCAACTTATTAGATGAACAAATGCCTAAACAAAATATAATTGATTACTATACGTATGTGTTAGCATCTGACGGAGATCTAATGGAAGGTGTTGCCTCAGAAGCCGCTGCCATTGCTGGCAACTTAGCTTTAGATAAATTAATTGTTTTATTTGATTCCAATGATATAACTTTAGATGGTGAATTAAGATTATCTAGTCATGAAGATATTATTCGTAAATATATCGCCATGGGCTGGGAAGTTGACTTTGTTCAAGAAGGAAATGATACCCGTGAAATAGACAAAGCCATTACTCGTGCTAAATATAATAAAAAACCAACTTTAATTGAAATAAAAACCATTATCGGCCGTGGAAGTCTTAATGAGGGAAAAAATATTGTTCATGGTAAACCTTTAACAAGAGATGACATTAATAACTTACGAAAAAAATATAAAATAACCACTAATCCAATGGAAATAACTGAAAATGCTGTTAAGTATCTCCGTCTTTCTATTGCTAACCGTATTAATGAACCTTATAAAACATGGCAAAAGAGTTTCCTTGATTTGAAAAAGAATGCTAGTAGTGAAGTTTTAAAAATTATTCGTTTTTTAGAAAATCAAGATCTTGGCTTAAACTTTAATTCTAATAGTTTTAAAATCCAAAGTGATTACAATGAAGAACTTCGTGAATCCAACTCTAAATTAATGAATATTATAAGTGATCGCACTAAATTTTTTCTTGGTGGTAGTGCCGATGTTTCATCATCATGTCATACCAATCTTTATAAAGAAATCGAAATGAGTCGTAAATATCCAACGGGTCGTAATATTTATTTTGGTGTCCGCGAACATGCTATGGGGGCTATCTTAAATGGTCTTGCTTTAAGTGGTTTTAAAGTGTTTGGTAGTACTTTCCTAGTTTTTGCTGATTATTTAAAACCAGCTTTACGCATGAGTGCTATGATGAACCTTCCTGTTACTTATGTTTTTACCCATGATTCAGCAGCAATTGGTCAAGACGGTCCAACTCATGAACCAATTGAACAATTAACAATGCTGCGCTCAACTCCTAATATTATCGATTTCCGTCCTGCGGATATCAATGAAGTAGTTGGTTGCTGGGATTATATCATGAATAATAAAAGAACAGTTTTCTTATCACTTTCCAAAGAAGAAGCTCATATCTTAGCTGGCACAAGTGGTGAAAAAACAATGAAAGGGGCATATATTGTCCGTGAAGAAAAGGAACATCTTGATGCTGTTTTAGTCGCAACCGGTATTGAACTAACTACAACTTTATTAATAAGTGAAGAATTGAAACATCAAGGTTTCGATGTCCGCGTTGTTTCTATGCCATCTATGAATCTTTTTAAAGCTCAAGATCCATCATATCAAAACGAAATCTTGCCTAAAAATGCTAAAATAATATCAATTGAAGCTGGTAGTACAATGCCTTGGACTTATTTCACACCTAAAGAAAATACTATTGGTATCGATGAATTTGGTTACAGTGGAACTAAAGATGAAGTTTTACATAAATTAAATTTTGATTATGAAACAATCTTAAGCAAAATTGTTACTATTATAACTGGCCAAGCCCCAGAAGAAACAGTATCATCAGAAGAACCTACTAAAACCGAATCAAACATGGAAGATAACAATTAATTTGTTATCTTTTTTCGTCAAAAATAGACTTTTTTTGAAAACCATCTCTTATAAAATAAAGATGGTGAAGAAAAATGCGAACATTTTATATATTTAAAATCAAAAAGCCCTATGTTATTTTAACAAGACACAATCCTTTCAATCTTTACAAAACCATTGAACATATTTCTAATGTTAAAACAGATGAATTAAAAATAGCAACTAATTTATTTAACCAAATTTCTGGAACTTTTAATAAAGATCAAATCAATAAATTAATTTTCAAAAAATACCAAAACGCATATAGCTATACTAACCATTTAAATACTCATACCATCTATGATTATCATACCAAAGAACAAACTAAATTAATTATTTATCGTAGCTTTATTATTATTCAAAGTACTAAACAAATTCCTAGCTTTTTAAAAACAATTGCTACTAATAATAATTTATTTATTTGTGACTTTAATAATAAAGACTACTTCTGGTTAGATCAAGCATTTAATTAAACTTGTTAAATCAACTTAATTAAGGTAAAATAAGGATGCAAAGGAGAGATAAAATGTTAGCAGATATATTATATGTTTTACTTGGTATCATTATTGGAGCTATCGCTGGTTTCTTTATTGCTAAAAAGGTTTTCACTAAACAATTAAAAGAAAATCCTCCAATTAACGAAAAAATGATTGAAGTTATGATGAGTAGTATGGGACGTAAACCAAGTCAAAAACAAGTTCGTCAAGTAATGCAACAAATGAACAAATATATGTGATTTAAACAAGAATATTATTGAAGAAATAATATTTTTTTGTTATTCTAATATTATAGAATAAAGAGGTGTTAGTATGAACTTATTAAATATTATTGATAAAATCTACGGCAGTAGTTATTTTACGACATTTTTAATAGGTGCTATCATTTTATTAATTGTATTATTTATTATTGTCCTTATTATGGGAATTAGAGATTCTAAAAAAATAAATCAAGTAGTAGAAGAAGAGGAAGAACCAACTGATATTACTTTAAAACCTTTAAATGAATTAGAAAAAGATGAAATAAAAGAAGATGTTACCTTTGAAATACCTTCTATAACCGCCAATTTAGAAAACTTTAAAAAGAACTTAGAATTAGAATTGCAAAAAAATAATAAAGTTGAAACATTAAATAATAGTGATAAACAATTTAAAGTAACTCAAGTAAATGAATTAGAAGATACTGTTTTATTAAATCCTACTGATTTTGTTAATGCTTCTGAAAATGAAGAAGTAAAAAAAGTAGAAGTTGAAAAGATGCTTCCTGAAGAACCTTTAGCAGAAGCAGAAATTAATCAAATTGCCGAAGAAGAACAAGTCTTCATTTCACCAGAAGCAATCATCCAACCTAAAGCTCCAGAAATAACAGTTGCTGAGGAAGAAGCAAAAAAAGAACCAGAACTAAAAGAAAAAACAATAAAAAGAAATTTGCTTGATGAAGATCGTTATGAAGAAATTAGAAAAATCTATTTGAGTCAAACTTCAAGTACTCCAAAAGAAGCAAAAAAAGAGTTTGATGAAACTTTAGAATTACCATCATTAAAGGATTGAAAATAAAAAAAAGAGCCTAAAATATGCCTAATTATTTGACATAATTTTATAAATCTCTTTTTTTTTGGCATCAATTTTGTTATACTAGCAATGGTGAAAAAAATGACAACAACAAAGTATGATGAAAATTCAATAAAAATATTAGAAGGCCTAGAAGCAGTTCGAAAAAGACCAGGTATGTACATTGGTTCAACTGATAAAAGAGGCCTTCATCATTTAGTATGGGAAATCGTTGACAACGCTATCGATGAAAGCATTAATGGTTATGGTGATTATATCAAAATAACTTTAAATAAAGATGGCTCCGTAACAGTCGAAGACCATGGACGTGGTGTTCCAATCGGCACTCATGAAAGTGGTATGTCTACACCAGAAGTTGTTTATACTATTTTGCATGCTGGAGGAAAATTTGAAGAAGCTGGTTACAAAGTATCAGGTGGCTTACACGGTGTTGGTGCCTCTGTTGTTAATGCATTAAGTAAAAGAATGGAAGTAACTATTTACAAAGAAGGTTTAATTAGTAATATCAAGTTTGAAAATGGTGGTCATGTTGTTCAAAAACTAAAAACTATTGGTACGACAAATAGAACTGGAACAACTGTTAACTTCCTTCCAGATCCTGAAATCTTTAAAAGTACCAATTTCTCTTTTACAACTATTACTGAACGTATGCAAGAAAGTGCTTTTTTACTTTCTGGGATAACTATTGAAGTAATTGATGAAGAAGATAATCGTAGTGCTAAATACCATTATGAAAATGGTTTAATTAATTTCGTTGAATACATTAATGATGGTAAAAAAGTCTTACATAAAGTAATTAATTTTAATGGTATAAAACAAGGCATTGAAGTAGATATCGCTCTTCAATATCAAGAAGGATATAACGAAAATATTTTATCATTCGTAAATAATGTTAAAACAAGCGATGGTGGGTCCCACGAAACTGGATTTAAATCAGGTATTACTAAAGCATTCAATGATTATGCTAAAGAAAATGGTATTTTAAAAGGCAAAGACACTTCGTTTGACGGCTCAGACGTTAGAGAAGGCTTAAGTGCTGTAATAAATTTAAAAATACCAGAGGCTCTTTTGCAATTTGAAGGTCAAACAAAAGGTAAACTAGGAACTCCCGAAGCCCGTACTGTAACAGAACAAATAACATATGAAAATATGAAATTTTTCTTAGAAGAAAATCGTGAAATTGCTTTAACAATTGTCGAAAAAGCATCTCGTAGCAAAGTGGCTCGTGAGGCTGCTCGTAAAGCTCGTGAAGCGGCACGAAATGGTAAAGGCAAAGAGAAAAAAGACAAAATTTTAAGTGGTAAACTTGCTAAAGCAACTGGTAAAGTTGCTAATAAAAATGAACTGTTTTTAGTCGAAGGAGATTCAGCTGGTGGCTCTGCTAAAACTGGCCGTAATCGTGAAACACAGGCTATCTTACCGTTACGTGGAAAAGTATTAAATTGTGAAAAAGCTTCAAGCAATGATATTCATAGCAATGAAGAATTAAACACTTTAACTTATGCAATTGGAGCCGGTATTGGCAACGAATTTGATGCTTCTGAATCAAATTATGGTAAAGTCATTATCATGACCGATGCCGATGACGATGGTGCTCACATTCAAATTCTTCTTCTAACATTCTTCTATCGCTTTATGCGTCCGTTAATTGAAGAAGGTATGTTATATATTGCTAATCCTCCTTTATATGCCCTTGATTTTGGTAAATACAAAGAGTACGTTGCCACTGATGAAGAATTAGAAGAACGTAAAAAAGAAATAAAACAAAGTTATAAAGTTCAACGCTTCAAAGGACTAGGTGAGATGGATGCCGATGAGTTATATGAAACGACTATGAATCCTGAAACACGTAGTTTAATCAAAGTTAGCATAACTGATGCTGCTTTAGCTGAAAAACGCGTATCTGTTTTAATGGGTGATAAAGTTGAACCACGAAAAGAATGGATTGAAGAAAACGTTGACTTTACTTTAGAAGACAACTTTAGGAGGTAAAACATGGCAAAAAAAGAAGAAAAAACAATCATCGAGAAAATATTTGATTATACCTTAGAAGATATTATGGGCGATCGTTTTGGTAGGTATTCAAAAAGTATCATCCAAGATCGTGCTTTACCAGATGTTAGAGATGGCCTAAAACCAGTTCAAAGAAGAATTTTATATACAATGTGGGAAGACCATAATACTTTTGATAAACCTTATCGCAAATGTGCCAAAGCCGTTGGTGATGTCATGGGTAAATATCATCCTCATGGCGATTCATCTATCTACGGTGCTATGATTTACATGTCTCAAAAATGGAAAATGCGTGAACCATTTATAGATATCCATGGTAACAATGGTTCCATTGATGGTGATGGACCTGCTGCCTATCGTTATACGGAAACAAGATTAACTAAACTAGCTGAAATAATGCTTAAAGATATCAATCGTAACGCGATTGAAATGACTTTGAACTATTCAGATGAAGACTTAGAACCAACTGTCTTACCAGCTAATTTTCCAAACTTATTAGTTAATGGCTCAACTGGTATTTCAGCTGGTTATGCTACTAATATTCCCCCACATAACTTAGGTGAAGTAATTGATGCAACTATCCATCGTATTGACAATCCTAATTGTCGTTTAGATACTATTTTAAACATTGTTAAAGGCCCTGATTTTCCAACTGGTGGTGTTGTTGAAGGCAAAGAAGGCCTTCTTCAAGCCTATGAAACTGGTCGTGGCAAAGTCGTTTTAAAAGCCAAAACAGAGATAGTAAAAGAAAAAGGCGTTCATCAAATAATTATTCATGAAATTCCATATGATGTCTTAAAAGAACAACTTCGTAAGAAAATTGAGGATATCAAGATTGATAAAAAAGTTGATGGAATTACTGATGTAATTGATGTCTCTGACAAAGACCATATGGCTAAATTAATCATTGAATTAAAAAAAGATGCCAATGCTGAATTGATTTTAAATTACTTATTTAAAAATACTGATTTACAAGTTAATTATAACTTTAATATGGTTGCTATAGTCAATCGTCGTCCTAAACAACTTGGTATTTTAGAAATTCTTGATGCTTTCATTGCTCATCAAAAAGACGTCATCTTAAGAAGAACTAGATTTGATTTAGAACATGCTAAAGCTCGTCTTCATATTGTTGAAGGTTTGCTAAAAGCAGTTGATATTCTTGATGAAATAATTAAAACAATCCGTGCTTCAAAAAATAAAGCAGATTCTATTGCTAACTTAGTTAGTGCTTATGCCTTTACTGAAGAACAAGCAACAGCTATTGTTACAATGCAACTATATCGTCTTTCTAATACAGATGTTAATCAATTACTTAATGAACAAAAAGATTTAAATGTTCGAATTGATTTTTTAAATTCTATCCTAAATGATGAAAATATTCTAAAAAGACGTATGAAACAGGAAATTGCTGAAATTAAAAAGGAATATGCTAATCCTCGTCGTACAGAAATTCGTGATGAGATTACTGAAATAAAAATCGATGCTAAAGATATGATTAGCAAAGAAAATGTTATCGTTGTAACTACTAATGATGGTTATGTAAAACGTATTCCACTAAAATCATATGTTAGTTCCCAAGGTGAACCAACAACACTTAAACCAGGAGATTTTATCCGTGGTTTCTATAGTACAACCACAATAGATACATTACTTATGTTTACTAACTTAGGTCATTACTTATACGTTCCAATTCATGAAATAATTGAAACTAAATGGAAAGAACTAGGTAAACATATCAGTAATTTAATTCAAATAGGTGCTGAAGAAAAAATAATAGCTACAATGATTTTAGATGATCCAAATCAAAATATCATCATGACTACTAAAAATGGTATAACTAAACGTACAAAATTAGAAGATTTAATTGTTAGTCGTTACACTAAACCAATTAATGCTATGAAACTAAAAGATGGCGATGAACTAGTTAATGTAACTAAAGATAACGATAGTGCTATTTTCATTACTAAAAATGGTCATTATTTAAATATTGTTTCTGAAGAAATTCCAATTGTTGGTGCTAAAGCCGCTGGAGTCAAAGGTATAAATATCAAAGATGATGAAGTCATAACTTGTTTATCTCCAGAAGAAAGTACTGAATATATTGCTATCTTTACTAGTCAAAACACTTCAAAACGTCTTAAAGTTGCTGACTTGGAAAGATTAACTCGTGCTAAAAAAGGTAGTACATTAATTAAAAAAGTAAAATCAACTAATTATGAAATAACTAATGCTCTTTCATTAAATAATCATGATATAATAGGTTTAAAAATAGATGGTGATTTTAAAGAAATTAAAGCCACTGAATTACCTATTATGGATTTATCATCAACTGGTAGTACTATATCAAAGATCAATATAGAAGCTTCATACTTAGTTCCTGAACTTGAAGAACGAAAAATAGATTTAACTTCAAATCAATCTCAAAAAGAAGACAAGGAAAATAACGAAGTAAAAGAAGAAATTGAAGTTTTAGATGAACCAGAAATTTTAGAAATGCCTAAACCAAAACAAGAAATAGAAGAGCTAACTCTTGATGATTTTCTAGATGATTTCAAATTATAATAATAAAATCACTTATTAAACATAACATTTAATAGGTGATTTTTTATGGGAAAAGAAGAATTTAAAAACTTTGTTAAAACCAAACCAGAATTAATAGATTATATAGAGGACAATACCATGACATGGCAAAAATTTTATGAAATATATGACATGTATGGTGAAGATGAATCAGTTTGGGAACGCTATAGTAAAAAAAAGACGGAAAATAATCCCAAAATTCCTAATTTTATAGATAAAATTGATATAGATACTATTCGTTCGCATATTGATACGGCCCAAAAAGCCTTGGGTGTTATCAGTGAATTAACTACTAAAAGCAATGATTCCATTTCTAATATAATAAAACCAAAAGCTGAACGCCCCATAACTAAATTCTTCGGAGACTAAAATGAAACGTTTTATTTTAGAAAATATCAAAAAAGATAAAATGTACGACTACCTTAAACAAAATTCTTTCTATATTAAAGATTTAAATCGTAATCCATTACTTTATTCAACATTTAAAGAATACATCAAAGATAAATATCATTTACGTATAACAGACAAAGTAGAGGGCATCATAAATGACATCGAAACAGTCAGCGATATTATGAAAGTAATAAAATAATGTAAATTTTATAAAAAAATATTGAAATTATTCATAATTAATAGTAAAATTTACTTATAAAATAGAAAGAAAGGTAGAAGAAAAATGAAAAAAATAAATAATAATAGAAAAGGTTTTACATTAGTTGAGTTACTAGCCGTTATCGTTATTCTTGCTATTTTGATGGTAGCAGCAGGGGCAGCCGTAATGTCAACAATGAACAATGCTAAAGTTAATACATTTAAAAACGAAGCATTATCAGCAATCAACATGGCTACAAACATGTATACAGAAATTTCAATGAGTGCTGACGATTCAGGAGCTTACTTAGTAAATAGTAACGATTCAAAATACAAAGGAATGTGTGTTACATTACAAGGTCTAGTTGAAAATGGTTATTTAGACAAAGATTTACATAATGGATCAACTTATGGAACAATTATCGTTGAAGTACCATTTGATGGTGGAGCAACTAAATACTCAATTTGGACTTCTGATGGAACATATGGTATCCAAGGATATGAAAAAAGTCAAATTAGTAAATTAAAATTTAAAAATACTAATAATGATGTAAGCGGTATAGGAACTTATACTACTAATGGAACTGGAATTATAACTAAATTAGATGGTATTAAGAAAATAAATGCAGCAGCTTATAGTAATGGAACAACCGCTAACATTAATACTGCAACTGTATCAAATCAATATCAATTTAAAGCGAATGGTTCTGTAACAGTTGGACCAAAACTTGCTTCAGTTCAAACTATTGCAGCTAATGGTGGTACTGGTGCTACTTATTCAAATATTATTTGTATAAATAGTAAAATCAGTTAATTTTAAGCATAGTTAAAAAAGATAATGTAAATTATCTTTTTTTAATTTAATTAGTAAATAGAAAATTTTTAAATAATACCATAATATTTTTTAACAAACTAAAAAACCTCATAACCAATTTATGCTTGCTTTTTACTAAATAAGAAGATATGATAAAAGAAGAAAAATACGTGAGGGTGGTTTTGATGAAAAAAACTAAAGTTATTATAATAGGTGCTGGACCAGCTGGGTTAACTGCTGGGTATGAATTATTAAAAAAAGACAAAAATTACGATGTAACAATTCTTGAATCTTCAAATGATATTGGTGGGATTTCCAAAACTATAAATTATAAAGGAAATCGTATGGATATTGGTGGACATCGCTTTTTTTCTAAAGATGAAAAAGTAAATGAATTCTGGCAAGAAATACTGCCATTACAAGGAAAACCATCCATAGATGATCTTGAATTAAAACGTGAAAAAAAACTTTCTCTAAATGGTCCAGATCCGCAAAAAGAAGATAAAGTTATGCTTAAGCGTCAGCGAGTATCAAGGATCTATTACCTAAATAAATTTTTTGATTATCCCGTTAGCTTAACCTGGTCAACCATAAAAAATCTTGGCTTTATAAGAACCATGAAAAGTGGTTTTAGTTATTTAAAAAGTCTTATTTTAAAAAAAGAAGAAAATTGTTTAGAAAATTTTTACATTAATCGCTTTGGTCAAAAATTATATAGTATGTTCTTTGAAGGCTATACTGAAAAATTGTGGGGGAGACACCCTAAAGAAATTGATGCTTCTTGGGGAAGTCAACGTGTCAAAGGTATTTCTATTAAAGAAGTTTTAAAAAATGCTTTTTCCAAAATGTTTCATTTAAAAAATAAAAAAGTAGAAACATCTTTGATTGAAGAATATTATTATCCAAAATATGGACCAGGTCAATTATGGGAAGAAGTAGCTCATCAATTTGAAAAACTAGGTGGTCAAATTTTAAAAAATCATGAAGTTTCTAAAATAAATGTTCAAGACAAAAAAATAATCAGTGTAGTTTGTAATAAAGAAGAATTTAAAGGAGATATTTTTATTTCTTCTATGCCTATTAAAGATTTAATCTTAAATATGAATGAAGTTCCAGAAAATATTTCTAAAATAGCAGAAGGTTTACCATATCGTGACTTTGTTACAGTTGGGCTTTTAGTGAATAAATTAAAAATTAAAAACGAAACAGCTATTAAAACTTATAATGACATCGTACCTGATTGTTGGATATATGTCCAAGATACCAAGGTTAAATTAGGACGAATTCAAATATTTAACAACTGGAGTCCTTATTTAGTTGATAAGCCACAGGATACTGTTTGGTTAGGACTTGAATACTTTTGTAATGAGGGAGATCAATTTTGGAATCTCAGCGAAGAAGATTGTGTTAAACTAGCCATCAATGAATTAGAAAAAATAGGAATAATTGATTCGAATCAAGTAATAGACAGTCATCGCGAAAAAATAAAAAAAGCCTATCCAGCATATTTTGATACATACGATCATATCGATGAAGTGATTGATTACCTTAATGGCTTTGCCAATCTTTATTGTGTAGGTCGTAATGGCCAACATCGTTACAATAACATGGATCACTCAATGCTAACTTCCTTTAATGCTGTAAATTGCATTATTGCTAAAAATCCTGATAAAAGTAGTGTTTGGAATGTCAATACCGAGCAAGATTATCACGAAACAACTCAAAATAAACCACCAAAAGAAAAGAAAAATTTTAATATTCCGTTTTTATGCAAAAAAAACTTTATGTTATTATACCTATTAGTTTTTATTTTCTTAATTATCAAACCTTGGTATATAGATAATGATGCTTGGTTTTTACTAAATCATGGTCGATATGTTTTAAATAACGGAATTCCTCATATTGAACCATTTACAATGCATGAAGGTTTAAATTTCGTTATGCAACAATGGTTATTTGCGACTATAATGTATATTTGTAAAGCAAAGTTTGGCTTTAAATCATTATTTTTCTTTATTGCCATAATTAACATTTTTATTATTTTTGTTATTCATAAACTATGTATGCTTATAACGGATAACAATTACAAAATAGCCATTCCTATAACTTTTTTAATAGATTTCTTATTAATAAAACTAAAATTCATATCAACGAGACCTCAAATAGTATCTTACATTTTAATAACATTATTTATTTATATTATTGAATTATATCGTAAGAAAGGAAATAAAAAAGTCTTATTATTATTGCCTCTTATCTCTATTATTCAAATTAATATGCATGCTTCAATGTGGATTTTTCTATACATCTATTCTTTACCTTTTATAGCTGAAATAATAATTAAAAAAATCACTAAAGAAAAATTGTCTTACGATGCTAAATTATTAATCATAGCTGTTATTATATCTGTAATATGTGGTATTATTAATCCTTATAAAACCGAAGCTATGATGTATTTCTTAAACTCTTTAAATGCTAACGTTACTCAGTATGTTTTGGAAATGAAAATAACATCTATTTTATCACCATATGGTGAATATAGTATTATTTTATTAGGTATTTTTATAACGCTAAGTACAATAAAATTTATGAAACAAGGAAAAATAGAGTGGAGCTACCTTTTCTTGGTATATGGAAGTTTCTTATTAGCTTTGACTAATCAAAAGAGCATTGCTTACTTCGTTATTTTTAGTTTATATTCTATAGCTTACTATTTAAATAAATTAGTAAATAAAAAAGAATCATTAAATCAACCACTTTCCAATGATCATTACATTCTAAGTCAAATCCTTTGGGTACTTTCTGTAGTTACTATTATTTTCTCTTTTTATTGGAATGTGAAAATAAATTTAGATGAACCAGAATATATGGCAGAAAAAAATTCAGTATTAAATTTATTAAAAGAAAATAAAAATAATCTTTCTAACTTAAAAGTATATTGTAATTATGACATTGGTGGTTACCTAGAATATTATGGTATCAAAGCTTATATTGATCCAAGAGCTGAAGTCTTTTATTACTCAGTTAATAAAAAGGATGAAATTTTTGATGAGTACTATTACTTACAAATTAGCAGTATTGATATAGATGATTTTTTAGAAAAATATAATTTTACCCATCTTTACTTAAATGTCAATGATGCTATTTATAAAGCTATCAAAATGGTTGGTAATGATGATAAATTTAAAAATTATACTTTACTAGATAATGCTGGTGATAATAAAATATATATAAGAAATGACTTACTAAAGGAAGAAAATTCTAAAACAGATAATTTATTACATAATAAAAAAGATTTGTTAAAAAACAATAAAAAATAATGAAAAGCATTTATAAATGCTTTTTTACTTGGAAGAAAATTTAATTTATGAGATAATATCTTCGGTGATAAAAATGTTAATTATAGGAAGTCATGTTTCTTTTGGAAATAATCAGTTACTTGGTGCCGTTGAAGAAGCTTTATCGTATGGTGCGAATACTTTTATGTTTTATACAGGAGCCCCAACCAACACCGTAAGAAAAAAAATAGATGAAGCAGCAATTAAAAAAGCTCAGCAGTTAATGCAAGATAATAATATTGATATAGACAATGTAATTTGTCATGCTCCATATATTGTTAATCCCGCCAATGCCACTGATCCCGATAAATATCAGTTTAGTATAGATTTTATTCGTAATGAACTAAAGCGCTGTGATGAAATGGGCATTAAACAAATGGTTTTACACCCTGGTAGTGCTGTTAAAATTACTAAAGAAGAAGGATTAAATAACATTGTTAATGCCCTAAATAAAGTTCTAGATGGGACAACGCATTGTAAAATTCTTCTTGAAACGATGGCAGGCAAGGGCAGCGAGTGTGCTAGCACCATTGATGAAATGGCTTACTTAATAAAAAATATAAAAAAACAAGATCAAATAGGTGTTTGCATTGATACTTGTCATATTAATGATGCCGGTTATGATTTAACGGATTTTGATTCTTATCTTACTGAATTTTCAACTAAAATAGGTCTTGAAAAGATTGGTTGTCTTCATATCAATGATTCTAAAAATCCATTAGCTTCCCATAAAGATCGTCACGCTAACCTTGGTAAAGGAACAATTGGCTTTACTACACTTTTAAAAATTATCTATCATGAAAAATTACAAAATATTCCTAAGATATTAGAAACTCCATACATAGGAGATACTGATGATGATAAAAATCGTTTATATCCTCCTTACAAATATGAGATTGCTATGATTAGAGAACAAAAATATGACGATAATTATTATGAAAAAATTCGTCAAGATTATCAAAAAAAGTAGCTTTGCTCTTTTTTTAAAACTTTATTGACGAACGTACGTTTAGGAGGGATGAAAATGTCTAACTTATTTGATAATGTTAATAATGTCTATCAGCCTTTAGCTGAATTAATGCGTCCTCATACTCTCGATGATTTTATTGGTCAAGAACATCTTGTAGGACCAAATACAGCCTTGCGCCAAATGATTGAAAGTGATCATATTACTTCCATGATCTTCTGGGGACCACCCGGAGTCGGAAAGACTACTTTAGCTAAAATAATTGCCGACAAAACAAACTCTGTTTTTAAAGAACTAAGCGCAGTTACGGCCGGTGTTAAAGACATTAAAGATTTAATTGCTGAAGCTGAATACAATAAAATGAATGGCCATAAAACAATCCTTTTTGTGGATGAAATTCATCGCTTTAATAAAGCTCAACAAGATGCCTTCTTACCATTTGTTGAAAGAGGGGATATCATACTAATTGGAGCAACCACTGAAAATCCTTCCTTTGAAGTAAATAGTGCTTTATTATCGCGAACTAAAGTCTATGTTTTAAATAGTCTTTCCAAAGAAGATATTCTGACTATTTTAAAGAAAGCTCTTACTAAATTAGGAAAAAATAATAAAAATGGTTTAATCATTCCTGAAGAATCTCTAAAAATAATTGCCAAAGTAAGTACTGGTGATGCTCGCAACGCCTTAAATACCCTTGAAAATATTCTTAATATTCTCAAGAACGATACCAATTCATCACAATTAACTAAAGAAAAACTAATGGAAATTTTGCAAACTGATACTTATATTTATGATAAGGATGGGGAAGAACACTATAACTTAATCTCCGCTTTACATAAGTCAATGCGTAATTCTGACCCTGATGCTGCTCTATATTACTTAGCTCGTATGTTAGAAGCTGGAGAAAATCCTTTGTATGTTGCTCGTCGTTTGATTCGTTTTGCTTCTGAAGATATCGGCTTAGCTAACCCAACAGCCCTTCAACAAGCTACTTCGGCCTACGAAGCTGCTCATTACATTGGTATGCCTGAATGTAACGTCAATTTAGCTCAAGCTGTTGTTTACTTAAGTCTAAGTCCTAAATCAAATTCCTTATATGTTGCTTATGAAAAAGCTCGTCTTGATGCCAAAAAAACAGCCCATTTAAAAGTACCTCTTCATTTACGCAATGCTGTAACTAAACTAGATGAAAAATTAGGTTATGGTAAAGACTATGAATACTCTCAAGAATATACTAATAAAATTACTGGGATGTATTGCTTACCTAATGAAATAAAAGATCATCAATATTACCAACCAGCTCCTATTGGTAAAGAAAAAGCTATTCAAGATGAATTAGCTAAAATAAATCAAATTAAAACTAACTTACGGAACCAAAATAAAAACTAATCATCAAAGATAATTAGCGTATTTAATTGTATATTCTTTTAGTAATTTCTTAATTTTAATGAAATTTTCTTCTGAATAATTACTTTTATATTTTTCTATATCAAAAATTCCATGATTAGATAAAATATTTTTCCAATTCTGTTTTATAAAACGATATGTAAAATCAAGTTCTTCATTACTTAAACCAATACCTTTATTAATAGCAAAATTATTTACATCATTAATATCCATATTATTTATATATCTTTCAATTAATACAAACATATAATCACCTAATATAATATATTCCAAAATAGTTAATTATATACAATAATTATTATAAATATTATTTAATTACTCATACTAATAATGGTGATTTAGATGAAAAAAATCTATTACTTACTTTTATTGGTATTAACGAGTATTATAAGTTATCGTTTTATTAAACTTCGTTTTATTGACTACGATAAATATTATGAAAAATACTTAAATATGTCTAATAAAATTGTCTATGGAGCTTCAGCTCCTCGTGGTCGTATTCTTGATCGCAATGGCAAAATTTTGGTTGATAATGTCGGAATCAATACTATTGTTTATCATAAAATTGCCGATATTGATGAAATAGCATTAGCTAAACAAATACTTACGGTTTTAGATTATCAAAAAATTGCTTCCATTAATGAATTAAAAAAATATTATCTTCTAACTAATAGTGGTGATGAACTACTGACAGATTCTGAAAAAGAATTATATAATCATCGTAAAATAACTACTAAAGATGTTGAAAATATTAAACTATCTCGTCTTGATAAAGAAATTTTAAACTACACTGAAGAAGAAAAGAAACTTATTCATATGTACTACCAATTAAATAAAGGATATTTTTATTCAAGTAAAATAATTGCTGAAGATGTCAATAATGAAACTTGTGCTAAAATAAATGCTAAAAATTTACCAGGTTTAACTTGTGAATATACAGTTAAAAGAGTATATCTTTATGATACAATGAATGCTTTATATGGTAATGTCGGTCAGATAAATGAACTTAACAAAGATTATTATTTAAAAAAGGGTTATACTCTTGATGATACTGTTGGCATTAGCTACTTAGAAAAAGAATATGATGATTATTTAAAAGGAACTAAAGCTAAATACTTAGTTGATAAAAATAATCAATTAGTGTTGTTAGAAAACTCTAAAATAGGTAATGATATTATGCTAAGCATTGATATAGATTTACAATTAAAAATAAATGAAATAATTAAAAAAAATATCGATTTAGCTAGTACCCTAAAAAATACGAAATATTATAATACTTCATATGTAATTATAAGTGACCCAAATACTGGCGAAATAATAGCTAGTACTGGATTAAGTAAAGTAAATGGTTCCTTTAAAGATGTTACTAGTAATATCTTAACATCTTCTTTTACTGTTGGTTCTGTTATAAAAGCCTCAACTATTAGTGTTGGTTATCAAAATAACCTTATCAAAGAAGGAGCTAAGATAAATGATTCCTGCATTAAGTTATATCGTGTTCCGACTAAATGCTCTTTTAAAAGACTTGGTTTTATTGATGATATTACAGCTTTAAAAACTTCTAGTAATTATTATCAATTTAAAATTGCCATTGCCTTAACCGGAAAAAAATATAAAAAAAATATGAAACTTGGTGTCACTGAACGAGAATTTAATATTTATCGTGATACTTTAGCTAGCTTTGGTTTAGGCTCCTCAACCGGTATAGATTTAGAAAATGAATCCTTAGGAATCAAAGGAAGTACAATAGCTGATGATTTACTCCTTAACTTAGCAATCGGTCAATACGATACCTACACACCTTTACAATTAACTAATTATATTAATACAGTAGCTAAAGATGGCAATAGATATGCTCTTCATTACTTGAAAAATGTTCAAAGTAAAAATAATATCATTTATGAATATGAACCAAAACTTCTAAATACTGTAACAGGTACCAACTTTCAACGCATTAAAGAAGGATTAAGACAAGTTTTATATAATGGAACAGGCCGTGGTTATACTGACAAAAAGTATAAACCGGCTGGTAAAACCGGAACTTCTGAAGTTGTCTATAGTAAAGACGTTACAACTATTAATCAAACATATGCCATGTTTGCTCCGTATGATAATCCCAAGTATTCCATTGTCGTCATAAGTCCTAATATTTCTTATAATAATAAAAAAGATAATTATATAGCACCTATAAATCGTTATATTTCCAAAGAAGTAAGCAAATTATTGTTTGAAAATTCCAAAATATATGATACAATAGGAACGGATTAAAAAAGGAGGGCAGTACTATGGCAAAAAACGAAAATAGACCTAATATTACACTTGTTTGTACAGAATGTAAACATGAAAATTACACAACTGAAAAAAACAAAAAAAATGATCCTGAAAAAATGGAAATCAAAAAATTTTGTAAATGGTGTAATAAAGCAACTGTTCATAAAGAGAAAAAATAGTTTAGAGGTGTTAAAATGAATGGCTTAATTAATATTAATGACATTAAAAATGGTATGACTATTATCTATGATGGTAAGTTATACTTAGTTCAAAGCTTCCAACATGTAAAACCAGGTAAAGGCGCTGCCTTCATGAAGGTTAAAATGCGTAATTTAAAAACAGGAGCAAACATCGAAGAAACTATTAATAGTAGTATAAAGGTTGAAAAAGCTCATGTAGATAAGAAAAAAATGTCTTACTTATATAATAGTGGAACTGGTTATATTTTCATGGACAATGAAACATATGAACAAATTGAAGTACCAGAAGACACATTAGCAGAAGAAAAGAAATTCTTAAAAGAAAACATGGAAGTACAATTAGATTTCTATCAAGGTGATATTATTGGTGTTACTTTACCAGAAAAAGTTGAATATGAAGTAATCGAAACAACTGAAGCTGTTAAGGGAAATACTACTAATAACGCTCAAAAAGATGCCACTTTGGAAAATGGTTATGTTGTAAAAGTACCATTATTTATATCTCAAGGTGAAAAAATTATCGTATCTACATTAGATGGAAAATATTCAAGTAGAGCTTAACAAAAGCTTTTGAAGTGTTAACATACGTTAGCACTTTTTTAATTTATAAATTTCTTAAAAAAAGTTACATAAAATATGTCAAAGTTTTCATAAAAAAAGCTCAAAGACCAAGATATATGGTAAAATATGTTATAGAAAGCTTAAAAAAAGCGTATTATTTAATGGGTGATTATATGTATAAATATAATGGGATTAATATTAACTATAAGGATTACGGAAAGAAAGAACAACCAGCCTTAGTATTTCTCCATGGTTGGGGACAAAACATTGCAATGATGGAACCAATTGCTAATCCTTTTGCTAATACACATCGTATAATAATTTTAGACTTACCTGGCTTTGGGAAATCTGATGAACCAGACTCAGCTTGGACTATTTTTGATTATGCTAAAATGTTAGCCAGTTTGTTAGAAAAATTACAAATAGATAATCCTACATTAATAGGTCATTCATTTGGAGGTAAAATAAGCATTGCTTATGCAAAAAATTATCCTGTCTCAAAATTAGTTCTTTTAGCCAGTCCTTACAAAGTTAAAATCAAAGAACCATCAACAAAAGTAAAAATCTTAAAAAAATTAAAAACTGTCCCTGGGTTAAACAAATTAGCTGAAAGTATGAAAAAACATTTAGGTTCAACTGATTATAAAAATGCTTCCCCATTAATGCGTGAAATTCTTGTTAAACATGTCAATACTGATTTAACAAATGATGCTGCTAAAATAAAGTGTCCGACCTTACTAATTTGGGGAACTAACGATGAAGCTGTTCCGTATAGTGATGCCCAAGAACTTGAAAAGATAATTGCTAATTGTGGTCTTGTAACCTATGAAGGATGTACCCATTATGCTTATCTTGAACGTTTAAATCAAACTATAAGTGTTTTAAAATCCTTTTTTGAATGAAAGAAGTGTGAAGTATGAAAACAATCTTTATAATAAGTTTAATCATTTATCTAGTATATATTAATATAATTAGTACCAAATCCCTTCATATGCTCCAACAAAATCGCTACAATCGTGGCTATCGATACATAAAGTGGATTATTAAAAATAGAAAAGAAAATTTTTTAAATTTAACTTTAATCTTTTTCTTATATTTATTATTTCTTTTAAGCAATAACTTAATTTCATATTTACCTTATGTCTTTATCATCTTAACGATTTTCTTAGGCTATGTTTTTATTTCCAATCGCTTAAAAGAAAATATAAAAATACCTTTAAAATATACTTCACGTATTAAACGTTTAATCTTAACTAATAACATTATTCATTTAATACCTTGTATTATTATGCTTTTAACTTTTGATGAATCAGCATTGCCAGTGTATTATTTTATTCTAGGACTAATTGCTTATCTTAATTTATTTACTTTAATTTTAATAAATTTCTTAAATCGTCCTTTAGAAAAATTAGTTGCTCTGCATTTTAAAAGAGAAGCAGAACGTAAGTTGAAAAGTATGACTAATATGAAAGTTATTGGTATAACTGGTAGTTATGGCAAAACAAGTTCTAAGAACATTCTTTGTGATATTTTAAATGTTAAATATAATGCTTTTAAAACACCAGCCAACTACAATACACCGTTTGGCTTAATGATTACTATAAATAATTATCTTGATAAATATAATGATTATTTCATTGCTGAAATGGGCGCCTGTAAAAAAGGCGAAATAAAAGAACTATGTGATTTAGTTCACCCAACTTACGGAATCTTAACTAAGATTGGCTTAGCTCACCTTGAAACATTTGGTTCTGAAGAAAATATTCAAAAAACTAAATTTGAACTTATTGAATCTTTACCAGAAGATGGAATTGGTGTCTTAAATGGTGATGATGAGAAACAAAAAGACTATATTCTAAAAAACAAATGTAAGATTATTTGGATTGGTATTGATAATCATCGTGTAGATTGCTATGCCAAAGACATTGAATTGACTTATAAAGGAACCAAGTTTAATGTTAAATTTAAAAATCTTGATAAAGAATATAAATTTGAGACTAAACTTCTTGGTCGTGCTAATATTTACAATATTTTAGCTGGTATTGCCTTAGGTCATGAACTAGGTATATCTATTAAAGACCTACAATCAGCTGTTAAAAAAGTTTCTCCAGTAGAACATCGCCTATGTATGAAAAAATATTATGATATTAATTTAATTGACGATGCCTACAATGCAAATCCAAATGGCTGTGAAATGGCAGTTGAAGTTTTATCTCAAATGCCTGGTAAAAAAATTATTGTTACATCAGGCATGATTGAACTTGGTTCTAAATCATACGAAAAAAATAAAGAACTAGGTTTACAAATAGCAAGCCATAAAATAGATGATGTAATCTTAATTGGTAAAGAACAAACTAAGCCAATTCAAGATGGCTTAAAAGAATGCCAATTTAGTGAAGAACATATTCATATCTTAAATGATATAATGGATTCTTTTCCTTTAATGCAACAATTAAAAGATGGAGACACTTACGTTTTACTACAAAGTGATCTTCCTGATACTTTCAATGAAAAATAATTAATAAAAAATAAGGAGTGATAATAAATGATTAAAGTAGGAGTAATTTTTGGTGGTGAATCAGTTGAACACGAAGTTAGTATTATTACAGCTGTTCAAGCAATGAATTTTATTAATTCCCAAAAATATGAAGTGGTACCTATATATATTGACAAAAAACGTAATTGGTATACGGGTGAATTACTAAGAGAAATGGAAACATATAAAGACTTAGAAAATATTGGTAACTATGCCAAGGAAGTAACTTTAACTAGAAAAGATGATGAATTCATCTTACAAAAGAAACGTGGTATTTTTAAAGGTGTTGTTAACACAATCGATGTTGCTTTCCCAATTGTTCATGGTAAAGGAGTTGAAGATGGATCGTTATCAGGTTACTTAGAAACTATTGGTATTCCTTACGTAGGACCTTCAATGTTAGGTGCATCAATTGGTCAAGACAAAGTAGTTCAAAAACAAGTTTTAGCTGCGGCTGATGTTCCAGTTGTTAATTATACCTGGTTCTATGATCAAGAATACTTAGAAGATGAAGAAACTATCTTAAAAGATATTAAAAAATTAGGTTATCCAGTTATTATAAAACCGGCTCGTTTAGGAAGTAGTGTTGGTATCACAGTTGCTAAAAATGAAAAAGAAGTAAAAGATGCCATCGATGAAGCAATAAAATATGATGAAAAAATTGTTGTTGAAGCAATGGTTCCAAATCTATTAGAATTAGACTGCGCTGTCTTAGGTTCAAATAATAAAATGGAATGTTCTTTGATTGGTGAAATGATGACTAAAAATGATTTCCTAACTTTCGAAGATAAATACATTGGTAATGGTGGTAAAAAAGGACCTAAGAATGGCAATAAAATAAGTACAAGTGGTTTTAAAATTCCTGCTGATGTTGATAAAGAAATAGAAGAAAAAATCTATGCCGAAGCCCAAAAGGCTTTCCGTGCTCTAAACTTAAGTGGTGTCACAAGATTTGATTTCCTTGTTAATCAAGAAACTAAAGAAGTTTTTGTTAACGAACCAAATACTATTCCTGGTTGTTTAGCCTTCTTCTTCTTTACACCAAAAGGGAAAAAATATCCTAAATTACTAGATGAACTAATTAACGGGGCTATTAAAGAATATAAAAATAGTCAAAAGAAAGTTACTAGCTTTGAATCTAATGTCCTAAGTACTTATAATGGATCTAAGGGTGCTAAAGGAAAATTACAATAATAAAAGTAAGTCAAGAAATAAAAACGTAATTTACAAAAATTTACGTTTTTTTCTTGAGCAAAAAGTAAAAATGATTTACAAAAATTAGCAATTCAAGTATTATTATTGTAGACAGTGGTACATTATGGAAGAAAGTGGGGGACATAACAATATGTTCATGGGCGAATACCATCATAACATTGATGATAAAGGACGACTTATAATTCCTGCCAAGTTTCGTATTGAACTTGGTGATAAATTCATTGTTACTCGTGGCTTAGAAAAATGTCTCTACGTCTATTCTAACAACGAGTGGGAAAAAATAGTTGCCAAAATAAAAACTCTACCTTTTACCAAAAAAGACGTCCGCATATTCGTTAGAACATTTTTTTCTGGTGCTACTGAATGCGAATTTGATCGCCAAGGTCGAATTAGCATTACCTCCCCATTGGTTAGTTACGCCGATATTACCAAAGAATGTGTGATTATCGGCGCAAATGACCGACTTGAAATATGGAGTAAAGAATCGTGGGAAGAATTTATAAATACAAATTATGATAAAATAGAAGATATAGCTGAAAATTTATTTAATGGGGATGATTTTGGTGAAACATTATAGTGTATTATTAGAAGAAGCCATAACTGGTTTAGATATTAAACCAGATGGTATATATGTAGATGGAACATTAGGTTATGGTGGCCATAGTAGTGAGATACTAAAAAAATTAAATGAAAAGGGTCATTTATATGCTTTTGATCAAGACAAAGAAGCTTTAGCTTATTCTAAAGAACGATTATCTAAAATAAGTAACAACTTTACTTTAGTTCATTCAAACTTTGTTAATGTGAAAGAAGAACTAGCTAACCTAGGTGTAACAAAAGTTGATGGCATTATCTTTGATTTAGGCCTTTCAAGTCCACAAATAGACAACAAAGAACGTGGCTTTACCTTTATGAATGATGCTAAATTAGATATGCGTATGAATCAAGATAGTAAAAAAACCGCAGCTGACGTTGTTAATGATTATTCGGAAAAGGACTTAACTAATATATTCTTTCTATACGGCGAAGAAAAAATGTCTCGTCAAATAGCTCATAAAATAGTTGAAACTCGTCAAACAAAACGCATTGAAACAACCAAAGAATTAGTTGATATAATTGCTAAAGCAACAAAAGCTAAATACTTTAATACAAAACACCCAGAACGTCAGATCTTTCAAGCCATTAGAATTGAAGTTAATAGTGAACTAAGCGTTTTAAAACATGTCTTACTAGATGCTATCGACTTACTAAATCAAAACGGACGTATTTCTGTTATAACTTTCCATTCTTTAGAAGATCGTATTGTAAAACAAATATTTAAAAAAGCTAGTGAAGTTGATGAATTAGTTAAAGGCTTACCTGTTATTCCACCAGAATATCAACCTAAAATAAAATTAATAAATAAAAAACCAATCTTACCATCCGAAAAAGAACTAAATGAAAATTCTCGTAGTCGCAGTGCTAAATTACGCATTATCGAAAGGATATGATTCATTTGACTAAAAAAAGAAAAAAAAATAAACGTCTTTTTCTAAAGGGCGAAGGCTTTATTTGGGCAACCATTTTTGTCCTTCTATTAGCTATTCCTGTTAGCGAAGTTTATGTAAAAGCAATCTTATCAGAATCAAATATTGCTTTAGAAGAAGTAAAAAATAAAATTGAAAACCAAGAGGGGATTAATGAAAGTTTACAGATGGAAATAAATGAATTAGCTTCTTTAGATAAAATTCAAGAAGTTGCAAATGAAAACGGATTGACTTATAATAATAATAACGTAAAAGTAGTGGCTAATAAATAAATTTTATAAGGAGTAATCAATATGAGAAAAAAGAACAATACAATAACAATTAGTAAATTGATTTTTGTTGTACTTGTTCTTTCTTTTTGCGCAATAGTTATCAAACTATCTTATATTGCATTAGCCAAAAAAATTGATGGTATTAACTTAAGTGAGTTTGTTGCTAATCGCAATACTGAAACTCAAGTTTTAAAAGCCCAAAGGGGAAGTATATATTCTAGTGATAACGAATTACTAGCTAAAAATGTTAATTCCTATACAGTCATCGCTTATCTTTCACCATCAAGAACTAAAGATAAAAAAAGTCCTATGCATGTCGTTGATAAAGAAAAAACAGCAAATGAACTTTCTAAAATATTAGGAATGACACCAGAATACATTTTAAAACTACTAAGTAAAGATCGTTATCAAGTAGAACTAGGTCCTAATGGTCGTGGTATTTCTGAACTTGTTAAAAAACAGATTGAAGAGTTGAATTTACCAGGTATTGATTTTGTTTCCACTAGTAAAAGAAGTTATCAAATGGGTAGTTTAGCTCCTTATATTATTGGTTTTGCGACTTCTGATGAAGATGGTACAATAACTGGTAAAATGGGAATCGAAGCTTACTATGATGATGAACTAGAAGGAAAAGATGGTTACACCATCTATCAAAAGGATGCCTATGGTTATACAATTCCTAATACAGAACCAATTACTGTCGCTGCTGAATCAGGTAAAGATATATATTTGACTATTGATAGTAAAATTCAAATGTTCGTAGAAAACGCTATCCAAGAAATTAATGAAAAGGGTAATTCAGAATGGCTAACATTCTCTGTTTTAGATGCCAAAAGTGGTGCTGTTGTAGCTTCTGGTTCTAATCCTACCTTTAACTTAAATAAACTCGAAATATCTAATTATTTAAATCCTTTAACTCAATTTGCCTACGAACCGGGTAGTACAATGAAAATCTTTTCTTTTATGGCCGCTATGGAAAATGGCATTTATAAAGGTGATGATCTTTATAAATCTGGAACAATAAATGTTGATGATGCTGTTATTAAAGACTTTAATGGTGTTGGTTGGGGCGAAATAACTTATGATTCTGGCTTTGCTTATTCATCTAATGTTGCTGCCACCAACTTAGCTCTAGCTCTTGGTCGTGATAAATTATATGATTTTTATCAAAGCTTAGGTTTTGGTCAAAAGACTGGAATAACATTGCCTGGAGAAGTCAAAGGATCAGCTAACTTTATTTATAGAAGTGAACTAGCAACTGCTTCCTTTGGTCAAGGAATTACTACAACTCCTATTCAAAATTTACAAGCTTTAACAACTTTAACTAATGGTGGCGTTGAACTACAACCTTACATAGTTGAAAAAATAGTCGATAGTCAAACAAACGAAGTATCTTACCAACACGAACGAAATGAGCTAGGTCAAAAAGCCTCTAAAGAAACAACTCAAAAACTACTTAATTTAATGTACGATGTTGTTTATAGTGGCAAAACAGATGCTAAATTTTATAAAACAGATTCTGTCAAATTAATTGGTAAAACAGGTACAGCCCAAATCGCTGGTAACAATGGTAAATATCTAACTGGTAAAAATGACTATATTAGAAGTTTTGCGGGTATTTTTCCCTATGAAAACCCTCAATATATTATTTATGTTTCTGTCAAACAATTCAATGGTGCTTATAAAGAATTTGCTCAAGTTGTTTCCAAGGTCGTTGAAGAAATAGCTAAGTATAAAAATATTACTGAAAGTACAGAAATTATTGACTCTACTAAAATTATTACTTTAGAAAATTATATTAATACAGACGTAATTGCTACAGAAGAAAAACTAAAAAATCAAAAATTAAATGTTATCAAATTAGGTAATGGCAATATTGTTATTAATCAATATCCTTTAAAAAATCGTAAGATTTTAGCTGGTAATAAAATTTTCTTAATGACCAATGGTACGGAAATAGCAATGCCAGATATAACAGGATGGAGTAGTAGTGAGGTTTCTACTTTTGCTAAAATGATTAATATAAAACTAAAAGACAATGGTACAGGTCATGTTACTGGTTTTAATATTCCTGTTGGAACTATTCTTAATAGTGAAAGTAAATTAGAAGTAAATTATTCATAAAAAAAGATCTATTATTCTAGATTTTTTTTTAATATTCTTATCTTTACACTTTGTCAGCAATTTTTTTGACAATTAGTTTAAAATAAAGCTATACTTTTGATAGTATAATAATAAGGAGAAATAATATGAGTATATATGAAAATATTATTAATAGTATAAATGTTGAAGGTTTAAGCAAGTTAGAAATTGCCCGTCTATTATATATTGAATTAGGTAAAAGAATAAGTTTTAGTACTAAGTATCAAAACACTGATGAAAAAACAATGTTTAAGATGCATTCGGATGATTTTGATGCTAAAAATTCTAGTGTTAGCCAAGCTAATTGTGTTATGTGGTCCAAAACATATAGCGCATTATTAGCTTACTATGGAATTGAAAATCATATTATTAATAAATGGCATCAATATGTTGAATTTTTTATTGAAGGTCAAAGATGGGTTGCTGATGCAACTTATGGTAAATACACTGATTTAGCGAGAATCCATAATGGTGATGATACTACTCAATTTGGCTTAAGCATGTATCAAAAAGACGAAGAAAAATCATCAAATTACCCCGTTTATGATGTTAGGATAATTAAATTACTTGAAGAAATAGATGAAAAAATAGGTTATCGTAACAACAAATATCATGAATTAGAAGAATTAAAAAAACTTCTAGCAGGAATTAAAAATGGTTCTTTTGACGTTACCGAATATGGAATTGATAACTCAGTAGAAGGTAAATTACAATTTTTATTTGCTAAAGTTGGTAAAATGAGTAATGGTTTTTATGAATCTAAAAATTATCTTTATGCACTTGAAAAATTTATGTTAGGTAGTGAAGAGTTAAAAATGATTCATGGAACTGACTTAAAACGTACTAGACTAGACGGAGAAGTTGATATTATTCAAATTATTAGTCTTTTAGAAAATAACATTTATCATTACTATATACTTTGCCCTACGATGGCATTAAAAGAAGTTCAATCTAAAGATATTAGTGATTTGGCTTTATTTGGCTATGGTATCGAAAAAGAAATACCTGGAATAATCTATCCTAAAAATTTTAAACCAGGCATAAGACCAAAAAAATGGAAATTAAAATTAGAAAGAATAATTAATCAAGGTCATATCAAACAATCCAATATTCAAGAGTATGAAAAAAGTACCTTCACTTTATAAATAAGCAAAAAAAAATACATCAAATGATGTATCTTTTTTAATTTTCAGTTTCTTGAATTTTTAAGAAGTTTGTATGAGCATCTAGAGGGAAACCTCCAACTACACAAACTAAGTCATTTTTTTCTAAGTTAAGAATTTCTTTAGCAGCTAAAACACCATTCTTAACGATATCGTCTGTATCACTATACATAGGAACAATCTTTGTATAAACTCCCCATTTTAATGCTAAACGATGAGCAACTTGTTCATCAGTAGTAGTTGCAATAATAAATGAATTTGGTCTTAAAGAAGAAATATCTAAAGCAGTCTTACCAGTTAATGTAGAAGCAACAATTGCTTTAATAGGTAAATCTTGAGAAGCTGCAACAGCACATTTAGCAATTGTATTATGTATTTCAGTACCAGTTAATTTATAATCATCTAAGTTATATTTAGTGATTTTTTCAACACTTTCACAAATGCTAGTCATTGTACTAATTGTTTCAACAGGGTAGTTACCGATTGTTGTTTCATCACTAGTCATAATAGCATCACAGCCAGCTATAACAGCATGAGATACATCTGTAACTTCAGCATTAGTAGGTCTAATATTTGTTTTCATAGAATACATCATTTGTGTAGCCATGATTACACCTTTACCATAACTATGACACATATCAATCATTTGTTGTTGATATAAAGGTAAGTTTTCAACACCAGTTTCAATACCTAGGTCACCACGAGCAATCATAATATAATCAGATTCTTTAACAATTTCTTCTAGATTATCCATTGCATATTGAGTTTCAACCTTTGAGATAATAGGCATATCAGGTTTACCATATTTACGGCATAAATCTTTAACTTGACGAATATCATCAGCACTATTAACAAATGAAATAGCTAAGTAATCACCGTTTTTATCGCAAGCATATTTAATGTCTTCTTCATCTTTTTCTGATACATAAGGTACATTTAATTTAATACCAGGCATACATACACCACGACGAGATTTAATTACACCTGAATTTTGAATTTCACATGTAACACCATCTTCTTCAATAGAAGTTACAATTAACTTATAAAAACCATCATCTAATAAGATAACTGAACCAACATTTAAATCTTTTAATACATTTGGATAGTTTAACTTAATAGCACTAGCTGTACCATCGTGTTGATCTTCACCATCAGATTCTAAGATTCTAATAGTTGCACCTTTAACAAGTTCAATTTTGTCATCAACAAATGAACAAGTTCTTAAATCAGGTCCTTTAGTATCATATAAGATAGCAATATTAGCACCTAATTCATCATTAGCACGCTTTACTAAATCTTCATCAATTTTTCTTTCTTCTAATGTTGCATGAGAAAAGTTGATTCTAGCAACATTCATACCTACTTCTACAATTCCTTTGAATTTTTCCCAATCTTGAGTAGCAGGACCAATACTACAAATTATTTTTGTCTTTTTCATAAACTCCTCCTAAAAAATAACTTCCTAATTCTAACATTATTTTTATTATTTGTAAATAATTTCTATATTATATTTTTATTTAACGATGTCTTCTGGATCAAGTTCTACATCACGTCTTGTTAAAATTTCATACCCATCATCTAAAACTAAAACTGTATGTTCAAAATGAGCACTATTTTTACCATCATCAGTTTTAATAGTCCAATCATCATCTAACATATAAATATCAGCTGTTCCTAAATTTAACATTGGTTCAACAGCGATAACATTACCAGTATGTAAGACAGGACCTTTTCTTTCTTTACCATAGTTTGGCACATCTGGTTCCATATGTACTTTATCACCAACACCATGTCCAACTAGCTGTTTAACAACTCCTAAATTATATTTATGAGCTACTTTTGAAATCGCATGGCCTATATCACCAGTTGTACATCCATCGTGAATAGCTCCAAGCCCAGTCATCAAAGCTTCTTCAGTTTCTTTTAATAGTTTCTTGTTTTTTTCACTACCTTCACCAACAATGTATGTCCAAGCTGAATCACCATGATATCCTTTGTAACAAGCTCCAATATCAAGTTTTAAAACATCGCCTTCCTTTAATTTGCGATGAGATGGTATACCATGAACAACTTCATCATTAACGCTTATACAAATTTCCCCAGGGAATCCATATAATCCTTCAAATGAACATGTACATCCTTTACTCAAAATAAATTTCTTTGCAAGACGAGCTAGTTCTTTCGTTGTAATCCCAGGTTTAATAAACTGTTGTAAATACTTATGAGTAAGTCCAACAATTCGACCAGCTTCTCTTAATTTATCGATTTCTTCATCATTTCTGACTATAATCATTTACATCCCTCAATTCAGTAGTATTATACATCAATTGTATAAATAATTCCATATTCTCTAATCTATCTTTTAAAATATTCTAAAAGAAAACTACATTACTATAAATGTAGTTTAAAAAATCTAACATTAGCTATCTGTCCAATCAATGTCATATCATCTAATAACCAAGTACTATCTTGCTTAATAGCTCTTTTTAATACTAAGGCATATTCTGAAATAAATTTAGTTTCTTCATCATTAAATTTTCCTTCAATTGTACTAAAAACACAATCAATATTACTAACTCTCAATCTAACTACTAATGAAACTTCATCATTTTTTCTAAACATTCCTCCAATTTGAAAATCAAGCAATCTAACATCTTTTATAATATTAGTTAATTTGCACATCATCATTGAAGCAAGACGACTAGCGTAAACATCATATAAATCCTTTGTTAAATATTTCCTGAAATTTTCTATTTTGTAATTAGACCAAACTTCTTGAATTTCACAATACATTTTATATACTAGTGTTTGCAATTCATCTTCATCAAAGTTTGGTATAACTTTACTAATTTCTTTATAACTATATGGAATATTTTTTCTTTTTATCTTCCAAGTAAATTTTATTTTACTAATCAAAGAGAAAAAAATATATTTAATAATGTGACACATAAGATAGAGTAGAAGTCCAATTCCATATACTGCAGCAAAAAATAAACCACATCCAACAAAAATTCCTATTATAAGTAAAACAACTCCCATTGATGCAATTAATCCTATAAGCGAAAAAATATAGCTAGTATAATTACTCCCCATTAAAACTTTTTCTGATCCGTTAAGACATATACTACAAATACATATCAAAAAAAATAATCCTATTAATATTCTTTTCTTTCTCATAAAATCACACTCACCAAATTACTATTCTTTCTATATTGTACAATAGGCAATTTTAAAGAACAATATTTTTTAAAAATTAAAGTATCAAAGAAAAAACAATAAAAAATTATGTACAAAAAATAAGCTAAGTGTGTTACCATTATTATAGTAGGGAAGTGTGAGTATGAAAAAAGTAGCCATCGGTCATATAATTATTTTATGTTTAAGTATGTTAATGCTTATCATAACTTTGTTAGGAGGATTTTCATCCCCAAAATCAGCTAGTGATTATCAAACTATTGCTTTCTTTTCAAAATTCGTAGCTTTAAGCATAGTATGTAGTTTGTCTTTGTATTTTGTCTTTGCTCTGCTTATTAATGAAGAACATGAAAGTTTTACTTATATAAGCCTAGTTGTTATTATTATTTATTTTCTTTTAAGTCTTTTTAGTGGAAGTTCCCAAATTATGTCTTCAATTTGTGGCTTTTTTGGCAATATATTAGTGGTACTTACTATAGATATGGCTATTTTTTCAGTTAAAACCCAGAGTACATTTCATGATAATTATAAAAAAATCTTAGCTTTAGTAACCTCAATTGTTTATTTAATGTGTACTTTTACTAAAGTAGATGTGGCTAGCAATATAATGAATAATGTTTTATTTGCAGGTCTTTTTGGCAGTAGCGAAGAAACATCTTTAATTTCTAATTTTTTACTTGTCTTAAGCTGCCTTTGCACTTTAGGTGTTTTATTAAATCCTGTTATAGCTTATTTAACATCTAATTCTAGCTTTGTTCCATCTTCCATAAACCAAAAAGCTTTTGAAATGTTTCAGCAACAAAAAAACGTACAAGGACTTGTTAATCAAGCTGCAGCACCTATAGCGGCATCTCAACCAATAAATACTAGTAATCAAGTATCTTCCCCTTTACCAAATCAAGTTGTTCCTAATGTTGAACAGCCTCAAGTAATTTCAAGTCAAGAACAACCAAAGCAACAAGAAGTTTGTAATTTAAATGCTCAAAATGTTTCCCCACAACTTGCTTTTTTACTTCAACAAGATAATCAAAATAATTCTAAATAAACAAACTGCAAAGTTTGTTTTTTTAAAAAAAGGAATATCCTAACCTAACTATAATATATGTAGTGTAGAGAAGTAATTTCATTGACAAGCTATTTTACCAAGTGTATCATTAAAATGACAAAAATTACTAGGGAGGTATATATGTTAGAATTAAAAAAAATAACTAAAGAATATGATGTTGCAGGTCTTAAACAGCTTGCCTTAAATAAAATAAATATTAAATTTCGTCAAAATGAATTTGTTTCAATTTTGGGCCAAAGTGGTAGTGGTAAAACTACCATGTTAAATATTATTGGTGGCTTAGATAAATATACAACAGGTGACTTAATAATAAATGGTATTTCTACAAAAAAATATACCGATCATGATTGGGATATTTATCGTAATCACCGCGTCGGCTTTGTTTTCCAAAGTTATAATTTGATACCTCACCAGACAGCTCTTCAAAATGTTGAACTAGCTTTAACCCTTTCTGGAATTGGCAAAGAAGAACGTCGTAAACGTGCCATAGCTGTTTTAAAGAAAGTTGGCTTAGAAAAACAAATCAACAAAAGACCTAACCAAATGTCTGGAGGGCAGATGCAACGAATTGCTATTGCTCGTGCTCTAGTAAATGATCCAGATATTCTTTTAGCTGATGAACCAACCGGTGCACTAGATTCTGAAACTAGTCTTCAAGTTATGGACTTACTAAAAGAAATAGCTAAAGAAAAACTGGTAATAATGGTTACCCATAACCCTGAATTAGCCATTAATTATTCAACTCGTATCGTTAAACTTTTAGATGGTAAAATAATTGATGATACCAACCCTTTTAATGGTGAAGAACAAATTAAGGAAGTTAGAGAAAATAAGAGCAAAGCCAAAACATCAATGAATTTTACAACAGCCTTATCTCTAAGTCTAAATAACCTTATGACTAAAAAAGGTCGTACTCTTCTAACTTCATTTGCAGGATCTATTGGTATTATTGGTATTGCTTTAATCTTATCATTATCAAATGGTATACAAAAATATATTGAAAAAACCGAACAAGAAACTCTTGCATCATACCCGTTAACTATTCAAAAAGAATCAATAGATATGTCAACATTACTCCAAACTCTAACAGGTCATCAAGAAACTAAAGAATATAATGACGATAAAATTCATTCCGTAAATATTATGGGAGACATGTTTACTACTGTAACTAAAGAAGTAAAAAGAAATAATCTAAAAGATTTTAAAAACTACCTTGAAAAAGAAAGTAAAATTAAAAATTATACTTCATCAATTGAATATACTTATAACGTTCAAATGAACGTTTATAAAAGTGATTCTAACAAAGTAGTTCAAGTTAACCCAACAACTGTTTTAGATGCTATCGGTATGTCCTCATCAGGTATCTCAAGTGCTTATAGTCCTTTTATGTCAAGTTATGATGTTTTCTATGAAATGCTTAATAATGAAGAATTAAATAAAAAAACATATGATGTCATTGAAGGAAGATGGCCTAAAAAATACAATGAAGTAGTACTTCTTGTTGATAAGAATAATCAAATATCTGACTACAGTTTATATAGCTTAGGTATCCTTGATCAAGATTACTTAAAAGAACAATTTAATAACATGGTTAGTGGCAAAGATGTTAAATTTACTGAAAACACTTATGAACCTAAAGATTTATTAAACTTAACATTTAAACTAGTTTTAAATACTGATTATTACAAAAAACAAAATGGTCTATGGTTAGATATGTCTAATGATGATAACTATATGAAAAAAGTTCTCGAAAATGCCGAAGAAATAAAAGTTGTCGGTATTATCAAACCAAATGATGAAGCTGTTACAGGTAATAATACTGCCGGTATGATAGGGTATACTCATGAATTAATGGAACATTTAATTAATAAAACAAATGAACAAGAAATAGTTAAGGAACAACTTGAAAATCCTAAAATAAATGTTTTTACCAAAACAGAATTTACTAATAATAAAGAATTCGATATGAACAATCTTAGTGCTGAACAACTAAAATATCTAAAAAATATGTCTCAAGTAGAATTAGCTGAATTTATGAAATCATATTCTGAAAATCTTTCTTCAACTTATGAGCAAAATTTAACAAAACTTGGAATTGCGAGTATTGATGATCCTGATGGTATAAATATTTATCCTAAAGATTTTGATTCTAAAGAAGAAATAACTTCAATAATTGATAAATATAATGAAGATAAAGAAGAACAAGATAAAATAAAATATACAGATATTGTTGGAATTATGATGAGTTCTGTTTCAACTATCGTTAATGTTATTAGTAGTGTGTTAATTGCTTTTGTCGCTATTAGTTTAATTGTTTCATCCATTATGATTGCTATAATAACTTATATTTCTGTAATTGAAAGAACCAAAGAAATCGGTATACTAAGAGCAATGGGAGCTTCTAAAAAAGATATTTCTCGTGTCTTTAATGCTGAAACTCTAATCGAAGGCTTATGTGCCGGCATATTAGGTATAATGGTAACAATCTTAATTAATATTCCTGCTAATATAATTATCAAAAAAGTAGTTAATATAAGTAATTTATCTAAATTACCAGTTGCTGGTGCTATTATTTTAATTATTATAAGCGTTTTACTTACGGTACTTGCTGGCTTTATTCCAGCTAAAATAGCTTCCAAAAAAGATCCAGTTGAAGCTTTAAGAACAGAATAAAATCTGTTCTTTTTTGTATAATTTGACTCGAAAAGACCAAACTATTAATACAACCATATTGACTTAACCAACTTAAAATCATATAATAATTAAAAGAATAGAGAGTAGTGATTTCATGAAAAAAAAATATACATACGCCCTAGTAGCCATTTTAGCCCTTTTACTTACCGCTTCCACTTTTTTAAGCAAACAACTTATGACTCCTAAAGCCCAACCAATCACTATTGAAGAAGATTTATCTAATAATAATTTAAAAGGTCAAAAATTTTACGAAATAGATAATGATGACTTAAGTATGATAGATGATTCCGTTAAAAAAATATCATCTCCAGTATCATTAACAATAACTAACTATCAAAATACTGATGAAAACATAAGATATACTTATGAAATAACTATCGAAAATATTTCCGGAGCTTATAAAACTACTACAGGCAACGAAAGCAAATATTTAGTTTTTGATGCTAAAGGAAAGGCTAGAATAAATTTAAACAGCAATCAACATATAACTATTGAAGATTTACCAAGTGGTTCAAAATATACCATAAAACAAAATTCTGTCGATTCATATCAAACAACTGCTAATAACTTAAATAGTAATACATATACTGCTACATTAACAGAATCTAACAAAATAATTTTTAACAATACCACAACTAAAGAAAATTTAACTAAAAACGAAATAGATAGCAATCCTAATACTATTGATCCAATCTTTATCTTAGGTATAACTTTTGTAATAGCAGCATTAGCATCTCTTATTTTAATTTATAAAAATAATAAAACACCTCGTTACGAACAAGATTTATAATCTTGTTTTTTACTATTTTAAAATAATAAAAAATATGATAAACTTGATTACAGAATAGGGTTGATTACATGGATAAAGATATTGTTGTCTTTAACGCGATAATAGAGGTGTTATATGAAAAAAAATAATAAATTAATAATTATTGCTCTAAGTGTTGGAATTGTTATTACTCTAATAAGTTTATTCCTTTTTGTTTCTAAAAAAGCTAATAAAACAGAAAATGACTATATCTATATTAAAAATAATCTTTCAATAAAAAAGAAAGAAACACTAGATAAAGATGGTAAACAACTAGAAATATCACAAATATCAAATATGATAGATGATAAAATCTTAAAAGATAAATATCCTAATTTAAATAAAGAATATGAAGAATGGTTTAATGATATATATGATAATTTAGTTGCCAGCTTTGGCAAAGAAGCTGTTGATACTTCAGCTGATTACTTCTTTGGTACTAAAACAGTTGAAGAATATAAACAAAATAACTATCCAACTTTTTTAAAACATTATATAGCTGGTGAATATTATGAAAATCATTTAACAGAAAAAGAATTAAAAGAATACTATGACGTTGGTTTTGGATCAACTCATATCAAATTGATTAAGGTAGAAGCTATCTTACATGATGATGATCCAAGTGTTGAAAATAGAAGAATAATCGAATCAAACACAACTGAAGAAGCTCTTAGAATACTAGGTCAAATAAATAGCATAGATGACTTTAACAATATATATAACTATTACCAAAATAATAATATTTCATCAGAATATTTTCAAATCACCGCTACAGAAGTAACTGATTTAAAAAGAGATAATGAAGACTATTTTGGTATTATAAATGATGTATTTGCTCTTCAAGACAATACTTATAATAAAGAATTAATTGGTAACTCAGATGAAGCATACATTGTATATCGTATATCTAGTAGTAAAGAAAGTTATGAAGCTAGTAAAGAAAAAATGAAGAAAGAATTAAAAAAACTTTATTATCGCGAGCAATCTCAAGACAACGAAACAAAAAAAGCTCTCCAAGAACTACGTAAGGAATATCAAGTAAAAATAAATGACGAAGAATTAAATAAAAAATATCAAGAATATATAAAATAAAAGGTGTATGAAAAAACATATACCTTTTTTGTTGAAAAAAAGATTCATTTTAAGATATAATTATTACAATAGGTAGATGATTATATGATAAAAAAACAAATAAATTCAAAAATAAAAAAAGATAATAAAACTGAAAATAAAAAAGTCGTTAAAAAAATTAAAAATATAAAAAAACTTTCCCAGGAAAATAAAGCCAAGAGTGCTTCTAGTGACGAATCTCAAAAGAAGGGTTTTACTTTAGTTGAACTTCTTGCGGTAATTGCTATTATTGCTATTTTAGCCGCTATTTCTATTGGCGTTTATAATGGAGTTAGTAAAAATGCCAAACAAAAAGCTTATGAATCAAAAATAAGCGAAATAGAAAATGCCGCTACCAAATGGGCTAAAGAAAATAGTATTGATAAAACGACAACAATTTCTGTAAATAAGTTAGTTGTTGAGGGCTATCTAACAGCAGATGAAGCAACAGATAATGGCTTATCCAAAATAATAAATCCAACTAACAATGAGAATATAATTTGTGCCTTAGTTGAAATAAAGTACAAAAATGGTGAAATAGAAGCTAAATATGTTGAAAAATCCAACAATTGTTCATTGGCTGAGCAAGCCTTAGATGATCAAAAAATAAAAGTCTTAGCTTATGAAAAAGTAAAAAATACTTCGCCGACTTTAAATAACAACAATGTCTTAGGTTGGACTAACCAACCATTAACCTTAGTTATTGATAGTGAAGAGTATGATAGCAATGCCATAAGCATAACTTACGATTATGAAGGAAATAGTATCGAAAAAAGTAAGTCATCTCTAAAAAAATATAGTGGAACTAATTACATCGATAACCCAGATACTTATTACAATACCTTCAATGTTGATGCCGACGTTATCCTTGATAGCAATATAATTATTACTTATAAATTAAGTGATGGAAGTAAAAAATCTCGTAAAATAAACGTTCGTATTGATAAAGAAGAAGCAACTGCTTCTGTAATTGCCAAAGCCGAATGGGTAACAACCGAGCAAAAAGTTATTATAAAATTAGATGACGGCAATGGAAGTGGCGCAAAAAGATTTTATATTGGTGCAGCTGATAGGTATAATGCTCCTAGTGTTAACATAGTCGACTTGTGCGACAACAATAATAAAAATTGCAAATATGAAAAAGAATACAATGCTCCAAGCACTGGAGAATATAATATTTGGACTGAAGATATGGTAGGCAATATCTCAGCAAATCCTAAAAATAAAATATCAGTAAATAACATTGATAGCACCTCGCCAACATGTACAATTTCCTTTACTGGAACTAAAGGTGAAAATGATTGGTATATTACAGAAGTAACTCCAAGCATTGAAACTAGTGCAGCTGGTTCTAGTGGCTTATACTATGGCTTAACTAAAGGAACAAGTGAAGACTATTCTAATTACATTGGTGCTGGACTAAAAGGAACTCTAACAAAAACCAATCAAGGAGAAACAACAGGTCAAACATATACCTGTAGTGTTAAAACTTTATCAGGTAAAAAGGCAACCACCAATAGTTCGGTTAAAGTAGATACCACTAAACCATTTATAACTTCAGCAACTATTAGTAGTAAAGACAACAATTATAACACTAATCAAATTACTTTAACGATTAAAGCTAATGATCAAATTAGTAAAGTAAAGAAAATGTGTATTTTAACTTCAAATGATTTAAATAGTTGTTCTTGGATAAATTACAGTGAAAGCAATAACTTAAATACTAATATTTCCTATGATAATGGAGGCTCAATTAAATATTATATTTGGGTAAAAGATGATGCTGGTTTAATATCTGATGTTAAAGAAACCAAAGAATATCAAGTTCATAAGAATTGTAGTTCTGGTAGTATTATTAATAATGGTAGTGCTACTTGTAGCTATACTACTTCTTGTAATAGTACTTGTGGAACAACTATTTATGGAACCAAAACGCAACCTCGTAAAGATAAATTTACTAATGTCGCTTGTGATTCTGTTGTAACAGAAAATGGCTGTCAACAAAAATGTTCTGCTTGTGTAGCTCCAAACACTCCAAATATTAGTGCCAGAAGAACTAAAAATGCATCATATAATTATGGTCAAGTAAACTTAAGTTATGCTAAAGGCGCCCTTATTGGTAATGGTAGTTGGTCAAATGGAGCTGAAGTTACTATAGGGGGTAGTAGTGCCACAGGTGGAGTAGTATATCAATATAAAATAGGTGATAGTGATAAAGAATGGCATACATACACAGAACCTCTTGAATTTGAAACAGAAAGAGTAGTAACAGTATATGCTCGAGCAGTAAATGCCAAGGATTACAGTAAAGCATCTAATAGTGCTTCATTTGTCGTTAAAATAGATACAACAGCCCCTGTTATCAAAACGGTTCCTAAATCTGGAAAATTTAATGGTTTAAGTTATGATAGTTCAGGTCGTATATGTAAAATTCATTTAATTGATAATAATGTTAATTATCCATACCAACAAGCTTTCTATGCTTCTGATTCTGGTGGAAGTAATAATTATAGAGCTTGGCTAAAACTTGATGATGGTGCAAGTCCTAAATGCTATGGAAACTTTACAACAGATCGTTTATTGGAAAATTGGAGTTATTGGGGCAATTTCTATGGAAATGATAAATCAGCTTTTAACAATGATACAATTCAAATTGCTGTTTACTTTATGAATAAAAGGGGTGGAACAGTTCAAATATTCGCAATGGATAATGCTGGTAATTTTGCTAAAAAAGAAGTAAGTAGTTCTTATACAAAATGTGATGCTTCCAATACAACAAAAGTAAGCGTTGGCGGTAGTCCAGGTCGTATTACTTGCAATAGCATCGATGATATTCCACTAGCATAAGTAGTGCTTTTTAAACACTGCTTTTTTCTTGCCATAAAAAACCACTTGCTAAAATAAATATATAAAGTATAATAAGCTAATTAAAGGAGTTAGTATGAAAAAAGCTTTATGTATTATTGAAAATATAATTATTATTTTATTACTAATAATTAGTTGTTTATTATTCGTTAAATTTATTTATCACATAAATCATGAAACCTTAGATACAACATATCTCTGGAATATTTCTTACCAAAACTTTCAAACGACTAGTGGTAGCCAAAGTATAAATTTAGAAAATAAAGATGATTCTCTTAACTTTTCTGTTACTTTAAAAAATGAAGAAGAATTTAGTGAATTTACTATTGACCTTGTCAATAATGGATCTTTAGATGCTAAAATAGCTAATATTGATAAAGAAATAGTTAGTACTAATAATGTTTTAGTAGCTAGTATTACTTATTTAGATGGCACAGCAATTAAAAAAAATGACATTTTAAAATCACAAGAAACTAAAAAAATTAAAGTCAGAATTGATTACCCTAAACAAAAAGAGAAAATCTACGAAGCATTAAAGTTAGACCTGAAATTAAAAATAAAATTTGTTCCATCAATTTAAAATTATTGTCTTCTATTTTATTTTATATTATAATTTTATTTAGAATAGAGGGTAGTATATATGAATTATTTTAATAAAGTATTTAAAAATCAAACATATCTATTTTATATATGTACTACTTCAATCCTTGTTATTTTCTTACTTTTAAAAGATACTTTATCTTCTTTATCTTATCCTATCTTTTTTGCTTATTGGTTATTAAGTCTATTCTTTTTTATTATACTTTTTGGTTATCGTAAAAATAAAAGTAATTATTTAAAACGTCAAATAAATAGTACTTTTTTACTATGTTTACTTATCTATATAATCATTACTTATTTACTTGGATTTTCTTCCTCATTCATTAAAATAACATATAACTTAAAACATATTATTAGTATTATATATTTAATTTGTCTTATTATTTTAAAAGAGTTATTTAGATATACTGCTTTAAGTAAGTCTTTGAATAGTTATAAATTATTTATTATTAATTTCTTTCTTTTTGTTTTATATGATCTTACTTTTTTTAGTTTAACTACTACATTAAACAAATATAATCTAATAGCTCTATTCATAACTAGTATTACTACAGAATTATTACTTACTTACACATCAAGAAAATATGGATATGTACCATGTTTAACTTATTGTTTCTTTGTTAATTTATTACCTGAATTAATTTTTTATCCAGATATTGGTCTTTATTTAAAAGTTATTTCTTCTGTTATTTTAAATGCTTTATTATTTTTCTTAATTAGTAAGCCGTATCGTAAATCTGAAATGGAACGAGCTAATACCTATAAAAATAATGGTTGGATGTTTGCCGAGATTTTTTTAATGCTTTTTGTCTTTGTAACTATTATTTTAATTTCAGGTAAATTTAAATACACTTTATCATCTATTGCTTCCGATTCAATGTACCCGGAATTACAAAGAGGCGACGGCATAATTGTTAAAAAATTAACAGATGAAGAAAAGGATAATTTAAAAGTAGGAGACGTTATTGCTTTTAAAGATGGTGGCTTTATAATAACCCATCGTATTATTGAAATAACTGAAGAAGATGGAAAGAAAATATATCAAACAAAAGGTGATAATAATACATCAAAAGACGTTACAAAAAAAGGAAAAGATGATATAATAGGAATAGTAAAAATAAAAATACCATATATCGGATATCCATCAGTAGAAATTGCTGAAATCAAGAATAAATAAGGAGTATGCAAAATGAATAATAAAAAAGCTCTTGTCACAATAGTTATTGCGGCACTCGTAATTTTATCAATTGCGATTATTGTAACATTAATGACTGAACTAACTGGCTTTGCTATAACTTTAATTGCATTATTTATTGTTTTAGCAGGTTGTTTATCAATTTATATTAAAGAAGCTCCCGATGAGTATTCAATCTTTCTAAAAGAAAAAAAACGTATTTTAAAAACATATAATTCAGTAATTGTAGAAGTTGAAACCCTTCCTAATATTGCCGGTAAAAATATTATCAAAGTTAAAACTTTTGATGATTTAATTGATGCTCAATTAGAATTACGTGAACCTATCTACTATAAAAATGATAATGATTCATGCTTTTTCCTTCTTCTTCATTATAATGAAGCTTGTATTTATATTTTAAAATTAAACAATGATGTTATTTCTCCAACTGAATTATCAATAAGATACATGAAACCTGATGGTACAGACAATAAAACCGAATATGAAACTTTACTTGAAGCAATTGAAGATACTGTTGTCTTTAAATTAGATGAACTTCGTAGTTATAAAATATCTCCAGTTAGAAATGGTGAGGTTATCGAAGTAGTAGATGATACTGCTATAAAAAAATCTTTAGAAAATACTATTAGTTTAAAACAAGAAGAAGTTGCAGATGAACTTTCCAAAACTAAATATATTAAAGACCTAAAAGCTCGCTTAGAAGAATATGAAAATGATGGTCAAGCAAAAACCAAGAAGAAAGTGGTAGAAAAGACTTCACTAGAAAATTCAAAGAAAGTTGAACATTCAACAAAAAGTTCTGAATCTGAAGTAATTAACAAACCACTAAAAGAAATACCTAAAAAAGAGGAAATAGATAAAATTCTTGAAGGTATTCCTAAAAAAAATAAAATAGAAAAAGAAAAGGCTGAAGATGATAAAATAGTAAATGCTACGCAAGACACTGATTCTATTCAGACAAAAGTTCCTTCAACCGAGTCAACCAATGATAAAGAAATTAAAAAGAAAAAAACTACTAAAAAAGTTTCTCATGCTTCGCGTCGTACAGCCAAATATGCTAAAAATTTAAAAGATAAAGAAGAAAATTAAACTCTAAAATAACTTGATTTTAGAGTTTTTTTCTTAAAACTACTAATGATTGTTAAGAATCTTAAATTATTATATAATGATAATAGGGAAGGTGAGGTAATGGCTTTAACAATTAATAATCAGGTAATATCCAAAATTATTGAAAATAAAATCTAATTCAAATAAAAAATATAATAAAAGTGAGGTTAAAGTATAATGAACGATATATTAAAATATGATCCTAATTTTTCAGTAGAAAAATTTATAACTTATGCCAATAATGTCTTTGTTCAAATACATGTTGCTATAATTACCAAAGAATTAGATAAAATAAAACATTTTGTTTCTTCTAACGTTTATGATGAATTATCTGTTAAAGTTAATCAATTAACACAAAGAGGTTTAACTCAAATGTATGATGAATTAAACGTTGCTCAAACTGATATTTTAAATTATCAAGCTACTGACGATTTAATGACTATCGAAATAAAAATCATTTCTCGTTATCTAGATTACTTGGTAGATCAAAATGGTAACTATGTTAGTGGCAATAATAGCTCTCGTACTCAAAAAGAAAACTATTTGACATTTACCAAAAAAACCAATTTTAAAAAGACTGGTCCAATCAGTAAATGTCCTGGATGTGGTGCAGCAATCAATGTCAATGCTAATGGCAAATGTGCTTATTGTGGTACTATTTATAATTTAGTAGATAAAGACTGGATTTTATCATCTCTAAAAACTATATAAGTTTTAAAGAAAAAATATTTTTCTTTAAAACTTTTTTATTTGTTAAATCTCTCTTTAACACATTGTTATTTACTAAAATTTATTATACAATAATATAAATAATAGGGTAAGTTATTTACGTATAGCTGTTTACTAACAACAAAGAGGTTTATATGAAAAAGGGTTTAAAGAAAATTATTATTAGCATTATTTTTTTATTAGCAATTTGTTTTCCATTTATAACATCTTTAGCTGACTCGGGTTTTGATGGCAGTTATGATAGTGGATCAAGCTCTTCAAGTTGGAGCAGTTCATCTAGTAGTTCTAGTTCTTCAAGTAGTTCATCTTCTTATTATAGTAATACCTCCAATAAAATGTCTAATACTATCAGTATAGTAATGTATCTTGTTGTAATAGTTCTTGTTGATTGCTTAATTGCATCTCATCTTCTTGGGACAGATCCTGTCCAAAGCAAAGATCTCGATAGTATGCTTGCTTATAAAAATCCTAATATGAAACCATATAATTTTGAAGAACTACAAAAATTATTATCTGACTTTGATGAAAACAACTTTAAAAATTATGTTTTTGAACTGTATAAAAAAATTCAAATTGCTTGGATGAACTTTGATAATGAAACCTTAAAGAAATGTACAACTGATGAATTATATAATACTTATAATGTCCAACTTCAAGGTTTAAAAGTAAAACAACAACAAAATATAATGGATGAATTTACGCTTGAATCAATTAATATTTCTGGTATGGAAATAGGCACCACTACTATTTCATTAGCAGTAAATATACGTTTGACATGTTTAGATTATATAATTGATGCGAACGGTAATCCTGTAAGAGGAAATAAAGATAAAAAAGTCACATATGAGTATCTTATGATCTTTACTAGAAGCTTATCTTCAAAACCAAATAAATGTCCGAATTGTGGAGCTGATTTAAATAATGTTAATTCTAGCACTTGTGAGTATTGCCGTGCTAATTTAATAAATGAAAATTATGATTGGGTATTAAGCAAAAAACAAATCTTATATCAAACTATTAACAGAAAACAGAATTAATCATAATTTCTAACTTAAATGTTCTTCTAAAAAGGAAATTGACTTATAAAGGAGTAAATATACATGAAACAAAATTTTAAGAAAATTATTATAATATGTAGTCTTATTATAATATGTCTTTTTCCTATAATTCCTTCATTTGCTGATTCAGGCTATGACGGCAGTTATGATAGTGAATCAAGTTCTTCTGATTGGGGTGATTCTCCAAGCTCCTCAAATAGGAATGATCATTCAAATTCGTCATCATCAAGAGGAAGCAGTTCTTCATCTAGTCATAATGATGACTCAATATTTTCTCTTTTCATTGATTTTATTATTATAATTTATATTGGTTATTTTATTCTTTTGCTCATTAATGTGATTATTGTAAAAATTTATTTGTTCTTTGAAAAAATTATTGATTTCTTAATTCATCCTGAAAAAAGGCATATGGTGAGTATTGCTGGTAATGAATTATCACGATATAAAAAAGATGAAGTACTTAAATTAATTCCAGACTTTGATGAAGAAAGCTTTAAACAACAAGCATACGAATTATACAAAGCAATCCAAATAGCTTGGATGAATTTTGACGAAAATGCCATAAGAAAATATACAACAGATGCTTTATATAATACATATTCTTCTCAATTGGCGTTATTAAAAGTCAAACAAGAAAAAAACATTATGAAAGATTTTGAATTACAACAAGTTCAAATTGCAGGAATGGAAGTAAAAGAAAACTTCGTTTCTCTAGCAGTTAGTATGACTATAAGTTGTTATGATTTTATAGTTGACGCCAATGGTAAAGCGATAAGAGGCAATGAAAATAAAAAAGTAACATACAAGTATCTTATGATTTTTAATAAAGGTCTATCTCAGAAGCCTAATAAGTGTCCTAATTGTGGAGCGTCTTTAGAAGATGTAAACTCAAATACTTGTCCATACTGTAGAAGTAATCTAATTAACGAAAATTATGATTGGGTTCTAAGTAAAAAGCAAGTTCTATCGCAAACAAAAAATACGCATAAATAATAAATGAAATATAAGCAATTTTTAGTAAAAAATAGTTGGATTTCTAAAGGAGTAAATATACATGAAACAAAATTTTAAGAAAATTATTATAATATGTAGTCTTATTATAATATGTCTTTTTCCTATAATTCCTTCATTTGCTGATTCAGGCTATGACGGCAGTTATGATAGTAGTTATAGTTCATCAAGCTGGGATAGCTCTTCAAGCTGGGATAGTTCATCAAGTTGGAGTAGCTCATCAAGCTCTTCATATGATTGGGAACCCCATGACTATGGATCATCCAGTTATTCTGGCTCCGGAGGAATTACAATATCTGCTCAATTTTCTCCAATCATTTTTCAGATTCTCTTTATGATTGTTATTCTTATTTTTGTGGGGATGGGCATTGCAGCATTAGTTAAATTTATTAAAAGTCTTGAAAATCTTTTGTTTCGTCCTCGCACCATGTATACAATGAGCACTATGGGAAATGAATTATCATCATATAAAAAGAGTGAAGTACTTAAATTAATTCCAGACTTTGATGAAGAAGCCTTTAAACAACACGCTTATGAATTATACAAAGAAATACAGATTGCTTGGATGAATCTCGATAATGTCACTATCCGAAATTGTACAACTGATGAATTATACAATTCGTACTCCTCTCAATTAGCTTTATTAAAAGTAAACAAACAAAAAAATATTATGAAAGATTTTGAATTACTTAATGCACGAATTACTGGTATGGAAATAAAAGAAGAATTTCTTTCATTAGCGGTAAATATGACTGTAACTTGTTATGATTACGTTGTTAATGAAAATAACGTAACTATTAGAGGTAACGATGCAGTACCAGTTATTTATGAGTATTTAATGATTTTTAACAAAGGTTTTTCTTCTAAGCCTAATAAATGCCCAAACTGTGGGGCGCCTTTAGAAGATGTGAATTCAAATACTTGTTTATATTGCAGAAGTACTCTTATTAACACAAATTATGATTGGGTTTTAAGTAAAAAGCAAGTTTTATCTCAAACTGAAAATAAAAAAGTTGATTAGGAAAATTCTCTGCTTTTATATAAGTAGAACATTTTATTTAGCTTAAAAAAATTTCATAGATTGTTATTATTTTATTATAAAATAAAGTTAGAAAATAAAATACTACCATAACAAGGATTTTATTCTAGAAAGTTGGAATTATATGAAAAAAATTTTTCAAAAAATTATTATCTATTTTACCATTCTCCTTTTAGTTTGCTTTCCTATCATACCAGCCTTTGCCGATTCTGGTTTTGACGGTAGTTATGATAATGGAACAAGTTCTTCTGGTTGGAGTGGTTCTTCAAGCTCCTCAAGTGGGAGTGATAGTTCCAGTTCTTCAGGAGGAGGAAGTAGTTCTTCACATGGAAATGCAGGTTATCAACATGGAGATATAGACAACTTTTTTACAATCTTAATAGGTTTAAGTGTTGTTTTTATTTTTATGACTACATTTTTGATTATAATAAATTCCTTCCTTTGTAAAAAAAGTCAAAAGAAAATAGCTAGCGATTCCTCATCTATCAAACCATATAACAAAAATAATATTTTACAAGTTTTACCTGATTTTGACGAAAGCACCTTCCTAAATCATGTCTATAATATATACAAAACAGTCCAAATAGCTTGGATGAATTTTGACTATGATACCTTGAAAAAATATACAACTGAAACTTTATACAATACTTATACTTCACAACTCGAAACTTTAAAAATAAAAAATGAACAAAATATCATGAAAGATTTTGAATTAATAAAAGTTAATATAGATGGAATGAATATTCAAAATAATGTTGTTTATATAAGAGTTCATATGCGACTTTCATGCTTTGATTATATAAGCAAACCTAGTGGTGAAATAATAAGAGGTAACGATAAACGAAAGGTAGTCTATGAATATTCTATGATTTTTACAAGAACGATCTGTGATGCACCAAATAAATGTCCAAATTGCGGAGCTCAACTAGATAATGCTAATTCTACTACATGTCCATATTGTCGCTCATATATTGTAAATAATAATTATGATTGGATTTTATATGGTAAAAAGGTCATCGCACAAACCGAAAATTTTAAAAATTAAAAAAATAAAATATTGACTATGTTACATGATTTTACGATAGAAACATATATTTTATTGGTGATAAAATGTTTCAAAAAATAAAACAAAAAAGAATAATAATAACTTTTTTAGTTGTTATATTCTTTGCTTTAGCAATTACTATTAGAATCTTATATGTTCAAATATTCAGTTATAATAATTTAAATAAACTTGCTAATAATTTATGGCAACGTAATTTGCCAATTACAGCAGATCGAGGACGTATTCTTGATCGAAATGGTAAAGTTTTAGCTACTAACGTAACAACTACCACTATATATGTTGTACCAAATCAAATAAAAAATAAAGAAGAAGTAGCTCAAAAACTAGCTGAAGTTCTAAATGCCAACTATGACGATATTCTAAAGCATTTAACTAAAAAAACATCCCTCGAAAAATTAAATCCAGAAGGTCGCCAATTAGATACAAAAACTGCCGATGCCGTAAGTGCACTTAATTATGATGGTATTTATCTTATGAAAGAATCAAAAAGATATTATCCTTATCAAACAGTACTTTCTCATGTTCTAGGTTATGTTGGTATTGATAATCAAGGTTTATCTGGTCTAGAACTACAATATGATAGTTATCTTACTGGTAAAAACGGCTCGATTAAATATTTTTCTGATGGTAAAGGTAAAAAATTATCTAATAAGGAAGTCTATGAAAAACCTCAAAATGGTATAGATATAAACCTAACAATTGATATTGATATCCAGTTAGCTTTAGAAAAAGAATTAGCTAATGTTGCCACTAAATATAATCCCGAAGAATCACTTGCAATAGTAATGGATCCTAATACTGGTGAAATTCTTGCTATGGCTTCTAATCCCAACTTTGATTCTAATAATTATCAAAAATATGACTTAGAAACTATTAATCATAATTTACCAATTTGGAAAAATTATGAACCAGGATCGACTTTCAATATTGTACCACCCGAAAGCGATACCTAATTAATGTTATTCATATTTTGTGTAAATATGCATAAAGAATAATGATTTGACAAACATTTTTATTGGAGCTATCATTCACTCAATGGAGGATTTTTTATGAGTATGGATAAGTTATTTCTAAGAGATGAAAAAAGAATCAAAAAATTATATGATACTGAATTGCTAGCACATTTGTTGTTTTTAAATTATCAATTTTCAAATTATAAATATCATAATATAAGTGCTAGTGAAATATTTAAAAGTCTACACAAGATTAGATATTCAAAAAAAGATTTAGAGCAAATAAAAAATAATGCTATTGCACTATTAGATATAAAATATAATATTAGAGTTAACAATTTAGAAACACTTGATTTTTATAATTTAGATTAATATAAAATAAAAAGAAAACAAATCTTATTTTCTTTCATCAATTCTATTAAATGTAGTTCTATGAGTTTTATCGTATTTTAGTAAATCTGATGCAGTCATTTTTAACTTACGATCAATATTTTTGTTCATACCTTCTGCTATTTTATCAAGCATTTCAATTGTAGGTTTTCTTTTACAATTTTCTAATTCATTTATATAAACTAAATTACTTCCAACTTTCTCAGCAAACTTTTCTTGAGATAAGTTATATTTTTGTCTATAATATTTTAAATTCATTGATAGTATTTCACGACTATTATTCATAAAATCTTACCTCACTTTCTACAATTTATTTTATACAAGTGTTAAATAATTGTCTTTTGCACAACTGTTTAAGGTAAAAGTGTTGATTTTTTATAGAAATCGGTTATCATATTAATATATGTAGTAAATCTTAAATAGTTTGGTGGTGAAATAAAATGAGTATTAAAAAAACAATAAGTATATTGGGAGCATTTATATTTCTAGTATTCCTAATTAAAGGATTATATTTTGATACAAATTTAGGATATACCTTAGAAGCATCTCCTTTTTCAATGACAGGATGTCCATTGTTTATCGAATCATTATTATCAGTTGCAATATTGCCTTTTTTAGTATATGCAATGATAGAAGAATCATGTAACAAAGTTATTAATCGTTTCAGTAAAAAAATCAATGCTAATTAAAAATTATAAAGAAATATTTTATGAAAGTATTTCTTTCTTTTAATAATTGTGTATAATAATAGTAAATTAAGTTTTGAGGTGCATTATGAGAGTAGTTAATAAAAATGTAGAATCAAAAAGGGATATCATAAGTGAATTAAAAAATATTAAAGTTAATTCAACAAATAAACATAAAGAAATAGAATTAGATTCTTATATAGTAAGTATTGTTATGATAATTATTACTTCTAATGCTAGTAATCTTAATAAAAATGAATATGTTGTATATATGCTTATTCAAGATAAAAAAACAGATGATTTATATGGGAAATTTAATTTAAAAACATTCTTTGATGAAGAAGATGCTAATGCTTATTATGATAAGATGATACTTGAAGCATCTACCTTTTCTAAAGAAAAAATTGAAGATTTAGTGCGAGATTTATAGTTGGCATTAAAAAGCATTAAAAAGCATTGAAAAGCATCGAAAAGCATTGAAAAGCATCGTTTAGTTCTTGACTTAGTAAAGTCAAGTGGTAAAATATAGTAAAATCGATGAATTGTATCGAAAGAAACAAGTCATCGTTTTTTTTGTTATTAACTTTTTTCGCAAAAGCCATTGACAATATAAAATAAAAATATTAGAATAATAGCCAATATTTGGAAAAAGAAAAATTTTTGTTATGTGTGAAGTGATTGTGGTAGTATTTGATGACTTCACCTTAAGGTAAGGTGATAACTATGCAAAATCATAAATCTTATTTTAGTGTTTATAACTTAAATTTAGTTTCTCTAAAAAACGAGGAGATACTTATATAGGGTTAAATTCCCCTTATAAGCATCTCCTTTTCTATTGGCTATATTCAAGTTGGAGGGTTAAAATGAATAACACAATACAAGAAAATGAAGTTCTATTTGATAATGAAATGTTATCTAGATTAGATTTAATTGATTACGATATTGAGAGAACTTTCTATCGTGTCTGTATGTTTATGAAAAAATATAGAAAATTAAAAGTAAAAAATTACTGTGAAGTACCAATTAAAATTACTAGTACATATAAGTATGTTTTTGTTGATGAAAAAACTAAAGGTATTAATGATTATACTAAATTAGATGCTTTTATAGATAATGATACAGAATATCAAGAACTGTCAAAAAAAATTTGCTCTATAACTAAGAATTTTAGTCAAGAGGAATTAGTTTATTATACTATATGCTTGTATAGACAAGAATCCGAAACTCGTGCCTTTAAGGAAATTGGTTGTTCTAATAAAGGTCTTGTACCAATTAAAAATAGTTGTATTGTGAAATTTGCTTGTGCCTTAGATATAGAAGTTTATAATGATGATGACGGATTTGCTGATCCTAACGAAGAAGAAAAGTTTGAAAAATTTATGAAAGAATTTAAGTTGTAGAAATGCAACTTTTTTTTATTACATTAAAGGAGGTGGTTTTATGATTGCGTAAATGGTAATTCTTAATGATTTGACAAAAGTTTTTAGGTAGTATATCATTCAAACAAAGGTGATATTATGAAATCAAAAATGTTTAAAATTAGCATTATTGCTATAATAGTGATATTAACTACTACTTCCATCTTTATTGGTAAAACCAATTCTAGCAAGAATAACTTATTAGAAAATTCTACTAGCAATACAGAATCAACAGAAAAAGTAAAGCAAAAAGATATTCCAGAAAAAACAGAAAATCAAAAAGAATTACCAAAAGAGGAAAATGAAAGTGTTGAAGTTGTAGAAAGCCATAAGGAAGAAATAAAAGAAAATAAAGTATATTCTAACACTTCTACTACTTCCACTACATCAAATAATTCAAATGAAATAAAACAAAATAATAATCAACAAAATCAATCACAATCTAATAATAATCAAATTAAAGAAGAAACCGTAAAGGAAAATAATGATTCCTATATTGGTGTTCCTAATCCAAATGATTTTAATTATTCTTTTCATAAAGGTAAAATCGAATATAGTTCTATGGATGCTTGTCTTTCTGCTAGTGAAAGAATTTCTTTGAAAGATACAGTTGATATTATTAATAGTTGGTGTATGGATGTTGTTGATGGTCAAGGTACAGTTTTAGGTGAATATTTATATATTAATTGTTCATCTGGAAATTGTAATAAGTATAAAGATTAGATATTCTAGTCTTTTTTATTTTGGAGGGAAAAATGAAAATATTATTATTTATTGGAATTGCACTATTAATTTTACTAGTGCTTTTTTTATGGTCTGCTTGTGCCTTATCAAGTAAAATTTCACGAGAGGAGGAAAAGATTGAAAGTGAAAAATAAAATAAAGAATTTTTTGTTGCTACTTGGTGTGGTAGTTGGATGTATTTCTACTACCTCGGTTTATGCCCAAGGAGCTACTTTAACAATGAATAAGTCTGGCTATTTTTGGACAAGAACTAGTCCAAATGAATCAGCTCATAGTTGGTACACTCAAGATTATTATTTTGGTGATCGTGTTGCTTATTGTATTGAACCTGGTGTTCCAGAGGGAACAAATAATTATACAGTTGGTGATATGTCTAATACCAATTATTCTAATGAACAAAAATTAAAGATGTTACTAATGGCTTATTATGGTTATGATTATCCAAATCATCAAACCTTAAATTATAGATTAGCAACTCAAGCCCTTTTATGGGAACAAGCAGGTAGTTATAATATTTCTTACTCTACTCAAAGATGGGGAGCAGGATCAAATATAGATGTATCTGCTGAAAAAAATGAAATTATGAATTTAGTTAATAATCATTATGTAAAACCATCTTTTAATGGTCAAACAATTACTATGAAAGTTGGTGATAAAATAATATTAACTGATACTAATAATGTATTATCAAATTATGATGTAATAATGAGTAATAATGCAGAATACCAAGTTAATGGAAATACTATTACTATTCGTGCCACTAATGTTGGTAATATTACTATACAATTCAAGAAAAAAATGTATACTACAAGACAATATCTTGTATATTATGGAAATGGTATTCAAACAATGTTATCTTCTGGAGCAGTTGATCCAGTTTATGCATCATTAAATATAAAATCTGAAGGGGGAAAAATTGACTTTACTAAATATGATAAAGACAATAATTCTGCTAAACCACAAGGTGAAGCAACTTTAAGTGGTGCTGTATATGGAGTTTATGATAAAAAGACAGATGCTTTAGTTGGTAAAACTACTACTGATAATAATGGATATGCCAAAATAGAACATTTGCCTTATTTTGGAGATTTCTATTTACAAGAAATAAGTCCTAGTAAAGGTTATCAATTAGACACTACTAAATATTATTTTACTAGTTCTTTAGATAATATTGATAATTACTTTATTGTAAAAGAAAAAGTAATAAATCGTAATGTTGAACTTACAAAAGTTTATGCTACTGATAAATCAAAAATAATGACACCAGAGCCTAATGTAGAGTTTGGTTTTTATAATAACAAGGGAGAACTTTATAGAACAGGAAAAACAGATAAAAATGGTAAATTAAATATTAATTTGGTATATGGAACTTATACAGTAAAACAATTAACCACTTCTAAAGATACTACTAAGGTAGATGACTTTACAATTAAGGTTTATGAAATGGGAGATAAAATTTACTACACTATCTCTAATGCTGTAATAACAGCTAAATTAAAAGTTGTTAAAATTGATAAAGATACCAAACAAGTTATTACTAGAAAAAATATTAAATTTAAAATCTATAATGTAGATACTAAAGAATATGTTAAACAAACAATAACTTATCCAACAGCAAAAACTATTGATGTTTTTGAAACTGATTCTAATGGTATTTTAATAACACCTTATCCATTAAAAGCAGGTACTTACTATTTAGAAGAAGTAGATCAAAAAATCGATGGCTATTTATGGAATAAAAATTCTTTAGAATTTAAAATCGGTGAAGATTCTAAATTAATTAACGATGAAGAATTTGGAATCTTATTTGAAGTTAAGTTTGAAAATAAAGCAGTTAAAGGTAACCTAGAACTAACTAAAACTGGCGAAAAATCAGAATTAACTGATAATGGGTATATTTATACTAAAGTTAATTTAAAAGGCGTTAAAATCGGCTTATATGCTAAAGAAAATGTATATGATGCTATTGGTAACTTAAAATACAAAAAAGATACTTTAGTAAAAGAGTTAATTACTGATGAAAATGGCTATGTTAAAGTTGATGATTTATATTTAGGAAAGTATTACTTACAAGAAATTGAAACTGTAAACAATCACGTTTTAGATAAAACAAAATATGAGTTTGAACTTAAATATAAAGATCAATATACAGAAATAATTAACTACAAAACTACTTTAGAAAATCATTTACTAAAAGGAACTTTAGAATTTACTAAAACTGATTATTCAAATAGTAAAACTTTACCTAATACATTAATTGAAATCTATAATGAAAATGATGAGTTAGTTTATTCTGGTCGTACTGATGAAAATGGTAAAATTATTATTGATAAATTACCAGTTGGAAAATATTACATTTTAGAAAAAGAAGCACCAGAGGGATACAAAATTAATGAAGAAAAAATGTATTTTGAAATTATCGAGGATGGACAAGTTGTTAAATGTAATATGTTAGATGAAGCATACGAAGTTCCAAACACTGGGTTAAGTAATATCAATTATGAACTAATTGGAAGTATAGTTTTAATTGTATCTGGACTAGGATTATTCTTATATGGTACGAAGAAAAGAAAATAAGAAGTTTAATCTTATTAAATTAATTGGCTTACTACTTTTTGCTTGTGGTATGTTTATGATTGTTTATGATTATTCTACCAAAGTAAAATTAGATGAAAATAATGATACTAAAATAGAAGAATTTTTTGATGATGATAATACTCCACAAGTGGAAGAACAAAAAGAAGATAAGCAAGAAAATACTACTACTTCCAAAGTTACTAATTATAATTATATTGCTGTTTTAGAAATTCCATCTATAAATTTAAAACGAGGTTTAGTAGATCCTAGTAGTAAATACAATAATGTTAATTATAATATTCAAATTATAGATAAATCCTCTATGCCAGATGTTGTTAATGGTAACTTAGTTCTTGCTAGTCATAATGGAGCTAGTTATATTTCTTTCTTTAAAAATTTATATAAACTAAATAATGATGATAAAGTTTATGTTTATTATAATGGTTACAAATATGAATATTCTATAAGTAAAATATATGATACAAATAAAGATGGTCATATTGAAGTTTATAGAGATAATCAAAAAACTACTATAACTTTAATTACTTGTAAGAAAAATACAAAAGATACTCAAACAGTTTATATTGGTTATTTAACAAACAAGGTGGCTTATTAATATTAGGAGTGATATTGAATACCTAAAATATTTAAGTCATGTGTTACTCCTAATTATGTCATTTTAGATTTTTCTTTAACATATTTAGAAAAATTACTTTATAGTGAGATATCAGCACTATGTAATAACACAGGCTATTGTTATGCTACTAATAATTATCTAAGTAAAGTAAATAATGTTAGTGAAAGAACAATTAGAACTTGTATAAGCAATTTACATAGTAAAGAATATATCAAAGTAATTATTGACAGAAGAGAAAAAAATAATAGTAGGAGAAAAATTTATATAAATGATAGTAAGGAAAGAATTCTCCCATCCGAGTGGCAAGATACTTCCTAACCGACAGGAGATATACTTCCTACAAATAAATAAAAGAATAAATAAATTAATAAATAAAATAATTCTAATAATATTATTAGTAATACTAATATAAACTTTAAATTAGATTGGAGGCTTTTATGTATGAAGATATAAATTATAATGAAGTTATGTTATCTGGTAAAATCAATAATATTTATAATACTAATAATTATTGCCTGTTTGGTCTAACTTGTAATGATTATTCAAATAATAATTGTTATCTTAATTTAAGAATACACAATAATCTTTATTACAAATATAAAGATTTTTTTATTAAAGATAAAAAAGTGTTTATTAAAGGATATTTAAAAACTTACTCTGATAAGAATAATAATATTCAATCTTATATTATGGTTACTAAAATTACTGATAAACCTAACGAATTAATTAACGAAAAGTCAGCTCCACATATTAGGTATGATGAAGATGGTGTTATGGTTTGGAATGGTAAGAGATGTGAAACAATACCTCCGACCGAAGAAGAAAAAAAAGAAATGGAAAAATTACTTAATGAATATAGTTAGAAAGGTTGTGATAAATTGCAAAGAAATTTAAATGTTCTTTATGTTGAACCTAATAAGTTGCCTGAAAAAAGAACAATAAAAAACACTTTAGAAGATAAACAAAAACTTGTTAATGGATTAATTGAATACACTTATTTAAGAGATTCAAATGATGTTGCAATAGTTTGTAATGAAGAAGGAAAAATTTTAGGATTACCACCCAATCGTGATATTGGTCATGATGTTATATGTGGTAATTTTTTTATTGTCGGTGATGATCCAGAACTTGGTGAAGACCGTTCTTTAACCGAAGAACAAATAGATAAATATTCTAAATACTTTGGTAAAGAATCTATTGAAAAAACAAAGGAAAAAATACAAAAAATCTTAAATGATGATTTGTATTTTTAATATATGAAAGGAGGTGGTTAAATGTTGAATCAAATAGTATTAGTTGGTAGAATTACTCAAGATCCAAAAGTAACTGAATTAGATAATGGTAAAAAAGTATGCAATGTAACTGTTGCTATACCTAGAAGTTACAAAAATGAAAATGGTGAATATGATACTGATTTTGTTAAATGTACTATGTGGTCTGGTGTTGCTGAAAATACAAGTGAATATTGTAAGCAAGGAGATTTAATTGGTATTAAAGGTCGTATTCAAACAAGAGTTATTGAAAAAGATAATTCAAAACAAACTATTCAAGAAGTTATTGCTGAAAAAGTTACATTTTTAGCAAAGACAAAAGAAAAAACTGATGATGAAATAGAAATTTAGTCAAATGAAATTAGAGCAAAATAAAAGAGCTAGTTAGGGCTAACTCTAGTGTTATTAAAAATCAATAACAAACTTATTATATCACTATTTTGCTCTTTTTCTTATTTTATTAAGGAGGATGATAATTATATGAATAAAAAAATAGATTTCGAGGTGTTGCTTATTGTTTAAACTTATAGAAAATTCTCTATACAATATAGGGAATACTATAAGTACACTAGCAATAACAAAATTAGATGGTGGTAATTATAATATAGATACAATATTAAAAGCCATTAAAATTTTAACCGATTGGTGTTTAAGAGTTGGTATTGCTCTAGCAGGTGTTTCATTAGTAGTTGGCTTTATTATGTATGCTGTTGCTGATGTTGACAGAAAAGCCCATGTTAAACAAAGAATTATTCAAACAATGTTTGGTATTGTAGGAATCATTTTAGCCATATCTTTAGTAAACTTAATTATCAGTCTATTCTAGGTGGTGTTATATGAATATTGAAGAATTAAATAATAAGATACTTAATATTGAAAAAAAATATAGTAAAAAACAAGATAAAGTTAACGAATATTGTGAGGAATTAGAAAAGACATTTTATGAATATGCTGATTTAAACGGTAATATGGATTATGAATTTGAAGAAGTATTTAAAGATATTGTCTGTGGTGAAGATTGTATAGGATTAGTTCTGGGTGCAAGTGTAGATTCATTATATTATTGGTATAGAAAAGATGGAAAAACTTGTGTTGATGAAATTGATTATGACTACCTTACTAACTTAGCAAATAAAGCCTTAAAATGTTATGAAAAAACTAAAGAGGATGACTTAGAAATATGTTAAGTGCCTTAGACTTATTACGAAGATTAGGCTGGGCTGTAATTGATTTTATCTACAAACTAGTAGACACATTATTTAATATAATGAAAGAACTAAACTTATATGATATTGTTGATAGTGTTTCGGATAATACCATGTTTTCTAATTTTCATTCTGGAATAATTGCTATTGCTATAACATTATTAGCATTATTTATTGCTTGGCGATTTGTGATGAAAATATTAGATCCAGATGAAGGTTTATCTACTAATCAAATAGTTATGGAAATTGTTAAATGCAGTGTGCTTGTGTTAATGAGTGTTTTCTTATTTTCACAAGCCAATAACTTATCAATGAAATTAAGCGGTTATACTTCTTCTATGTTTTCAAATAGTGGTACTACTTTATCTAGTGCTATGCTTACCATGTATGTTGATTATTCAGATGGCTATAAAGCAAGTGATGAATTTAATAAAGAAGATATAAGTGCCAATATCAAAAATAGTAATTTTACTAAAAAAAGAATGTTTAATGATAAATATGTAACTTCTAAGAAATGGATATTACCAGATGAAAAAGATTATAAATATAATATAAACTGGATAATGGCTATTATTGTAGGTGGTTTCTTTCTATATGCTCTTTTCTTTAGTGGTATGATGCTCGCTCGTAGGCAAATAGAATTTTTGTTTTTGTTTTTAATAAGTCCAATAGTATTTGCTACTTCTATTGGAAATAAACAACGAAGATCTGCTGTTATAGAACAATTAATTTCTTTAACGCTACAAGGTGCAGTAGTTATGATGATTATTGGTATAACTGTAATTGTAATGCAAGCCATTAATAGTACAACTTTCTTTAGCGATTCTAACTTTAAAGATATGGCTTTAAAATCGTTAATGTTTGTTGGATGTGGTACATTTCTTTTAACTGGATCACAAGTTGTTAATAGATTCATTGGTTCAAATGTTAGTGCTAATTCTGGTAGAGAACAATTAATGAGTTTAATGAGTTATGGTCATGCGTTATCTACTGCAACTCATATTGGAGGAAATGCTATTAGTGGTGCTACTTCCTTTGGATTAGGTGTTGGTGCTTCTGCTCTAGGGAGAGTTGGAGGAAATAAACTTGTTAATTCCATTGGAGGAGCTATCCAAAAATTTGGAAATAATATCAAAAGTAATAATAGTTCAAACTCTAATCCAATTAAAAGTGGTATTCAAAACGGTATAGGAAATACTATTGAAAAATTTGGTGGTAAAGTTAAAAATTCAACCCCATCAAATATTGGTAAAAATATGAGAATGCATGGTCGTGAAAATATGGGCGAAGCCGTAAGTTCTATTATGCCACAAAGAAATATGTATCGAAGAAGATACAGATCAAGGGAGTGATAAATTTATGTATATAACAATAAAAAGCATAAAAAAGACTTTAGGAAAATATATAGAAATGACAGATCTTTATATAGGACTTCCTATGCTCATGATATTTTTAATACTTTTTGCTTTTACTAACTTTAAATTACAAGCATTAGTATTTTTATCAGTATGTGCATTTTTATTGATTCCTATAAACTTTTCAAAAAAGAATCGTATGTATAAAGTAGTTATTTTACTTTTTAAATATGTTTTTAAGTGTAAAGAATATATTTATTTAAAATAAAATGGTATAATTAAAAAGACAAACAGATAAATAGTAATTTGTAGAGGAGATATTTATGGAAGATAAACAAGTATTATTTAATAATATAGATAAAGTTCACACTACCGAAATGGGTATTGATAGAATTAAGAAAAATCTTAAAATAGATACAAATGATGTAGTTGAACATTGTAAAAATAAAGTTTTAGATAAAAATTGTAACATCTATAAACAGGGTAAAAATTGGTATTGTGAAATTGATAATATAAAAATAACAATCAATTCATATAGTTATACAATTATAACAGCACACAAATTAAAGAGGTAAAATAGATGGATTATCAAATAATAGAATTAGAAGAATTTAATGTAATAGGAATAAGGTATGAATTATCAAAATCATTAAGTAATAATGTAAAATTAGCACAAAACCATTGGAAAATATTTAATAGTAAATTAAGAAATAATAAGTTATATTTAGGAAGTAATTGGTGTAAATATGCTTTTATTGAAAAAATAGAAAATAAGATATTTTATTATATATCTATTCCTAAAAAAGATTTTGTACCAAATGATTTTACAGAAAAGATAATTTTGAAAAGTAAATATTTAAGGGTAGAACATATTGGTAATATGAATAAACTAAAAGATACTATCAATTATGTTTATAAAGAAATAATACCTAAAAATAATATTTTAGTAGAAAATAGGCAATTTGTTTATTTTGAAAAATATGATTATAAATTTCATTGGAATAGAGAAGATTCTGTTATTGAGATCTATATTCCGATTAAATAACAAATTACAATATGGAAGTGAGATGAGTTAATGAATATTCACTTTGGATTTTCATATATAGGTTTAATATTTTTACTAATGTTGATGTTACCAAATATTATATGGAGTAAAAATAAGCCTAAAGGCTATGATAAATATGTAAAAAATGAAAATAAAGTATTACTACTATTGGAGTGGCTTGGAGAAATGCTAGTAACCTGTCTGTCATTGATATTTAGTGATTTTAATATAAATAAAATATCAAACTGGTCTAGTATATTGTTAATTGCCTTTATTATAATGATTTTATACGAAATATATTGGATAAGATATTTTAAAAGTAATAAAACAATGAAAGATATGTATAGTAGCTTGTTAGGAATACCAGTTGCAGGAGCTACTTTGCCAGTAGTTGCATTTCTGTTACTAGGTATATATGGTAGAAATATATTTCTTATTATATCAACAATAGTATTAGGAATAGGACATATAGGAATACACTTAAATCATAAAAAAGAATTAGAATAAGAAATTACAATTTTATAGTTATTGATTTATAGTAATTTACCGAAAAGATTGTCAGTAATGACAGTCTTTTTTGTACGACAAGCAGTTATACAAATAGATTAGTTCAGTGCAACTAATCTATTTTTTTGCAAGAAACATAAACGAATTAAATGCAATTATTTTTTTATTATATATTGACTTTTAACAATAACTACTATAAAATATAGTAGTATAGTTTGTAGTAAAAAGGAAATTGTTAAATATATGAAAAATTATGACAACTATTTTCTTCCTGTAGATAATATGGAAGAAGCAAAAAGATATTATGAGGAAATATTGAGGTTAAGAAAGAAATTTGATTTCTCTGATAAGGGAATGGTTGCTTATAATATTGGAAATGAAGAACCTGCAATAATTTTAAAAGACAAAAATAAATTTGAGAATTTAAAGCCTACAATATGGTTTGAAGTAGAAGATGTTGCAATCTTCTATAAAGAAATGTTGAATAATGGTATAAAATTTTTGAGTGAGCCTTTTAAAATTGGAACTGGTAATGCAGTCGAGTTTGAAGATCCATTTGGAAATAGACTTGGCGTTACAGATTATATTAAGTAAGGAGTAGAGATTATGTCAAATATAGATTTGGTATTATTAGGACTTATTAAACAAAAATCACAAAGTGCTTATGATATTAAAAAAAATATAGAATATCGTAATATACCAAGATGGGTAAGAATTAGTGAACAGTCTATTTATAAGAAAGTATTACAATTAGAATCAAAAGAATATATTGTTAGCCATAAAGAGAAAGAGGAAAATATGCCAGATAAAGCAGTATATACTATTACTGACAAAGGTAATGATTATTTTAATAGACTTATGAATGATATTTCAAATTATGATGTTAGTCTATATTTGGATTTTAATATTATTATTACGAATTTAGATTTAGTAGATGATGAACAAAAAAAGATTCTTGTTTCTAATATAAAATCAAAGATATTAGAATTAAAAGAATTGCTAAATGAAAGACAATCTCATAGACAACATATTCCTAATGTTGGAAAACAAATGTTCAAACAACAATTAGCATTAGTAGAAACATTAGAAAAGTGGATAATTGATTTTGAGAATAGTTTAAAAGGACAAAATTAGCAAATATTGATTTTAAGTTAAAAGATAAATTTGTAGGGAGGGAAATTCAATGAAAATAATCAACATTGGTATTCTTGCTCATGTAGATGCAGGAAAGACGACTTTAACGGAAAGTCTGCTTTATACAAGTGGAGCGATTTTAGAATTAGGCAGTGTAGATAAGGGAACAACAAGGACAGATACTATGTTTTTAGAACGTCAGCGTGGAATCACAATTCAGGCAGCAGTTACTTCTTTTAATTGGAATGACTACAAAATCAATATTGTAGATACTCCTGGACATACAGATTTTATAACAGAAGTGTATCGTTCCTTATCTGTTCTTGATGGAGCTATTTTAGTAATTTCTGCTAAAGATGGTGTACAAGCACAAACAAGAATACTATTCCATGCACTTCAAAAAATGAATATACCAACAATTATTTTTATAAATAAAATAGATCAGGATGGAATTAACTTAAATAATATTTATCAAAATATCAAAGAAAAACTTTCAAATGATATTATTGTTATGCAAAATGTAACATTAACTCCAGAAATATCGATTAAAAATATCGTTGATTTAGATGAATGGGATCCTGTAATTTCCAAAAATGATAAACTTTTAGAAAAATATATTGCAGGAGAAAAATTGACTATACAGGAATTAACGTATGAAGAATATAGGTGTGTTAAAAAAGTTTCGTTGTTCCCTATATACCATGGAAGTGCTAGAAATAATATAGGGACTCAACAACTCATCGAAGCTATTTCAAATCTTTTTTGTCCTGAAATGAATGCGAATGATTCAGAACTATGTGGAAGAGTTTTTAAAATTGAATATACAGACCATAAGCAAAGATTAGTTTATTTGCGTCTTTATAGTGGAACATTACACTTACGAGATACAATTATATTGCCAGAAAAAAAGAAAGTGAAACTTACAGAAATATATATTCCTTCAAATGGAGAAATGATACAGACAGAAATAGTTTGTTCTGGAGATATTTTTATTATACCTAACAATACATTAAGATTGAACGATATTATAGGAAATGAAAAGATTTTGCCATGCAATGTATGGGATGACAAGACTGTACCAATACTACGAACAAGAATTGAACCGATAAAAATAGAAGAGAGAGAAAAATTATTGGATGCTCTTACAGAAATTGCAGATACTGATCCTCTTTTACGTTATTATGTTGATACGATAACACATGAAATCATCATTTCTTTTTTAGGAACAGTGCAGTTAGAAGTTATCTGTTCTCTGTTGACTGAAAAATATCACATAAACATAAGAATCGAAGATCCAACTGTAATTTATTTGGAAAAGCCATTACAAAAGGCAGATTATACTATTCATATTGAAGTACCACCAAATCCATTTTGGGCATCAATTGGATTATCAATAACTCCACTTCCAATTGGCAGTGGAATACAGTACGAAAGCAAAGTTTCACTCGGTTATTTAAATCAAAGTTTTCAAAATGCAGTAAGAGAAGGTATTGATTATGGACTGGAGCAAGGTTTGTATGGCTGGGAAGTAACAGATTGTAAAATATGTTTTGAATATGGTGTTTATTATAGCCCTGTTAGTACTCCCTCGGATTTTCGTTTTCTTGCCCCAATTGTACTTGAACAAACATTGAAAAAAGCGGGAACGCAATTATTAGAGCCATATCTTTCGTTTATACTTTTTACACCACAGGGATACCTTTCTCGTGCATATAATGATGCACAAAAACATTGTGCAATAATTGAAACTAGTCAATCAAAAAATGATGAAATTATTTTTACAGGACATATTCCTGTACGTTGTATTAATGAATATCGTAATACTTTAACTCTATATACAAAAGGGCAAGCAGTTTTTTTGACAGAATTAAAAGATTATCAAATTGCTACTTGTGAACCAGTTATTCAATCACGTAGACCAAATAATCGAATAGATAAAGTACGCCATATGTTTAATAAAAAAGAAAATTAAGTTACTATTCGCTAAATTACAATTTATCGATGAGATCAACTTTAGTGGTTGGTCTTTTCTTTTTAATAAATTATTTATAGAAACGGAGATGATAATATCGGGTTATTCCCTGAAAATAAAAAATTAAATAAAGATAAAGTTTTAGAAAAAGAAAAAAAGAAACTTAAAAAACAACAACCAAAGTTTGTAATAAAAAAACAGATGAAAAGAAGAATTAAAAATTCACAAACTTTTTCAAATGTTAAATCAGTTGCAGATGATGGTTTAATAGAATTAAAAACTGGTGAAGTTGCTTCTTTGATTGAAGTTAAGGCTATTGATTTGTCATTAACAAGTAAATCTGAAAAGAACAACTTTTTTTATGCACTAAAAAATTTATATCAGATAAGAAACTTAAATCTTAAATGCTATAAACTAGATCAAAAAATAAATCTAAATAATAATAAAATTAATTTAGAAGAATTAATAAATTATTATAAAGAAGATTCACAAAAAGAGAAATTACTTGATGAAAGTAAAAGATTAATTGAAGAGTTAGAAGAAAATCACTTCACTATCTCTAGTGTTTATTATTTAGTGGTAATTGCTAAAGACTTAAATATTTTAGAAAAACAATTAGATGAAATTGAAGAAATTATTTCTAATATAACCCCTAGAATTAATATGGAGGTTATTGATAATAGATTAGAAATATATAAATTTTTAACTAATTTATATATGAATCCCAAAGCATTGGATGATTTGATATGGAGTGATTTACCATCCTTAGTATCTCCACTTTCTCTTCAAGAAAAAACTAATATGCTTAAGATGGATGATAAAGATATTCAAATGGTAACTATAAAAAATATTCCACCATTTGTAGATGAGCTTTTCTTTGAAGAAATATTTAATGTTCCAGATGTAAGGGCTTGTATTAGTATTAAAGATGCTATTAGTCAAGACGAATTAGTCCGTTGGGTTAATTCTCAATATCAGTTCTTACTATCTGATAGAAGCACAACTAAGAAATTAAGTGATGCTACTGAACTTGATACTCAAAAGGAAAATTTTCAACAATTAATGGTAGAAATTAAAAATGGTGATGAAAAGATTAAAGAAGTATCTTTAACTTTAATAATTACTGGTACTAAAAAAGAAAGAGAAAATACTTTTAGAGATTTAAAACGATTAGTAGATAGATATCAAATAAAGTTAGATATTCCTAAATTAAGACAAATGGAATGTTGGCAAAATTATGATTTAACTACTACATCTTTAGATGATTATTCTATTTATTTACCAACACTAACTTTAAGTGCTGGTTTTCCATTTACTAAAACATATTTTAATGACTCTAGTGGTTATATGTTGGGAGTTGATTTACATACTTCACTTCCAATATTCTTTGATCCTTTTGTAATTAATAATCAAAGAACTTCTCATAATATTGCTATCGTATCATCAACTGGTGGTGGTAAAAGTTTTACTATGAAAAAAATGATTATTAATGAATATGCTCGTGGAACAAAAATTTTCGTTCTCGATGCAGAAAACGAATATAAGAATTTGGTTATTTCTAATGGTGGAGAATACATTGATCTCTACTCTAAAAAGGGTGGTATTATTAATCCACTCCAAATAAGATATATTCCTAGTGATGATGAAGATAAAGAAACAAAAGAAACTGATTGTCCTTTAGCAAAACATTTAGGTTTTCTAGAGGCTTTTTTCAAAACAGCTTTTGAAGATATTACGGAAAAAGAATTAGTTATGCTTTTGTCAGTAGTGGAGTCTTTATATAACACTAAGGGAATATTTAAGAATACTTCAATTAATACTTTACAAAGTTTAAGTCCAAGTGATTATCCAATATTTAGTGAGCTATATGAATATTTACCAGTTTATAAAAAACAAATAGAAAGCAATGAGAAAAAGAAATTAATCGATCAATTAGAAATTTTAGTATCAAGATTTTTAACTGGTACTGATTCATTCTTATTTGATGGTCATACAAATATTGATTTATCAAATGATTTAATTGCTTTCAATTTACAGGAATTATTATATAGTGGAAATCAAAGATTAATTAATACGCAAACATTAAATTTACTTACTTACCTAAATAATAGTATCGTTGCTAATAAAATTCAAAACGAAAAATTAGGTAAAAAGAAAAAACATATTAGTATTGTGGTTGATGAATTTCACTTATTTATAGATGAAAAGAATAATGAGGTATTAAAAAACTTTGGACAACTTGCTAGAAGAGTTCGTAAGTATTCTACTAATCTAATAGTAAGTACCCAAAGTGTTAAAGATTTTGTTGGTAATGCTAGTGTGTTAAGACACGCAACTGCAATTTTTAATAATTGTCAGTACACTATGATTGGTATGTTAAAAGAAGATGATTTATTGGCATACCTAGAGTTATTTAAAAATAACCCATTAACTGATACTCAAAAAGCCTTTTTATTGTCAGCTAAACGAGGAGAATTTTTACTTAATGTTGATAATAAAAATAGACTTAGAGTTTGGATTCGTGCTACTGAATTAGAACGAGAAATGATGGGAGAAAGTTAGGAGGTTGATATATTGAGTACAAGATCAAGAATTGCAATAAAGCAAAAAAATAATACTTATAAATCTATTTATTGTCATTGTGATGGTTATCCAGAATATAATGGTGTCATACTTTATTATCATTATAGTGATCCAATGAAGATTAAACTTTTAATGAGTTTAGGAGATATTTCTTATTTAGGAGAAAATGTTTTACCAGATACTACTAAAACGCATACTTTTGATGAAAGACAAGACGATGTTACTGTTGCTTATCATCGTGATCGTGGTGAAGATTTACATTTTAATGTATTTACTGATAAAGATGATTTAATAGACTATTTTAAAAACTCGGATCAAGATTATTTATATCTTTATGAAAATGATAAATGGTATATTGCTGAAAATAATAAGGAGATTAATTTAGTTCCACTAGAAGATTATTTACTAGAAAAAAATTATATAGATGCTCCAGCTAAGCCATATACTTATGAAGATGAATTAGCAGTTGATTTAATGAATTATGCTAGAGATTTTGATACCTATGAATATAAAGATATTTATTCAAATGATGAAGATGCTTTTAATGATATGAAACACAATTTATTAACTAGTAAAGATACTAGTAATATGATTGACTGGTTATGCAATGATATTAATATAATGGCAACTGAAAAAGATTTATCTGATAAAAGTATGTCTGATTTATCTAAGCAAGCATTCAATTTGGTTAATAAACTTAATCAACATTTAAAAGTATTAGAAAAAGAAGAAATAAAAGAAGTTGATTTATAATGAAAAAAATAGTTAAACTTCTTCTTTCTTCATCTGCTGGTATTATAATTTTATTTTTAATTATTCTTATACCAGTATTAATGATAATGGATTTTTTTGGTGCTAACATTACTGATGGATATATAGAAAATAATAGTGAGTATGCAGAACAATATAGAACAGTTGCTAATAAGTATATTAAGTCAAAAAGTGGTTATGTATCTTTAGAAAGAATTTTATATTTCTATCTTGCTGATACTTCACTTTCTTTTGATGAAATATATAATGATAATTTAGATAAAGAATCTAAAAAATTAATTCCAATTAGTCAAGTATGTGAAATATCAAAATATAAAGTTTTAGATGTTTGTAAAAGTAATAATATTTCTACTAGTGGGCAAATCGATGAAGAACAAGCCAAACCGTTTGCTCCACCAATAGATTTTACTAGTTCAACTATAACTAGTTTTTTTATGGAAGAAAGAGTTGTTTACGGTAAAGCAAATGTTCATAAGGCTTGGGATATTGCATCGCCAGCTCAAAGTCCAGTTTATTCTACTTGTGATGGAACAATAGAAAAAGTTTCTTTTCCGTACTCTAGTAATTCAATAGATACTAACGACAAACAAGGTGGAAATATTATTAAACTTAGTTGTGAAGTTGGTGATAAAAAATATACAGTTTTGTATGGACATTTATTTCCTAACAGTTCAAAAGTTGGTAATGGACAGCAAGTAACTAAAGGTCAACAAATTGCAGGAGTTGGTACAACTGGTTATTCGACTGGTAACCATTTACATTATCAAGTTTCACTAGATGGACAAGTTGTTGATGGTATGAGTTTAGTAGATTTTACTTATGAAAATTCTAATTATTCTCCAGACTTTAAATTACCAGATTCTAACTTACCATCCTATAAAAATTAAAGAAAATGAAATTTTAGGATGAAAACACAAAACAAAAACACCTTAAAGAATATAGAAAATATTTAATATCATCCTTTAGATGAGCCTACAAAGTAGGATGAATTTCGTAAGTACGAAATAAGTCTTACACAACACTAAAACCTTATGAAATAAGGAAATGTTTAGTGTTAATGTGTAAGTTTCTTATCCTGCTTTTTTCTATATCTCATATTTTAAGGTGTTTTCATCCTATTTATAGATTGGAGGTCTTATGAGAAGATTTGATTTTTGGTTGCCAATAGATTTATTTAATAGAATAAATTTAATGGCTAAACATTATAAAGTTTATATATCAAAAATGATGATACAACTTTTAGAAATGGGATATTTAGAAATGATTAAACAAGGAGGTTATGATAATGAAATTAACAATAAATAAATTAATTGCAAATGATATGATAAATTATGGTATGGATAAGACTAGTAGTTTTAACTATATTGTTTCTTTAAATTCATACTTGGAAGAATATGATGCAGAATCAAAAAAATATATAAAAGAAAATTTAGATGATATTAAAGATGCTATTGAAAGAAGCGAATGTGTTGCTGATTTAGTAGTTGAAAAAAATGATGATGATATTGATTTTAATATGGTCTTTTATTGGGGATACTTATTAACTCAAACAGAAAAAATAGTTTATGAAAATGCTAAAAAAAATAATATAGAATTAGACTTTGAAGAAATTAAAGACATAGCAAATGATATTTTAGATGATGATGCTTTTAATGATGATATAACTAATCATTTAAAAAAATATGATAAAGAACAGGAGTTATAATTAATGAAAGTTCGTTTATATACTAATGAAGAAATCAATAAATTAAATAATTCTATTTTTGTTAGAAGTGTTAAATATAAAAGAGAGATTGAATACGATCCATTATTTAAGTTATGGACTATTGTCATGAAACATGATTTACCAGAACTCTCTGCAAGAGAAATATTTGCTCGTGGAGGAATTGATATTAATATAGTTCATAAAAAACTACCACAACGAAGAATTAAAGAATGGATGGATAATTATAAAAAGTTTGGTATAAGATATTTTTTACCAGAAGATGAATATTATCAAAGTATTACTTATGAAAAAAATAATAAAGTACATTATGATACCATGAAAATGCAACTAATGGATTTCGTTTTAAAAAGATTAAAGGAAATTAAATTAGATGAAAATAGATAAGCATATATATTTTACTAATGAAGAATATGCTCGTATATTAGATTATAAAGAAAGAAACAAATTGTCTTTTTCTGAGGCAGTTTGTTTTCTCTCTATCTCTGCTTTAAATAGTAATGATATTTTAGATAGAATTAATTTTTTAGAATCTCGTTTAGATTATCTAATTAAAAAGATAAATATTATTTATTCGTTAGAAGAACAGATTTATTCTGACATGAATTTTGATAATTTAACCGATCCTAAGAAAAGTAAACCTTTAATAGAGTTTAATAAGAAATTAAGGAATACTAATATAAATGACTAAAAGTCCTAAAGTAATATTTAATTCTATCTTTACTCTTGCTTTAAATAACCCTGATAGTAAATTTAAAAATCATAATAAAAGTATTAAAAGAGTTCAAAAAATGTATGATTACTATACTAATGAAGAAAAACGAGCTATGTCTATGTATGATTATTATACTGGTAAATTAACAAAAGAAGATACAATGAATCTTGTTATCGAAGATGGTACTTTTTCTACTGAAAAAGAGGTTGAAAAAAGAAAAAAATTAGCAGTTAAGTATTTGGATAATTCTAATCTCTGGCAAGGTGTATTGTCTTTTAATAATGATTATCTTAATGAAAATATTGATATTCATAAGTTAGAAAAAGAATTAGCCACAAATATATTACCTAAGTTTTTTAGAAAATGTGGTTTTAAGGATACTAATAAAATGTTTTATCAATTAGCACTTCATACTGATACAGATAATCTTCATTTTCACTTTTCATTTATGGAAAAAGTACCTAACTATGAATATGCTAAAAATAAAGTTGGTTATCGTAGAACTGGTGAATTATCACAAAATGAAATAGATTTTTTAAAAGCACAAGTAATTCATACGATTGAAAAAGAAAAAATATATACACCATTATTAAAAGAAACTAATAAAGATATTGAAGAATTAAAAAAATACTTTAGTCCTAAAGAAAAAAATTACTTATTAAGAGATAAGAAAGATTTAATATTAGAAGAAAAAATATTAAGATTAGGACAATTACTTTATAAGGAAAGATATGATAATGATTTTAAAATCAAGTATGGTTCAATTAAAGATAAAGAAATTATTAATCTTACTAAAGATATAAAAAATTATTTATTTTCAAAGAATAATGGTAATTTTAAATTGGAATATAATAAATTTAAAGAATCTCTTAACAAAATAAATAACTATTTTTATAAAATAAATGAAGATAATAATATTAAAGATATTGTAGTTGATACTACTTTAACTGATAGTAAAAATAAGTATATAGATAATTATATTTATAATGCTATTGTTAATTATGCTAATTACAATTATAAGAAAGAATCTAAAAATATTACTAAGATAAAAGAAAATGATATTATTCAAGAAATAATATTAAAGCACTATCTTGATAATAAAAAACAAGCAAGAAAAGATATATTAAAAACTTACTTTACTAACACTAATTTTAAGCAGAAATTTAGAAACAAACGAGAAATAGAAAATGCCATTAAAAGTATAAATGATGAAATGGATGAGGCTCAAAAAGAATTTAGTAAATTATTTAATAGTAATAATAAGGAAAATAACTTATGAGAGATATGTTATTAAATAATATACTTTTTGATATGAGTAAATACATTAATAATTATCAGTTAGAAAAATTAAAGGAAACAATTAATTATCATTTATATAATTTAGCAGTAATTAAGCAGGATGATAGCAATATCTTAGAACTTGATTATAATAAATTATTTTTATCTTCTAAAAAATTAGAGGGATGTTCAATAAGAACTGTTGAATATTATGATAAGACAGTTAATGATATGTTATCAGAAATAAATAAAAACATTAAACTAATTGATACTAATGATATAAGAAATTATTTATCTAATTACCAAAGTAACCATAATTGCAGTAATGTAACAATAGATAATATAAGAAGAATTTTATCTAGTTTCTTTTCATGGTTAGAAAATGAAGATTATATTATGAAAAGTCCTATAAGAAGAATTCATAAGATTAAAACTCAAATTACTGTAAAGGAAACATATAGTGATGAAAATTTAGAAAAATTAAGAGATGGATGTCATAATATAAGAGATCTAGCAATGATAGATTTTTTATCATCTACTGGTGTTAGGGTTGGTGAACTTGTTAATTTGAATATTGATGATATTGATTTTATAAATCAGTCGTGTGTAGTTTTAGGTAAAGGAAATAAAGAACGAGAAGTATATTTTGATGCAAGAGCAAAACTTCATTTACTAAAATATCTTGAAAGTAGAACTGATAATAATTCTGCTTTATTTGTTTCACTAATAAAACCGTATAATAGACTTAATATATCTGGTGTTGAAATAAGACTTAGGACTCTAGGCAAAAAACTCAATATAACAAGAGTTCATCCTCATAAGTTTAGAAGAACTTTAGCAACAAAGGCAATAGATAAAGGTATGCCTATTGAACAAGTTCAAAAACTCTTGGGTCATACCAAAATAGATACTACCATGCATTATGCTATGGTAAGTCAGTCTAATGTAAAAGTTTCTCATCATAGATATATTTGTTAGGTATTGCAAATGTTGTCAAAAAATGTTATTATACAGTTGTAGTAAATAAATATTACTACATAAACCATTTACTTTACTGCTCATAAGCACTCCTTTCCATGTGCTTAGTAGTAAAAACCATAATAGTTGCTAGTACAGGACTATTATTTTTTTTTAAAAATGATATAATTAAAATGACAAACAGATAAATATTAATTTGTTAAATAGATTGGAGGTGTAATAATGGCTTTTGATTATAAAAAAGAATATAAGGAATTCTATATGCCAAAGAATAAAC
>OIYO01000049.1_pt1 | contig 121565 bp, 107 predicted proteins | sample 1588191 | NCBI WGS metagenome assembly OIYO01 (sample SAMN03283275) | human gut metagenome | biome: human-associated habitat; material: feces | host: Homo sapiens | place: Peru | collected 2012 | reverse complement strand
CACTTAAGGAATACAATGAGAAACACAAGCCGGACTTAACCAAAAGTACGGTAACATTGATTAATGAACTTACAAACAGCAATTATGTATTTATTGACGGAAAGGAGCAACTTAACATGTGTGAAGCTTTTGAAGGATTAATAGAAGAAGGCAGGAAAGAAGAATTAAAGAACAAATATAAATCATGGGTAACATTAAGCCATAACCTTGAAAAGAAAGGTATGAGCAGAGCTGAAATAGCTTCTTCACTCGGAATATCGGAACTGGAGCTTGCAGAGGCATTCAGGTATATGGATAAGGATAAATAAAAAACTGAAAAACGAATACTTTATCACATCATCAGGCATAACTCAAGTGTAAACAAATCCTCATGGTTTTTAAGGGAGAGACCGGTAAGTGCCTCTATTTTGTCAAGTCTGTATATAAGCGACTGACGATGAAGATTTGAAAGCCGCGCGGCTTCACTGATATTGTAATTGGCTTTTATGTATGTCTTTAAAGTGTCTGTATAGTCGGAATTGTGGATGGTATCGTAGTTTTTTAAAGAATTTAATATATTTGAAGCTGTAAGTCTGATTTCTTCGTCATTTCTTAAAAGACTTATAATCTTTTCCGAAATAGAGAACTGGAAACATTTACAGTGAATTGCTCCGTCTGAATCAATACAGAATTTAAGCGCTTTTTGTGCATTTTTATAACCAAGATTCAGGGTGTCAACAGGACGTCCCATGGAATCATATCCCCAGAGAAAAGCTGTGGCAGAAATATTCTGTTCACAGTTTTTTTCAAAAGAAGCAATATAATCTTCAATCTGATTCCTTGTATTGGATTCGTTTTTATTTTCAAGTAAAATTACAAGAATATCGTGCTGAAGAGAAACGAGACATTTAAGCTTGTAATCCAAGGCTGTTTTAAGGGCCAGGTCCTCAATGAAAACATTGCTTTGACCTTCAACATTAAAATCAGAAGTGGATACCTTGGCTAAGATGCAGTTAAAATTTCCACTGATATCAAGTTCAAGAAGTTCAGCCTTTGAGCAGACCTCTGATAAGGATTCAAATTCATGGTGTGCCAGTTTCCAGATAAAATCTTCTTTGGATTTCATTCTTGATGCCATAATGGCGTATTCCCTGTCAAACCATAAAGTCAGGGGTGTATTTATACACTGGACGGCAGAAGCAGAGTGAAAATTAAGATCAAAGACTGTATTGTCAAGAAGCAGAAAGCCATATTGTCTGCCGGAGTTGGCAATCTCAAGTCTCTTGATTTCACCTGTTCTCGATTTGAGGTATCCTGCCGGGGACAAACGTCTGATTATGGAATTACGTCCAACAATTTTATGGTTGATGTCAAGGATAACGATATCGCTTCCGAGATATTTGTAGCAGACCTCGGCTGCATCCTCAAGGGATTTCCCTTGAATGAAATGATTAAGGAGGTCACGCTGGAGAGCCTCAAGGTAGGTCTGTATTTCATTTTCGTTTTTCCATATTTCTTTTAAAGTCTCTTCAACTACTTCCGAAAAAAGGTGGTCCCAGTCCATGCTGAGAATAGGAAAATTCTTAGCTGAATATATGGGCAATATATTGTCCAACATATGAAAATCATTCCCCGGAAATGCAAATACAACCGCAGAAGCACCGGCAAGGTATAATTCTTCAATAAACTGCTTAAGATCAGTTTCATTGTCTCTTACAGTAAGAGCCTGTGAAAGGATAATTTCGTGCCTGCGGACGAATTTTTCAACCGGAGGCTCAAGAAGGGATATGTTTTCAACCGGAATATCTGTAATATTATCTATTTTGTTTAAAAGCCTGAAGTCCCCTGTTGCAGGAAGTTCAAGAAATTTCTTTAAATCCATAACTTACTCCATATATACAAAATGTAAAAAAATATATTTATATTTTATACAAAATGTATATTGAAATCAAGCTCTTTTAAGATTAATATATGCTCATAAATAAAAAAAGATTAACAAAGGCGTTATATTGATGAGAAATCATCGGTGTAACGCCTTTTTTGCTGAAAAACATCTTGCAGGAGGGAACGATATGAAAAGAGCAATTACAAATGCAATTATATTTACTGTTAATGAACAGGACAGAATAATCAGAAACGGAACAGTCATTATAGACGGAGAAAAGATTACGGCAGTTGGCAGTTCGGAGGAGGTTAAGATTCCCGAGGATACAGATGAGATAATCGATTGCAAAGGCGAGATGGCACTGCTTCCGGGATTAATTGATACACATAACCATTCAAGCCTTATGAGAGGTGTTGTGGAGAACCAGAGAATGGTTGACTGGCTTCCGGTATATGATCTGGAGCATAGGGCATGTATGGAAGAGGATGCTTACCATGCGGCAAGGCTTTGTTACCTTGAATGTCTGAAAAACGGAACAACCACAATAATGGATATGTACCGTTTTATGGACAGGTGTGCAGAAGCAGCAGGAGAACTTGGAATCAGATTACATTGTGCACCTTATGCGGCAGATGTTTTACCATATACATTCTTTGATACAACGGAGACTAATGAAGCATTAATTAAAAGTCATCATATGTCATATAACGGACGTATCAGAGTGTGGATGGGACTTGAGGATCTGTTCTATTGCAGTGAACAGATGTATAAAGACGCAGTGAGATGCCAGAAGGAATATGGCGTAGGTATTCACACACATGGCTGTGAACAGATGGAAGAAGAACAGACAATACATAAAAGATTCGGTAAATCAACGATAGAAGTTCTGGAGGAAAGAGGAATTCTTGGTGAACATACACTTTTAGCCCATTGCGTATGGGTTGGAAGTGAAGATATGAAACGAATGGCAGCCACCGGAACAAGCCTCGCCCATTGCCCGGCATCGGCGGCAAAGCTAGGATGTGGAGTTGCAAGAATACCGATGATGAAAGAAGCGGGCGTCAATGTTTCACTTGGAACTGACGGACCGATAGACAATAACAGCATGGATCTTTTCAGGGAAATGAAAATAGGTTCACTTTTACAGAAAGCAACCCATTGTGATGCACTTATGTTTGGTGCAAAAGAGATGTTAAGGATGGCAACAATTAATGGAGCAAAATCCCTTGGAATGGAAAAAGAAATCGGTTCAATAGAAGCCGGTAAATCAGCGGATCTGATTCTCGTTGATTGCATGAGTCCTAATTTACAGCCGGTTTACTGGGACGGAGATGACACCAATCTGTTGTGGAATCTCGTATATTCCGCAAATGGAAGCAATGTAAATACGGTAATGGTTCAGGGCAACATCCTCGTAAAGGATGGAAAGGCTACAAAAGTAGATGAACGTGAGGTCATTAAAATGGCTTCAAAACAAGGTACGGATTGGATGCGTCGAAGAGAGATGCATAGAAAATATATAACAAAACCAATCAGCGAATAACAACACATACAGGAGGAAGAAACTATGAGAAGAAAATTATTAAGTAAAATTGTGGCAGGAATTTCAGCAGCAACACTTGTTATAGCAGGTTTAACAGGATGCGGAAGCAGCGGATCTAATGGTTCAGGTTCGTCAGATACTTTTAAAGTAGCATACATTTCAGCATGTCCGTTTGAAGACGGCGGCTGGGGCTCAAGCTGTTATGCAGGCTTTAAAGCGTCAGAGAAAAAATTTGATAATATTAAGACTTTTGAAGTGGAAAATGTATCACTTGAGAATATGACATCTACCGTAAAACAGTATTGTGATGCAGGAGTTGACCTTATTATTTCACCTGATACAGACCTTTCGGATGCGTTTTCAGAAATCGCACCTGATTATCCCGATGTAGATTTTGCGGCAATTGACGGAACATATACAGCGGATAATGCATTGTCAATGTCACAGAACAATCCTGAAATCGGTTTTGTAGCCGGAGTAATTGCAGCACTCCAGTCAGAAAACGGTTCAGTTGGATTTGTCGGCGGTGAGGAATCAGACGAGATCCTTAAAGCAAGTAAGACAATGGAAGCCGGTGCAAAATATATTAACCCTGACATCAAATTTACATCAGTAATGAGTGGTTCATGGACAGACGTTGCAAAGGGAAAAGAAATAGGTATATCAATGATTTCAACCAATAAAGCAGATGTTATTTTCTCATTTGCATCAGGTGTTGATGCAGGTGTAAGAGAAGCCTGCCAGTCAGCAGATAACGTATACTTTATCGCACAGCCTTCAGAGTCCCACGATACAGCTCCCGATATTACGGTAACAAGTATTATCCAGAGTAATGAAGCTCTTATCTATCATGCAATGGAAACAGCGGCAAACGGCACATTTAAAGGCGGATATTATATCGCAGGATTTGAAGACGGCGGTACATGCAGCCTTGGTGTATTCGGAGATTTCTTTGATGCGGATAAGCAGGCTAAGGTTAATGATGTAATCAATAAAATCAAGAGCGGTGAAATTGATTGTGACAGTTATGCAAAATAATTGAGAAAAAGTGATGACAGAGCCTGTATAGAATACGGACTTTGTCATCACATGTACCATAATGATAAGAAAGGAAGAATGCATATGCTTGAATTGATTAAAATAACAAAAAAATTCGGTGATTTCTATGCATTAAAAGATGTCAATTTAAAAGTTGGTGACGGCGAAGTACATACACTTTTAGGCGAAAACGGTGCCGGAAAAAGTACACTTATGAATATTCTTTGCGGATTATACCAGCCGACATCCGGAGAAATAATTTATAAGGATTGTGAATGGCATATGGATTCGCCTTTAACAGCAAGAAATATAGGTATTGCAATGGTTCATCAGCATTTTATGCTTATTGAAGCCATGACTGTACTTGAAAATATAATGCTCTGCGGACTTGAAGAGAAAGGAAAACTTCTTAACAAAACCGCAGTAACCAAAAAGGTTATGGAAATAGAAAAAGCCTATGATTTACAGGTTGACATTAATGAAAAAGTAAGCAATCTGTCGGTGGGTATGCAGCAGAAAGTTGAAATAATCAAGGCGTTATACAATGATGCAGAATTACTCATATTAGATGAACCTACCGCGGTTTTAACGGATGAAGAAGCGGCAGGATTATTTAAGATTATCGAAAAATTAAAAGCCAATAACAAATCCGTTATTTTCATTTCACACAAGATGAAAGAGGTAATGCAGATTTCAGATAAGATTACGGTACTCAGACGAGGTCAGACAATTACAACTGTTAATGCCAAGGACTATAGCCCGCAGGAACTTGCTAATCTGATGGTTGGCGAAAAAGTTATTACCAGAACTTATGAGAAGAAGCATGTTGATTCGGATGACGAATTAATCTATGAATTAAAAGATGTATCTTACCACAAGGAAAGCAAACACAGCGGATTAAAAGATATCTGCCTTAAAGTACATAAAGGTGAAATTCTTGGGGTAGCCGGAGTTGACGGAAACGGACAGAGCCAGTTGGCAGAGATTTTTACAGGAATAGCAAAGCCATCGGAAGGAACGAGAATCTATGACGGAAAGAATGCAAACGATTTCAAGGTTATTGATTTTATAAATGACGGACTTGCACATATTCCGGAAGACCGTAATAAGATGGGACTTATAGGAGATATGAACATCAAAGATAACATTGTACTTAAAGACCTTGAGAAAAAGAGATTTTCAAAGGGTCATGGCAAGTTCATACTTAGTAAAAAAATAACAGAGTATTCCAATCAAATGAAGGAAAAATATGATATACGCTGCTCATCAATAGAGGAAGAAGCGAGAAATCTTTCAGGTGGAAACCAGCAGAAAGTAATTTTAGCAAGGGAACTTGAAAGAAATCCTAAATTCATCGTGGCAATGCATCCTACAAGAGGACTTGATATAGGTGCAACTAATTTTATCCACAACAGCCTTATTGAAGCCAGGGATAAAGGCATTGGCGTTGTGGTTGTATCGGCAGATATTGACGAAGTAATTAAAATTTCAGACAGGATTATAGTTATGTTTGAAGGAAAAATAATGGGTGAAATATCCGGAAGTACCCCGGATATGGACAAAATCTCAGCAATGATGGGAGGTAAAGAATATGAAAGCATCAATAACTAAAACAATTCAGAAAATAGCCATTCCCATAGTGTCGGTTTTGTTTGCACTTATTATTGGAATTATCATTATTGAACTTACGGGAAACAATGCTTTTGAAGCCTATGGTTATATGTTTAAAGGAGCATTTGGCTCAGGAAACAGTATATGCGAGCTTCTTACAATTTCAGTTCCCCTTATACTTTGCGGGCTTGCAATTACTTTTGCTTATAAAAGCGGCGTGCTGACGATAGGTGTTGACGGACAGCTTATAATGGGAGCAATAAGTGCGGCATGGTTTGTAAAAACATTTGCTAATCTTCCTGCACCGCTTATTACAATAGGTGCAATTATTGTAGGCATGGTAGTGGGTGCTCTTTGGGGTGCTATAGCCGGTGCGTTAAAGGCATTCAGGAATGTAAATGAAATTGTAAGTACACTTTTAATGAACTACATAGCACTTTACCTTGCAAGTTACCTATATACGTATCCTCTTGCAGCAACAAACAGTAAGATTCCCCAGACTGAAAAAGTTGCTGAGGCGGTAAGACTTGCCAATCTTGTTCCGGGAACAAGAGTTCACATAGGAATTATAATCGCATTACTTGTAGCGGCACTTATATGGTATGTGCTTTATAAAACCTCTTATGGAGTAAAATTCAGGGCTGTAGGAATTAATCCTGTGGCAGCTGACTGTAACGGTATTCCGGTAAAAAAATATCTGATACTGTCCATAGCAATTTCAGGAGCAATCGGCGGTCTGGCAGGTACCATTGAACTTCTCGGTACCCAGTTCAGAATACAGAGCGGTTTCTGTGCAGACTATGGTTTTGACGGAATTGCCATAGCACTGATAGGTCAGCTTCATCCTATAGGAACTGTTCTTGCGGCACTGTTTTATGCGGCATTAAATGTAGGTTCTAATTCAATGGAACTTATGACAAATGTTCCGTCTTCTATTGCAAGTATTATTCAGGCAATAATTATATTCTTTGTAGTAGGCGGAAGTGTATTAGTAGAAAAAGATAAGTTTAAGCAGTTCTTTAAATCAAAATTCAAAGGAGGTAAGACAGATGAATAATATATTCACTTTAACGTTTCTTACGGGTCTTTTGATAGCAACCATGCGTATGCTTCCTCCGTTGTTACTGGGAGCGACAGGCGAGATGTTTTCAGAAAGATGCGGACTTACCAATATCGGACTTGAAGGCATTATGTCAGTGGGTGCGATTGTAGGTTTTATTACTTCATATTTTACGAAAAATCCATATCTTGGTATGCTTGCAGGTGTTGCAGCAGGATGGGGCGTAAATATGATATATGCTTTCCTTACAATTAATCTTAATGCAGATCAGGTAATAGTGGGAAATGCCATGAATATTCTGGGACTTGCCATAGCATCACTTGTATATACAACAGTATCCAAAAAACAGGCAGGAGTCATGCAGTCGGTAACGGCAGATAATTATTCGGTTCTTATTATTGCGGTTGTTATGACACTTGTTATAGGTTTTTATCTTTATAAAACCAAATCAGGACTTGCTTTCAGGTCAGTAGGTGAATTTCCGAGGGCAGCAGAAACACTTGGTATCAATATTACCAAGAAAAAATATCTCGCGTGTTCTGTAAATGGTGCCCTTTGCGGACTTGCCGGTGCATATCTTACAACCGTATATATATCATCTTATGTAAACGGTATTGTATCAGGACGAGGATATATAGCTCTTGCTGCAGTTATTTTTGGTAAGTGGAAACCTAAGGGTGTGCTTTTAGCCTGTATATTCTTTGCATTTCTTGACGCTTTGCAGTTAAGACTCCAGGTTGTAAGTAATGCGATACCTTATCAGTTTTTACAGATGCTTCCTTACCTTGCAACCCTCATAGTGCTTTCATTCTTTATGAAGCCGGGTTCAGAGCCTAAGGCAAATGGCAAGCCATATACAAGAGAATCAAGATAGGAGGAGAAAAGTATGACATCATTAAATACAGTCTGGCTGTTGATTTGCGGAACCTTGGTGTTTTTCATGCAGGCAGGTTTTGCAATGCTTGAGACAGGTTTTACAAGAGCTAAAAATGCAGGTAATATTGTAATGAAAAACATAATTGATATATGTATAGGTGCTCCGGTTTTCTTCTTTATCGGATTTGGACTTATGTTTGGTAAAAATTGCGGTTTTATCGGAAATCTTGATTTGTTTATCAGAGATGATTATATATCCCTTTTACCTGACGGGGTATCTCTTTGCAGCTTCGTATTTTATCAGATTACCTTCTGTGCTACGGCAGCAACAATTGTTTCCGGGGCAATGGCAGAAAGAACTAAATTTTCGGCATATTGCATATACAGCGTAATTATATCAATGTTTGTATATCCGATTGTAGGACATTGGATATGGGGCGGAGGCTGGCTTTCAAAGCTTGGCTTCCATGATTTTGCAGGCGGAACCGTTGTTCATACCGTTGGTGGTATGGCAGCACTTATGGGTGCAAAAATAGTCGGTCCCCGTATTGATAAATATGACAAGAATGGACGAGGCAAGGCAATACCCGGCCACAATATAATCCTTGGGGCACTTGGTATCATGATTCTCTGGTTTGGCTGGTTTGGTTTTAACGGAGGTTCGGTTATTACATCAGGTGCAGCTGATAAAGTCGGCAACGTATTTTTAAATACAACTTTATCAGCCGGAATTGCAGCGGTGGCAGCTATGATCACAAGCAAAATCCGTTACAGAAAAGCAGATATTTCCATGACGATAAACGGTATTCTTGCGGGACTTGTTGCAATTACCTGCGGATGCGATCAGTACACACCTTTGACTGCCTGCCTTATAGGAATCTTTGCCGGAGTATTTTCAATAATTGCAATACAGTTTGTGGACAAAGTATTGAAAATAGATGACCCCGTAGGAGCAATCGGCGTTCATGGTTTCTGTGGAATCCTTGGAACCTTGCTTGCAGGACTTTTTTCAAAGACAAAAGGACTTTTTTATACCGGCAATGCAGACTTTTTCTTAACACAGCTTCTTGGTTCTGCGGTTGTCGTGGTATTTGTCCTTGTGATTATGGGACTTGCATTTACTTTAATTAAACATACTTCAGGGCTTCGTGTCAGCGCAGCAGAAGAGATTGAGGGACTTGATAACAGGGAACACGGTCTTAACAGTGCATACGGCGATTTTGTTACCAACAGTTATACTGAAATTCTTCAGAGCGGTCCGTCTAAGACATCAGAGCATGAAAAACTTGTACCTATAACTCTTGACAACAGCACACAGACAAAACAGGTTTCTTCAATTTCCAAAGTGGAAGTTATTATGAAGCGTTCAAGATTTGAGGCATTTAAAGAGGCAATGAACCGAATCGGAGTAACAGGTATGACTGTCAGCCAGGTAGTGGGCTGCGGAATGCAGAAAGGGCAGACAGACTTTTACCGTGGTACACAGGTTGATATTAACCTTATTCCAAAAATCAAGGTTGAAATTGTCATTGCAAAAGTACCTGTGGAAACGGTTGTCAATACTGCCAGGGATGTGCTTTATACAGGACATATAGGAGATGGCAAAATCTTTGTATATGATGTCCGCAATGTTATTAAAGTCCGTACCGGAGAGGTGGACTATGATGCAATGCAGGGCACAACGGAATAGCGTACTATCTACATCATTATATATTTTTTCCTCACAGGCGGTCATATGGCCGCCTGTTTTTGCTATAAACAAAACCTATAACAGAAAATAGAATAAAGGAATTATACAAACAAGTTGCAATGTGGTATTTTTAATCCAACAAAACCTACAGACATAGTAGGAATAAGGAGGACGAAAGAATGGGAAAGATTTATAAAAGTATTACAGAGTTAGTTGGACACACACCACTTGTAGAGTTGGGCAATTATGAAAAGAAACACAATTTAAAGGCAAGATTGTTAGGAAAACTTGAATATTTTAATCCGTCAGGAAGTATCAAAGACAGAGCTGCCCTTAATATGATTGAAGAAGCTGAAAAAGCCGGATTGTTAAAAGAAGGACAGACAATTGTAGATAACACCAGTGGAAATACGGGAATTGCACTTGCAGCATTCGGACATGCAAAGGGTCATGAATTTGTTACATTCCTTGAGAATGGTGTATCAAAAGAAAGAGTAGATATTTTTAATGCATATGGAGTGGAGCAATATTGGTTTGACGATATAAGCCCAAGAGTTAAGGAAATGCTTGAAACGGGAGCTCTTGATATTTCTAAAATTGAAGAAGATGTAAAAGCCTATGGTGATGAAAGAGGTTACTATTACACAGACCAGTGCAGCAACAGACATAATGCAGAAGCGCATTATAAAACAACAGGACCTGAAATCTGGGATGATACGGATGGAAAAGTGGACATCGTTGTATTATTAGGCGGAACCGGCGGAACAATATCAGGACTCAGCAAATATTTTAAGGAAAAAGATGAAAATATCCAGATAGTCGGGGTACAGCCTGATGTCAAATCAAGACTTGATGCTAATAATGACACAGGAAACACAATCGACGGTGTTTTCCCACTTGAAATCGGCGGAAATATCATAATTCCTCTTATCAATCAATTTGAGGCAAAAATTGATGAAATCGTAGATGTATCGGCAGCAGAGGCATACGATGCGGCAAAAGAGCTTGTAAGAACGGACGGAATTTTCCTCGGACAGTCTGCAGGAGCAGCACTTGCAGCAGCTACAAAACTTGCAGAAAGACCTGAAAATGCAGGAAAAAATATTGTAATTATCATGGCTGACGACGGAACCAAATATTTATCAACCAATCAGTATAAATAGAATGTTGAGGTGATTTCCATGGCAGACAGATTAATAAATGTATTCAGAAAAAGCGAACTTAACGACTATCTTGAGTCGGCAGAAGAAACAGCCGGCTGGATAAAAAAATATGAAATTGCGGATGAAAGAGGTAAGCGCTGGAAGATAAGCGGAACCGAAGGTAAAGATCCTGATGCGGTAGAAAGTTCATTTTTGACAGATACCTCACTTTACGGAGGAGCTGCAGGAATTGGATATTTTTACTTACAGTTATATGAATTAACAGGTGCTGAAAAATATCTTGAAGAAGCAGAGGATGCGGCAGAATATCTTATAAATACCTATGAAAAAGAAGATGTTGTAAATCCCGGCATATATAACGGTCTGTCAGGACAGGGCATATTCACATTGCTGTTGTATGACAAAACAGGGGATGAAAGGTATCTTCAGTTTGCCAAAACTCTGGCAGAGGATTCTTATACACAGAGCGTAAAAGACGAAAAAGGTATCAATTGGAACGGATGGTATGATTACATGGGTGACGGTGGTGTCATTGCATATTGGATATATCTGGCGGAAAAGACAAAAGACGGACATTATCTTAAATACGCTAAAGAAGCTCTTGATGCCATACTTTCATTAAAAAAGCAGTTTAGCGGTGATTCAATATATTTTGAACTCTTTGACCCAAGCGTATATTTTACAAGTGTTCCGTCAGGCGGTGTTGTACCTAATTTTGCACATGGAACGGCAGGAATAGTGTACCTTCTTACAAAATATTACGAAGTAACAAAGGATGAGGAATATTTAAAATATGCCGTACAGGGATATAATTTTCTGAAGGAAATTGCCAATAGTACCGAAAAAGCATCAATTGTGCCATACCTTTACTTTAAAGGCGGGGAGAACAAATATGATGTTTCGTATCTTGGCTTCTGCCATGGACCTGTTGGCGACGGAATTACAGTAAGGGAGCTGTATCTTGCAACAGGCGATAAAGAATATCTTGATTTTTATAACCGTCTTACAGAAGCCCTGATTGAAGCCGGAGTACCATATAAACACTCAGCCGGCTACTGGAATAACTGCATCTGCTGCGGAACCTCAGGTATACTTTTACATTTTATTGATGCTGCAAAACTTACAGGAAATGAAAAATATAAAGATTATGCAGATAAAATAGCATACAAGCTTTTAAATGATGCATATACTGACAGCGAAGGAAACCGTTGGTATGACGCATGGACAAGAGTAAAACCATGGGATGTGGACGCACACCTTGGATTATTTGTGGGAGCTGCGGGTAATGCCAGTGCTCTTTTATCATACTACTCAGATAAAACGGGTAAAAAAATAACACCTGTTTTTGAATATCAGGAGGCGTAATATGGGAAAAAAGATACCTTATCTTTTTAAGACATACGAGACAGAAGATTACCTCAAAACAGCCGGAGAGACAGCAGAATGGATAAATGAACAGGAAGTAACCGAGGCAGAAGGAATAATATGGAAAACATTTCCTGACGGACAACCGGGACTTACGGGTTCTTCAATTTTATCAGATACAAGTTTTTATGCAGGTTCTGCGGGTATCGGATTTTTCTTTTTAAGATTGTATCAGGTAACGCAGGATAAGAAATGGCTTGAAAAAGCAGAACTGGCGGCAGATTATCTTTTATCCAAAGAAAAAGATATTTCTTTTTACAGGAATATACAGGGACAGATAGAAGCCGAAAAAGGAAAAGAACACGCTTCAAAACTTTACGGATGGGCATTTGGTTATAAAATCGGACCAATCAGTGAAGGACAGTTTGCACACGCTCTTTTCCTTGAAACAAATGAACAGAAATACTATGATTTCGCAATCAGACAGGCAGATACTTTTGTTGAAGCAGGAATAGAAGAGGATGAAAAAATACACTGGAGTGATGCAAGGGATATCGTCGGCGACGCCGGAGGAATAGTGTATCTTTTGCAGGTCTATAAACAGACAGGTAATAAAAAATATCTTGAGACAGCTGTTAAAGCCGGTGAATATATTGAACAGTTTGCTAACCCTGCCAAAAACGGTGGTACATATTATTATCTGTATGACCTTGTGGCTGCGAATGAAGGTGACGAAGATACAATCCATGTTAATTTTTCCCATGGCTCGGCGGGAACGGCGTATTTGTGGGCAGTGCTTTATGAGGCAACCGGAGATAAAAAGTATCTTGGAAGAGCAGAAAAAGTTTTTGAATATCTTGACGGAATAGCAAGCGGAGATGATGAAGCTGTATTGTATCCTTATCAGGACCATCCAAAACGTGGATTTGCAGATGACAGATTTTACCTTGGAATGTGCGGCGGACCTATAGGTTCAAGTTTTCCTTATAAAAAATTATACCGGCTTACAGGTGATGAAAAATATCTTGATAAGGTAAAAAAACTTGCAGAAGGTCTTGTAAGGTCAGGTGTTCCTGAGCATCTCTCATGGGGATACTGGGGAAGCAAGTGCCTTTGCTGTGGAGGCCCCGGTGTGCTTGAATATTTTGCGGATTTATATGATTTAACAGGCGACGAAAAATATAAGAAATATGCCAAAAGAACGGCAGATAAGCTTATTTCCGACTCTTATGAAGAGAAAAAAGGAAGAAGTTTTTACGGAGCATGGGACAGAATTGACCCTGCAAGAGTGGTAAGTTACACAGGGTATTACATAGGTGCAGCAGGTGCAGCAGGCGCTTTGCTTAAGTATTACAGCGTTTTAAAAAATATAAAAATTGCCGATTTCTTTGAATACTATTTGTGATATAATTGAATCCGCCGGAAAGGTAAGCTGCCTCCGGCGGATTTTTATTCGGAAGGAAACTGATATGGAATTGTTTGAAGGAAGGCCTGCTGATATGTCAGGCAGATTGGATAAAGAAATACGCACGTATGATTTACTTGATAAATTAGGAATAGAATATGAACGTGTTGACCACGAACCGGCAGAGACAATGGAAGCCTGCATTGAAATTGACAGAACACTTGCACCTGCGGTTATCTGCAAAAATCTTTTCTTGTGCAACTCACAGAAAACCAGATTTTACCTGTTAGCTATGCGCGGGGACAAGAAGTTTATGACAAAAGAAATTTCCCATCAGATTAACAGTCCGCGACTGTCTTTTGCTACACCGGATTTTATGGAAAAATTTCTTGATATTACTCCGGGCTCTGTGAGTGTGCTGGGACTCATGAACGATACCGGCAATAATGTTCAGTTATTGGTTGATGAGGATGTGTTAAAAGAAGAATATTTCGGATGCCATCCGTGCATTAATACTTCAAGCCTGAAAATGAAAACTGAAGATGTATTTGGAAAGTTTATGAAAGCTGTAAACCATGATTACATAGTTGTAAAACTAGGCAAAAATATTGAATAAATTATAACAGAAATTAATCCGGGGGGAGAACCTTACAGTTCTTCCTCCGGATATTTAAAATTCCATGAATTTCTGAATTCGGTCATCATATCCATAACATCTTTTGTATAATCAAGAAGCATACATTTCTTATCCCCGTTGATGGCTTTTTCCATGTCAAGAAGCTCATATATAAGGGCATCCCGGGTATCTCCCTCTTTAACCCATTCTTTTTCGCCTGATTCTGTATAAGTTACAACGGCTTCAAAAGCTCTTGGATATTCCATTATTTCAATATAACCTTTTTCACATGAAACCATACCTCTTTTTGGCTGTTTGGAGTGAAGAGACAACATAACCGTAGCCATCTGACCGTCATTATTCATTAGAAGCAGTCCCGCCTGTTCATCAACACCTGTGGGAGCTTTTTTAAGCTGGGACAAGAGTTTATCAGGTTTTTCCGTCATAAAATATCTGATAAAAGAAAGTGCATACACACCGATATCCAGCATGGCACCGCCCGCAAGGTTTCTGTTAAAGAAACGGTTGTTCATATTGTATTCCTTATAACTGCCAAAATTCATAGTTATAAGATTGACTTTGCCAAGTCTGCCGGAATCTAATATTTCTTTAAGTTTTTTATAGACCGGCATATGGTATATGGTCATTGCTTCACCTATGACAACGTTATGCAAAGCCGCAAGTTCCATTGCTTCGTTAAGTTCACGGCTGTTTAAAGTAATGGATTTTTCCACAAGAATATGTTTGCCGTTCCGGATAGCCTTTTTCATAAACTCAATATGGGTATTGTGAGGTGTGGTTATATAAATTACATCAACATCGGAATCGGTAAACATGTCATTATAATCATCGTATACCTTTTCAATTCCGTACTTCTTTGCAAAATCAACTGCTTTTGAATAAGTTCTGTTTCCTACTGCATAAATATTTCTTCCGATGTTCTTAAGGGCAACCGCCATTTCGTTGGCAATTACACCTGTCCCGAGAACCGCCCATTTAATATCTGACATTTATTGACTCCTTTATTTTTTTATAATTATACAATCATTTTTTTTATAATATCAAGGTGTTTTTGCGTGGGAAAAACTGTTGATTTTTTTTAATAAATTGCATATAATAGGCAGTAACAGAACCCAACACGCCTCTCAACGATGCGGACCACGTTGGGTCTTTTAATTTTTAAGGAGAAAACAGCATGGGAGAATTAAAAAACATCAGCCTTCTATGACTATTGATGAACAGATAAATAATTTAAAAGAGATTGGATTAAATGTTGAGGATGAGGAGTATGCCAGAAAGATTCTAAATGATATTTCATATTTTAGATTAATAAAAGCATTTAGCCTTAATCTTAAACCCAAGAATGGTAATTATGCTGACTGTCAAATTATTTTGCTGAGAAATATGGTGTTTTAGGATATTTTGATGAAAATAATTTTGCCGATGTGAATTATCATAAAGAATTTTTGAATGACATTAATCAGGAAATACATAGAAATATTTAGTTTTGGTACATTGTCGAAATTTTATAAAAATATGCTTAATCGGGATAAAAAGGCAATAGCTAAGTCTTTTGGAGTAGGCTATACATATCTGGAAAGCTAATTGAAAAGTATGAGTATGTAAGGATAGACACAATGGGTTTTCCCGATAATTGGAAAAGTCTGCTTAGTTCTTAAAAACAATTCGCTCTAATTGTACTTTTTTGTATATTTCCTTGTACAATCACTCTGAATATAGTAAAATTTACATAGGTTCCTAATGGAATAATTGGATGCTTATTTGGGATATTTATTGGTTATCTAAGGCTTGATAACAAGCCAAAATATTGTAGGAGGAATGACTATGAGTAAAAAGTCAATTTTTATGATGCTTGCGGTTTTTGTGGCAGGCATCGCAGCAGTCCTGTTTTTACCTAAGACGGTACAGGCAGCAGAGGTAACGGAGAATGGAGAATACACACTGGTATTGACAGGCGATTATTATGGTGGAGATGTATTTGTTGATGGTAGTAAACAATCTAAATTAATCAGATTTAATTTTGAGCCCGGAGAAACAACAGTAAATGTAGCTGAACTTACAAAAGGAATTGAAGTGTTTAACGGAGAAACAGTATTTGAGGGCTGGATTAAAAGCAACTCGCCAAATAACATTGTAAGTGATCTTACAAAAGACGATTTTAATTTAAACGAAGAATTAAACGGACAAACTTATACCAATGGCTGCCGCTTGTACGCTAGGTTTTCTAATCAGGAATTAACTGAGACCGAAAAATATTATATAATTTTAGATGGATATGCAGGTGAAATTAATGGTGAGGATAAAATACTCATTTCGCAAAAGGCAGATGATTTTACCACAGTTGATTTGTCAAAATATACAGCAGTTCGTGATGGTTACAAATTCTGCGGCTGGGGGTGCAATGGTAAAATCGTTACTTCCATGGATAAATCATATTTTACAGAAAAATATACAGTAACAGTTACAGCATTATATAAAAGCAGTGAAGCATATAATGAAAATGATGAAGATGCAGGAATAAGGACACTGATTCTTGATGCCAATGGTGGAACATTAGATGGTGAAACTTCTCCGAAATATAATTATGACGGAGGAAAAGATAGTTCCGCGAGTATGTTAATATTTCATTATATACCAAAGAGAGATGGATATAAGTTCCTGGGCTGGAATTCTAAAAAAGATGGCTTTGGACAAGATTACACAAGTATATATTGGAGAGACTGGGGTATAGACAGCAAAAAAGAATTTGACCGCAATATGCTTATAAAAGACCGTGATTATTACAAATATCTGACATTATATGCTGTATGGGTAAAAAATCCTACGTCTGATGACACAGATGACACAGTAAAAGAGATAGAAGCCGTTGACGGTATCAAAGGAAGCGTTATATTTGATGATGGAGTAGCCAGAGAATATACGTTAGAAATCAAAAAAATTGACATTCCTGATAATCTTTTGGATGACATAAAATATCTTGTTGATATTAATGTACTTTCGGGACAGGAAATAGTTGAAATTAACGGCATCAAAATGACAATCAAGGTTGAACTTCCAGAAGAATTGAAAGGTTATGATTTCTATGAAATTGTTTATGTTTCCCGTAATCAAAAGATTAAAGATAGAATTCCTGCAACCGTGAAAGATGGTTACATATATTTTGAAACAACGCATCTGAGCCAATATGGTATTGTTGCAAAAAACAACAGTCAGGAGACACCGGGTGGCAATGGAGAAATCGTAACAACACCTGATAATAGCGGTAACGATACAGAGGTAACAACTCCTGATAATAACGATAATGACACAGAGGCAACAACTCCTTCAGCATCAGAAGACAACACAGGCAATCCTGATGCCGGAGACAATACAGCAATGTACCTTGTATTAGGTCTTGTGGCTCTTTTAGGTGTAGGAACTGTAACATTCTGGAAAAAATTCAGAGTGCAGTAAGTGGATAGAAGGATGATGATTCAGCATAGAAAGGATTTGATTTTATGAAAAAAAGAAGTGTGGCAGGACGTTTTATAAGCCTTGGAATAGCGGTTGTCCTGCTGATAGTTGGGATATCTGTCGGATTTAAGATGGATGTTTTCAAAAACTTTAAAGATGTGGCAGGAACGGTGCATTTTAACGGAACAATTTTACTTAAAATAATAATTGTTATAGCGTTGTTATTTGCCATAAACGCAGTATTACAGTTACTTTTTGGCTTGTTTCGCGGAAAAACCGGGCGTGTCGGAACAATGGGAGCAGTAGTGGCGAGTCTTGTAAAATACGCAATTGTTATAGTCGGCTTCTGCTGGGTACTAACACTTATCGGTGTTAATGTAAGTACGATTTTTGCAAGTCTTGGAATAGTTGCTCTCGTCCTCGGTTTTGGTGCGGAAAGTCTTGTGGCAGATGTGGTAACAGGTATTTTTATCCTCTTTGAAAACCAGTTTAATGTAGGAGACATAATAGAGGTAAACGGGTTTCGAGGAACAGTTGAGAGCATCGGCATACGGACAATCAGCCTTAAAGATACAGGCGGTAACACAAAAATTATTAATAATTCAGATTTAAAGAATATAATTAACCGTTCTGAAAGCGGTTCGGTTGCAGTCTGCGAAATAGGAGTATCATACAATACCGACCTTGAAGATTTTGAGAAGAGAATCGGTGCCGTGTTAAAGACTATTAAAGAGAAAAATTCCACCGTATTTATTGGTGATGTATCGTACCTCGGAGTGGAAGAACTTGGTGATTCCCAGGTCGTTTTGAAATTTAAGGCAGATGTGGAAGAAAAAAATCTTTTTTCAGGCAGAAGATTACTTAACAAGGAATTAAAATGCGCATTTGACAAAGAAGGATTTGAAATTCCATTTCCACAGGTTGATGTACATAACAGGTAAAGTAAAACAGGAGTTTGTATGAGAGATGAATTTAACAATTCTTCAAATTATGACGAATTTTCCGGATGCGATGTAAAAGAAGACCATGTTCCTGCAGAGTATGATATGCCCGGTGAAAACGGTCAGTCCACAGAATTTCGCATGCCTGCCGAGTATTTTGAAAATAACTCTTATGGTGATGATTCAGGAAAAGACAGTCATAATAATAAACTAAAAAAACGTCATAAAATCAAAATGATGGCGTATCTTGTAGCTTCTTGTGCAGCGGTTCTGACAGTATTGCAGGTAAATCCGCTTAAAGCATTGGACTATGTGAAGAAAAATAACAATAGCAATAGTAATGATGTTGTTGAACCGGTGGGTGACTGGGGCTATGATAATGATATGCATATTTTGAAACCTGTATTGGAAAATGGCAGCCCGAATGGTGCGGTTACGGTTCCTCAGTATGGACTTGAGAACGTTGTTCTGGATGAAGAATATGTGTACTGTCAGGAAAAAGAAGATTCATATTATTACCTGTGGTCGGGAGCAGCATACAGCAATCCTGTATCCGGAGGAAATGAAAATGCGTATTATGACTATGATACCAATACACTTCATCTTAAAGATTGTAATTTAGAGGTTATTGCTGTCAACCTTATGGGAAATGATTTTACCATAGAGGTTGAGGGCGAATGTCATATCGGATATATCTGTTCATACGGTTTTTATTACGGAAACAGTATAACAATAAAAGGCTCTGAAGGAATTCTGTATGTCAATGAAGACTGTAACATGGATTATGGAATTGAAATTAACGCAGAGGACAGTAAGAGCGGACTGTTTGTTGACAAGATGGCAGGACTGACTGTGGGTGGTAAAATAGCACCGGTGTGCATATCATATACAGATATGGAACATGCTGTTTACTGGAATACGTCATCAATGGAACTTAAAGGTGATTATAATTATTTGATTGAAGAAACATCTGATAGTGGCAGATTCAATAATTACCTTAAAGAAAATAATAGTAACAATATAGAGTTTACTCCAATCGTAAAAGTGGATAAAACATAAAAATATAATTTTAGGAGGTATTACTATGGCAAGATTTACGTTACCAAGAGATTTGTATCATGGAAAGGGTGCATTAGAGGCACTTAAGACATTTCAGGGCAAAAAAGCCATGATTTGTGTTGGCGGAGGTTCAATGAAACGTTTTGGTTTCCTTGACAGGGCAGAACAGTATCTTAAGGAAGCCGGCATGGAAGTCAGACTTTTTGAAGGAATTGAACCTGACCCTTCGGTGGAAACCGTTATGAAAGGTGCCAAAGCGATGTTAGAATTTGAGCCTGACTGGATTGTTGCAATAGGCGGAGGTTCTCCAATTGACGCGGCTAAAGCAATGTGGATTAAATATGAATATCCTGATATTACCTTTGAGGATATGTGTAAAGTATTTGGCATACCTTCACTTCGTAAAAAAGCACATTTTTGTGCAATATCTTCTACATCAGGAACAGCTACCGAGGTAACTGCTTTTTCAATCATTACAGATTATGAAAAAGGAATAAAATATCCGATAGCCGATTTTGAAATAACACCTGATGTTGCAATAGTAGACCCTGAACTGGCAGAGACCATGCCACAAAAATTGGTGGCACATACAGGTATGGATGCAATGACACATGCTATCGAGGCGTATGTATCCACCGCAAATTGTGATTTTACAGACCCATTGGCACTTCATGCAATCAAAATGATTCAAAGAGACCTTGTCGGTTCATATAACGGTGATATGGTAAAAAGAGATTCAATGCATAATGCACAATGTCTTGCAGGAATGGCATTTTCTAATGCACTTCTTGGTATTGTACATTCAATGGCGCATAAAACAGGTGCGGCATTTGCCGATTACGGCGCACATATCATTCACGGTGCTGCGAATGCAATGTATCTCCCTAAGGTAATTGCATTTAACGCAAAGGATGAACAGGCTAAGAAGCGTTATGGTGAAATTGCTGATTTCATGGGACTTGGCGGAGCAGACCTTGACGAAAAGGTAGCTTTATTAATCGGTTATCTCCGTAAGATGAATGATGACCTTAATATACCACACTGCATTAAAAATTACGGTGCAGACAGCTATCCGGCTGCACAGGGATTTGTGCCTGAAAATGTATTCCTGGAGAGGTTACATGACATTGCTGTTAATGCCATAGGTGATGCCTGCACAGGTTCTAACCCAAGACAGCCAAGCGTAGAAGAAATGGAAGAACTGCTTAAATGCTGTTATTACGATACAGAAGTTGATTTCTAGGATAAAATAAATTAGGAGCATGCGTTAATTCACATGCTCCTTTTTCGATTCATAAATGTAATACTTGATATTGCAATACAAATATATTGCAAATACTTTTTTGAAATGCAAAAACATTTGAAAAATAAAAGTTTTTGCAATTAGGTGCATAAACTTGATTTATATAAAAAGACTTTATCAAAATAGATATTGACGAGTTTGATAAAAATACAATATATTTTACTTATGATGAGATACCGGAGATAATTGAGAAGTACGGATACCCGCAGGAATGGAATCACGAAATACTACTAAAGGCAAGGAGTGTTGATATGTCACAAATTACAAAAAGGGCACTTGAACAGTCATTAAAAAATCTTTTGTTAAGGAAACCTCTTAACAAAATAACAATAAGTGATATTGCGGAGGACTGCGGAATTAACAGAATGACGTTTTACTATCATTTTCAGGATATTTATGACCTTGTGGAGTGGTCCTGCCTTGAAGACGCAAGAAAAGCTCTGGAAGAAAAAAAGACGCATGATACATGGCAGCAGGGATTTATACAGATTTTTAAGGCAGTTCAGGAAAATAAACCTTTTATAATGAACGTGTATCACTGTGTTGACAGGGAACAGGTGGAAAAATACCTAAAATCCCTTACAGACAATCTTTTGATGGGAGTTATAGATGAAGAATCCGTTGATATGAAGGTACGCGAAGAAGATAAAAAATTTATAGCAAGGGTATATTCCTACAGTTTTATAGGCCTTATGTTAGACTGGATAAAAGATGATATGAAAGAAGCCCCGGAGAAAATGGTCCACAGATTTGCTCTTGTAATACAAGACTCGCTTAAGATGGCGTTAGACAGATTTAAAATTTAATCAAACAGTGAGATTTGATAAAAAAAACAACAGTTTTTTACCTGTGATAAATTATTTATCATGGGTATTTTTTTGATTATGGCGGTGCAAAATGAATATAGATACAATCTAATTATAAAATAAAAACAGCAGGAGGTACTCATTATGTATTATTCAGCAGGAACTTATGAATCATTTGCACATCCGGAAAAACCGGCAGGGGTAGATAAAAAATCAGCATATATTATAGGAACAGGTCTTGCAGGACTGACGGCAGCGTTTTATCTTGTGAGAGACGGTCAGATGAAAGGGGAACACATACATCTTCTTGAAAAACTGGAGCTTGCAGGCGGAAGCTGTGACGGAAGAAAAGATATAACCAAAGGCTTCTTTATGAGAGGCGGAAGAGAAATGGATAACCACTTTGAGGTAATGTGGGATATGTTCAGGGATGTTCCGTCGCTTGAAACACCGGGAGCATCCGTTCTCGATGAATATTACTGGCTTAACAAGCATGACCCTAACTATTCCCTTTGCAGGGCAACGGTAAAACGTGGACAGGACGCACATACAGACAAGAAATTCGGACTTGATAAAGAGTCTGCACTTGCTCTTTCAAAACTTTTTATAACACCTGAAAAAGATCTGGAGGGAAAGAAAATATCGGAGGTTCTGCCGGACAGCTTCTGGGAAACCAATTTCTGGCTTTACTGGCAGACAATGTTTGCTTTCCAGCGTTGGTCAAGTGCCCTTGAAATGAAACGTTATCTTTGCAGATATGTCCATCATATTGACGGACTTCCTGATTTCAGCGCACTCAGATTTACAAAGTACAACCAGTATGAAAGCCTTATTCTTCCACTTGTAAAATATCTTGAAAGTCATGGTGTAAAAATTGAATATGGCATGGATGTTAAAAATGTAATTATCGAAACTGTAGGAAGCAAAAAAATAGCGAAACAGATTGTCTACAATAAAGACGGTAAAGAACAGACCATTGATTTAATAGAAGATGACCTTGTCTTTATTACCAACGGCTGCTGTACCGATACAACCTGTTACGGAGACCAGGATCATGCACCTGACCTTTCTAACCTGAAGGACGGCAGAGGTGATTCATGGGATATGTGGAAAAACATAGCAAAACAGGCTGTACAAGGAGAATACGGCAATCCGGATGCTTTCTGCAACAACATTGAAGCAACTAACTGGATGAGTGCCACCGTTGCTACCTCGGATGAGAAAGTAATTAAACACATAATTGATGTCTGCAAGAGGGACCCAAGGGAGGGTAAAGTTACAACAGGCGGTATAGTCACGGTAAAAGACAGTATGGACAACTGGTATTTGTCATGGACAATCAACCGTCAGCCACAGTTTAAATCCCAGAACCCTGATATGGTGCTTGTATGGCTTTATGCACTTAATACAAATAAAGAGGGAAATTATGTTAAAAAACCTATGCGTGAATGTACGGGCAAAGAAGTCTGCGAAGAGTGGCTTTATCATATCGGCATACCTGAGGATGAAATAGAGACTCTGGCAACAGACAGCTGTAACACCACAACCTGCTTTATGCCATATATCAACGCATTTTTCCAGCCAAGAAAAAATGAGGACCGTCCTCATGTGGTACCTGACGGTGCAGTCAATTTCGCATTTTTAGGACAGTTTACAGAGACACCTAGGGACACTATTTTTACAATAGAGTATTCCATGAGAACAGGAATGGAAAGTGTGTATACACTTCTTGACATAGACAGAGGTGTGCCTGAGGTATGGGGCAGCAAATACGATGTCCGCGAACTTCTGAGAGCATGCTATTACGCAATAGACAAAAAACCGGTTACGGATATACCGCTTACGATAAAAGAAAAAATGCTTCTTAAAACCGTTTTGAAGAAGGTAAAAGGAACCGATGTTGAAATACTTTTAAAAGAGAGCGGATTGATAGAATAATAAAATAGTGCAAACAGCCGTGGCTTATACTGCGGCTGTTTTTTTGCTGCAGGATTGCCTTGAAAAAAGTCGGAAAATTATCTATTATATTAATAATCCAAGGAGGTCAATATGTGGAAAATACTTAATATTTTTGATGGTGATTACGGCTGCGAAGAACTTAAAGATGGCGAGACACCAGAAGTTACGGTTACCCTTGAAGATGAGAACGGTAACCGCAGATTTTTCAGCGTTAAAGACAGCTTTTTATATGAAAAAAACCTTGATGAAGGCTCGGTTCTTGATGATCTGTCCTTTTTTTTGGACAAGGAATAATGTAAGATATGTATAGATAAACAAGCGGGGTGGCTTTTATGAACGAAGAAAAGAAACGTTTTAAATACGAAAACAACTTAAAATATCGTGAAAGAGTCAATAAAAAAATCAGACGCAGGACTGATAAGCAGTACGATAAGAAACTTAAGAAACTGCAATTTGAAGAGAAAAGCCTGTCCGAAGCAAGGCTTAAAGTCATTAAGAAGCTTCAGGAAGCCAGATGGAAACCTCTCTATAAGAAAAATATTATTGTGAACCGTACAGAGGGTAAGATAAGGATTAACGGAACGGATTATCTTTTTGAAAATATAGGAAATACCAGGCTTATTACCAATATAAGTAACAGTACGGTTACATCAGGGCACGTTAAGACGAAATTTAAGCCATCAATCGGCGGCGCACTTGCAGGCGGTTCAATGTACGGCATTGCAGGTGCGGCGGCAGGCGGTGTCCTTTTTGGTAAAGAAAAGACAAGAGATACGAGAAGAACAGCTACAGTTACTAATTGTACCTATGTGGGAGTTGAAGTAATTATGTACGGAAAGCCCGTGAACATAAGTATTTTTACCGGTGCGACAGGACTTGAAAGCAGGATATATTCGGAAGCATTGGTTAAGGCACAGGTAATTATGTCACAGTTAGCGGGTCTTGCTGCTACACCTATGCCGGAATCATATCTCAGAGTTGATGAAGAACCGGATGTGGTTGCACTTGATAAGGTAATTAAGTTAAAACATATGGAATGGCGTAAAATGATGGACGAACCCCGTGTATATCCCGAGCCGTTCAGATAAAAAGTGATGCTGTCTTGATTTACAGGAATATATTTTTTTCTTGCATATATAAAATTCTTTTGCTATAATGACGGCGAAATTAGATAATATTATGAAACGAGGTGAATTCTATGGATAGTTGCGATATAGGTCGAAGTAGTAAGATATGCAATGTACAAAGAGATGAGACAGGAATGCAGCTGCCCGTAGAAGTCAGGTAGTTTCATTCTGTATTGTTGTGTACCTTTTTTAGACATTGCATATCGTATGTGCAATGTTATTTTTATGCAATTAAGGAGGTATAGCAATGATCAGAGATTATGTTAAAGAGATTGTAAAAATTATCCGTTCAACCAAGGATGCAGACAAATTAAAGGATTTACTGTCAGATTATCATGAAAAAGATATTGCCGAGGCAATAACGCTGTTGAGCGGACAGGAGAGAGCGAAGCTATATAATATATTAGACATACAGACGGTCGCCGAGATTTTTTCATATATAGATGATGTACAGAAATATCTGGAAGAACTTACGATTGATAAGGCTGCCAAAGTCGTGTCCTACATGGATGCGGACGATGCGGTGGACGTACTTGACGATTTGTCTGAAAACAAAAAGAATGAGATTGTCAATAATCTTGACGAGGTCACAGGTAAAGATGTAAGAAAACTTCTCTCTTATGAAGAAGATGAAATCGGCAGTTGGATGACCAATAATTACGTAAGTATAACCGATGACCTGACAATAAGAGGTGCAATGAGCGAACTTGTCCGTCAGGCAGGCAAGCATGACAACATTTCAACCATCTATGTTGTTGACAAAGACGGTAAATTCGCCGGAACCATAGAACTTAAAGATTTGATAATCGCAAGGGAAAACGATAACCTTTCGGATATTATAAGCAGTTCTTATCCTTATGTTTTTGAAAAAGAAAAAGTAAGTGACTGCATTGAAAAGATAACAGAATACGAGGAAGATTCCATCCCTGTCCTTACAATGGAGGGCAGAATCGCAGGTATTGTTACATCAACGGATATTGTTGAAATGGTTGACGATGCCATGGGTGATGATTATGCGAAGTTGGCAGGTCTTACATCCGAGGATGATTTAAAGGAAAAGACCTTTGTAAGTATTAAAAAAAGACTGCCATGGCTTATTATTCTTTTATTCCTTGGAATGGCAGTATCCTCTGTTGTGGGAATGTTTGAATCGGTAGTGGCAATACTGCCGGTAGTAATATGCTTCCAGTCCCTTGTACTTGATATGGCAGGCAATGTAGGAACACAGTCCCTTGCCGTAACTATCCGTGTACTTATGGATGAAAATATTGATGCGAAGAAAAAAATGGCACTTTTGTTCAAAGAGATGAAGATAGGACTGCTTAATGGTGCAAGTCTTGGTCTGATGACGTTTGTCATACTTGGTTTTTATATTCACTTTTTCAAAAAGTATGTATGGATGTCCGCATTCCTTATATCGGGCTGTGTGGGAATATCACTTGTGGTTGCGATGGTAATATCAAGTCTTGTGGGAACCATAATTCCTATGTTTTTCCACAAGGTTCACATTGACCCTGCGGTTGCCTCAGGCCCGCTTATCACTACAATTAATGACCTTGTAGCAGTTGTGACATATTACGGACTTGCGAGACTGCTTTTAATTAATATTTTTCATATTTGAATAGGACAGCAATAAATGAGTAAGAAAAATACAAAAGAACTTGATATGTTAAACGGAAAAACGGCGGGCAAACTTATTATGTTTGCCATTCCGTTGGCATTAAGCAGTATTTTACAACAGCTTTTTAATTCAGCAGATGTTGCGGTAGTGGGAAGGTTTGCAAAGGGCAATGCAATGGCAGCAGTAGGAAGCTGTGTTGCACTTGTAGGAATTTTTGTTAACCTTATTGTAGGTCTTTCCGTAGGCCCTAACGCGTCCCTTGCCACTATTATCGGGCAGAAAAGAAGGGATGACATAAACGGAATGTTACATACGATTATGACCTTTGGGGCAATACTTGGAATTGTGCTAATGGGTATCGGAATCGGAACGGCAAAAGTCATACTTGAAATATCCGGAACACCTGAGGGCGTTTTGCCGGAGGCTTTATTATATATAAGGATATATTTTATAAGTATACCGTTTATGGTGATTTATAATTTCGGAGCCGCCATTTTGAGAAGCTTTGGCGATACCAGAAGACCAATGTTTTACCTGATAATCACGGGTGTTGTTAATGTTGCGCTTAATCTTTTTCTTGTAATATGTTGTAAACTCGGAGTGGCAGGTGTGGCAATCGCTACCCTGATTTCCAATGTATTAAGCGCAATTCTTGTCATGGTATACCTTTGCAGAAGAAAAGATGAGTTCAAATTCTGTTTCAGGGATACGAGAATAGAAAAGAAATATCTTAAAAATATTTTGAAAATTGGAATACCGGCGGGCGTTCAGGGCGCGATTTTTTCAATATCCAATGTATTTATCCAGAGCGGAATCAATTCTTTCGGAGAGGATGCAATAGCAGGTTCTTCCCTGGCACTTAATTTTGAGTATTTTACTTATGACATATCCAATGCCTTTGCGCAGGCTGCTGTAACCTTCATAAGCCAGAATTTCGGAGCCGGCAATATAAAAAGATGTAAAAAAATATTCTGGCAGTGCATGGCATTTGGAATATGTTTTACGGAAGTTCTTGCTGTGGTATTTATGATATGGGATGATTTTTTCGTAAGCATATACACCACAAGTTCCGCAATTGCGGCATTTGGTTTAATCAGGATGCATCATGTATGTGCCCTTGAAGGGCTTACAGCAACCTACGAAGTAGAAAGTGCTGCCTTAAGAGGAATGGGTAAGTCATTAGGACCTGCAATAATCACAATTCTCGGAACTGTTGTTTTCAGGATTATATGGCTTGTGACCGTATTCAGGCTTGTACCTACCTACACCATGTTGATGAATGTCTACATTGCATCATGGATTTTTACCGGTGGAGCAATATTTATCCTGCTTGCGGTCCATATGAAAAAAATAATGTTAATTCACGGATCCGGTAAAATATCTCCTCTGAAGTGATTTTGCAAGTTAATAATGAAGTTTAAAAGAGTCAGTGATGGCTCTTTTTTTATGTTATGCAAAAGATGTGATTAGTAAAGTCACAGCCGGGACAAATATACTTGTCTTGAAAAGAATTCGGATGTATCATATTATAAAGGTATAGAGGAGAAGGACCTTATGAAAGATAAAATATTAATCGTAGATGATACACAATTGAATAGAGAATTATTAAAAGATATCTTATGTGAAGAATATGATATTCTGGAGGCAGAAAATGGCAGGGAGGCTTTGGACATTGTACGTCATGAGATGACCAATATTGCCGCAATACTTCTTGATCTTATTATGCCTGTAATGGATGGGTTTACATTTCTTGAGGAATTACAGAAACTTAATATAATGGACAAGGTTCCCATTCTTGTAATAAGCGGTGAAAAGAGCGTTCAGAATGAAAAGAAATGTTTTGATTATGGCGTATCAGATTTTATTGGCCGTCCTTTTAATTCCGTACTTGTATCAAAGCGTGTGCAGAATGTGGTTAATCATTATGCTTACAAAAACGAACTTGAAGAAAAAGTTAAAGAACAGACCTCTATTTTAAGAAAGGCATACAACACTTTAAAGATACAGGCTGAAAAATTGCAGAAAAGAAATCAGGAAATAATAGATATGCTTGGAAATATTGTTGAATACCGTAATCTGGAAAGCGGTGAACATATTCAGCGTGTCAAGGGTTACACAAAGATTCTCGCAAAAAAGTTCAGTATACAATATCCGGAATACAATCTCGACAAAGATACGGTAGCAACCATCGTTGACATAAGTGCATTGCATGATATAGGTAAAATTGCAATCCCTGACAGTGTTTTATTAAAACCTGGTAAACTTACCAAAGAAGAATTTGAATATATGAAAACCCACACCATAAGAGGATGTGAAATACTTGATAAAATGGGTAAGGACTGGGAGCCTAAGTTCAAAAAAATCAGTATGGAGATAGTGAGATACCATCACGAACGTTATGACGGGAAAGGCTATCCTGACGGACTTAAAGGTGAGGACATCCCTGTTTCGGCGCAGATTGTCTCTCTTGCTGACGTATATGATGCCCTTGTCAGCGAGCGCTGCTACAAGAGTGCATACTCAAAGGATCAGGCATTCAATATGATTGTGGGTGGAGAATGCGGCGTTTTTTCACCTAAGCTTATTGAAGTGTTCCGTGAAGTGAGAGATGATTTTGAAAATTTTGCAGATAATCCTGTTAAAAAGAAAGGTAAAGCTGCTATTCCAAAGGAGAATTGTTAAATGAATGACACATTAAAGGTATTGGAAACAAGAAGAAGCTGCAGAAATTTTGACCCTGCAAAACCGGTATCGGACGAGGCAGTTCAGGCAATTGTCAAAGCGGGAACATACGCTCCTACAGGCAGAGGCCTACAAAGCCCTATCATCATCGCGGTATCCAACAAAAAATTGCGTGACGAGATATCGGCGGAAAATGCAAGAATCATGGGAGTTGATTGCGACCCATTTTACGGTGCACCAGTGATTCTCATAGTGCTTGCCAATAAAGATATTCCAACCTACATATATGACGGTACACTTGTTATGGGAAATCTTCTTAATGCAGCTGAAAGCCTTGGAATCAACAGTATATGGATTCATAGAGCAAAGGAAGAATTTGAATCCGGGTTCGGTAAAAATATTCTTAAAAAACTTGGCATTAAGGGCAACTACGAAGGTATCGGACACTGTGCAATCGGATACGCAGCCGAACCTGTAAATGCACCTGCCCCACGAAAAGAAAATTATGTTTATTATGTAAAATAGACGGGGAATAACAGAAGTAATTATACAATGATGTTTTACGATACAACACCAGAGATCCAAGTAATATTTTTTCTTGTTTTTAATACGCCAAAGGAATATACTAATGTACTAGAGATAGTCTGGAGGTAGTAACAATGATTGCAGATAAAATGGTTAATCTGGTTAATAACAGCTCAGTAATCAGGGCAATGTTTGAGGAAGGAAGAAGACTTGCGGGAATATATGGGGCAGATAAGGTATATGATTTCAGTCTCGGTAATCCTAATGTTCCTGCACCCAAGGAAGTTAATAAGGCAATACATGATATAATTAATGAAGAAGATTCCGTATTTGTCCACGGATATATGAGCAATTCAGGATATGAAGATGTAAGAGAGGCTATAGCAGACTCTCTTAACAGAAGATTCGGGACACATTTTTCTTTTAACAATATAATAATGACGGTAGGTGCAGCAGGTGGTATCAACTCATTCTTTAAGGCGTTTGTCAACCCCGGAGATGAGATAATTGCTTTTGCACCTTATTTTGGTGAATACAGGGCTTATGCGGCTAATGTGGATGCAGAACTTGTTGTAATTCCACCTGATACGGATACTTTCCAGCCTGACCTTGCGGCTTTTGAAAAAGCAATCACACCTAAGACTAAAGTTGTAATTGTTAATACACCTAATAACCCTACAGGTGTTGTATACAGTGAAAAAACAATTACAGAAATGGCAGATATTTTAAGAAAAAAACAGAAGGAATACGGAACAGTCATCGCTCTTTTTTCTGATGAACCATACCGTGAACTTGCTTATGACAGCGTGAAGGTTCCATATCTTACCAAATATTATGAGAATACGGTTGTAGGATATTCTTATAGTAAATCATTATCCCTTCCGGGAGAAAGAATAGGATATCTTGTTATTCCCGATGAATTTGATGACAGTGCTAAAGTAATTACAGCCTGCAATGTAGCAACAAGAGTATTAGGATTTGTTAATGCACCATCTCTTATGCAGAGAGTAATTTTAAGATGTGTTGACGTGGATGTAAGCAGCAACATTGCAGTATATAACAGAAACAGGGAGACTTTGTATAAAGGACTTCGTGACCTTGGGTTTGAATGTATTAAGCCTGAGGGTGCGTTTTATATGTTTGTAAAGACACCTATAGATGATGTGGAATTCAGCAATATGGCTAAGAAATATAACATACTTGTGGTTCCGGGAAGTTCCTTTGCATGTAAAGGCTTCGTAAGAATCGCATATTGCGTATCTTACGATACTGTGGTCAATTCGTTGCCTGAATTTAAGAAACTCGCAGAAGAATTAAAACTAATATAAGAGGAATCCGATAATGAGAGAATGGGAAAAAAATATACGAAAAGTCGAACCTTATGTTCCCGGAGAACAGCCTAAGGATAAGGATATTATTAAATTGAATACCAACGAGAATCCCTATCCTCCGGCACCACATGTAAAAGAAGTTCTTGAAAGCATCAGAACGGAGGATTTCAGAAAATATCCTGATCCTGCGGCAGATATGTTAATATCAGCCATATCAGAAAACTACGGTGTTGATAAAAATATGATTTTTACCGGTGTGGGATCTGATGATGTACTGTCAATGATATTCCTGACATTTTTTAATTCGGATCGTCCTGTGCTTTTTCCGGATATAACATATTCTTTTTACAGCGTATGGGCAGATGTTTACAGAATTAAATATGAGACACCGCTACTTGATGAGAATTTCAATATAAGGGCAGAAGATTACTATAAGCCTAACGGTGGTGTGGTTATCGCTAATCCGAATGCACCTACGGGAATATACAGAAATCTGGATTTTATAAAAGATATTCTTGAACATAACCGTGATGTAATTGTTGTTGTGGATGAAGCATATATTGATTTTGCGGGACAGTCAGCGGTATCACTTCTTAAAGATTATGATAATCTTATAGTAGTGCAGACTTTTTCAAAATCCAAATCATTGGCAGGTATGAGAATAGGCATGGCATTTGCTAATCCTGAACTTATAAAGGCACTTAATGACGTAAAGTATTCCGTAAATTCTTACACTATGAATATGCCGTCAATACTCCTTGGAACTGCCGCGGCAGAAAGTATGGATTATTATAATAGAACAACAGAGAAAATTATTGAGACAAGAAAACGTTCAGCCGGAAGACTTAAAGCATTGGGTTTTGAGTGCCTTGAATCCGGATCTAACTTTATTTTTGCAAGACATGGCAGGGTAAAAGGAACTGATATATATGATTTCCTCAGGAAAAATAAAGTGTTCGTAAGGCATTTTAATGCTCCACGTATTGATGATTTCTTAAGAATTTCCATAGGTACCGATGCAGAAATGGACAGATTGTTTGAGCTACTTGAAGGGTATCTTGCAAATTTATAAAAAATTAATAATATATTATATATTTTTAATGGCTTTTTGAAAGCAATACATATATGATTATTATCATATAAATATGCGAGGTGGCAGACAATGTCAGGTAGATTCAGAGACAAGATGGCTAATTTTATGGCAGGAAGATACGGAATGGATGAGTTTGGAAAGTTCATTAATATATTACTTTTTGTAATGATTATTGTATCTTTTTTTGTAAGATTTTTATTCCTTCCGACGTTACTGCTTCTGATATACAGTTATTTCAGAATTTTATCAAGAAATTATCCGGCAAGAAACAGAGAGAACCGGTGGTACCTTAATGTAACGAGAATGTTCAGAAAGAACAGAAGCAGCTATGGTAACGATGCGGGTACGAGACAGAGAGATACGGCACACAGGATATTTAAGTGCCCTAACTGCAGTCAGAAGATAAGAGTACCTAAGGGCAAGGGCAAGATATGTATAAGGTGTCCGAAATGCCGTATAGAATTTATTAAGAGAACATAAGTCAGGGTGCGATATGTTTGGATATATTGTTATTCACAAGGATGAACTTAAGGTTAAGGATTACAACAGATATAACAGCTTTTATTGTGGTGTCTGCAGAAGTCTTAGGAATAATTATGGATTACCGGGTCAGATAACACTTAATTATGATATGACATTTCTTGCAATACTTTTATCGGGACTTTATGAAGATGATACTAAGACAGTTATGCGTCATTGTGTCATACATCATGTTAAGAAGCATGGTGAAATCAGTAACGAATATACAGATTATGCGGCAGCAATGAATATATTGCTATCGTATTATAAGCTTAAGGATAACTGGAATGACGATAAGAGCCTTAAGTCCAATATCTGTGCCGGTCTTCTTAAGAAAGCTTTTAAGAAGGCTGCCTCAAAGTTTCCAAAACAGGCCGGGATAATAGAAGATTATATAAATGGACAGAGTGAATGTGAAAAGTCCCATGAAAATAATATAGATACAGTTTCTTCATATACCGGTAAGATGCTTGGCGGTATTTTTGCAATGAAAGATGATATCTGGAAAGAAGATCTTTACAGGATGGGATTTTTCCTTGGCAAATATATCTACATAATGGATGCTTTTGATGATATTGATAAAGACATTAAGAATGAAAGCTATAATCCGTTGATACCAAGACGGAATGATGGCGATTTTAATGAATATTGTAAAAATATTTTAACCATAACTGCGGCAGAGTCTGCAAGAGCATTTGAATGTCTGCCGATTATTGATAATATTGATATTTTGAGAAATATTATGTATGCTGGTATATGGACTAAATATAACATAATAATACAGAAACGGGATAAAGATCCTGACAGAGAGGTATAGAATGACAGATCCGTATTCAGTGCTTGGCATATCAAGAGGTGCAAGTACAGAAGAAATTAAGAAAGCATATAGACAGCTAAGCAGAAAGTATCATCCCGATGCCAATGTTAATAACCCTAATAAGGCTCAGGCAGAGGAGAAATTTAAGCAGGTACAGGAAGCTTATAATCAGATAATCCATGAGAAAGAAAACGGTGGTTCTTCTTATGGCAGTTACAGCGGAAGCTACGGAGGAAGCTATGGTTCAGGTAACAGTTATAACAGTTATAGCAGTTCCGAGGATCAGAGAATAGTTGCGGCAGCTAATCTTGTAAGAAACAGACAGTTCAGGGAAGCAATAATTGTACTTGAGGGTATGACGGAAAGAAGTGCCAGATGGTATTATGTGCATGCCTACGCAAGTGCCGGAGTCGGCAATATGATAGTTGCACAAGAGGATGCAAGGACTGCGGTACAGATGGAACCGGGCAATCAGGAATATATTAACCTTCTTAACCAGCTCCAGAATACAGGTAGCTGGTATACGGGAGCAGGAGCCGGATATGGACAGGACAGTGCCGGAGCGGGCAGCTGTTGTACACAGATGCTTTGCCTTAATCTTTTATGCAACTGCTGTTGTTGCGGCGGAGGATTCTAAGAGTCATTGATTAGAGCCGGAATCTGACATAATGTGCTTCACTTCCGGCAGCTTAATGTAATTTATAGAGAAAATAAGACAGCAGATTTCGTAATTTGGTGTCTTTTTTTGCGATAAATAGTGCTTGCAATAAATTCCTGACATATATAAAATCATTGTAGAAAAAGATACTCAATGGATATAAGAGGCTTGAAATGGTTAAAGAAACAGATTACATATATAACATACCTAAATTTTCAAAGAAATCGTCCCTTGCCAATACCAGGATAATGCTTGACAGAATAGGATTTGACGAAAACAGTAAGAAAATAATACATGTTGCAGGAACTAACGGCAAGGGCTCGGTATGTGCCTATCTTGCGGGGATATTAGGTAAGGCCGGTAAGAAAACCGGACTTTTTACGTCACCGCATCTTGTCAGAATCAATGAGAGAATCGTAATTAACGGAGAAGAAGTTACAGACAGCATATTTGAGGATTCTTTTAAAAGGATTAAGAAAATATCCGAGGATATGGTAAGGGACGGCTTTGACCATCCATCTTTTTTTGAATTTCTTTTCGGAATGGCAATGGATATTTTCAAGAACAGTGATACAGAGTATATTATTCTTGAGACGGGACTGGGGGGAAGACTTGATGCAACCAATGTGATAACACATCCTGTAATGACAGTTCTTACGTCAATAAGTCTTGACCATACTGAAATATTGGGAGATACCTACGAAAAAATAGCTATGGAAAAGGCCGGCATAATCAAAGAAGGTGTGCCTGTTTTATTTATAAACAGAAGAAAAGATGTAACGGATGTATTTATGAAAAAGGCCAGGGAAAAAAATGCACCGGTGACCATAATAGAACCGGATGATATTAAAGATATTGTAATTAAAGATAAAAATATTGATTTTTGTCTTCATAATAAGTATTATGATAATGAGATTTTTTCAGTACAGACTAAGGCAGAATATCAGGCTGAAAATGCTTCCCTTGCGGCAACGGCGGCAGCAATGCTTTCCATAGACCGCACCTCTGTAAAAGAAGGGCTTTCAAGCGTTGTGTGGATTGGCAGGATGCAGCGGATGGATGATGGTCTTGTGGTCGACGGCGGACATAATGATGACGGTATAGAACATTTTCTTGCCTCAGTCCGTAAAGACGGATGGAAAGGCAGACGAATCCTGCTTTTCTCAGCAGTTAAGGACAAACATTACGCCGGCATGATTGATAAAATCTGTACGTCAGGGCTTTTCCGGGTTATAGTAACGGGAGTTCTTGATGACAAAAGAGGTATAGACACAGATACATTTAAAAAAGTGTTTGATAAGTATGACTGTGTTGATGTAATCCATTGTGCCAATGTTCCCGATGCATACAGAAAATTAATGGAATTATCCGATGAAAACACAATGAAATACGCTGTAGGTTCTTTATACCTTGCAGGTGAAATTTTGAACATAGAATGGAGATAAGTATGATTGACTTTGATGAAGAGATAAGAAAATTCCAGCCAAGTCTTGAAGTTGACGAAGCAGAGGATGCGATTTACCGTAATAATACAACGGACGTTACGGAAGTAATTGATAAAATAATAAGAGAAATAACAGATAAATAGGAGCAGGTTAATGAGATGTTATAAATGTAACAGTGTACTTACTGACAACGATTACTGCCTTAAATGCGGAGCAGATGTATCTGTATATAAGATAGTTGTCAAATCGTCCAATTCCTATTATAATCTCGGTCTTGCAAAAGCACAGGTCAGGGATTTAACAGGAGCGGTATCAGCACTTAAAACCAGTCTTAAAATTAATAAATCCAACATTAAAGCAAGAAATCTCCTGGGCCTTGTATATTTTGAAATCGGAGAAACAGCACTTGCCCTTAAAGAGTGGGTAATAAGCGTTAATCTTAAGCCGGATAAAAATGTTGCAACCGTTTATATTAAGAAAGTTAAGTTCAATCCCAATAAACTTGAACAGCTTAATCAGGCAGCTAAGAAATATAATTACGCTTTAAATAAGCTGCAGGAGGGCAGTGATGATGTTGCTCTTATACAGCTAAAAAAAGTAGTGACACTTAATCCAAGATTTGTAAGAGCACAGCTGCTTCTTGGTCTTTTGTATATGAAACATGGGAACATGGATAAAGCTGCAAAGACCATAAAAAAAGCTCTTGAAACAGACAGAACCAATACTCTGGGATTAAGATATATGGACGAGCTTAATAACGAGGGCATAGCTGCTGCATCAAAAAATGATGAGGTATACTATAAGCCTAAGAAAAAAGGATTATCAGGCAATGATGTAATTCTGCCTCCTAATTCCTATAAAGAGCCGTCAAGCGGTATGCTTACCGTTGTCCAGATATTGTTTGGAGTTATTATAGGTGTTGCACTTGTATGGTTCCTTGTAGTACCATCCAAGGTCCAGAACGCCAAGAGGGAAAGCAATGACACCATAAAACAGTACAGCGAGAGTATGTCAAGCCAGTCTGTCAGAATAACTGACCTTGAAAAACAGTTAAGCGAGGCCAAGGACGAGCTTAAAACCGTTAAAGATGAACTTGCCGGATATGCAGGTGATTCGGGTTCGGTTAATATGTATGCAGGACTTATTGATGCTGTTTCATATTATCTTGATGATGATTTTGACAATGCTATGGTGGAACTTGCTAAGATAGATGTTACCAAACTTCCTACGGACAAGGCTAAATCGCTTTACACATTGCTTGACGAGAACTGCAACAGTGGTGCGGAAACATATCTTAAGGCAGGCTCTAATGCTTATGACAAGTCAGATTACATAACTGCAGTCAAGTATCTTGAATTATCATACAAGTTTAATCCTGAATCGGATGAGGCGATTTATTATCTTGCAATGTCCCATTTCAGGCTTAATGAAAATGACAAGGGTAAGGAATATGCCGATATTTTGAAAAGCAAGTTCGGTAATTCTAAGTTTACCGGAGACATAACCAAATATATGGAAGAAAACAATATTACTTAAGAATAAACCACGTTACACGGCGGAGCAGATTATATGCTCCGCTTTATTATTTTTCAGGAGGAGAATATGAATAATTTATGTGTTATAAGGAGAGGCATCCTTATAGTTAATCTGGGTGGTGACCTTGATCATCATGTTACCGAAATGATAAGAGATGAGATAGACAGAAAAATTAACGGTCAGAAGGTACATACAATAACTTTTAATTTCAGAAATGTGAGCTTTATGGACAGTGCAGGAATAGGACTGCTGATGGGAAGATACAGAAAGATAAAAGAAATCGGAGGAGAAATATATGTAAGCAATATAGGACAGGGTGTACAAAGAATATTCAGAATGTCAGGATTATTCAAAATATTAAAAACCAGCAGGGAAATGGATTGCTTTGTTAATGAAGGAGGACAAAATGAACAGATTTAAAATGGAAATGGAAGCATTATCGGAAAATGAAGGATTTGCCAGAGTGTGCGTAGCGGCATTTGTAACAAGACTTGACCCTACACTAGAGGAAATTAATGACGTAAAAACAGCGGTCTCAGAGGCTGTAACCAATTCTGTTATTCACGGTTACGGTGGAAATGGCGGTAAAATAATAATCGAATGTTCTGTTGAGAATAATACAATGGAAGTTATGATAAAAGATTTTGGAAAAGGAATTGCTGATGTTGAAAAGGCAATGGAACCTATGTATACAACCGATGCGCTGCATGAACGCTCAGGCATGGGATTTACATTTATGGAAGTGTTTATGGATGAACTTCAGGTGGTGTCTGAAAAAGGTGGAGGCACAACCGTGATCATGAAAAAAACATTCGGGAGAATAACGGAGTAATTGGAGGTGTGATTTATGGATCATACCAAAGAACTTATTGCTCTTGCCCATGAAGGGAATAAAGAAGCCAGAGATATGCTTGTAATGCATAATATGGGGCTTGTCTACAGTATTGCAAAGCGTTTTGCCAACAGAGGTTATGAAATGGATGACATTGTTTCCATAGGAACAATAGGATTAATTAAGGCCATTGATAAGTTCGACCTGAATATGGATGTAATGTTATCGACCTACGCCGTGCCTATGATAAGCGGGGAAATCAAAAGATTTATAAGGGATGACGGAATAATCAAAATATCACGCTCCATAAAAGAGAACGGCTGGAAAATCAACCAGGCAAAAGATTATCTGTCACAAAAACTTAAAAGAGAGGTAACCATTGAAGAGATTTCCAAAGAAACGGGGATCTGCACTGAGGATATTGTTGTAGCGATGGAAGCATCAAAAGATGTTGAATCAATTTACCAGACAATTTACCAAAGCGACGGTAATCAGATATATGTGGTAGATAAACTTGCCGCATCAGCCAAAGAAAGTGATCATGATAAAATTATGAATCATGTCATGCTTGAAGAAACCATGAATATTTTGGAAGAAGATGAGAAAACTATTATAGAAATGAGATATTTTCAGGAAAAGACCCAGTCGGAGGTTGCAAAAATACTGGGAATATCCCAGGTTCAGGTATCACGCATGGAGAAAAAAATTTTGCTCAGGATGCGTAAAAATATGGAGGTATAAATGGACAAGGTCTATATCAGTTTTCAAAAAAGCAGTGAAGTAAGCAGCAGGAAAATAACGATTGGAGACATTGCATCTGTATATTGTAAAGATAATTCCATACAGGCAAAAATAAAGTCTTTACCCATAATAAGCGTACCTGAAACAGAAAGCAGAAGATATGTGGTAACAGCAATAAAAGTGTTTTCTGTAATTGAAGAAAACGTAAATGGAACAGAGTTAATTAACCTTGGCGAACCGGAGTTTGTTGTGTCTTACAAAAAGGAAAAAAAGCAGAACAAGGTAACTGATTTCCTGAAAGTTATACTTGCTTCCGTTGTTATATTCTGCGGAAGTGCTTTTGCAATCATGGCTTATGACAATGATGTGGACATTAATGGTATATTTGAGACAATGAGTAAATGGGTTACGGGGGACAATAAAGCCGTGTTTTTGCAGCAGGTGATGTATTCACTGGGACTTTTTCTGGGAATTATGATTTTTTATAACAGAATCGGAAAAAGAAAGTCTGTGAAAGATCCAACCCCTCTTGATATACAGATGAGACTATATGAAGATGATATAAACACCACCATAATAAATAACAGCGAAAGAGAGGAAAAAGCAGATGATGTGGAATGAATTTTTGCTGATTGTCCTTTTTTCACTGGGAGCAGGATTTGTGACTTCCTGCGGATATTTCGCGTTATTTATGACCGTTGGGGTTATTAGCAGAATAGTACAGTTTACCCATACGGCAGGCAGAGAAAGGTTTTACGAGAACCTTGTTATAACCGGGGTTACGGTAGGAAATGCATTTTTTACATTTACTCCGTATGAATTTCTTCCGTCGGCAGTATGGGTGGTATTTTCTGTATTTGCCGGTATGTATACAGGATGTTTTCTCATTTCACTTGCGGAAGCGGTAAAAGGGATACCTGTTTTTTCAAGAAGAGCAAGACTTAGGACAGGTTTTGTAATTATTTTGTTTTTTTTAGCCCTTGGAAAAGGATTGGGGGCTTTATTTTATTTCAGTTCTTAAGTATAATATCCGTAAGGAGAAGATTACTTATGGATGATATGAGAGCATTTTTTAATTTGATAGATGATTTTGCCATTGTGGTGGTGGATTATAACAACGGCAATATTATTTATATGAATGATGAAGCAAGACAAAAAGTACTTGTTAATCTGAAAGCCATGGATTTTTTCAGAAACAGGAATGAATTGCAGAAAGTTATCGGTAATAAGAAAAAGGTCAGGTTCAGAATGACCTGTAACGGTGAAAATAATCTTACAGGTGTTTTCTATAGGATGAATTTTGAAAATGAGGATGCGGTAATAGCATACCTTGACAAAAATGTCTCACCGGATGCGGATTCTGACACAACGATTATTCTTGATGGCTTTTACAGACAGTATTATTCCGTATTTATGGTAAACGGTAATACAGGAAAATATAATATATTGTATTCCAACAGTACGCTTACGAAGTATTCCGAAAGCTTTAGCGATTATATGGAACTTATAAGAGATTACTGCAATAATTATGTATGCGGGAAAGACCGGCTTAAAGTAAGAAGAGAATCGGATATTAACAATATAATGAGACGACTTAACGAAAGCGGACCATATCAGGTTAACTATCAGATGAATGACGGAGAATGGAGAGCTTTGAAGTTTATGCCGGTTAAAGACGAGTATAATGATAAGCTTTTTATGGCAGGCGTTGTTATATTTGATAAAGAGATGCAGAATTACCAGCGTGTGAAGAATCTTCAGGAGACAATTTCAGGATTGACAGAGACATATCAGATGATATGCAGGGTTAATCTTGACAATGGTAAGAAAGAGATACTGCTCAATAACGAAGATGGTACGGATGGTCTCTACATAACACAGTTTATTAATGAAAATTATTCAATATATGGCAAAGTATATGTTGACCCGTCGTTCAGAAGTGAACTTCATTCCACAATAACCCATAGAGCGGTTAAGGAATATTTTAAATATAATGATGATGTAATAACCAAATATTTTAAGGAAATCAACGGCAAATGGATTGAAATTAAAGTAGCCAAAGATGCTAATTATACAGAAGACAGCCCATACGTTGTATATGCGGTCAAAGAATGTACGGAAAAAATCGAATCAGAGAACCGTGGTATAGTAAGTGAGACTGCATTATCCAAAGTATTTATTGCAGCATTGATTATTGATACCGAAAAGGATGAATACGAGTCCGTATATAAAGTTGAACATATAAAAGGAATTGCCAGAAAAGGTTCATTCGGGAATCTTATGGACAATTTCAGGACAATTATCAATAAAGACGATTATGATGAATTTGAAAACACGTTAAAAAAAGCCGGCAGTATGTACAGCGGATTTGCTGAATGTGAATTTCAGGCAATAGACGAGGACAGTAATGAACATTTCTATGATGGAATGGCAACCAATATCCATCTTCCGGGCGGAGACAGGCTTTTACTGCTTATAATGGATAATGATGAACGTGTTGCTAACAGGACAAACCTTATTTCTTTAAATAAAGAATACGATATGACGAGGACTGTCCTTTATACATTAGGTGATGCGTATTTCGGTATGTATTATTTTGATTTTACGGCAGGAACAATCAAAACACTCCGTCTGCCGGTTGACCTTTGCGATATTTTTGAAAGGACGCAGAGAATAGAGGAATTTACTGATGAATACGTTTCAAGAATTGCCCATCCTGATGATGAGATGAATATACGCAGATGTAATTCAAGGGAATATCTCGATGAAATGATGGCAAATGGTAAAGATGAGATATATTGCGAATACAGAAGACTTGTTGATAATGAATATAAATGGGTACGTCTTGATATAAAAATTACTAAATTCTGTGACGGACATACGATGGAAGCCGTCTATGCCTTAAAAGATATCCATGAAGAAAGGGATATGGAATTAAAAAGAAATAAGCAACTTGTGGAGGCAACAGATGCTGCCAACAGAGCTAATGAAGCAAAAAGTAATTTCCTTTCAAATATGTCCCATGATATAAGAACTCCTCTTAATGCAATTATCGGCATGACCGATATGGCAATTAATCATATAGAAAACAGACAGCGTGTATACAGTAATCTTATGAAAATAAAGAGTTCCGGTAGGATTCTCTTATACCTGGTAAATAACATACTTGATATGTCATATATAGAAAGTGGTAAGGTTGTAGTAAACGAAAGTCCGTTGTCCCTTGCAGATTTATTTCATAGTGTGGCTACCATGGTTCAGGGACAGATTAAGGAAAAACATCTTAAATTTAAGGTATACGCAAAAAATGTAAAAAATGAGATAGTGCTTTCCGATAAGTCTACCCTTAATAAGATAATAATTAATCTTCTGGGTAATTCGATAAAATATACAAAAGAATATGGACTTGTATCGTTAAGCATTGAAGAACAGCCTACAAAAACAGCTGATCTTTCAAATTATATAATAAAAATATCGGACACCGGAATCGGTATGTCAGAAGATTTCGTTAAAAAGATGTTTGAGCCTTTTGAAAGAGCCAAGGACACAACTATAAGCGGTGTTGAAGGTACAGGGCTTGGAATGTCAATTACCAAACAGCTGATTGAAATTGTTGGTGGAAATATAGATGTTAAAAGTGAACTTAATGTAGGTTCCGAATTTACTGTAACTATTCCGCTTAAACATACAGAAGCAGATGACGAAGATACGATGGAATATGATATTGAAGATTATAAGGTGTTCTATATTGAAAGTGACGAAAATAACACATATAACGAGATAAAGGAATATATAGGAACCAGGGGCCACAAGGAAGTTGTAGTGGTTACATCGTATGATATGGAAGAAGATATTCCTAAATTTGAAAAACTTGGTGTTAAAAAAATTATATCTGAACCTGTATTTAATTCGGATTTAAGGAAACTTCTTTCTGACAAGAAGAATAAGGCAAGGCTTAAAAAGGACAAAAACATATTCAAAGGCAGAAAGATACTTATTGTTGAAGACAATGAGATTAATATTGATATCATAAGTGATTACCTTGATGATGTTGAGATAAAATATGACAGTGTCAGAAATGGGCTTGATGCCTATAACAGAATTAAACAGAACCATAGCTATGATTGTGTTCTTATGGACATTAAGATGCCTGTGATGGATGGATACGAAGCAACAAGAAAGATAAGAGCACTTGACGATGATTATGTAAAAAAACTTCCTATTATTGCTATGACTGCCAATGCTTTTGCGGAAGATGTACAGAAATCAAAAGAGGCCGGAATGAACGACCATATAACCAAACCTGTTAATCTGGAATTATTTTATTCCGTTATAAAAAAACATATGATAGGAGAAGAGTGATGCAAGACTGGAAAAAAGAACTTATGGATTTTAATGTGGATGTAAACGGCTCTATCGAGCGGTTTTCAGGACGTGAGGACAGGTATGTAAAGTATCTTAAAAGATTCGGAGAGGATACTAATTTTGAAGATATGAAATATGCCGTTGAGAAAGGAGACGTACAGGCAGCTTTTTGCGCCTGCCATACGTTAAAAGGACTTACAGGTAATTTAGGCTTTGACGGACTTACAGGTACAGTATGCGAAGTATGTGAAATTCTCCGTGCGGGAAGCCTTGAAGGTGTTAAAGAAAAAATAGAGACAGTTAATGACAATTATTTTAATATAATAAATGTAATTAAAACCTTGTTATAAAGGCATGTTTTATGTTATCATAGGTGCTATAGAAGAAGGATATTTAAGGGTACGTGTAGTATGAAAAAAAACATAAGAATAATAGTGGCTGATGATAACACGTTGGTCAGGGAAATGTTAGTGGACGGAATTGCAGACCAGAAGGATTTTGAGATACTTGCAACCGCATCTAACGGCAGGGAGACAATAGAATTAATTAAAGAGTATGAGCCGGATGTTGTACTTCTGGACCTTGTTATGCCTATAGTGGACGGGCTTGGCGTTATGGAGGCCGTAAGAGAGGATAATAATGGTAAAGTACCATATTTTATAATTGTGTCGGCAGCAGGTAAAGAAGATATAGTAACGCAGGCACTTGATTCGGGAGCGTCATATTTCTTTATGAAGCCCTTTGACGAAGGCGCATTAATCAGAAGAATCAGACAGTTATGTGACTCTGAACCTAAGAAAAGTGTTGCAGAGTCTTCATATATGCAGAATGATACTTCATATAGTGTTGAGAATGAGACCTCATCACTGATACGTAAACTTGGAATGCCTGCCAAGATGATAGGTTACAAGTATGCTATAGATGCTATAATGATCACATTGGAGGAACCGGATGCGATAGTTTCCATAACCAAGGATATTTATCCTAAGATAGGGGAACGTTACGGAACATCTCCTACCAATGTTGAACGTAATATAAGATACGGCATAGAGACAGCGTGGTCTAAGAGAGACAGCATAATGAAGACCCGCGAAGGTAAAGAAATCTTTGGTTCATGTACCAAGAGGCCTACTAATTCCGAATTTATTAATGCCTGTTCCGAATGGTTAAAATTTCATAAGTCCAGACGATAACCGGATATAACTCTGCCCGGCTGAAATAAAAGGGGGTGTATATTATACACCCCCTTTTTACAATACTAATTATAATCAAACATGACAAAACAAATATAAAGGAGAATTATTATGATAAAGACAACATTAAAAATCGACGGAATGATGTGCGGTATGTGTGAGAGCCATATCAACACAGCAATAAGAAATAATTTTAAAGTAAAGAAAGTAAACTCATCACATTCGGCAGGTGAGACAGAAATTATTTCAGATGAGCCTCTTGATGAAGACAGGATTAAAAGTGTAATAGGAGAAACCGGATATACTCTTAAGGGCATATCGTCAGAAGAATACGAAAAGAAAAAATTTACGCTTTTCGGAAGGAATAACTGATATATGAAGCAATATAACATAAAAGGAATGAGCTGTGCCGCCTGTAGTGCCAGGGTGGAAAAGGCGGTATCAAAGGTGTCAGGCGTAACATCGTGTTCAGTAAATCTGCTGACAAATTCCATGAGTGTTGAAGGCAGTGCAGCAGATAGCGATATTATTAAAGCTGTTAAAAATGCAGGTTATGGGGCCTCATCCATAAAAAATAAAGAAAAAGCAGAGGATACCTCCACGGAATCACCTATCAGACCTATGAGGACAAGATTCATCACATCACTTGTTTTCTTATTGATACTTATGTATTTTTCAATGGGCCATATGATGTGGAGCTTCCCACTTCCTAAGTTTTATGATGGAAACCATATAGCCATGGGACTTACCCAGTTACTTCTTACGGTTATTATAATGGTAATTAACCAGAAGTTCTTTATATCAGGCTATAAAAGCCTTATACACGGTGCTCCTAATATGGATACCCTTGTTGCTCTCGGAGCTACGGCAGCTTTCGGTTACAGTACTTTTGCACTTTTTGCCATGACTAAAGCACAGGTTGCAGGTAATATGGAACTTGTGGAAAAGTATATGATGGAATTTTACTTTGAATCAGCCGCAATGATTCTTACACTGATCACCCTCGGAAAAATGCTTGAGGCATATTCAAAAGGCAAAACTACGGATGCCTTAAAAGGATTGATGGAGTTAGCTCCTAAATCAGCCAATGTCATAAGAGACGGCAAAGAAGTTAATGTACCAGTTGAGGAAGTCGTAAAAGGCGACATATTTATCGTAAGACCGGGAGAAAGCATTCCTGTAGATGGTGTTGTAATTGACGGACACAGTGCAGTCAATGAATCTTCATTGACGGGAGAAAGTATTCCTGTAGATAAAGAGCCGGATGACAAAGTATCTGCTGCAACCATTAACCAGTCGGGCATTATAACCTGTAAAGCATTAAGCGTAGGCGAAGATACAGCACTTTCAAAGATTATTAAAATGGTAAGTGACGCTTCGGCGACCAAACCTCATATAGCAAGAATAGCCGATAAGGTATCGGGTATATTTGTTCCCACGGTAATAGCAATAGCGGTCGTAACAATAATTGTGTGGCTCTTAATAGGTAAGAGTGCCGGATTTGCCATTGCAAGAGGAATATCGGTACTTGTAATAAGCTGTCCATGTGCCCTGGGACTTGCAACACCTGTTGCTATTATGGTAGGCAACGGAAAAGGTGCCAGAAACGGTATTTTGTTTAAAAACGCTACCGCCATTGAAGAAACAGGAAAACTTAAGATTGTTGCTCTTGATAAGACAGGAACAATAACAGAAGGCAAGCCTGTTGTAACAGGCATCTATCCTGCAAAGGACATAACGGAAGAGGAACTTCTGCACATAGCGGGTTCCCTTGAGTACAATAGTGAGCATCCTTTGGCAGGTGCGGTTAATCAGGAGATTGAAAAACGTAAAATAACCATAAGTCCGGTCAAAAACTTTAATGCACTCCCGGGAAATGGCCTTTTGGGAGAAATAGACGGTGTAATCGTTATGGGCGGAAATTACAGATTCATTTCAGGGCATACTGCCGATAATGAGGAATTAAAAAATATTTCCGATAAAGTATCAAATGAAGGAAAGACACCGCTTATTTTTGCAAAAGATAACCATTATATAGGAACCATTGCTGTTGCTGATATAATAAAAGAGGACAGCCATAAGGCAGTAAGCGAACTTAAGAAAATGGGTATCCATGTGGTAATGCTTACAGGCGATAATGAAAAGACAGCGGCAATTATCGGCAAAGAAGCCGGAGTTGACGAAGTAATAGCCGGAGTTCTTCCGGACGGTAAAGAAAATGTTATCAGGGAACTTATGAAAAAAGGCAGAACTGCGATGGTTGGTGACGGAATTAATGATGCACCTGCCCTTACGAGAGCCGATATTGGTATCGCAATCGGTGCAGGAACCGATATAGCAATAGACGCAGCAGACGTTGTACTTATGAAGAGCAGGCTTACGGATGTTGCAGCGTCAATAAGACTTAGTAAATCAACCTTAAGAAATATACACGAAAATCTTTTCTGGGCATTTTTCTATAATACCATAGGAATTCCTCTGGCAGCAGGTGCTTTTGTAGGACTTGGACTTACTTTGAATCCTATGTTCGGGGCGGCAGCCATGAGCCTTAGCAGCTTTTGTGTTGTAACCAATGCATTAAGGCTTAACCTTGCGGATATTTACGGAAAACGTAAAAAAACTGAATAATTATATCCTTTTCATTGCATAATATCCATAAAAAGGAGGTTGCAATGGATAAGGAAGCAAAAAAAAGATATAACGAATATGTGGAGACAGTTACACCGACTCATAATCTTTTAAGCCAGATGTTAAGAGCTTTTTTAACAGGCGGCATAATATGTACAATGGGTCAGGGCCTAAGGAATGTCTTCACATATTTTTTTGATATGGATAAGGTAACATCATCAACATGGGTATCCATAACTTTAATTTTCATTTCGGTAGCATTGACGGCATTTGGAATATATCCCAAAATAACGAAATACGGTGGGGCAGGTTCACTTGTGCCAATTACGGGTTTTGCCAATTCCGTAGCTGCACCCGCCATAGAATTTAAGAAAGAAGGGCAGGTATTCGGAATAGGCTGCCAGATATTTAAAATTGCCGGGCCGGTTGTATTATACGGTGTATTGTCCTCATGGATTCTTGGCCTTATATACTGGATTGTAAAGATGATTAATGGATAAATATGAGTTGAAAAAATATATAAGGCACATTATAATGAATGGACTGACTTTAAGGGAAAAAAGATTATGAAAAAGAACAATAAATTTTTTAAGTACGTATCACAGAATATTTTTGCAATGATAGGTATGTCCTGTTACATCATTGCGGACACATTTTTTATATCAAGAGCAGAGGGAACTGACGGAATAACAGTTTTAAACCTTGCACTTCCGTTATATGGGATTATATTCGCAATTGCTGCCATGATTGGAATAGGTTCGGCAACAAGGTATGCAATAGCAAGGGAACGAAAAGACAAAGACGAGAACAGATATTTCTGTAATGCTGTAGTTTTTGAAATTTTGATCGGACTTATATTCATGACCGCAGGTGTATTTTTTACCGATAAAGTAATGGCAGTAATGGGTGCAGACAAGGAAATAATTGAACTTGGGAGAGGCTATAACAGAATTTTTCTGGCATTTGCACCGGCTTTTATGGTTAATTATACCTTTACGGGGTTTGTTAGGAATGACAATGATTCAAAACTTGTTATGTTTGCCACACTTACAAGCTGTGTATCCAATATTATACTTGATTATGTATTTATGTTTCCAATGGGGATGGGCATGAACGGTGCGGCACTTGCAACATCTTTATCGCCTATCATAAGTATACTGATCTGTTCAATCCATTTCTTAAAAAAAATAAACAGAATAAAATTTATTCCTTCATTGCCAAGTATAAAGCTGTTATTCAAATCCTGCCAGCTTGGAGTTGCATCCTTTGTGGCAGAGATTTCTTCAGCGGTTACAACAACTGTTTTTAACTTTATCCTGCTTAGGATAGCAGGCAATACAGGGGTTGCTGCTTATGGTCTTATTGCCAATCTTGCCCTTGTAGGTGCAGCTATCTTTAACGGTATTGCACAGGGAACACAGCCTCTTGTAAGTGAATCTTTTGGCAGGGGTAATGATAAGGAAGTTGCCTCGTACCTGAAGAAAGCTGTAATTACAGCTTTGGCATTTGCACTTATAATTGTAGGAATTATATACGGATTTACGGATTACTGTGTGGCTCTTTTCAACAGTGAACATTCTGTTAAACTTGCAAGTCTTGCTTATCCGGGAATGAGAATATATTTTATCGGATTTATTTTTGCCTCATTAAATATTGTATGCGCGGCATTTTTCGGGGCCACGGAACAGGCTGGCAGGACTTTTTTAATTTCCATAATGAGAGGATTTGTCATGAATGTGATAAGCTCATTGGTTCTTTCATCAATATTTGGTATAACGGGAGTATGGCTTGCGTTCCCTGTTGCAGAATTTGTAACAGGCGTTGTAACTGTCCTGCTTCTCAGAAAATATTTTCAAAATAACAGGAGAGAAAACCATGAATGAAATAGAAGCCCACTACAATAAATTCAACGAAGAAAAAAGACTGGATTCCCGTCACGGCAGGGTAGAATATATAACTTCCATGAAGTATATACATAAATATATACCTGAATGTGATAATCCGGCAGACATCAATATCCTGGATATAGGTGCGGGTACAGGCAGGTATTCAGTACCGCTTTCAGAGGAAGGATATACAGTGACAGCGATAGAGCTTGTGAGACATAATCTTGGTCTTTTAAAAGCAAAAAACAGTAATGTAATCGCTAAACAGGGCAATGCACTTAATCTCAAGAAATATCCTGAAAATTACTATGATGTGGTTCTTTTATTCGGACCGATGTACCATCTTTTTACTTTTGAAGATAAGTTAAAAGCTCTTAATGAAGCAAAAAGAGTATGTAAAAAAGGCGGAACCATCCTTGTGGCATACATAATGAATGAATATGGTGTAATAACATACGGTTTTAAGAAGCAGCATATCCTTGAAAGCATTAAAGAGGGAAAACTGACAGAGGATTTCCAGATACTTTCAGAAGAAAAAGATTTATATGATTATATGAGGCTTGAGGCTATTAATAGTCTTAATGAAGCTGCGGGTCTTGAAAGAATACAGATAATTACCCCTGACGGCGCAGCCGATTTCATGCGACAGGAGCTCAACAGACTGACGGAGGAAGAATTTGAAATGTTTATAAAATATCATCTTTCAATATGCGAACGTCAGGATATCCTTGGAGCTTCGGCACACACCCTTGATATACTCAGGGTGTAATTGGAAGCCTTGTTGCATCCGGATTTCATCCGGCTCTTGGAATTCATCAGGTTCTCGGGTTCGCTTGCCGCAAATCTCTACCTAAACAGCTGGAAATAGGCGAAAATGGTAGAAAATCCTGGTGTCGCCGTTCGTGAATCTCTACCCAAAAGGCGGAAATCGGCGGAAAAGGTAGAGAATCCCGGTGCCGCCGGTTGGAAATCTCTACCCAAATAGCGGAAAACAGGCGAAAAGGGTAGAGATTTCTGGTGCCGACGTTCGTGAATCTCTACCCAAACAGCGGATATTTCTCATATGGGTAGAGATTCCTGATGCCGCCGTTCGTGAATCTCTACCTAAACAGCGGAAAATAGGCGAAAAGGGTAGAGAATCCCGGTGCCGCCGGTTGGAAATCTCTACCTAAATAGCGGAAAACAGGCGAAAAGGGTAGAGAATCCCGGTGACGCTTTTGGAAAATCTCTACCCAAACAGCGGATATTTCTCATATTGGTAGAGATTCCTGATGCCGCCGTTCGTGAATTTCTACCCAAAAGGCGGAAATCGGCCGAAAAGGGTAGAGAATCCCGATAATGTCAAAGGGAAAAAAGATAAAGAAAGAAGAATACAAAGAAAATTTAATGCATCTTATTAAATTTTTTGCATATAAAGAGGGAGTGTTAAAAAAAGAAAAGCAGCTTAAAGCTATATGGGGATATCTTTCACCAAGGATTGAATATCTGAAAGACATTCCTAAAAATATTTTTGATAAAGGTATTTCTGCAATATCTTATACAGAAGAATTTAAAGAAGAATTTGATAAAAATCCAAAGGATGCATTAAAGCATATTATTGATAAGCTGAACTCCGAATTGAATTCTATATTACATGAATATGATTTTAATTAAGCTCGACCCGGATTTTGACAAATCAACATTAAATCCGAACTTAGATGAGTCTAAAATATGGTTTGATGAAATTGCTGAGCAATTATATAATTCAAAGCTTGAAGTTGAGAAAAAAACTTAGAAAAAGGGGATACCCCAAATCTGGAAATCAAAGAGATGGATGAACACTTTACTGCAATGACAGGACTTGAAATGGATAGCAATAGGGGTTTTAAATTTGTATTAATTGAAGACGGCAATTACGATATTGAAAAAACTCCTTTACACGGATATGATTCAGTATATCAGTATACAAGTTTATCAAATGTTAGATATTTACTTCAATCGCTTTTCTTAATTTCTGCTGAGCCGGATTCAAAGAAAATTCCGGGGAAATAATATACAAATCGCAATCAGCTTCAGCCATTGCAAAACCTGATTTTTTTAGCAACCATATACTTATTTATCTTGTATAATATTTGCCTTCTTAACCTTTTTAATGGTTCCGTCAGGATACTTAATTGACATATTATCAAGGTGTGCTCCGATTCCTGCCTTAATGCTGTTAATATAATCCCATCTTAATCTTCCTTGTTCTTCTTTTTCTTCTTCAGTAAGCCCTGTTTCTTTGGATTTATGATATAATTCATTAATTCTTGCTATTTTTTCTTCCATTGTCATAGTAATAATCTCCAATCTTCCTTGTGATAGGTATTTTACCACATTCGTGAATTAACATACAGTATTTTATTTAATTTTTACTAAAATATAGGGAGAAATATATTGGAACTCATTTGTAGTACTATTTTGATATACACAAAAGAAAAAGGTACTAATTAATATTCAGAAGGCGGGTATAATGGCAAAGTCAGGAAGAGGTCAGACAAGGCAGGACTCCAAACGCAGAGTATTAAGACCGGGAGAAAGCGTAAGGGCAGACGGAAAATATCAATATAAATATCACATTGATGGAAAACCACACTTTGTATACAGTTGGAAACTGGAACCTACGGATAAACTTCCAAAGGGCAAAAAGCCATGCCTTTCACTTCATGAGTTGGAAAAACAGGTAAACACAGATTTGGATATGCTTGTAAATATCGTGGACGGACAGATGACTGTCTGTGAACTGGTAGACCGATATTTGAAAACAAAGACCGGAGTAAGGCAAAGCACGAAACAGGGATACGTTACAGTGCAGAGATTGCTTGCAAAGGAATCTTTTGCAAAAAGACGATACGAAGTGTTAAAACTTCCGATGCAAGCTGTTTCTTATAAAATTGCAGCAGGAAGATGGGAAAAGCTACAGTTCCATTCATACCATCCGGGGAGTGCTGCGCCCGGCCTTTCAGATGGCGGTGGATGATGACATTCTGGTAAAGAATCCGTTCGGATTTCAGTTTGCCGGAGTATTGGTAAATGACGCAGTCACAAGAGAGGCAATTACAAAAGACCAGATGATAAAATTCTTAAAGTTTGTGCATGACGATGTGGTGTACTGTAAATATTATTAGGTAGTGTACATACTCTTTCATACAGGAATGCGAATATCGGAATTCTGCAGTCTGACACTGAAAGATATTGATCTTGAGAATAGAACCGTGAATATTGACCACCAGTTGCAGAGAACATCGGATATGCGATATATCATAGAAACCACAAAGACGGATGCTGGAACAAAAGTATTGCCGATTACAGAGGATGTGGCACAGATGTTTCAGGCAATCATTGAGGATAGAAATGTAACGAAAGTGGAGAAGTCCATAGATGGATGTAGTGGATTCCTATTTTACGATGATAATGGAATGCCACTTGTGGCAATGCACTGGCAGCACCGATTCAACTATATGGTCGGCAGAAACAATGATATCTACCGGGTGCAGATGCCAAACATCACGCCTCATGTATGCCGACACACCTATTGCTCCAATATGGCAAAATCGGGAATGAATCCAAAGACGCTGCAGTACCTCATGGGACATTCAGATATATCGGTTATAATGAATGTGTACACACATATCGGATTCAATGATGCTGAGGAAGAATTGAAACGGATGGAAGAGTTTAGGAAGGCGCAGGCGGAGGTTGAACAGAAAAATGAGAAACCGATGTCGCAGAAGATGTTTAAGGTAATTTAATTTTGTGTATAAAAGTTAGATATGACTAGCGTTATGGAAATATAATGATGATCTATTTTGTTGTTCGCCAAGAGTAAATATTGACGCATAAAGAGAAGAAATGAACAAATGTTGACGCAAAGTATTGACGCAATAATAAATTTGTGTTATTTTATGATTAGAGAAAATGTTTTGGAGGCGTTTTATGTCAGAAGTATTTAAATTACCAGGGTCATCTTATGAAGAAATAACTAAAATTATCAGGGCATATTCAAGTGTAAAGAATGGACAAGCGTTATCATTGGCTGATTTGGCACAAATGTCAGGAATGGATAAAACGATTATAAGTAGAAATAATGGCTTCCTTTTACAATTACGATTGATTACTGAAGGGAATAAGAAAGCGCCTACAGAAATGTGTGTTACATTGGGAAGAGCATATAACTTAGGAATCACAGAACAGATTTCTAAAATATGGTTTGAGATTGTGAAAAATGATGAGTTCCTAAATAGAATGGTTTCGACTGTTCAAATAAAATCAGAAATGCCCAAACAGGAATTTATAAATCACATTGTTTTTTCGTCATCAAATAATAATTCTAATAATGCAAGAGCTGGAGCTTCGGCTATAATTGAAATCTTGAAATTAACACAAATGATCGAAGAGAACGATGGCAAAATTGTGTCTGGCAAGGGTAATGTTGCGGATAAAGTAGATATTAGTGAAAATAATCAAAACATGTTAGAGAAAAATGATCAAGAGATAAGAAAATCTGATAGTAGTATTAAGGAAAATAGTTTACCTGAAGCTGGCTATTATATTCAAAGTTACACATGTGAATCTGGAAAACTTGCAAAGATTATTATCCCTGAAGATGCAACAGAAGATGATCTGCTCGCATTTGAAGATATGTTGAAAATTGTACTGAAGAGAAAGTTTAAACTAAATTCGTGACATAAAGGAGAGTAAATGAAAGAGTACTATTTATTTTTAGATGAATCAAAACCAAATACTAATTTTCGTAATTTTACATTAGGTGGAGTTGTTATTGAAGAAAATATATATGAGAACAACATACGACCAGAAATAGTAAAGCTTAAGAAGGAGTGCTTTGGAAATGAAAGTGTTATTTTGCATGAGATTGAAATACGAAATAAACGTGGTAGTTATCAAGAAATAACAAAAGAACAACAGGAAACTTTTTTTACCAATCTAAATATATTATTTGAGAATAATGATATTAATGTTCTTGCTGTTTCCATAAATTTAGATGATTTAAACAAGCTTTACAGTGAAAATGAGAGAAATGATATTTACTATATTGCATTGCAATTATTAATGGAAAATTATGTTCATTTTTTAATATCAAATGAAGGAATAGGACAACTGTATTTGGAAAGTACTGATGCGGTTAATAATAGTAAATTACAAAACTTATTCCATATGTTAAAAGCCACAGGAACGCTTTTTATGAAAAAAGAAGTTCTACAGGATCGTTTGGGTGCTATTAGTTTTCCACTTAAAAGTGATAATATAATAGGATTGCAGCTGGCGGATTTTATTCCTAATGTTTTGGCCAGAAAGGCATTAGGCAAGGAGCAAAAGAATTTTTCAATTTATAAAGGTATTGAAAATAAATTATATGATGGTAAAATAGATAGAAAAGATAGGTTTGGATTCAAGATTATTGGCTGATGCTTGACATGAAGAAAAAAATGAGATATTATTACTATGCAAGAGGAAATGCGTAGCTATTCGTCTTACATATAAAAAAAGAATTGCTTAGCTTTTCTTTTTTTTTGCTTATTTTTGTAAAAAGATGCATATAATATAATGTGTTTGCGGAATGCGTAGTTTTTCTGCAGACTGTTTAGAGAGCGCATGACCTAGTCTTGCGCCCTTTTTATAAATAAAAATCCTTAGTAGTCTCCCTTTCCCCTTTTACTACCAATTTTACTACTAACAGGTAGTAACAACTTGCAGGGTTCTGCTCCAATCTGCCACAATTTGTAATTTCAGAGCATATCACAACAACCCCGGAAACCCTTGCAAAACAGGGCATTTCGGGGCAAAACAAGGAGAAACAAAACTATGATAAAAATACTTTTCATCTGCCACGGCACTCCAGTTTTATGATAATGCATACCTTCGCAGACTGGGGCAATACAGGGCAGAATATGGCGGAAAGCCTTGGAATTACTACGGTTTCGACTACTAAGGCACATGGGAGATGAGCCATAGTAGTCAAAGAAATTGGGAGAAATCCTTAGTAGTAAGGGACTACTTAGAGGCTATATATGAATGATAAAAGCCACAATCGTTGGTAGGAGACTACCGGGATTGTGGTTTTTTTGTGCTTTGTAGTGTGACTCATAATCCGTTGTCTCAAAAACATAGTCGAAATATAATATTTTATGGAGGTATTTGGCGATATGCATAAAGAATTTGGAATTGCGTTGAAAAAATTAAGAGAAGAAACAGGTCTTAGCCAAGAGAAATTTGCGTTATCCATTGGTATGGATAGAACATATTATGCTTCAGTCGAGGCTGGAAAAAGAAATATTTCGCTTCAAAATATATGCAAAATAGCGAAGGGGTTTGATTTGTCTGTTTCGGCTCTTTTTGTTGTGGTAGAAAAAATATGTCAAAATGAATAATTTTTATAGTTGTTCGATACTTAAACGAAATTAATTTGATATGAAAGTAATATCAAAATGATTTAAAAAGATATGAAAAAAAGGTGGAGGGTTACAAATGAACGATTACATAATTGATGAATTTTATGAAGATATGAAAAAAGTTAAATTCGAAGCATTTGGTATATTGGATTCGGATAATAAAATACATACTCTTGGAACTGATTCAAAAATCATAGGACGTATTTTTGAAATGTTTGCTCAACCAGTATTGGAAAAGATTGCAGAAAGACACGGGATGATATTGACAACACCTGAATCACAAACAGTCTATCCTGATTTTATTATGATGAGTAGCAAATCATCAAAGGACAAAATAGCAATTGATATTAAGACAACTTATATTGATTCTGATCAATCTACTATTAAATTCACATTGGGTTCTTATGGCTCATATATGAGAAATAATACTAAGAATATTGAATATAAATATACAGACTATGTAAAACATTATGTGATTGGCTTTATTTATAAAAGAAATGGACAAGCACAGGAAAGTCAGGTGTTTGATTATTCTGAAAGAGAAAAGATAGTATTTCCATTTTATGATGTAAAATATTTCATTCAAGAAAAGTATAAAATTGCAGGTGATAAACCAGGTTCAGGAAATACTGAAAACATTGGTTCTTTTTTAACAAAAAACTACTCAGAGCTAAAGGGGGGAGAGGGACCATTCTCTGAATTAGGAGTGGATGCATTCGATATATATTGGAAATATTATCCTAAGTATAGAAGCATCGATAAGGCATATACATCGTTGACCGAATTTGCCGAATGGTTTCCGAAACAAGAGCCTACAGAAATAGAACTTCTTCATACATATGATTATAAGACAACGCTTGATAGAATTCTGAAATATGCAAGAAAACTAAAGGGGGATAGATAATATGGAGGAATTTGATTTTGTCAAGCTGTTCCTAAAGAAGTTAGAAGAAAAGACTCCCAATTGGTATGTTAAAGGAATAATTGACTCGGATGATAATATAATCACATTGGGAACAGACAGTAAGCTGATTGGGAGGATATTTGAGTTAAAGACAAATAGTTTATTACAAGAAATTGCAGATGAACATGAAGGATATTTGTTAAGAAAGCCAGGTACTCAAACTGAGTATCCTGACTTCTACTATGAGTGCCCGGATGGAAAGAGAATAGCTATTGATATTTAAACAACATATTTGGATGTGGAAGATTCTGAGAAGAAGAATCTTAAAAAGGATATTTGGTACACACTGGGATCTTATAAATCGTTTCTTCAGGATGGGAAAAAGAATATCAGTGGAACATATGATGACTATAAGTTACATTATGTAATAGGATTTGTGTATGACCGTTTGAAGTCATCAGAGGATGGACAAGTTATTCCGTATTCTGCTGATACACTTAGCGAAATGAAATGTCCGTATGGTAATGTTCGAGTGTGGGTTCAAGAAAAATATAAGATAACTGGACTTACTGAAAAAAGTGGTAATACAACTAATATTGGTTCAATTACTTCAAGAAGTATTGATGAATTCATAAATGGTAAAGGTCCTTTTTCTGCATTGAATAAATATATTTGTGACGACTATTGGCGTAATTACAAGAAGAAAACAACGTATAAAACTGTTGAAGAATATTTTATATGGGCGAAAGACAATAGTGAGTTGAGTATCGATTTTGATGAACAAAAAGGTTTATTTGAAGAATGGCGAAGAAAAAATTGTCCGAGTAAAGAAGATTTGCTAATAATGGCACTTAAAGTATTACATGCAAAAGGACCTAAGGGTGGTGAAAAAGGATTATGGTCCAAATTTGATGATAAAGAAATATGTGTAGCATCTAAAGAACCGACCGTGAGCGAGTATATTGTATTTTGTAATGATAATAACATAGAAGTAATTGATGTGATTAGATGATGCAATGACTGGCATATTATTTAGATATGCCAGTCGTTGCATTTTAGAATAATGACAATTGTTGATTTTCTTTTAGTGGTTGAGTTGGTATGTCATCAGGATTGTAATTTGTTAATAAGGCTTCCATCATAGAATTTCGATTAGATTCCTTTGCGCCAATATGATAAAAATGCTCTTTATTAATTTTATAGCAGCCTGACCATATAGAGTCTATATATTCATTTTTTCTGTATTTATTCTCATCCCAGGTAGATAACATAAAGCGTGCATCAGATTGGAATAGTGCGTCGTGAAGTTTTTGCTCAAGTTCTACATCCCAACTATCATAGTAATCAACATGACGTCCAATATATGGAGGGTCGCAGTAAATAAAGTCAGATGGTGTTGCTTTGGATATAGTTTCTTCAAAAGAACAGCACTCAAAAGTCCAATCATTTTCAGGGAAAATAGTTTCCAAATGCTTTACTTGATTGCAAATTTTTGTTACATAAGCCTTGGCAAAACGTTCTGGTTTATGCCCATATGGAACATTAAATTTATAATAACGGTTGAATCTTATCATTCCGTTAAAACAACTTCTGTTCAGAAATAGAAAATCTAGTGGGTCGTGATGCTCATTAAATCTGTCACGGATAAAGTAATAGTGTTCATCATCTTTTTCTGAAAGTAATGCGCCTTCAAATTCTAAAAAATCACGAACAATTTTTGAATCAATTTTTTTCTCTTTAATGGCATTATATAAAGCAATAGTATATGGATTCGTGTCTGAAAATACTGCTTTATGTGGTGCGAGATTTAATCCTACAACACCAGATCCCATGAATGGTTCGTACCATATGGAATCTTTGGTTAAATAGATATTATCAGAAATTGTTTCTACGAGTTTTGTTTTGATTCCCTGAATCTTTATTGGTGGTACAAATATTTTATATATCATGTTTTGATTACCTAACAAATGCAAATATCTTTTGAACTAATACCTTCAAAAGTATGAGTTATTTCCTTTCCTATATATTTCTCTCTTTCTGTAATGTAATTGAGAAGTTCTGGTTTATCATCCAAAAACATATATGAAATTGGAACACGAAAACCAGGTATCTCTTTTTCCATTATTCTGGCATTAATTGGTTCTATTGCTTGAAAACTATAAATTGGCATTGCTACTTTACTTCGGGTTAGATAGTCTTGTATTCGTTTTACAGCTTCATAGTCATTGCTATATTCGATTAACCAATCAGAAATATTTTGTTTTGGTCCTAGGATGGTTTTGGCTACAATTTGCCTATATGGAAGTCCTAGGTATATATAAGCACAGACAGAGTCGTTATAAAATCTTTTTCTGTGTTCGAATATTTTCTTTCCACTTGACAAATCATCGTACCATTTGGGACTAAAACTTAATAACATTGTTCGCATTAAAACACGTCCTTTATTTTATTATTGAATTTACCTAAATCATTCCAAGGGGGAGTATTATCTCTGTGTCTTTTTATCATAAAGACCGATGCCCACTCAAACACGTTTTTTCGCGAAATTGCATAGGGGGAATCCCAGTGTCTTTTAACATGTTTAATATAATATCATAGCACATAATTGCATATAACTGGCTAATATTAGATACAATGTTTTATTTGTCTTTTCGCCAAATCATATAAATTAATGTGCGTTTTTCTTGCTTTTTTGAGCCTTTTCAATGGCTTTTCGCTCACGATAGGCTTTTTGCTTTCGGGCATTTCGAACCTTCTGGCATTCTTCGGCATCACAAAATTCCTGTCGGTTACTTTTTCGAATTATGAATTTACCACAGTTCCGACAACGAATCATAATGCCTTCTGGACGATTATCCGATTTGCCTTTATCTTCTGGTGCAGGGTCTTCGGAAAGCATTCTTGCAAGTGTCAGCCATGCAATATCAAATACAGAATTAATATCGGTAGAAAATTCTAATCGGTTAGTGCGGGGATCTATCTTTAATTTCATGGTAAATTTCGGAATGATGTCAATAAGCGTATTCCGCAATTCATCGTAATCGTCATATGGTGTAGTAGCAAATTCTCCGGTTGGAGGTTTTTCTGCCGGATGATTTTTAATGTACTCATTATCAATTCGCATTTCTTCTATGAGGTTTCCTTTTGCATCCCCATAATCTAAGTCATCCGGTATTGCAACGATAGGATGCTTATATTTATCAAAGAAAGAGTAGCCCTCAAAGTATTTTCCTTCTTTGGATAAATCATATGCAGCTTCGTCATCGGCAATACAGATACATTCGAGAGCAACATAAAACATGACTGCATTATATAATTTTCCGAGGTCATATAAGAAGTTGTTAATCTCGAATGTTCCGTCTTTTTCTACCATTTCTGCATCAAAGCTATTTATATCAAACGATTCATTCAATTCAGAATAAATGAAATCAATATTATATGGATGCATATTATTTGTACACCATTCCATGATGAGCTGTGTATATGGAATTTTATTATCAAAGCTGTTTATCTGCATTGCCAGATTGCAAAGGCTTGTAAGCAGTCCCTGTCCGGAAAGAAAATCTTCTTTAGGAAAGATGGGTTCATATCCGGGGCGGCAAAATGGTGTTGCATAATAATCATCGCTTTTATCAATATCAAGTTCATATTTCTTGAATCGGAAAGGGTGGTAAATCAGTTGCCCGATACCACCGATTTCTTTAAATCCTAATATATCTGTTGTTTTATCTGCTTCTGATGGAATCGTTTCATCATTCCAGTTTAATGGCATATCATACCTCATTCCAATCGTTAATTCGTAACCGTTAACGTTACCGTCAGTTTTTGGACTTCGGTTACATTATAGTTTAAAATATTCATGAAAACAATAAAAAGTTACACAAAATGCTGTAACGGATTTGTACCTTGACAATTTCATCCCGTTCTCAATGAACAAGCCTTCGTTACTGCGGGGACTGGTAGCCGCCATGAGCGGTAGCAGAGAAACAATTATTGAAGAGACGGACATAACCAACTCTACGGAAGGAGCAACATCTTATGGAGAAAACAACTATGAGTGTACAGGAATTATCTGCACAGATGGGAATCAGCCTGCCAAAAGCATATGAACTGGTAAAGACACCGGGATTTTCGACAATACGAATCGGAGCAAGAATTCTGATTCCGATTGAAGCTTATAAAGAATGGCTTGTAAGAACGTCTATTAACCATTAAATAGAATTGCAGAAAAGGATGAGGTGAGCAGGATGGGAGTGCCGTAAATAACATGATAGTATTAAAAGAGACTCTAATGAGAATCATTCACTCAAAGAGCCTCTTTTATTGGTTCATTTTAAAAGTTTTCGATATTCAGATGGTGAACAGCCTTTTTGTTTATGAAACAGTCGGCTAAAATACAGTGGGTTATCATAACCGACAATGCGTGCAATTTCATTTACGGCGTAATTTGTGGTTTCCAATAACATCTGGGAATTAGTGATTCGGATGGAGGTGATGAACTGCATAGGTGTTGTACCGGTAAATTTTTTGAAATTCCGAATAAACCAACTGACACTCATTCCTCTGGAAATAGCATATTCTTCGATGTTGATATCACGGTTATAGTTTTCATCAAAATAGGACGCTGCAGTGTCCATTTCATGATCGAGGTATTCGTTTTTTAGTACATGTTTACGAGTAAGCTCCCGGTGAAAAATGATCAGTAAATGGCGTAGCAGTAGTGTCAGCATTTCTTCGTAATCATCCTGACATCTTTGCAATTCTAAAATAATGCGTTTAAAAATACGTTCGTATTCCAGAGATGTTCCAACATGGAAGATATGCTGGTCATTCGGGAAACCATAATTTCTTAAAATGTTCTTTACATCACTTCCTGTAAAATGCACCCAGTAAACTTCTGTTTTATCAATGCCATAGTATTCATATTTCTGGAATTCCTTGGGGCGGTAAAGTACTATGTTTCCTGCTGTAACGATAGTATCGTCATCTGCGTTGCCAAAATGAAAATGAGCTCGTCCGGCTGCTATATAGATGATTTGAAAGTCAAGTCTTCCTCTGGGACGATAAGTTGGAAGCTTTGGGTGTGAGGATAGGCGATAGGTGCCACAGCTTCCTACAATAAGTGGTCGGCTTTTGTCTTTGAAGTCGATAAGGGAGTGGTTGTGATAACCGGAATTTATATACATTTTGAGTCCTCCTTTGGAAAGTGAAATGTCTGACTGTTAACAGTCAATGGTGAACCGGAGTTATGAAGTGAATGCCACCTCAAAATCCACGGTTTTTCGGTGAGAGCTACGCGCATATAGTTTTAGCCTTTCCTAAATATCTGACTACAAGTAGTCAATATTTGAGAAGAACTAAAACGGTGTTTACTTTAGTGTATCATTTTGTGCATATTCTGTCCATTTCTGTTTATAGACATTTTCTTTGTGAAAATGTATGATGGTTTCAAGGTAATACAAAGACGGAAGATAATGAGACACAGAAGGTGTTTTTATTGATTGCCTAATGCGGTGAATAAAAAAATATATATTAAAGGAGGATTACACAATGCTCGTACCACGCTTTTATGAAGATTTGAATGTTTTGCATGACAAGACAATGCCAGCGAGGACATATTACATTCCGGCATCAGTTCGTATGAATGATTTAGTGGAGCATCGGGAAAGATCGGATCGCTTTCAGCTGTTAAACGGAGAGTGGAAGTTTCAGTATTATAACAGCATTTATGACGTAACGGAATCATTTTATGAGAAAGGTTATGATGTTTCCGGGTTTGATCAGGTAACTGTTCCGGGTGTATGGCAGATGGATGGTTATGACACGCATCAGTACACGAATATTCGTTACCCATTTCCATTCGATCCACCATATGTGCCACAGGATATTCCATGTGGAGCATATGTTCATAACTTTGAATATCACAGAGAAAAAAAGGCATCAAAAGCATTTCTGAATTTTGAAGGTGTCGATAGCTGCTTTTATGTATGGGTAAATGGTGCTTATGCCGGATACAGTCAGGTGCCTCACGCTACCAGTGAATTTGATGTTACAGACTTGTTGAATGAAGGGGAAAATACATTAGCGGTTCTGGTGCTCAAATGGTGTGATGGATCGTATTTGGAGGATCAGGATAAGTTTCGGATGAGTGGCATTTTCAGAGATGTTTATTTGCTGAAAAGACCAGAAAAGACAATCAGAGATTATTACATTACGACAGATGTAGAAAAAGACAGCGTTGTTGTGAAATTGGATATGCATTTTGCAGAACCGGTGGAAACGAAAGTTACTATAGAAGATAAATATGGAGCAGTCGTAGCAAGAGGAGAAACAGCAGAGAATGGTGTGTTAGAACTGACCGTGTTAAATCCGGTTTTATGGAATGCGGAGAATCCTTATTTGTATCAGGTTATTTTGACAATGCCGGATGAAGTGATCGTTGATCAAATTGGTTTCCGTACGATTGAAATTAAGGACAAGGTTGTTTATTTTAACGGAGAAAAGATTAAATTCCGTGGAGTCAACCGCCATGATTCAGATCCGGAGACAGGATTTGTGATTAATGTCCAGCAGATCAAAAAGGATTTAATTTTGATGAAGCAGCATAACTTTAACGCTATTCGTTCCAGTCATTATCCAAATGCACCATATTTTTATCAGATGTGCGATAAATATGGATTTATGGTGATTGACGAGGCGGATATTGAGGCACATGGACCATTTATGCTGTACCGGAAGGATGATACAGACCGGAACCGTTTTTACCATTGGAATGAAAAGATTGCAGATGATCCGGCATGGGAAAAGGCAATTGTGGACCGTGTCCAGCTTATGGTACAGAGAGATAAAAACCGTCCAAGCATTGTAATGTGGTCTATGGGAAATGAAAGCGCGTATGGATGTAATTTTGAAAAGGCGCTTGCATGGACAAAGAAGTTTGATCCGGACAGGATCACGCAGTACGAAAGTGCAAGATACCGTAATTATGATATTACCTATGATTATGACAATTTGGATCTTTACAGCCGGATGTATCCGCCACTGCAGGAGATAGAGGATTATCTGAAAAATGACGGAAGCAAACCGTTTCTGCTGGTAGAATACTGCCATAGTATGGGAAACGGACCGGGAGATTTTGAAGATTATTTTCAGATGATTCATAAGGATGACCGGATGTGTGGCGGGTTTGTCTGGGAATGGTGTGATCATGCGATCGCACATGGAACGGCAGAAAATGGAAAGACCAGATATTATTATGGAGGGGATCATGGAGAAACCATTCATGATGGCAATTTCTGTGTGGACGGGTTGGTCTATCCGGATCGTACACCGCATACGGGACTGCTGGAATATAAAAATGTCTATCGTCCGGTGAGAATTGTGTCTTATGACCAAGAAAACGGACAGATGGTTCTTCACAATTATATGGATTTTGATGATTTGAAGGATTATGTGGATATTTTCTATGAAATGACACAGGATGGCTTGACTGTGGAAAAAGGAAAACTGGCAAATGTTGTTGCATCACCTCATAGCGATGCGAAAGTGGAGTTGAAGCTGCAGGTTCCAAATACCGGTAAGATTTATCTGAAGCTTATTTACCGGTTGAAAAAGGAAATGCCGTTGCTTGAACATGGGTATGAATTAGGTTTTGATGAAATTAAGCTTGCAAATGAGGATGATAGAAACAGACAGGCTGTAAAGTGGCTGGAGCAGGAAAAAGTAATCGGAACCATTGCTGTTAAGGAAAATGATAAGCAGATCGTATTACAGGCAAAGGATTTTACTTATGTTTTAGATAAGCGTACCGGATTGTTTGAGAACATGCAGTTTGCCGGAAGAAGTTATATTAACCATCCAATGGAATTGAATATTTGGCGGGCTCCGACGGATAACGATATGTATATAAAACTGGAATGGAAAAAGGCACATTATGATGCTGCCTATACCAGAGCATACCGTATAGAGGTGCTTCAGAACAAGCACGGTGTGCTGATCATGGAGCATCTGGCAGTGGTAGCTGATACCGTACAAAAGATTTTGGATGTGGAAATGACATGGAAGATCAATGAAAACGGGAAAATAGAGGCGGTTATAGAGGCAGTAAAAGATAAAGAATTCCCGGATCTGCCAAGGTTTGGAATTCGAATGTTTTTGAATAAGAAAATGGATGAGATTACTTATTTTGGAATGGGACCACAGGAAAGCTACCGGGATAAACACCAGGCTTCCTGTCATGGATTGTTCCGTTCGAAGGTGGCTCAGATGCATGAAGATTATATTCGTCCACAGGAGAATGGAAGCCATTATGACTGTGATTATGTAGAGCTTACAAATGGTCAATATGGAATTGCAGCAGTTTCAAAGAATCCATTTTCGTTTAACGCTTCTGTTTATACACAGGAGGAGTTGGAACGGGTATCGCACAATTATGAATTGAAAGAATCGGATAGCACCGTATTCTGTATGGATTATGCAATGAATGGAATTGGTTCAAATAGCTGCGGACCGGATATCATGGATAAATATCGGTTTGATGAGGAATCATTTCAGTTTCAGTTTGAATTAATTCCGTTTGTAAAAGGATAATTGACAACAAACAATTAGAAAAGACAAAAACGATAGACTACAGGGACTTCTAAATAACAAATAGTGAAGGAGCGATTCTTATGGAAAAAAAGAAATACTTAAAATGGTACAACAAGATAGGATACGGATCTGGTGATATTGCGGGAAATGTAGTGTATGCATTCCTGACATCATTTGTGATGGTATATCTGACAGATACGATTGGATTGGCATCCGGTATAGTGGGAACACTGATTGCCGTTTCCAAATTACTCGATGGATTTACAGACATCTTTTTTGGATCAATGATTGATAAGACGCATAGTAAGATGGGAAAGGCAAGGCCATGGATGCTGTATGGTTACATTGGTTGTGCAATTACATTGGTAGCCTGTTTTGCAGTTCCAACAAGTCTTGGCAGGACGGCACAGTATGCGTGGTTCTTTATTGCGTATACGCTGTTAAATGGCGTGTTTTATACGGCAAATAACATTGCTTATTCTGCTCTGACATCACTTGTTACCAAGAACAGTAAAGAGCGTGTGCAGATGGGTTCTTGCCGTTTCATTTTTGCTTTTTCAACCAGTGTTCTGATTCAAGCAGTTACTGTTGGATTCGTTGCAAAATGTGGTGGAGATGCAGCCGCATGGCGTATGGTTGCAATTATTTATGCAGTGATCGGATTAGTTGTGAATACTATTTCCGTATTATCTGTTAAAGAAATTCCAGAAGAGGAATTAAATGAAGGAGACACAACAGGTAAAGAGGAAAAAAACGGGCTGGTTCAAGCATTCAAGCTGCTGGTAAAGAATAAATTTTATCTGATGATCTGTGGTACATATATTTTGCAGCAGTTATACAGTGCAATGATCGGTGCCGGTATTTATTATATGACCTGGGTTTTGAAAAACAAAAATCTGTTTGGACAATTTGCCTGGGCGGTAAACGTTCCTCTTATCATTGCATTAATCTTTACACCAACACTGGTTGGAAAGTGGAATGGTATGTATAAGCTGAACTTGAGAGGTTACATCCTTGCCGTGATTGGCAGAGCTCTTGTTGTTGTTGCCGGATATATGGGAAGTATTCCTTTGATGATGGCATTTACAGCATTAGCAGCATTAGGACAGGGACCTTGGCAGGGAGACATGAATGCAGTGATCGCATCTTGTTCCGAGTATACATACCTGACACAGGGAAAACGTGTGGATGGTACGATGTATTCCTGTACTTCACTTGGCGTTAAGATTGGTGGAGGTATTGGAACGGCGGTCGTAGGATGGCTCTTAGAATTTAGTGGCTATGTGGGAACACATGCTGTTCAGCCACAGTCTGCGTTGAATATGATGCAGTTTATGTATCTTTGGCTGCCACTGATCTTTGATGTACTTATTATGTTTATCCTTTCCAGAATGAATGTGGAGGAGGCAAATGCAAAGATCAAAAAAGAAAAGGGAATTACAGTAGAAACCGCTCAGCAGTAATGAGCAGAAACTGGTAACAGTTCGTAAAGAAAAGGAGATGGGTTTGTGGTAACACATGATTTGATAAAAAAAATAAAAAATGGAATGTATGATGAAACATTGAAAGATATTTATGTGGATGAGAAGAAAATAGCGTATGAAAGAGAGCGTTATATTAAGGCGATAGAGAGTTATACAGAACATTTTGGAGAGGGAGAAGTCTTTGTCTTTAGTGCACCGGGCAGAAGTGAAATTGGTGGGAATCATACAGATCATCAATGTGGAGAGGTGCTGGCAGCTTCAATTAACAATGATGCAATAGCTATTGTACAAAATTTGGAAGAACCATGTGTCAGAGTTATATCTGCAGGATATGAGATGATCACGATATATCTGGATGATCTATGTAGGAGAGAGGATGAGGAAGCAACAACAACTGCATTAATTCGAGGGGTGTTGGCAAAAACAAAAGAATATGGATATCAGATAGGTGGTTTTCAGGCTGTTGTTACCAGTGATGTGTTGATAGGAGCCGGATTGTCTTCTTCAGCAGCGTTTGAAACATTGATGGGAACAATCCTGTCAGAATTGTTTAATGATGGAAAGATTTCGCCTATTGAAATAGCCATGATTGGGCAATTTGCAGAAAATGTATATTTTGGGAAACCATGTGGATTGATGGATCAGATGGCGTGTTCCGTTGGAAGTTTGGCACATATTGATTTTCAGAATCCTGCGGCACCATTGGTGGAGCGGATTGAGCTTGACTTGGATGGATACGGATATAGTCTTTGTATTACCGATACAAAAGGCTCACATGCGGATTTGACATCGGATTATGCAGCAATTCCGGAAGAAATGAAAAGAGCAGCAGATTGTTTGGGAAAAGAAGTGCTTGGACAGGTTACGAAAAAAGAAGTACTTACTAATCTTCCGCGCATCAGAGAACAGGCAGGAGATCGGGCAGCACTTAGAGCAATTCACTATGTGTGTGAAAATGAGCGAGTGCAAAAAGAAGTGGCAGCATTGAGAGAGAATAGATTTGGAGAATTTTTAAGATTAGTTAAAGAGTCAGGTGATTCTTCTTATAAGTATTTGCAGAATGTGTATGTGTGCCATGATGTGGAACATCAGAATGTTTCTATTGCATTGGCTGTCAGTGATATGATTTTAGGCACGCAGGGAGCAAACAGGGTGCATGGTGGTGGCTTTGCCGGAACAATACAGGCATTTGTACCAAATGATATTGTTACATTATATAAAACAGAGATGGAAAAGGTGTTTGGAGATGGTGCTTGTGATGTACTTAAAATTCGCAAATATGGTGGAATTCAAGTGATGTAAGATACTCAAAAAAGACAAGGAGGAATGGTTATGGGTAGCATTTTAGTATTAGGCGGAGCTGGATATATTGGCTCACATACTGTTTATGAGTTGATCGAGGCAGGAAAGGATGTGGTGGTTGTAGATAATCTTGAAACAGGTTTTCGAGCAGCGGTTCATCCGGAAGCGAAGTTTTATAAAGGAGATATTCGTAACCGAGCTTTTATTGATTCGGTATTTGATAAAGAAAATATAGATGGAGTTATTCATTTTGCAGCAAATTCGCAAGTAGGCGAAAGTATGATAAAGCCATTAAAATATTATAGTAATAATCTTTGTGGTACAGAAGTGCTGTTGGAGAGTATGGTTGCACATAGCATAGATAAGATAGTGTTTTCTTCCACGGCGGCAACATATGGAGAACCGGAGCGAATTCCTATTATGGAATCGGATCGTACACTTCCGACAAATTGTTATGGTGAAACAAAATTGTCTATGGAAAAAATGTTTAAATGGACAGCAAATGCACATAACTTAAGATTTGTGTCCTTACGTTATTTTAATGCTTGTGGGGCTCATCCTAATGGAAAGATTGGAGAGGCTCACAATCCGGAAACACATCTTATTCCTTTAATTTTGCAGGTGCCAAATGAAAAGAGAGAATATATTTCTATTTATGGAACGGACTATGACACAAAGGATGGTACTTGTGTCAGAGACTATATTCATGTAAATGATCTTGCACAGGCTCATATTCTTGCAATGAAGTATCTTTGTGATGGAAATGACAGCAATATATTTAATCTTGGAAATGGAGTTGGTTTTACAGTAAAAGAGGTTGTGGAAACTGCGAGAAAAGTGACAGGACATCCAATTCCGGCGAAGGAAGAACCACGTCGAGCAGGAGATCCATCTATGTTGATCGCTTCCAGTGCAAAAGCAAGGGAAGTGTTAGGATGGAATCCGCAATATGCAGATTTGGAAACAATTATCGGTACGGCATGGAAATGGCATAAAAGTCATCCAAATGGATATCAGAATGTGTGAAGGGGGGAAGTGTCATGATTAATGAGTATATCAATGAACTTGTGGCGTATGGACTGAACCAGGGATTGGTTGATCCGGAAGATGAAGTATATGTGACGAATCGCCTTCTGGAATTATTTCAATTGACAGAGCATGAAGGAACAGCGAAAGAGGTTAGAACAGAAAGAAAATTGTCACAGATTTTAAATGATATGTTGGAATATGCATGTCGGCAGGGTATGCTGGAGGAAGAAACAATTACGGAAAAGGACTTGTTTGATACAAAGATTATGGGAATATTGACACCCCATCCCTCTGTGGTTCGCAGACAGTTTTGGGATAAATACAGTATATCTCCTAAAGCTGCAACAGATTTTTATTATCAGTTTAGCCAGGCAACAAATTATATTAGAAAAGATCGAATTGCAAAGGATGAGAAATGGACAGCAAATACAGAATTTGGTGCAATGGATATAACCATCAATTTATCAAAACCGGAAAAAGATCCTCGTGATATTGCAAAGGCAGGAAAAGCAAAAAAATCGGGGTATCCGAGTTGTTTGCTATGCAAAGAAAATGAAGGTTACGCCGGACATATTTCTCATCCGGCAAGACAAAATCACAGAATTATTCCGATTACATTGTGTGGAGAACAGTATAATTTACAGTATTCGCCGTATGTGTACTATAACGAACATTGTATTGTCTTCAATGATTGGCATATTCCAATGAAAATTAATAAAGCAGTTTTTGCCAAATTGTTGGATTTTGTAAAACAGTTTCCACATTATACAGTAGGATCAAATGCAGATTTGCCAATTGTAGGTGGATCCATATTAAGCCATGATCATTTTCAAGGTGGAGAATATGAGTTCGCAATGGCTAAAGCACCTTATGAGACAGAAATTTCATTAAAAGAATTTCCGGATATTCATGCAGGAACTGTGAAATGGCCTATGTCTGTTATTCGTCTACAAGGGAATAACACAGAGTCGTTGGTAGGGGCTGCTGACCGTGTCCTGTCTTGTTGGCGTGAATACACAGATGAAAAAGCATTTATTTTCAGTGAAACACAAGGAGTATCGCATAACACGATAACACCAATTGCAAGAAAGAGAGGAAATCTGTTTGAATTAGACCTGGTGTTACGAAACAATGTTACCACAGATGAGTTTCCACTAGGGGTGTATCATCCCCATCCGGAATATTACCATATAAAAAAAGAAAATATTGGTTTGATTGAAGTGATGGGACTGGCAGTTCTTCCGGCTAGATTGCAAATGGAAATGGCGGAGCTGGAACGTAGAATTCTGCAGAATGAGGATCTGCGGGAAAGCTATTTGACCAAAACGCATGCGGATTGGGCAGAAAAATGGCTGCCAAACTATGAAATTACAGAAGAGAATCTTCATGCAATTGTGCAGAAAGAAATAGGATTTGTGTTTGCAAAAGTGCTGGAATGTGCAGGTGTTTACAAAAGAACACCGGAAGGACAAGCTGCCTTCAAAAAATTTTTGGAGTGCATATAAAAAAAGGACCATTTCACATTTGTGAAGTGGTCTGTTTTTTCAGTATTCAGTTTTCACAAATAGTCCTTTTAGCCAGATTATGCATGATATACATGCTCAAAGTATCCTTTATAGAAAGCTAAAAGGTTGTTTATATAATTTTTTAATTTCCTCATTTTGTATTCCTCCTTTCCTTGTTTGCAAGCTCATTATAGGACTGGCTGGATAAGAATGCTTGCCAAATTAAAAGAAAATATAGACAAATGTTGCAGAGAAAATTAACAATTAAGTAATAAATGGGAGATGTATCAATGCATTTGACGTTTAAGGAAACAAAGGAAGAGGTATATGCGGCGCAAAGAGTGTCAAAACATGTATCTCCACATTTACATAACGCATTGGAGATTGTGTGCGTAACGGAAGGAACACTTGAGATGGGAGTGGGGCAGGAATTATATCATATGGAAAAGGGTGATATCGGATTTGTCTTTTCTGATATTATTCATCATTATCAAGTGTTTTCAGAAAAAACGAGCCGGGCGGATTATATCTTGGTTCCGTCATCTTTTGCAGGAGTATTTGAAGATAAAATACAAGGATATGCTCCTAAATATCCGGTTATTCGTGCGGGGCAGATTGAACCGGATGTTTATAATGCAATTCAGGCGATTATCCAAATGGAAGAAAACGAACCTATGATTGTTCAAGCTTATGTTCAAATTGTGCTGGCAAGATGTATAGGAAAAATGGAATTGGTGGAAAAAAGTTGCGTGGGGAGTGATGATTTGATATACAGAACAGTATCTTATGTGTCGGGAAATTTTAGAAAAAAATTTTCTCTAGAGGATATGGCGCATGATCTTGGAGTAAGTAAGTATGTCTTGTCACGAGTATTTTCTAAAACATTTCATCGTAATTTCAATCAGTATCTTAATGATGCCAGATTGAGCTATGCATGTACAAGGTTAGTGAATTCGGGAGATACAATTCTTGATATCTGTTTGGATAGTGGCTTTGATAGCCAGAGAACATTTAATAGAGCGTTTAAGGAACGTTATAGAATTACTCCGAGCGAATATCGAAAATTAAAACGATAAGCAGGTTAAGGACAGTCGTTTGTTTATAGTCCGGAAGAATACAGAACCGGATTGGTAGGATATCTGAGATGTTTGCGGGATGATATGAAGAAATAATCAGTCATTTACGGACAGAAGTTAAAAATTGAATTTATTTCTAGGATGTTTTGATAGAACTATGTCCTAGCATTTCTTGGATATATCGAATATCAACATCTGCATCTAATAAGGAACTGGCAAATGTATGACGGAACATATGAGGTGTAATATGCTGTTCGATAGAAGCAAGAGAAGTGTACTTGATAAGTGTTCTCCGTACTGTTTGATCTGATAAAGGAGAGCCAGACGGATACTTAGTAGTAAGACTTCCCATTTTACTACTATTTCTACTACTAACAGGTAGTTACAACTTGCAGGGTTCTGCCCTAATTTGCCACAATCTGTAATTTCAGAGCAAACTATACGAATCTCAGAAAGCCTTGCAAAACAAGGGTTTTCGAGATTTTGTTTGTAATATTTATGCCAAAATTATGCCAAAAATTTATGTGCTCTTATGGGTATGACGTGGCTAAAATTAATAAAGAAGATTTTGATAAATGCAATTACTTTTTATTTAGAAGTGATTGCATTTTGTGCTATTATATAGTTGAACAGAAAGGACGTGTATATATGAGCAAGGATAATCCTTTTACATTTAATTTTAATACAGAGAAAATATGGCTTATTCGAAAAGCGATAGATGAAAGAGGTGCTTTTGCAACACAAGGTGTTTATAGTGCAACTGTAGTAGATGAACAACATATAAGGGGTACCAAAAAGCAAATATGGATGTATGATGCAGTATATGCATCATTAGATAGAATAGAAGATACTTTATTATATATTAATTCTATGGAATTAAGAGGTGAATCAATAAAGAAGCAGAGAAGTGCATTTGATTTTTTTGATTTTGTAAATAATATGTACGTTGTAATACATTGCATAAAAACTTTAGGTCATATTTTTGATGTACATAAAGAAGAATTTATGAAAATTGAAAAATCGACAGAGTGCTTTAATGAAATAGGCATTAATGGGCAAGGGTGCGATGATTCTTTTTTTAGTTATGTTCGTTCGCTTATTTCAGTGCATCCAGCAGAAACGAGCCGGCATCCAGAATATCATGGATATGGGAAAATACACTATTCACCTTTTGTGGTATGGTCTCATAATTTATGGAATGAAGAGTCAGATATCAGCGTGCATCTATATACATCAGAACCTAATGCAGATAGTGAAGTATTGCATCTGAGGATAGATTCATTTGAGAAATATTTACAAAGATGGATAGATTTTGTAGATATTATTGTCGATGCAATAAAAATATTTAATCAAAATAAGGTTTCCGAATATAGAAAGAAGAAAATTAAAGTGCCGAATGAATTTGAGAGATATGATGAATATATCCTTAATTTGAAGAATGAATTAGTCGCTCGAGAAGAAACAAATATTGATTACTTGTTAGATTACTATGCTGCGATTTTTAATGTATCTTTATCTGATGAGCGAAATAATATCAAATTTGAACGGTACAAGAATGCTATTAGGTATAGTTTGGAATTTCTACATAAGCGATTGCAGAATATGGATAATGATGATGTTACTAATACTGGAATATTATTTTCGCATCAAAACAAGCAGACGGAATTGTATATTGAACTGTGGATGCCGCATTGTTATGGTAGTCTGATTAGTCAATATGGTTATGAGTTGGAAAAAATGTATTATTTAGATGATTCTGGAGGTTATAACGAACAGTATGCGAGAGAGCTTCTTGAAAATATAAAACCTATTATTAATAAATATGTTGTGTTTACAAATGAGGAGTCCGCCTTTGAAACAAAGACTTTAGTTAGTATGGCGTTGTATTACGAATGTTTAGAATACAAAAATATAGTAAATATGAATATTCCTAACTCAAAAGAATTTAGAGAACGAATATTGGCTGAAGATGAGTGGAGTATGGTAATTAGCAGTGAAAAGTGTGATAAAGATAGCCCATTAAGAGAGTATATGAAAAAAGTGTAAATAGATATGTTTATTGTAGGTGGTAGCTATGCTAGGCTATTCGCCGGCAAGGCGTTGATTTCTGCTACAAATTCAGATGTTAACGCTTTCTTTTTTTTGCCTTGCAGCATAACTACGGGTTCATACAGTCAACATATAGAGCAGAATTAGAAGTGAGTGGAAAAAGTAAGGTTTTATGGTATAATGAATGTATTGAATTATAGGAGTGATAAGCGAATGGCAAAGAAAAATATTGATTATGGAATTATGATAAGACGAAGAATTTGCGAAAAGTATAAACTAGACGTTGATGCTGCTTCTCAAAGAAGATTTGATGTTTTTTTTGATTCTGATAGTGAGGAAGAGATAAAAGATATTGTTGATATGATTATGAAAAAGATTCCGCGAAAAAGACCGGTAAAATATATTGACAAGTGTGCTATTCCAACAGGAATGAGTCAAGGAGCAGATTTTATTCTTACATATGACAAAACTATGTCCATAAATAAGTGTTCGCCGTATGCACCTATAAACGGAGTGGGACAGTTAGGTGTTTCTGCATTTATTAATCGGTATGCAGATATTTTAGAAGCAAAAATTGAAACTACTGATGATATTAAAAAAATATATAATGATAAAGCCTTTTTATCGAAAATTATTCCGAGATGGATAGAGTGCTTTCTGGCATGTGATTATAATGTTTATTTGTTGCAGAATGATATTAAAGTAATTAATAAATTCAATGGTAAATTAATAGTAGACGCGGAAAAAATTTCCATATCAGAGTCAGTAAAGTATCCTAAAATATCATATGGAGAAGAGACTGTTTTTGAAATAGCATATGTAAGAACAACGCCCAATATTAGAGTAAATGTTAAAAATATAGAAAAATTCATAGATATGTGTGAAGTAAAAGAAAAAAGCAAAATAAGAGGAAGCTTGGGTAATGCAACAGAAAAAGCAATATGTAATGCGTATGATATTGAAAATACTATTAAATGTAGTGATACACAGCTTGTTCAACGTATACTTCCATATGCCAAAAATATATTTAAAAACAAAGGTGTACAGCCTGTAAAATATGTGGGCAATATTAAAGGGGAAAGAAAAATAAAGGTATTTGCTGAAAAAAATCACTTGAGTGAGTATTTTATGAAAGCTATAGATGGATTTGGTAGTAAAATGAGTTCTCCAGTTGATTTTTGTACGGATAAGCAAGGTTCCATTTCAGTGAAAACGACGAAAAATTCAAGTGCGCTTGTGTGTCCTGATACTATAGGTCAACCTACAGCCACTACTTGTTTATATATGCTTAAAAGATTTTTAAATGATATAGGAGAGGATGTAACACCGGAGGTTTTCGTTAGAATTATTATGAATCCGAATAATCTAGTCATACTTATGAAAAAATATGTTGAATATTTATTTTTGTGTGATTATTTGTTTTATTTGGATGAGAGAAATGGTGAAATACTTGAGTGTAGGCTTATAGAGCGAGAAGAAGCTAACAGGGTGTTAAATTTTGTTTGGAAAGCAGAGTGTTTTGAGTATAAAAAAAGAATGGAAAAAGTATTGTTTGATATCAAGGAGAGTGTAAGCTCAAATGGACATGGAACTATACAAATTGATTATTTAGGTAATAGGATAGGACAGTTTGATATACACAAACATCACGGCAGATATATTTATCAATTCAGGTTTAATTTAAAATCTATTTTAAAAATGTTTAATATATAAAATGAAATGGAGTGATTTTATGAATAATGCAGATTATGGATTGAGTTTACAGAAAAAAATCTGTGATACTTATGAAATAGAAATTAATGAATGGGCTGCGGCACAATTTGATGCAAATTACAATCCGGATTATGAAACAGAGTTTAAAAAGGTGATTCCTATAATATTTGAAACTGTAAAATCTACTCCGGATAGGTTGTTGACATATACACAAGAAATGATTGGGAAAAAGCAAAACACTTCTCCGCATAATTTCCTTTTAAAAAACGGAAAAACACTTTCTATTAGGACTACAAGGACAAGTGATAAAGTTGCCCCTAGAACTGTGGGGCAAGCCGGATTTCCAGTTTTAAACGAGTTCTTTTCTGATGTATATGGTGATGAGATAAAAACACAGGCAGACGTTAGAAAATTGATATTTGAAAATATACACGAGATATTACCAGTATTTATAGATAATTTATTTCAATCGGATATAACAGTGTTTTTGTCACGACGTGATATTGAAAATGTTCAAATGATAAAGGCTGATGAAGTAGCAAATTATAGTTTTTCAAGGGATGAATTTACATTTACGAGGGATTTGGATTCGTGGACTGAAAGTACAACATTAAAATATCATGGAAAATCTATTGCAGAGATACAGACGCATAAGGAGCGTTCGTTTAAATTTAGATTTATTGTATCTGCGATTCCAGAGTGGTTCAAAATTGTAAAACAAAATAATGAAAGTTTAGGTATGTCGGCGGAAGGTGCAATATGTGAATACTTTAGGCTTGAAAAACCAAAAAGTTTTGAGACAAGAGTTATTTCGTCTTATGTTCAAAAATTATTGCCTGTTGTTGAAGCTGCATTTAAGGAATTGCCTAATGCGATTGGTCATACTGGTTCGACAAGTGGTGAAAGAGGAGAACAAAGTAAATGTTCATATGACTTTATGCTAGAAGGAAATCAAACAATGTCTTTAAAAACAAATAAAGGCAAAATGGTTTGTCCGCCAGAGGTTGGACAGCCGGGTTCAAAAACGTGTTTACTATATTTTAAAGAATTTTTCCCAGAAGGAACCGAAGAAATAACAAGAGAAGATTTTAAAAATATGGTTTTAAATAATATAGAAAAAATTATGCCAATATATGTTGAGCATTTATTTGATTCGGACTGGTTATTATGGTTATATGAAGAGAAAGATACATATAAATACAAAGCTATTAATAGATGTGATATAAAAGAATTTGTATGGGAGAGAGAAAAATTTACATTTACAAAAAGTATTGAAGAATGGAATGAAAGCAATACTGTAAAATATGATGGTTTATCTATAGGAGAATTTCAAGTACATACAAATCGAAATTGCTTTAAGTTTAGATTTAATATGAAAAATTTATTAGATATTATTTTAAAGTAATTGACATATAACTAGGCTTCATGTAAACTAGACACATCTACATGCAAAGTGGACACACATATGTTTAGGAGGAAGGATATAATGGCAGAGTATTATACAATTCAAGATGTTGCAGAGAAAACTGGAAAAAGCCAAAAGACTATAAGAAGACATATAGCTGCAAAAAAACTTATTGCATCAAGAATTCAAAACAAATGGAGAATATTGCCAGAAGATTATGAAAGATGGATTGAATCTGGTGATTGTGATGAAGATAATGATAGAGATACTTTTGCAATAATGGGAAGCAATGTTTCAATGGCATATAAGGATGATGTTAATTGGATTGATGTTGAAGAAGAATGTACTCGAGATGAATATGATGGATGGAAACATATAGATGTTAGAAATGGATATAATTTTGTTGATTTATTCTCGGGAGCAGGTGGATTAAGTTGCGGATTGACTATGGCGGGATTTACACCAGTTGCATCTGTTGAAATAATGCCAGAAGCTGTAGAAACATATAAATTCAATTTTGTTAAAAGTAAACACTTTAAAGAAGATGTAGAAACTCGAGATATAAGAACAGAAGAAGCGAAGCAGGCTTTGTATGATAGCATAGGAGATAGACATATACATTTATTGGTTGGGGGATTTCCATGCCAAGGATTTAGTTTGGCAGGCAATAGAGTGGTTACTGATGAAAGAAATAGTTTATATCTTGAAATGTTAAATATTGTAGACCGTATACGACCAGAGTACATTGTTATGGAAAATGTAGAAGGTCTTCGCTCAATGTTAAACGGTAAAATTGAAGAAAAAATAATTGCTGATTATAAAGCAATTGGCTATGAAATAAATGTCACAGTTTTGAATAGTGCAGATTATGGTGTAGCACAAACGAGGAGAAGAGTGATATTTGTGGGAAATAGGATTGGTGGAAAAAATTATCATCCACAACCTTTTATGGAAGAGTATAAAACGTTAGGTGAAGAAATAGTGCGTTTTATGGATATGCCAGAAGATAAATCAATAAATCATATTTTCAGCAGGCATACGGAAGAAATGAAAGAAAGGATTATGGCAGTTCCGGAAGGAATGAGTTTATATGGGAATTATTCTGATGCATGGAAAAAATCACCGTGGGATAAACCTTCGTGTACTGTAAAAGAGAATCATGGTGGTGTTAATTTGCATCCTAAGTTACCAAGGGTATTAACACCGAGAGAATTAGCAGCATTGCAATCATTTCCAGATGATTTTATTTTTAAAGGTTCAAAAAAATGGCAGTTAGTTCAGATTGGTAATGCAGTTCCACCATTATTAGGAAAGGCAATAGGAGTTGCAGTTGCAAAAGCATTAGAAGAGAATAATATATAAGGAAGAATGATGCAATTTTATAATTAATATTTTTACTAGAACTGGTGTGGTTACAGAAATTGTGACTGCACCGGTTATTTTTATCTATAGGACATTATGTCCTATACCGAGGCTTCAAGTATCAGGTAAATAACTCGCTGCATGTATGCAGACACACCTATTGTTCGTATTAGGTAAATAACTCGCACCTTGAGTAAACACCTCTCGGTTGAGATAATTGAAAAAGATGAAAAGTTTACAACTTTTTACACTTTTTAAACCGAGGAGGACATTCCAAATGGATACACGTTTAGCAAAACGAAATTACGACATTCAACAATGGAAAACCATCATTCAGGATCGTAACAATACCAATCTGACAGTAGATAAGTATTGCAAACAGAATGGACTCAGCCGTAATTCTTATTTTTACTAGCTTCGAATCATTCGTGAAGAAGTACTTGAACAATCACCTGAATCCGGTTTCGTTGAGTTGAGCCTGCCGACAGAAACGGACTCCGGATCTCATCCGATTACAGCTGTTCCAATCCCAAAACCAGAACCATCACAGTTGACTTTATCGATGTGCGGAATCACAATACAGGTCACAGAAGATACAGCGCCGGCACTACTTGCCAGAACGATTGGAGTGATAAGGAATGCTCAATGACGCAACCAGATTCTCCAATATATACCTGTGTACCGGATATACCAATCTCAGAAATGGAATTGATGCACTTATTGCCACCGTAAACGGAACTTTCGGACTGGAACTGTCACCAAGTTCAGGCCTTCCATATGAGTTGATGTAGTCCATCATTATATCTATTTGCGACTGAGTGTACTGCCCGAGGTTAGTGGATTTTGGAATAATTCTTCTTATAAATTCATGATTATTTTCGCAAGCTCCTTTTTGACCGGGAGAAGAGGGATTACAATAAAATAGCCGAGATCTTATCACTCCGTCTGAGTCAGCTTCAATACCAAAGGAATCAGAAAATTCGGTTCCGTTGTCGTCCAGACATATGGGAAATATTTTAGTAAAGTTCTCAAAACCAAGTAATTTATAAAGAGAATCAAATATGTCAGTAACAGATTAGAGTCATTTGCTTCTCTTAAAAATGTCAATTGAAGCTTGGGAAGTACAAGGTGAATGGTAAGAAGTACGGAATCGCCTTTTATACCTTCTACAGAATCAAGTTATTTTTGTGGAAAAAGATTTAGATTACGAGTATAATTATTTTCAAATGTTTTTGCATTGGAGGTAAAATAAATGAAACAGTTTCTTTATTTAGATACAGATATAGTAAACTCTATTATTGCTCAAGCAGAAAAGGGAATAATAACTCAAAGAACTATCGAGGCATCTGAAACTAAAAATAAAAATCGAAGAAAATTGTTTTCTTCTAAAGCAAACGTGTCTGCTTCTGGAGGTTTTTGGAAATTTGTAGAAGCAAAAGCCCAATTAGAAATGGCAGGAGAATTTGAAGGTGCCATATCAAGTGGACAAGCCTCCAAGGATGTAATAGAAAAAGTTATGCATGATGCGGCATTTGATGAGGCGTGCAGATACATAGAAATTCACGATGTTAAAGAAGGAATACAGGATTTTGATAAAGAAGGAAATTATTTGAAATTATGGAGAGAATTTACATTTGTTGATTTAGATTATTTAGAGAACATTTTTCAAATCGGAGAAGATTCAACATTGATGAAAGAGTTGTCAAAAGGACAAATAGTAAAGAAAGCTTCTGAATCAACAAACAGAAAGCAACGAAGAGATAACAAAGACAAATTTAATCAATTGTTGGATGAAACAATTGAGAAGAGTGCTGGGCGAATTGATATGCTAAATTCAATGATAAGGTTACTGAAGAGACTTATTCCATATAAAAGATTATTGCTGTCCCAAGATGGATATATAATACCTGTTGATGATAAGTATTTTAGAATTGATTCAAAATGTATGGGATTTAAATATGGAGGTTCGATTACCTGCATTGGAATGGTGACTAATTTGATTGGTGAAGATTTTAACCCTACAGATAACGATAATGTTTTTGAAAAGATTCAGGTTTCAGCATATGAAGCATTAAGGGGGTTGTTGCCAACAAAAGAGAAGAATCTCTGTGTAATTCATCCGATAGCATTTTATTATGGGAATTAATAAGCTATATTTACGTCAGAACATCAGAAAATAGATTTTTAGATTAATAATATATTGAAGGAAGCGTGTAAAATATGAAAGATTATAATTTGTTTTGGACTGCTTTTGCAGCTATAGGTCAAGCAGTCGGTGCAATAGCGACAGCAACTGCTGTTATAGTTACACTTTGGCAAATTAAATATGCAAATAGAAAGTGTTTGAGATTAAATTTCTCGGATAAAAATGTGGTGTTCTCTGAAAATGGAAATTTGGAGTTCCATTTTGTAAATTTAACTGTCACTAACATAGGTAATAGGAATGTAATAATAAAGAATTGGGGAATCAAAGTTTCGAAAAAGCAAAATTTGCTGATTGTACCTGATATAAAAAATCCAATAGTAAAAATGATACAGAAACCATTACCATGTACGTTAGAACCAGAAGAATCTATGGATTTGGTTTTTGATATTAAGTTGTTTTTAAGAAATTTACGAGAACAGGTAAAAGATGGTGTGTTTTTAGAAAAAGATAAGTTGACATTTTATGTGACAGATAGTACAGGAAAGATGTATTTTGTTAAGAGCGAAAAGACCATAAAGAAATGCATAGATGATAATTTTAAATATGAGTAAAAAAAACTTAGTAGTAACCTTTTTATTTTTACAACCAATTTTACTACTAACAGGTAGTAACAACATGCTCAATCTTGCTCTGATTTGCCACATTCCGTAATTTCAGAGCATATCACAATAACCCCGGAAACCCTTGCAAAATACGCGAGGCAACGAGCAAAGTGTCCTAATATGCCTGCATAATCGGGCATTTTGCGACTGCCGCGACCGAGACGATAGTCGAGGTAGGGCATTCCGGGCAAAACAAGGAGAAACAAAACTATGATAAAAATCCTTTTCATCTGCCACGGCAACATCTGCCGTTCCCCCATGGCAGAATATATATTAAAAGATATGGCTGAGAAGCGGGGCTTGAAAGACATTCTGGAGATAGCGTCAGCAGCCACTAGCACGGAAGAGATATGGAACGGCAAAGGGAATCCGGTTTACCCGCCGGCACAGAAGGAACTTTTGAAGCACGGGATAGGAAAGACGGGATATACCGATTTTTCAGGGAAAAGGGCAAGGCAGGTAACAAAAGAAGATTACGGATATTATGATTATTTATTGTGCGCCGATGGCAATAATATAAGAAATACAATAATGATAACGGGACCCGACAAAGATAATAAAATCAGGCTCCTGATGGATTTTGCAGGAAAACCGGGCAGGTCCATTGCAGACCCATGGTATACGGGCAGATTTGACGAAACCTATAAAGATGTGGTAGAAGGATGTGAGGGACTGTTAGATTTTTTAGGACTAAAATAAATTGGATGGTGAGAATTAATGAAGACAGGATTGATAATGGAAGGCGGAGCAATGAGAGGTATGTTTACCTGCGGAGTTATAGATGTGATGCAGGAGGCAGGGATAACCTTTGATGGGGCGATCGGCGTATCGGCGGGAGCTGTGCTTGGATGTAATTATAAGTCAGAACAGATTGGGAGAGCCTATAGGTATACTAGGCAGTATTGCAAAGATTACAGATACGGAAGCATGAAATCATTCAGAAAAACGGGGAATGCCTATGATGTGGATTTTTGTTACCATGAAATACCGGAAAAACTGGATGTTTTTGATAAGGATGCTTTTAAGGCTAATCCAATGATATTTTATGCGGTGGCAACGGATGTTGTTACGGGAAAAGCTGTATATCATAAATGCAGTGACGGAGAGCGGGAAGATATTGAATGGCTCAGAGCATCTGCATCCATGCCTCTTGTGTCCAGAGTGGTGAATATTAATGGGCATAATCTGTTAGATGGGGGAATAGGAGATTCAATACCACTTAAATTTATGGAAGAGCAGGGATTTGACCGGAATGTTGTAATACTGACCCAGCCCCTGCATTATGTAAAACAAAAAAATAAATTTATGCCGATAGCAAAAATCTTTTTACACAAGTATCCTAATATGGTAAAATCGATGGGAGACAGACATTTCAGATATAATGACACAATCAGCTACATTGAGAGCAGGGAAAAAGAAGGAAAAGTGCTGGTAATCAGACCGCCGGAAGCTCTTAATATAGGAAGTATGGAGACCAGAACCGAAGAGATAGACAGGGTATATATGATAGGTAGAGAAACGGGCCTTGGATATGTGGAGTTAATCAAAGATTTTTTGAAAAAAGATATCTTTGCGGGAAATAAGCTGTCCTAAAGAATGTTTTTTAAGGAGAAATATCACAAATTACAAGCCAAAAGATTTTGCCGAACTGTTAGGCGTATCCGTTAAAACATTGCAACGCTGGGATAGGGAAGGAACTCTAAAGGCAAACCGAACTCCAACTGATAGACGTTATTACACTTATGACCAATATCTACAATTCAAAGGAATAAATACTAAAGATGACCAACGTCAGGTAGTTATTTATGCCAGAGTATCTACGAGAAATCAAAAAGATGATTTACAAAATCAAGTTGCTTTTTTACGACAGTTTTGTAATGCTAAAGGCATTATTGTAGACCAGTGTATTGAAGATTATGGAAGTGGTCTTAATTACAATCGTAAAAAGTGGAATGAATTGTTAGATGAAGTGATGGAACAAAAAATCAAAACCATAGTCATAACACATAAAGATAGATTCATTCGGTTTGGGTATGAATGGTTTGAAAAATTCTGTATGAAGTTTAATACGACTATTGTGGTTGTGAACAATGAATAATTATCGCCACAAGAAGAACTGGTGCAGGACATTGTTTCAATACTCCATGTGTTCTCCTGCAGGTTGTATTGACTCCGTAAGATAGAAAGAGATGAGAAAATTGCTAAAGAGCTTCAAAACGGAAATAAATCCGTCAGAAGTACAAAAGGTCAGGATTCATAAAACGATAGGAACCTGTAGATATATTTACAACTTTTATCTTGCTCACAATAAAGGACTTTACGATAAAGGCGAAAAGTTTATGAGCAGTAATAAGTTTAGAGTCTGGCTTAACAATGAATATCTTCCTGAGCATCCAGAGTGTTCGTGGATTAAGGAAGCTTATTCAAAAGCAGTAACGCAGTCAGTCAATAATGGACAGGCTGCTTTTACAAGATTTTTCAATCATCAAAGTGCTTTTCCGAATTTCAAAAAGAAAGGTATATCTGATGTAAAGATGTATTTTGTAAAGAATAATCCAAAGGATTGCCGTTGCGAAAGGCATAGGATTAACATTCCGTCACTTGGCTGGGTTCGTATTAAAGAAAAAGGATATATTCCCACGACCAAAGATGGATATGTGATTAAAAGTGGTACTGTCTCAAAGAAAGCTGACAGATACTATGTTTCTGTTCTTGTAGAAATTCCCGATAACAAGATAGCCGATACCTTCAATGGTGGAATTGGCATCGACCTTGGATTAAAGGATTTTGCCATTACTTCCAGTGGTAAAACTTACAAGAATATCAATAAGTCGGTACGACTGAAAAAGATTGAGAAAAAACTTATTCGGGAACAGAGAAGTCTTTCCCGAAAATATGAAAATTTAAAGAAAGGAGAAGTCACTCAAAGAACAAATATACAAAAACAAAAGCTAAAGGTACAGAAACTTCATCATAAGATAGACAGTATTCGTACAGATTACATCAATAAGACAATCGCTGAGATAGTGAAAACCAAACCATCTTATATAACGATTGAGGATTTGAATGTAAAAGGTATGATGAAGAATAAACACATCTCTAAGGCAGTTGCATCGCAGAAGTTTTATGAATTTCGTACAAAACTTCAAAATAAATGCGATGAGAACGGTATTGAACTTCGCATAGTTGACAGATGGTATCCATCATCCAAGACCTGTCATTGCTGCAAAGCTATCAAGAAAGATTTAAAACTTTCGGACAGGATTTTTCAATGTGATTGTGGCTATATCGAAGATAGGGATTTCAACGCTGCACTTAATTTGAGAGATGCAATAACTTACGAAATTGCTTAACCAAAACGCAAACGTAAGTATGTACCGAAGGCTATTTCGGGAATTTACGACTATGGAGTGTACAAGAACTTGTGAGTAGATATGATTTCGGTCAATCCAAAGCATACACGATGAAGTAGTAAGTAGCACTCGTGAGAGTCTACATTATCTCGATGTGAGTATGTTTAATCACATTTTGAGTGGCAGGAAATAATGAGCTACGCAGATAAAGTTTTTATAGACATGTGTAAAGATATCCTTGAAAACGGTGTAAGTACGGAGGGCGAAAAAGTAAGACCACACTGGGAGGACGGAACTCCTGCTTATACAATCAAAAAATTCGGTGTTGTAAACAGATATGATCTCAGCAAGGAATTTCCGCTTGTTACATTAAGAAAAACAGCGCTTAAGAGTGCAACAGATGAATTGTTATGGATATGGCAGAAAAAATCCAACAATATCCATGACCTTCACAGCCATATATGGGATGCATGGGCGGACGAGAACGGCTCAATCGGCAAAGCATACGGTTATCAGCTTGGTGTAAAGCACCGGTATAAAGAAGGCATGATGGATCAGGTAGACCGTGTTATATATGATTTAAAGAACAATCCTTTCAGCAGAAGGATAATGACTAATATATATGTGCACCAGGATTTACATGAGATGAATTTATATCCATGTGCCTACAGCATGACTTTTAACGTTACCCAGAAAAAAGGTGAAGACAAGCTTACGCTTAACGCAATTCTTAACCAGAGGTCACAGGACATTCTCACAGCCAATAACTGGAATGTTGCACAGTATGCGGTGCTTGTGCACATGCTGGCACAGGTATGTGATATGCAGGTGGGAGAACTTGTACATGTAATCGCAGATGCACACATATATGACAGACATATTCCTATTGTGGAGGAACTTATATCAAGAGAATGTTATGATGCACCGACGTTCCATCTTAATCCCGAGGTAAAAGATTTTTACGAGTTTACAAGGGATGATGTATCGGTAGATAATTATATAACCGGACCACAGGTCACCAATATACCTGTAGCTATATAGGAAAGGACATATTATGAATTTAATCGCAGCAGTGGACAAGAATTGGGCAATAGGATACAAAAACGAACTTCTTGTAAGAATTCCTGAGGATCAGAAATGGTTCAGGGAGACCACAACGGGCAAAGCCGTAATTATGGGACGCAAGACCCTTGAAAGTTTTCCTAATAAACGCCCTTTAAAGAACAGAACCAATATTGTAATAACAAAAGATATGAATTACAAGGTTGACGGAGCTATTGTGGTTCACAGTATAGAAGAAGCCGTTGAGGCGGCAAAAGATTTTGCCGATGAGGACGTATATGTAATCGGTGGTGCTTCCATATATAAGCAGATGCTTCCTCTTTGCGACGTAGCCCATATTACTAAGATAGATTATGCTTATGACGCAGATTCGTACTTCCCTAATCTGGAAGATGAAGGATTTGTTATCACAGAATCCAGCGACGAAAGAACATATTTTGACCTTATATATGAATTTGTAAAATATGAAAGGAAAAATAATTAATGATAGACGAAAAAGTTGCAAAAAAATATAAAAAGAAAGTAGCATTAACAATAACCATAATGTCACTGATAGCGATAGCAAGTGTGGTAATTACAGTTATTTTAATTAAAAAAATGTAAAGATAAAGACGTTGCCGGCATAATATATACCATATGAAAAAGAGAGGTATATATTATGCTTATTGCTTTAGATGCAGGACATGGCGGAAGTGACCCGGGAGCGGTGTATAACGGAAGACGTGAAAAAGATGACAACTTAAAGCTTGCCATGGCGGTTGGAGATATCCTTAAAAATGAAGGCATGGATGTTTTTTATACAAGAGATAACGACATATATGAAACTCCATTTAAAAAGGCAACTGATGCAAATAATTCAGGAGCGGATTATTTTGTATCATTTCACAGAAATTCAGGAGAGAATCCCAACGCCGCAAGCGGAGTACAGGTACTGATTTACAATGAAGGCGGAGAGAAGGAACACCTCGCCGAAAATATACTGGATAATCTTACGGATCTGGGCTTTAAAGACCTGGGCGTTATAGAAAGACCTAATCTTGTGGTGCTTAAACGTACCAATATGCCGGCGGTGCTTATTGAAACAGGCTTTATCAACAACGATAGTGATAATGAGAAGTTCGATGATGAATTTGAACAGATAGCTGCGGCGATAGCCGATGGAATATTAAAAACCATAGGTTCCGGCACAGCGTCGAGGGATAATAATGTACAGCCTGCACCGGATGAAAGTAATATAAAAGACCCATACGAGGGATTGTATGAAAAAGACAGGGAAAGCAGCAGATGCACCTGTGACAAATTATACCGTGTCCAGGTGGGGGCTTTCAGAAACCGCGACAATGCGGACAGACTTTTGGAACCATTGTTAGATATGGGATATCCCGCATTTATTATTTATCAGGATGACCTCTATAAAGTGCAGGTAGGTGCATACAAAAATCTTGATAATGCCGTGGATATGGAAAGAAAATTAAGAAAATTAAAATATAATACTTATATAACAACCTGATGTCGGCTGCAGAGGAGGAATACCCTTCTTCTGCAGTTTTTTTTATGAATAAATGCTATTTTTTCGTAAATAGAATACTTTATTTCGCTAAAACGTATATTGATTAGTAAAATTTTCCGTGATACAATCAGAGCGTGCTTTGGTATTAATACCTTAAAAGTTAAAATTTTTAAAGGAGCAGACAAAATGAAAAAAGGATTATTTAAAAAAATTCTTGTAGTCATGATGTGTATTGCACTTACACTCGGTATGGCAGCATGTGGCAGCAAGAAAGTGAAGGTTGGCACAGGTGAGAATCAATCTTCAGAAGACACGGTAAAAGGCAGCAAGAGTGCTGATGACCTTGTCAAAGCAGTAGCAGCTAACAAAAAAGGTTTAGAAAACTTCACAGTATCATTCGATGTAAAATTAGATGCTGATTTAGATTTAAAACAGGCTCTTGTTATGCAGGGAATGACTGAAGAAATGATTGAGTCAGCTATTAAAGAAGGCAAACTTAAAGAATCAGACCTTAAGTCATCAGCTAAGGCAGGCATAAACGGAACTCTTAAAATCTGTGATGAAGCAGGTTATGCAGAGGGAAAATCATACGCAGAAATTCCAAATGTTACTAAAGACAGCCAGAAACTCAAGACTTATCTTGTTAAAGAAGGCAACACAGCGTATGTCTATGAATATGATTTTGATGACGAAAAATGGATGAAGGAAGAGTCAGATACAAATCTTTCAGATGTGATTGCAAGCTTACGTAACGTAACAGCAATTACAGATTTTATCAAAACAGCAGATGTAGTTTCTGAAAAGAATGGTATCTACACAGTAGAAGCCAAGCTTGATTTTGACAAAATTCTTGGCGATAAGGAAGATGATATCAAGTCAGCTATCGAAAACAGCCTTTCAGGTTTAGGCGGTGTTTCAGAGGAAGATTTTGATATATCAAAAATTATTGATTTATTAGAAGATGTGGCAATCACAGTAACAATTGACGGAGATAATGACACCATTACAGCCATTTCAATTGATTTAAAGAGCTGCATCGGCAAGATGCTTGAAGTATCTTCAACAGAAGATGTTAATGTTAAAGACTTATTAAGCATTAATGAAGCAAGCGTTACATTGGAATTCTCCGATTTCGGCAAGACTAAGGTTGAGCTTCCGGATGAAATTAAGGACGCAGACGATTCAGATGATAAAAAAGATGAAGAAGAGTCAACTCCTGACAAAGATGATGAAAAACCTTCAAAGGAAGATACAAAGAAGGATGACAAAAAGCCTTCAAAGGATACAAAGAAGGATGACAAAAAAGATGATTCAGACGTATCCGAAAAGAACAAATATGAAATTAAGGATTACGATGGAAATGTAATCGGAAAAGTTAACCTTGTTGATGGATTTGAAGTATATGACAAGTATACTGACGAGAACTGCTTTGTCATGAAAACAGATGACACTTCTGTGTGGGTAACCCCATATGCAGAAGGATGGGTAAAGCACTGTATAGAAGGTGATGAATGGGAAGTCGATAAAAGCGAATACGAATATGACAAGATTGAAAAGTTAAAAGATACACTTGACACACCTAATGGTACAGTCGAGTTCTATAAAAGAACTTTCAAGGGAGTCAAGTCACCAGACGAAAATGCACAGTATAGTGCAACCATTAAAAAGGATAATGGATACTTCCTTTCGGTTACTTTATATAAGTCAGATTTAGAGAATATCGGAATGACTATCCAGGAACTTGCAGAGGCAATATTTGGTTAAGGTACATAACCGCAGAGTTATAGGGATGAAGTGTAGGAAACGTTTAATATAAAGACTGGGTCGGCGTAAAGCTGACCCGGTTTTCTTTGTCTGGAACATATTGCCACGCAGGTGAGGACAGTAAATTACGGGGTTACTGTTTTTTTGTTAAGAATATATCCCGTTATTGAACCTACCAGTCCGCCGGTAATATGAGCCATTTGCGATACATTATCATTAACTGTAATTCCGTCATATATCTGCTGGCCTATATATATGGTGGCAACAAGAATAAATGTCAGAGGAATTTCACCATCTTTAAATCCGGTAAATGAAGCCAGAATAATGAAGGCAAAGACAATTCCGCTGGCTCCGCATAGTGCAATATTAGGGAAAAAGATATAATTGATAATACCGGTAACCAGTGCCGTAATGATTATTATTTCAATTAATGTTCTGGATTTGTATTTTTCCTCTAATACCGGTCCTAATAATAAAAGATATGTCGCATTACCGATAAAATGCTCCCATCCTGCATGCCCAAAAACATGTGTTATAAACCTTATATAGGTCAGAGGATTTAATAATGATGAGTGATATGTCATAAAAAATAATGCTGTGCTTCTACCCTTTGTAATTTCTCCCAGTAGTGTTGCCACAAAACATATAAAAATTAAACCTAATACTACCGGTGCATTAAATGTAATTCTGAATTTCTTTTTTATTGTTTTCATCTCCTTTTAAGACTAACTACCGGTATTATAACATGTATTCACACTTTTTCCCATACTGTAACTTTGCGTATTACCTTAGATTTGCCAGTCCTTTTTTTGGGACAGGTAAAAATGATAAAATATGAATAAATCAAGGGGCCGGTGGGAGCAACATCAATTTTATTATGGAGGTAACTATTATGAAGAAATTGTCAGTATTGTTATTAACGATTATTGCATGCTGCATGTTATGGGCATGTGGCAAAACAGCAACTTTTAATGAATCTGAAGAGGAGACAACAACACACAAAAAGAATAAGACTGAGTATTCTACAACGGCAGAAGATATAACCGAATCTTCTGAGAGACAGACATACAGCGATAGTGATTATAAGACAGGAATTACATTCGATAACATTTCCCGTAATCCAAAGGATTATGAGGGAAAACTTGTATATTTTACAGGAGAGGTTGTCCAGCTTATGGAAGGAGATGATGAGAATCAGATCCGCCTTGCCGTTGACGGAGACTACGATAAGGTGATTCTTATAGGCTATGATCCAGAAATAACAACAAGCCGTATTCTTGAAGATGATAATATTGAAATTTATGGAACGTCAGTAGGCATTTTCCAGTATGAATCGGTTCTCGGACAGACTATATCAATTCCGGCTGTATACGTTGATAAGATTAATCTGATCAATGGCAATCAGATTACGCCCAATGAGCCCGTAAACCAACCCGCAAAACAGCCTGTAGAGAAACCTGCAGAACAGCCTGCAAAGCAGCCCGCAGAACAACCTGCACCACCAGCTACCAAACCTGCTGCCCAGCCGACAACTCCTGCCTCTAATGTATCGGCCGGCGAATCCAATGCCCTGAAGAGTGCAAAAAGTTATCTGGATATGGGTGGTTTTTCAAAAGAAAGTCTCAAAGGTCAGCTTGAATATGAGGGATATGATGCAAATCAGATACAGTACGCCCTTGACAATTGCGGTGCCGACTGGAAGGAACAGGCGCTTGAATCTGCTAAATCTTATCTGAGTGATGACATAGGATTTTCCAAATTAGGACTTATGGATCAGCTTGAATATGAAAAATTTACATCTGAAGAGATACAGTATGCCATAGATAACTGTGGTGGCGACTGGATGGCACAGGCTGTCATTAAAGCGCAATCCTACATGGAATCGGTGCCAATGTCAAGAGATGAACTTATAAGCCAGCTTGAATATGAAAAGTTCACCCATGAAGAAGCCGTTCACGGAGTGGACGCGGTAGGCCTGTAAGAGAGATTAGAGCACGTTGGAGAATGGTTGCTGAATATAGAGTATATACAATTTTATTTATTTTATTTTGCCCTTGAATATGCTACAATAATGTTGGAAATTTATGCAATAAGGCAAGCTGTACTGCTTAATTTAACTTCTGATAATTTTAACTATTAGGAAGCAAAAATATCAAGGGGGATAATAATATGTTACCTGAAGAAAAAGCAAGAGTAAAAATAGATAAACAACTTATGGATTCTGGTTGGAATATTGTTTCACGAGATGAATATATTCCTAATCTTTCATTGGCAGTCAAAGAAGCACTAATGCAGGGTGGCAAAGAAAGTGATTATCTTCTTTTTGTTGATAATAAAGCAATTGCAGTTATAGAAGCAAAGAAAGAAGAAAAATCTCTTGGAATAGATGTAGCTAAACAAGCAGAAAATTATGCTGTGACTCCAAAGAATTGGTACGGTACTTGGTTTGATAATTTGATTCCTCTTGTTTATCTTGCAAATGGCAATAAAATTCTATTTAAAAATATGTTAACTGATTCCGATGGAGACTACATTGAACTTACAGAGATGCATTCGCCTAAAAAAATGTTGCAGCTTATAGAAATGAAATCCGAATATGGTGCTTTGCCTCGAATAGAAGAAAAGGGACTTCGCAATTGTCAATATGAAGCAGAAGTTAATTTTGAAAATTCAATTAGAAAAGGTCAAAAAAAAGCACTTGCTGTACTTGCTACCGGTTCGGGCAAAACATATCTTGCTTGCCTTGCGGCATATAGGCAGTTGAATTATACACAAACTAGAAGAGTTTTGTTTTTAGCTGACAGAAACAACCTTGCTCGTCAAGCAGAAACAGAATTTAAATTATTTGACAGAACAGAGAAACAACAACCACTAAATGATTTATATACAATAAACAGACTGACTAAACCGGATAAAATTAACAGTGATATAGTTATTTCGACTATTCAAAAGTTGTTTGCGGTTTTAACCGGTCAAAAGATAGATGATATTGATGAAGATGAAGAGGATGACAAATCTTTTATTTCTGATGAAAAAGATGAACCTGAAGTTAAATTAGGTAATAATCTCAAATTGTCTCCGGACCATTTTCAATTTATTATTGTTGACGAATGCCATCGCTCTATTTATGGGAAGTGGCAATCTGTCCTTAAATATTTTAAAGACGCAAAAATACTTGGATTGACAGCAACACCAAAACCAGAAGCATATGCGTTTTTTAATAACAATATCATTGAAAAATACACCTATGAAGATTCTATTGTTGATGGCGTTAATGTTCCAAATCGTGTTTATAGAATAAAGACTGAACAGACGGAGCACGGCGGTGCTATTGAAAAAGGAGCTACTGTTATTGAAACCACTCGTAACGGTAAAAAAGTGGACTTTTATATTTCAAATAAACGTATCGATTACACTGAAGCACAACTTGACCGTTCAATTGTAAGTCCGGAACAAATTCGGTTAAATTTAGAAGAATTTAAAAAATCTATTTATACCGATTTATTCCCAGAGCGTAAAGTGTCTTGGAATTATATACCGAAAACTCTTATCTTTGCAAAAGATGACCATCACGCTACTGAAATAGTGAATATTGTAAAAGAAGTATTTGCCCAAAATTTTGATGATAGTATCATTCCTGAAAAATTTGTGCAGAAAATAACATATTCTGCCGGAGACACTGATGCACTTATTAGAGAGTTCCGAACAAATAAAGAGTTTAGAATTGCCGTTACTGTAACTTTGGTAGCAACCGGTACAGATGTTAAACCTTTGGAAGTTGTTTTCTTTATGAGAGATGTCAATTCCGATGTTCTTTATACTCAGATGAAAGGCAGAGGCTGTCGTGTAATAAGTGATGATAAGTTGAGAGAAGTCACTCCAAATGCTACAACAAAAGATTGTTTTTATATTGTTGATGCTATTGGTGTAACCGAACACGATAAACAAATTCCAAAAGCAGGAAACGGAAAGGGTGGACAGAAGAATAAAACTCCAAAATTAGAACAACTTCTGGAATATCTTTCTCATGGTTATGTTAGTGATGATAATTTGGCATTATTGCGTGATTATTGTGCAACTATAAATCATAGATACGAAGAAAATGCTTTATTTGGACATCATCTAAAGACATTTATTTCAAATTACAATTTTTCGCCAAAGGAACTTGCATTCAATATAAATGAGGCATTATCAAAAAATATATTGCCGCCATTTGAAAGTGTATCAAGCAAAAACGGCGCAAGAAATAATCTCATTTCTTGTTTGATTACCAATCTTGGTGCAAGAAAAAAATTGCTTGAATTACATAGAGGATATTATGCGGTTTCACCGGATGAGGACAAGTTAATTGAAAAAGGCTTTTCACAAGAACAAGCACTTTCGTTTATTGAAAATTTTGAAAAATATATTACTGAAAACGCCGACAGTATAGAAGCACTTCGTATAATTTATAATTCCGAAGATACTGTTATTACTCATTCAATGCTTTTGGAACTTCAAGAAAGATTACTGTCTGAAAATCGTTCATTTACCCCAACAAAAATATGGGGGAACTATAAGCTCTTGGATACAGACAGTAATGTTGATGAATTGGATATTAGCCAAAATACAAATGCATTGACGAACTTAATTCAGATTGTTCGCTATGCATATAAAAAGAATCCTAAACTCATCAGCTTGCTTAAAGGATATTCACAAAGATTTACTCTTTATTGCGGGCAAGCTCAGCGTACTCTTACAGAAGACAAGAAAGATATTATGAAGCATATTGCGGATTATATAATAAATGATGGTTATATCAGTATCAATGAATTGAATGAAATTGATACTGATTTATGGAGAAAAGCAATAAAAACTTTTGGAGCTCCGTCACTTAAAACGGAACTTGTTACTTTATCTAAATTTTTATTAAAGGCGGCTTAAATTATGACAGAAAATCAAATTAAAACTGAATCGGCTCTTATCAAAAAGGTTGGAGACATAGCAAATGTTATGGCTGCTGCCGGTGTCGGTTTTACAGATTATATTACTCAGCTTACATATATACTTTTTCTTAAAATGGATGAAGAAAAAGAGGAAATGGGGCTTGAAAGCACTATTCCTGATGGATACAAGTGGAAAGACCTTGTTAATTTAAACGGAACAGATTTAATTGAAAAATACGAAGAAATTTTAAGGGAACTAGCAAAAGAAGAAGGATTAATAGGCACTATCTTTACAAAGGCTGCAAACAAAATTGATAGTCCTGTAAAACTTGCAAAAATCATTGAAATGGTTAAGAGTGAAAACTGGTATATGATGGAAGGCGATTTAAAAGGTGCTATCTATGAATCTATTCTTGAAAAGAATGGACAAGATAAGAAAAGTGGTGCCGGTCAGTATTTCACTCCTCGTGCTCTTATTCAAGCAATGGTTGATGTAACAGACCCACAAATTACAGAAACTGTTGCAGATCCTGCTTGTGGTACAGCTGGATTTTTACTTGCAGCTTATGAACATATGAAGAAGCAGGCTAAAAATTCCAATCAATTAACAAATTTGAAAAACAATGCATTATTTGGAGCTGATAATACTCCGCTTGTTGTAACGCTTGCGTCTATGAACTTATACTTACACGATATAGGTACTCATACCAGTCCTATTGTGTGCCAAGATTCGTTGCTCGATACATCGGATAAAATGTATGATGTTATTCTTGCCAACCCGCCATTTGGTACAAGACCGCAAGGAAGTGGTGAAGTCTCTGCTGTTCGCAGTGATTTTATAAAAACATCGGACAATCAGGTTAATTTTTTACAGCATATTATGTCAATCGTTAAAACCGGTGGCAGAGTTGCTGTTGTTCTTCCTGATAATGTTCTTACCGATGGAAATGCAACTGCAAAGGTTAGAGAAAAATTACTTAAAGATTTTAACCTTCACACGATATTGCGACTTCCTACAGGAATTTTCTATGCAAACGGAGTTAAGACGAATGTCCTTTTCTTTGAAAAAGGAAGTCCGACCGAGGATATATGGGTTTATGACTATCGTATTGGAATTAAGCATACTTTAGTTCAAAAGCCTCTTACAAGGGAACATCTTGACGATTTTGTCTCTTGCTATTGTTCCGGTCATATGCAAGACCGTGTACCTACATATTCTGAAGAAAATCCAAACGGAAGATGGAGAAAATTCACAAAAGATGAGGTTTATTCTCGTGACCAGTTGAAATTAGACTTTAAATGGATTGTCAGTGAAGAAGATGATGACCGCACATTAGCCGAAATGATTTTACAAATAAAAGAGGAATCAGCAAATATTGCAAAAGCAGTTGCTGAACTTGAAAAACTTATAGGAGAGGTGGACGAGTAATGGATACCAAAGCATTAAGACAAAAAATTTTGGATTTGGCTATCCGTGGTAAACTTGTGCCACAAGACCCGAATGATGAGCCAGCATCTGTTCTTATTGAGCGTATTCGTGCTGAAAAACTACAAATGGTCAAAGACGGAAAACTAAAACCTAAGGATATTAAAAATGATACTATCATATTCAAAGGTGATGATAATTTACATTATGAGAAATTCTCCGATGGAAGTGTGAAATGTATCGAAGATGAAATACCGTTTGAAGTGCCGGAGGGGTGGGCTTGGTGCAGAGTTCAAACAATAGCTTCTGTTAAAGGTGGTAAAAGAGTTCCTAAGGGATATGCTGTGACTGACGAAAAAACAAATCACATATACATAAGAGTTACAGATATGAAAAACAGCACTATTATGCTTGATGACTTGAAATATATTTCAGATGAAGTTTACTCTCAAATTTTGAATTATGTTATTTCTAAAGATGATATATATGTTACAATTGCTGGGACAATAGGGAATGTTGGCGAAGTACCGGATGAACTAGATGGGATGAACTTGACAGAAAATGCCGCTAAAGTTTGTAACATATCAATTGATAAATCATTTTTATGCAAAGTGTTGTCAAGTGAATTTGTTCAAAAACAGTTTAGATTTCAAACGCATCAGGTTACAATGGCAAAACTTGCTTTGGAACGCATTCTTGATACCTTGATTCCAATTGCTCCTATAGATGAACAAACTAAAATCAGTCGGATAATAGATGATTTAAGTGCAAAAATTTACGAAATTCAAAATAGCAATAATAATTTACAAGCATTGATTTCGGCTACCAAGTTCAAAATTCTCGACCTTGCGATAAGAGGTAAACTTGTTCCGCAAGACCCAAATGACGAACCGTCCTCTGTTCTTCTTGAACGCATACGAGCCGAAAAAGAAGAACTGATTAAGCAAGGCAAAATTAAGCGTGATAAGAAGGAATCTGTCATCTTCAAAGGTGATGATAACTCTTATTATCGTTTGACTGCGGATAACAAAAGCAATATTATAGACATTCCTTTTGACATATCAGATAATTGGGTGTGGTGCAACCTATCTATGATTGGTAGCACAAATATTGGTCTTACATATAAACCCACAGATATTGTTACAAACGGAACTATGGTACTTCGTTCAAGCAATATAATAAATGGAAAAATTGATTTAACTGATTTAGTAAGAGTAAATTCAACCATCAGAGAAAATCAATATATTCAAGAAAATGATATTCTTATCTGCGCAAGAAACGGTAGTAAAGCTTTGGTCGGAAAATGTGCTATATATGAAAACGCAAATGAAAAAGCATCATTTGGAGCCTTTATGGCTGTATATAGAAGCAGATTTTTCAGATATGTTTATTATTTCTTGAATTCTGAATTCTTTAGAAATACATTTAGCAACGATGACAGCAAACAAATAAATCAACTGACACAAGATATGATAAAAAACACAACTATTCCATTACCACCATTTACCGAACAAAAACGAATTGTTGATGCCATCGAAACAGTATTTTTACAGCTTGATGAAATAGCAAACGACATATCATAAAATCAGCCGTCCTCGAAACGAGGGCGGCTATGTTTTTTACCAAGTAACTATTTTATCTACCAATTCCTGTTGTTCGCTTGCAGTACGGCGAAGGTATATTCGTGTTGTTTCAATACTTTCGTGTCCCATAAGGTCAGCAAGCAAGGCAATATCATTATATTTTTCAAGAAAGTTCTTTGCATATCTATGGCGGAATGAATGAGGATAAACTACTTTTTTATCAAGACCGTATTTATCTGCATAATTTTTAAGCTGTTGCGAAATACCACGGGTAGTAATTCTGTCGCCGTAACGATTTAGAAACAGATAGCCAGAGGAACGGTTTGTTTCATCCAGCCATTCAAGAGTTTCTTTTCTTAATTTTTTTGGTATGTAAAGTCGTCGCAATTTTCCACCTTTCGTGTATAAATCAAAATAGCCGATTTCGATATGCTCAATTTTGATTTGTATCAATTCACTTACTCTTGCCCCGGTAGCAGCCAAATACCAAACAACAAAATACCATTCCATATTGCTATCTTTTTTAAGTTGCTTTTTCAAAAAAATATAATCTGCATTACTGATAACATTTTCCAAAAAATTTTTTTGCTGTACCTTTACAGCCTTTAATACTATTTTTTCTTTTCCTAAATATTCAAGATACTTGTTTATTGCCTGTATGCGTAAGTTTACAGTCTTAGGCTTGAAAAATTCCATTAAGTAGCCTTTATAAGCGAGTAAATTTTCTTTGTTTACTGTATCATAATGTTCAGTAAAATAATTCACTGTCCACAGGTATGATGTAATGGTGTTTTCGGATAGGTTACCCTTTCTCAAATATTCTTTAAATGTTTGTTTTGTCTTCATAAAAAGACACCTCCGTTATAATATTTTTGCGATTTGCTTCGCTCTAATATTATAATGGAGATGTTTACACTCCTCTTATTATGAGAAGATAAGCAATGATGTTACTTGTATTGATGATGAAATATCTTTTGATATCCCTGATACTTGGAGTTGGACGAGAATATCAACTATTACTGATATCACAATGGGTTCTTCGCCGAAAAGTCAAGATATATGTAATGATAACCAGTATATTGAATTTCATCAGGGGAAAATATATTTTTCAAAGAAAACATTGATGAAATCCAATCAATATACGCGAAAAACTACTAAACTTGCACCTAAACAATCTGTTTTATTATGCGTAAGAGCACCGGTAGGAGAACTAAATATTACTGACAGAGATATTTGTATTGGCAGAGGCTTAGCATCCATAAAATCATTAGGTGATATCAATGAAGAGTTTATATTTTACTGGTTGCATCCATATAAAACATATTTAGTTAATCAATCAACAGGCAGTACATTTTCAGCAATAACATCAGATACTGTAAGAAATATTCTTATACCACTCCCGCCACTGATGGAGCAAAAAGAGATTTTAAATAAAATACAAAAGGTATTCACTTTACTTGAAAATTTAGAAACAGTTAACTAATCATTTCTATCAGTGAAAAATAATGCTCTAATGCTGATAAAATTCTTTTTTGCTCATTTATCGGTGGTAATCCGAGTAGTTCTTGACTATAAGTAGAAATCCAGTATCTTTGATGATTATCGTGGTCAATTTGCGTTGCCTGCATAAGGTAAAATGCAAATTTAGGCAACACTAAATTAGTATTGATATGAAGTATCTTCATTGCTGATGATTTTACCTTAAATTGGAAATCAACAAATTTGCTTTCGGTAGTAAAGTCATCAAAGATTATTACAGGCAATTCAGAAAAAATATTTTCTTTTTCATTGGTGTAACCTAATATGAAAGATTTTCCTGCTGTAAGAACTGGTGTTTCATACTCAGTTTTATAGTTTGTATTTTTAACGATATAATTAGTTGGCTGCTCATATAAAAGCAATGTTTCAAAGTTTGTTACAACCCAACCAGAAGGCAATTTTTCTCCATACTTCTCATAATAAGAGTTATCATCACCTTTGAAGATGACAGATTCCTTCTTATCACGCTTGATTTTACCTTGCCTAATCAGTTCTTCTTTTTCAGCTCGTATGTGTTCAAGAAGAACTGAAGCCGGCTCATCATTCGGGTCTTGCGGAACAAGTTTACCACGGATAGCAAGGTCGAGGATTTTAGATTTTGCTTTTTTTACAGAAGCTGTAAGTTCATTTTTAAGGACATCTATGTTGCGAATCTTATTAATACTATCAGCAAGAATGGATACTATTCTCTGTTGTTCTTCTACAGGTGGAATGGGAACTAAATATGTTCTCAAAAAATTTAGAGAAACAAATGGTTGTAATCCTCCAGAGGGCTTGTTTTTCATATCCTCTTGTGCATAATCAAGAAAATACATTACAAAATAATTGCTTAAATTCTTACTAAATGTAAACTTGAATAAAGCAACATTCTTTATTGAAATCAAAATATCTTCAGTAACCATAGATGGATTCCCAATTGTTCCAATCATTGCAAATAGGATATCACCAATATTTACACCGGAGCGTTCATTTATACTGATGGCATCTTTTTCTGATATATATTTTACATTGCTATAATCAATACCACCTTCAACAAGATTTTTACTGGTGATCAATGGTATTCCCTTATCCACATATGTTGGAGTATCATGTGTTCCATCACGAACATCTACTATAGAATTCAACCTGCACCAAGCCCACCCCTCCGGCACTTCAAACGGTATTTCATCTTCGATACATTTCACACTTCCATCGGAGAATTTCTCATAATGTAAATTATCAATAGGTCTAATATATTAAAATTAATATTTGAAATATATTCCAAATATTGTTTAGGAATAATTTCGGCTATGGAATTATCGTTTTAGTATTAAAAATGTTGAGTGTAATTAATTGTATATTATTAAGATATATTTTGGTTTTGTGTAATCTAAAAAATAATAATTATAATTTTATGATAAACAAAATAGATAAAATAAGTTTGTATGAACAAGGTGATTGAACAAAGTGTAATGTAAGAAAAATATAAAATAAAATTGAATATAAATGCGATTTTTACTATAATAAATACATATATACAAAGGAAAAGTGGTGCGAATATATGAAATAAAGCATTGGAGTATAATCTGGTAGACATTCTATAGAGAAAAAATATAGAAAAGATGTTATAGGTATTACTTACAGTGCTTATGACATCTTTTTTTATATATAGAAAAGGATGTGGTGAAAAGAGGTTTAGTTAAAGTTATAATCTGCTGTTTTATTTACTGTATGTAGGAAAATGGATTGTTGCATAGGGGGAGAAAGTATTAATATCTGATAGTAAAATTAACTAGCGACTTGAACACTAAACATAAATGTAAATTAATTAACCAATACAAGAATTAATAATATACAATGATGATTAAGGAGAAATAAATTATGAGTAAAGAAAAAAACAATAATAAGAAAGTTAATAATGGTGTATTTGCTTCCTTAAAAATAATAAATAAAGTAAAAAACATATTTGATGCTTTATTACAATATAAAAGTTTAGTAATATTTGCTGTTCCAGTTGTTGTGTGCATCGTAAAATTATTCTGGGGTACATACATGTGGGGTAGATTTAGTGTATATAAAATTGATCCAAGCTATATTGATACGAATAATGGTAGCTTTATTGCTAATGTTGTTGAAATTACGCTAATTATAATTGTATTTTTATTATCAAATGTAGTCTTTTATTTTGTGTGCAGTAGGAAAAAACGTGCGATAAGTATTATTGGGATGGTATGTATGTGTTTTGCAGAGGGCATAGCCATTACGTATTGGATATTTAGGCCAATAAAAAATATAGTTGTTATTTTATTTTTATCAATCTTATCAGGAATACTTAATATTAATGGAATATTATATGGGTTTGATAAGAGTAAAAGGTCAACAAGTAGTAAAAAAAACAAAAAAAGTGCAAGATGCGATATAAAAAACAAGGGATATATTGTAGCATGTATTGTTGGGGTGGCGGTATTAGTAGGATGTACTTGTTTACTTTACCATGACGGAAAAGACTATGAAAAAAGTAGAAAAAGTTATAAAGTAATGATGAAGAATATCGTTGAAGATACGGACATTAAGTATCAGATTTATAGTATAGATGATAACAAAAAATATGAGATATATCCTGTAGCATATGAAAGTAAAGAAAAATACATACTCTGTAGGTTGTATTATGATAACGGAAAAATAAAAATAGATTATCATTACCAAAAGATAATAGATAAAGATGGACAGGAAATTAGATATTTTGACAACATATATGATATATCAGGAAAAGAAAATATAACGAAGGAGTAAATGTTAATTATGAGAAATTTTGAGATGCTTCCAACAGAAGAAAATGTTTTTAGTACATTTTGTAATAATGTTTTGGGGAGAAATGAAGATGTTAAATACTTTTATGAAATGCTTATGTCATATGATTTTTCTGCGTCAATAGCTATTGACGGAAGGTGGGGGAGTGGAAAAAATTTTTGTACACCAGGTTATATTGCTAAATAATGCTATGAATTCAAATTATCGTTTACAGTAGAAGGAGAAAATATATGATGAGTATTTCAGATTGGATAAGTATTATTTGTGCGGGAGTTGCTTTAATAGTCACGGTTATTATTGCAGTCTTGCAAATAAGACAAAGCAACCGTATGGAAAGGTTTGAAAAAAGGCAGGACAAGCGTGATGAAGAACGTCATCAAGAAAGTGTAAAAGCACAAGCGGTATCATTCATTTCTAAATATTATAAGGACAGAGGGCTTATTCCGTTATGTGCAATAGCCACGATGTATAATGATTTGTTTTATTACAATAGAGAGATGTATAGAGAATTTTGTTGTTGTACTAAAGAGGTTCAAAATAGAATTTTGGAATATTGTGATTTGGATTTACAAGTTAGTGAGTACAATATTTATGAAAAGTGTTTGGCTGCAATAGAAGGTGTGATTAAAAAACACTTCCCTAATGATGAAAGTGTTTTTTACGAAGGAGGGAAGTATTTTGTTCGTAGCTTAGAACATTATGCTGATAAACCAATTCCACATCTGGAGTTTGAGTATCAAAAACATATTACAGATGTTTTGGCTAGTGCGTTTAGGAACAATGACAAAAAGGCAACACCAATTCAGCGGTTATCTGCCGAATATAATTTTGGAAGATGCGAAGAAATAGAGGTATGCCAGTTGGTTACTGTTATAGCAAAGTTTGTAGCAATCTATGGTAATAAAAATAAAAGCAATGAAAAATCATACGGTTCTCCTGGAGGATACGATGGAGAAGCTATAGAAACAATGGAAGATTTATTTCTTTTGGCATTATTTGAAATATACACATATTGCGTTTTATAAATGTAAAAGGCAAACCACTCATGCCCAGTTAATTTCAATATACACCCGATTTTAGTACCTGAAAGAAAGAATTAAGTGATTGTAAAACAAATTCATTTGAATAAAAATTGAAATGAAATAATTTAATAAATTAAATAATATATAGTGTGAAGCTGGCATATAATTTTAGCCAACAAAGGAGATTTCAATGAAAAAAATTATACCATTATTAGTAGCATTGCTGTTAGTTGGATGTGGAAAAACGGCAAGTAAACACGTAATTAAATTTACTCTTGGAGATGAAACAAAGTATATTTCATACAATGAAATGTATAGAGATTTTGATAAATATACTTCGTATTCAGCCCCAAAGGTGGAATTCCCACTAACTATAGTTTCTTACAGTGAATCACACAGAGAAGGATACGATATTGACTCAGATAAATTTGATGAATGGGTTCAAGACCCTAGTAAAGATTTAAGTGATACATATATATATTATACAGTATATAGTTACAAAATATATGGTTATGTAGGTAATAATGAGAATAATATTGTAGATGTCAGCTATGACCGAACTGTTTATAAAAATGGAGATGAAACTGAACCGAAGTGGAGGGTAAAAAAAGGTGACGTTGTTAATTTTTCAGGTTATATGCGTATGAGGGAAGAAATGACAGAATATAAACACAATGGGGAATCGACAATGGCACCTGTGTTAGTGCCAATAGTAGAGGAATGTGAATTACTTGAATAAATTTACAGAGATGGTGGTAAGCACATAATAATTTGATGGCTTTCGGCATTGTTATAATCTATGAGTGCTTCTTCTTTATTTTATTTAATTTTCCTACAAAAATTTTACCCTAGCATTGATATAAAAAATGCAGGTTTTATACGACCTGCGATAACTTTTTTAAATATTCAACTGTCAAACTCCCGGGCAAAAAAACACATATATATTTTTATAAAATGTATTGCTTTTTTAAAAAAAACAGTTAAAATAATATATGAAATAAAGCAACGTATGATTCACTTGAGTCACACTCTGTACCATCTTTATCTGTTATAATTCATATTCATATTTAACTTCAGTAATTTTCACCAAAAAATAAAAAAATCTCCCATAATAATAGTAAGATACATTGTATGTAGAACCATTTAAAAAGGAGATAGATATTATGAATAATTTTTTGAATAATTTTCCAGCAAATGAAGACTGGCGTTATCTGAGAGACAGGGACAACCTTATTACGGAATATGCTGATCGTTTGAGAATTTTTTTACCGGAAGATATTGAAGTTATGTTAGCTGACGGCGAATATAAAAGAGCATACGAATCGCTCTGTCAGAGATTTCCCGAAGAAGCTGTCGAACACGCTAAAAATGGTAAATTAAATCCTGAGGAAGAAATCCTCTTTAATAACGTCGAAATAAAATGTATAAAATCAGGAGAAGAAATATTCACTTCTTCAGATGGAGATATTTGTGATTACTTCATTATTAAAGAGAACACTCTTAATGATAAAGAAAATGTAAGAAAGTTACAGGAATATGAACTTAAAAGACTATATTATATGGCACACCCTGAAGAACTTCAGATAGCTTGTGAGACTCTGAAATCATGGGGAATTTATTAATAACACACATATCATAAACAAATTAACTCTACATACATGTATCCATTTTATAAAGCTGTGCACTAAGCAATTAGTGTGCAGTTTTTTTTCGCAGTTTAAAAAAACAGTAAGCTAAGAACATAACCTCATGAAATGTGAGATATAACTCAAAGTAAGCTCATAAAATGTGAAAAAGCCGATTGAAATGGCTCATAAAATGTGATAATATTGTAATCAGGAGGAGATAATTATGTATTTGAAAAGAAAAATAGATGATTTCCTAATTAAATGGAAGGAAGATGTTAATCATAAGCCGTTGATAGTAAAAGGTGCAAGACAGATTGGCAAGACAGAATCTATTATGCATTTTGCCAACACTAATTATGCAAGTGTTATATATATTAATTTTGCTCTGGATAAGAAATTTATCAAAATAGCAGAGGATGGATATGATGTAAATACCATTGTGAAGAATATATCATTGATAAATCCATCTTTTAAGTTTGATCAGGGTCATACGATTATTGTTTTTGATGAAATACAGGAGTATCCGGACATAGCTACAGCCTTGAAGTCATTTAGGATTGACGGACGTTATGATATTATATGCAGTGGTTCAATGCTTGGAATCAATTACAGAAAAATTCACAGTAACAGCGTTGGAAATAAGGTTGATTATGAAATGTTTTCAATGGATTTTGAGGAATTTTTGTGGGCGAAGGGATATGACAATACCCAGATTTACGATATTTTAGAACATATGACAGCCTTGAAACCATTTGGTGAAACAGAATTATCTGTCTATAAATCATTATTTCTTGATTACTGTGTTCTGGGAGGAATGCCGGATGTGGTTAAGGGATATGTTGAGACAGGAACTTTTCAGGCTTCGTCAGATATTCAGAATCAGATTCGACTTGATTATGAAGAAGATGTCAGAAAATATGCACAAGGACTTGACCAGACCAAAATAATCAGTGTGTATAGGAGCATACCGGCACAGCTTGCCAAAGAAAACAAGAAATTCCAATACAGTCAAATCAGCAAAAATGCGCGTTCCAGAGAATATATGGGATGTATTGAATGGCTGATTGACGCAGGAGTTGTGACGGAATGCAACTGTCTGCTTATGCCGGAACTTCCGTTGAAAGGAAATGTTGATACAACTAAGTATAAGTTGTATTACCCCGATACTGGACTTTTAGTATCTGCGTTAGATGATGAAGCACAGGAAGATCTGAGGGTTAATAAGAATCTTGGCGTATATAAAGGTGCCCTATACGAAAATTTTGTTGCAGAAGCATTTATTAAGCAGGGTTTGGGATTGTTTTATTATAAGAAAGAAAACGCAACTCTTGAGGAAGACTTCTTTGTGCGTTCACAAAATGAACTAATCCCGGTGGAGGTCAAGTCCAATAATGACAGATCCAAGTCTCTCAGAACGCTCATCAGGGATGAAAGATACAGCGATATAAAGCATGGAATAAAATTAGGAGATTTTAATATAGGATGTTCTGAAAGCATATACACATTTCCTTACTTTTGTGCTTTTATGCTAAAAGAATACCTTAAAACATGGAATTGATATTTCATTTTGAAAAAGTTAAGCTCAAAATAACGAAGTATATTCGTTAGTATCGCTGCCGCACCGTTGTCTGATGCGGCAGTTTTGGACCCACTACCTCCTGCTCGCAATAAATCCTGCCAGCCACATAACAGCCGATGCAATAATAAATATAAGAACAAATGTATTAACCTGTTCTTTCCATCTCAATGAAAGAACAACTGCGTCGCCTATGACGGCTATGATAATTGGCAGAAGCATAAAAAGATTAACTGCATCATTATTGAATACCCTGTATGCCATATATGCAAAAGCAGCGACAAGCACAAGTGATACGACTGCCTCTATTATATGGAATAATCCGGCGTATTCAATATGTGATTTATATACAACCGGAATAGCCATAGAAAAAAATATGAGATACACAAGTGAAAGCCATAGTAATATGCTGTCATCTGCCATTGCATTATTTTTAGCCGTTCTGATGACAAGTGCGGCTATCAGAAATCCGTATGAGGCAAATTGTATTCCGGGGATTGTATATTCGGTATGCACCATTCCTGAGACCAGAATCACGCCGATTGTAATACATATCATCTTTGTGTTAACCTGCGTTCCGACTGACACAAGAGCCTTAAGGAAATCCCTGTTGATTGTAAATAATAAAATAACGGATGCTGCAAGCGACAGAATACAGATGCCGTTTACATACCGGCTGAACCCATCTCCCCACATGGAAAGATTTTTATCCGCAAATGAACGTATGAGACTCTGGATTCTTTCACCAAAAAGAATCAGAAAATAACCCATGATAAGCCAGTTAATTAACATCTTTTGTCCTCCTTTAAAATTATAATTTATAGTAAATTATATCATATATGAATATCAATTTGCTATATAAAAATATATAATATGAGTCCTTTTTTTGGGACAGATAATATGAGATAATTATTATGGGATTGGAAAATACAACCCTCAGGCTTCTGTCCCGCATTATTTTTTAACAAATTGGAGGTAGCATTATGAAGAAAAAGTTTAGAGTAAGTAGTCTTATCAAAGGTATTGCAGTCGTATATTGTCTGGTTGGATTTGTATTGTTTGTAGTTTGCATAGCAATCAGTGTGAGCCACGATATTTCACTGTATAGAAATTTTGAATCAGCAATATCTATTTACAACTACGGAACATTGAAAACTGCAGGTATAATATGTCAGATGATTGCTATTCTTTTTAGGACAGCACTGATTTACGGATTTGGTATTATTGTAAATATGGCAGAAGAGTACATTGACAGCCGAAAACATACGGATTAGATCACTGTGTGAATCTATGCCAATTTTGCCAGTGCCACATATAGCTGGGATATTTTATACCATGTGGCATAATCGACGGTGCCGGTAACGGGCATGTTGAAGGTCTCCTGGAATTTGCTGACGGAAGCTGCTGTGTCCTTACCGTAGATTCCGTCAACAGCAAGAGGAGGTATGTTGCTGTAGGTACGGCGGATGAGGGAAAGCTGTTCCTGAATGGTGGTGACAGGAGGACCGTATGAACCGATTTCAAGGGTGTATCCGGGATATGAGACAGGGATGCCCTCGATTATTTCGGCTGTGTTTATATATATGTCGCTGCCGTAGTAATTACGAAGAATCTGGAGAGCGGTTTTGCCGTCATCCCCAAGAGACTTGGAACCCCACTGGCTGAGACCGCTGCAGGTAGTCCTTTTGCCGTCGCAGTATTGGGTGAGGATTGGCTGTTTGACATCGGGACGGGATACATAATTTGAGAAATATTCATCAACAACATTGGAGATGGTGTCGAAAATATTACGCTTATTAATCCACTTATGGTCAAAGGCGGTAGAAGATGTAATGGTAAAATAATAACCTTTATTGCGGTACCATTCGGTGTACACACGGTTCAGGGTAAAAGAAATAATGGCAATTACATTGGCTTTGATGGTTTCTCTGGGCCATGTAGGGTATATTTCACTGCTGGCAACATTTTTTATATAATCGGCAAATGGAACGTAGTAGTCCGTTGCTGTCGAGTCGGATGGGACACCGTCATGGACAACAATGGTTTCGGGTACCACAACACGGTCAAGAACAATTTCACCGGTGTTTTCAATGGGTTTTATCTCGGCCTCAGGAATTTTTGGAGGATAGTTGCCGATTAGCGTATTGGGACCAATGTTATAATTGCCGGGATTTCCCGTAAGAATAATATTTTGTATTGATAGTATTCCGGAAAAAATATTTGAACCGGTAATGGAAACCGGGGCAAAGCCCGGAGCAGAAGCTACAATATTATACATGGCGTAAGGTATGATAATGCCGGGAGCTTCGCTGATGCTCTGTGGTGGAGCCGGCAGTTCGATTTGTTCTGTCTGACCTATGGAATTGGTTTCTACAACGTCAACAGGGTTTTCTTCATCCGTACCTTCGTAGATGCTGACGGTTGCATCAATGGGAATTCCTTCTTCATTTGTGATATTAACCTTTAAAAAGCCGGTTTCATCATTTTTATAAAGCATAATTTTAACCTTTCCGGATATTATAATTCATATTGCTGCGATGCAAAATTAATCGCAAATGACAGCGTCGATGCTTACATGATATTATATGATGAAAAAAATATTTGTTGAGTACAATTTGCATCTTGAAATCAGCCGGATTTTATGGTAAAATTTCTACAATTTGAAGAAAAAAGCGCTATCAGTATGTTTAGTTGTTTTTTTTTTGCCTAAATAAATAATACATGTGAAAGGTTTGAAGGTGTGAAGATGAAAGCATTTTTGATTCTAAGTGACGGAAATGTCTTTGAAGGTACAAGCATTGGAGCTGAGAGAGAAGTAATCAGTGAAATTGTTTTTAATACCTCAATGACAGGATATTTAGAGGTTCTTACAGATCCATCATATGCCGGACAGGCAGTAGTTATGACATATCCATTAATTGGCAATTATGGTATTTGCTATGCTGATGAGGAATCAGGCAGACCATGGCCTGACGGTTTTATTGTCAGAGAACTTTCACGTGTTCCAAGTAACTTCCGTAGTGAAGATTCTATACAAAATTTTCTTAAAGAAAATAACATTCCGGGTATTGCAGGTATTGATACCCGTGCTCTTACCAAGATTCTCAGGGAAAAGGGTACTATGAACGGAATGATTACCACTAATGAGAATTATAATCTTGATGAGATTCTCCCTAAATTAAAAGAATATACCACAGGCAAGGTTGTTGAAAAAGTAACCTGTGAAGAGAAATATGTACTTCCCGGTGATGGATTTAAGGTTGCACTTATGGATTTCGGTGCCAAGAGAAATATTGCAAGATCCCTTAATAAGAGAGGCTGTGAGGTAACTGTTTATCCTGCTTTAACCACAGCAGAAGAAATCCTTGCAGCTAATCCTGACGGAATAATGCTTTCTAACGGCCCGGGAGACCCTAAGGAATGTGTTTCCATTATTAAGGAAATCAAGAAATTATATGATTCGGATGTTCCTATTTTTGCAATTTGTCTCGGACATCAGCTTATGGCACTTGCCACAGGCGCTGATACACATAAGATGAAATACGGACACAGAGGAGCTAATCATCCGGTTAAGGATCTTCAGACCGGTAAGGTATATATCTCATCACAGAACCATGGATATGTTGTTGATATGGATACACTTGATGATAAGATTGCAAGACCTGCATTTATCAATGTTAATGACAAGACCAATGAAGGTCTTGAATATGTAGGCAAGAACATCTTTACAGTCCAGTTCCATCCGGAAGCCTGTGCAGGCCCTAAGGATTCGGATTATCTTTTTGACAGATTCATGAATATGATGAAGAAAGGCAGGGATTAATTATGCCAAAGAATAAAGACATAAAAAAAGTATTAGTAATCGGTTCTGGTCCTATTGTAATCGGACAGGCTGCCGAATTTGACTATGCGGGAACACAGGCATGTCGTTCTCTTAAAGAAGAAGGCATGGAGGTTGTTCTTGTGAACTCTAACCCTGCCACAATCATGACTGATAAAAATATTGCTGATGAAGTCTACATTGAGCCATTGACAGTTCATTCACTTGAGCAGATTATTCTCAAGGAGAAACCGGACAGTATTCTTCCTACACTCGGTGGACAGGCAGGTCTTAACCTTGCAATGGAAATTGCCGAGACAGGTTTCCTTGAAGAACATAATGTTAAATTAATCGGTACAACTGCTGAGACAATCAGGAAGGCAGAAGACAGACTTGAATTTAAGACAACAATGGAAAAAATCGGAGAGCCTTGTGCACCTTCTCTTGTTGTTGAGAACGTTGAAGACGGTATTGCTTTTGCCAACCAGATTGGTTACCCTGTAGTTCTCCGTCCGGCATATACACTCGGTGGAAGCGGCGGCGGTATTGCTAAGAACGAAGAAGAACTTATCGACATTCTTTCCAATGGTTTAAGATTAAGCCGTGTAGGCCAGGTACTTGTTGAAAGATGTATCGCAGGATGGAAGGAAATCGAATACGAAGTAATGCGTGATGCCAACGGAACCTGTATTACAGTATGTAATATGGAAAATATTGACCCTGTCGGAGTACACACAGGTGACAGTATTGTAGTTGCACCTTCACAGACACTGTCTGATAAGGAATACCAGATGCTTCGTTCATCAGCTCTTAATATTATTGACGAACTTAAAATAACAGGCGGATGTAATGTACAGTTTGCACTTCATCCAACAAGTTTTGAATATTGCGTTATCGAAGTTAATCCTCGTGTAAGCCGTTCATCAGCCCTTGCTTCCAAAGCAACAGGTTATCCTATTGCCAAGGTTGCGGCTAAGATAGCACTCGGATATAACCTTGATGAGATACCTAATGCAATTACACATAAGACATTTGCAAGTTTTGAGCCAGCTCTTGACTATTGCGTAGTTAAGATTCCAAGACTTCCTTTTGATAAATTTATTACTGCTTCAAGAAAGCTTACGACACAGATGAAGGCAACCGGTGAGGTCATGAGTATCTGCACTAACTTTGAAGGCGCACTTATGAAGGCTATCCGTTCACTTGAACAGCACGTTGATTCGCTTATGAACGATGATTACTCATCATATTCTGATGATGACATTATAGAACTTCTTCACAACATTGATGATAAGCGTATGTATGTTGTTGCAGAGGCTTTAAGAAGAGGCATTTCTTACGATACAATCCATGATATTACCATGATTGATAAGTGGTTTATCGATAAATTCCACATTATCGTTGAAATGGAAAACCGCCTCAAGGCAGAGAAACTTACCAAAGAACTTCTTGCTGAAGCAAAGAGAATTGAATTCCCTGACGTTGTTATCGGAAGACTTACAGGCAGGACAGAAAAAGAAATTAAGGCTTTAAGGGATGAATATGGTATTCATGCGGCATTTAAGATGGTTGATACCTGTGCTGCCGAATTTGAGGCTTCAACACCTTACTACTATTCATGTTACAGCTCAGAAAATGAAGTTATTGAGACTAAGCCTGAGAAAAAAGTCCTCGTACTCGGTTCAGGTCCTATAAGAATCGGACAGGGTATCGAATTTGACTATTGTTCGGTTCACAGTACATGGGCATTCAAGGCTGAAGGATATGAGACAATCATTATCAATAATAACCCTGAAACAGTAAGTACCGATTTTGATATAGCTGACAAACTTTATTTTGAACCATTGACACCTGAGGATGTTGAAAGCATTGTTGAACTTGAACATCCGGACGGAGCTGTTGTACAGTTCGGTGGACAGACAGCCATTAAGCTCACAAAAGCATTAATGGAAATGGGCGTTCCAATCCTCGGTACAAGCGCAGAAGATGTTGATGCGGCAGAAGACAGAGAACTTTTTGATGAGATTCTTGAACAGACAGGAATTCCAAGAGCAGCAGGAAAGACAGTTTTCACTACAGAAGAAGCTCTTGAGGCAGCTAATGAATTAGGCTATCCTGTTCTTGTAAGACCTTCATACGTTCTTGGCGGACAGGGTATGCAGATTGCCATAAGCGACAAAGATATTGTTGAATTTATGGAAATCATTAACAGACAGGTTCAGGAACATCCAATCCTTGTTGATAAATACCTTATGGGTAAGGAAATTGAAGTTGATGCCGTTTGTGACGGAGAAGATATTTTAATTCCTGGTATTATGGAGCATATTGAAAGAGCCGGTATCCATTCAGGAGACAGTATTTCAGTATATCCTGCCCAGAGTATTTCACAGAAAATTGTGGATATGCTTGAAGATTATACAATTAAGCTTGCAAGAGCTTTACATGTAAAAGGTCTTATTAATATCCAGTTTATCGTATACAATGACCAGGTATATGTAATAGAGGTTAATCCACGTTCTTCAAGAACTGTTCCATATATAAGCAAAGTTACAGGTATTCCTATTGTAAAACTTGCTACACAGGTTATTATCGGTAATACAATCAAAGGTCTTGGCTATACACCCGGACTTCAGAAGAAAGCAGACTACATTGCTATCAAGATGCCTGTATTCTCATTTGAAAAGATTCGCGGCGCTGATATCAGCCTTGGACCGGAAATGAAATCGACAGGTGAATGTCTTGGTATAGCAAAAGATTTTAACGAAGCATTATACAAAGCCTTTGTAGGTGCAGGCGTTAATCTTCCAAAACATAAACAGATGATTATGACAGTTAATGACCATGAGCAGAAAGATGCTCTTTCGGTTGCAAAACGTTTTGCAGCTCTTGGATATACAATTTATGCGACAAGAGGTACAGCACGTTATTTCAATGAAAACGGCGTTGAGGCAATTAAGATCAATAAGGTTGAACAGGAATCACCAACACTTCTTGACCTTATTCTTGACCACAAGATTGACCTTGTTATCGATATACCTGAGAACGGTATTGAAAAGAGCCACGATGGTTTCATTATCAGAAGACATGCAATCGAGACCGGTGTAAACGTTCTTACATCACTTGATACAGCCAATGCATTGCTTACAAGTCTTGAATGTCAGGCAACACAGTCAATGACACCGATTGATATAGCAACAATTTAATTGTTATGGAATAATTAAGAACTTCTAATGACAGCTATGAGTTTATCTGGGATTACCGGAATACTCTCATAGCTGTTTTAACGTTAAAATTTCTTTACAACCGTAAATATGAAAAGTATAATGGAACATAACTAACGGAGGAATAATTTTTATGAAAAAAATATTAGACCAGATTACAGAAATAGTCGGAAATGCTTTTAAACAATGCGGCTATGATGATAAATACGGAAAGACAGGAATATCCAACAGACCTGATTTATGTGAATATCAGTGCAACGGAGCAATGGCAGCAGCAAAGGAATATAAGAAAGCACCATTTATGATTGGTGATGAAGTGGTTGCGATTTTACAGGACAACAGTGCCTTTGAAAAGGTTGAATGTATCAAACCGGGCTTTATCAACATGGTAATGAGCGCAGATTTTATAGGTGGTTATGTTCGTGCCATGGCTTTGGAAGATAAGTTTGGATGCGACTGTGAACCTAAGGATGAGACGGTATTTGTTGATTACGGCGGAGCCAATGTAGCCAAACCTCTTCATATCGGACATCTTCGTTCGGCGGTAATCGGCGAAAGTGTAAAAAGAATCTGCAAATTTGCAGGTTATAAGACAATAGGTGATGTTCATCTTGGTGACTGGGGTCTCCAGATGGGACTTATTATTACAGAACTCAAAGAACGTAAACCGGATTTGCCATATTTTGATGATAATTTCACAGGTGAATATCCGGCGGAAGCGCCTTTTACAATATCAGAACTTGAGGAAATTTATCCATGTGCCAGCGGCAAGTCAAAAGAAGATGCCGAATATAAGAAATCGGCTCAGAATGCCACATATCTTTTACAGAACGGTCACAGAGGATACACAGCCCTCTGGAAACACATTATCAATGTGTCGGTTGTTGATTTGAAAAAAAATTATGACAACCTTAATGTCAATTTCGATTTATGGAAGGGTGAAAGTGATGCCCAGCCATATATTGCTGATATGGTTAAGGATATGGTAGACAGGGGGATAGCCCATGAAAGCCAGGGTGCCATTGTTGTAGACATAGCCGAAGAAAATGACAGCAGAGAGCTTCCTCCATGTATCATCCAGAAATCGGACGGAGCAGCCAATTACGAGACCTCCGACCTTGCGACACTTATCGAGAGGGAAAAATTATATGCACCTAAGTCATATATTTACCTTGCGGATAAGAGACAGGAACTTCACTATACACAGTTTTTCCGTGTGGCAAGAAAAGCAGGAATCGTATCTCCTGATACAGAACTTAAGTTCATCGGTTTCGGTACGATGAACGGCAGTGACGGCAAACCTTTCAAGACAAGACAGGGTGGTGTACTGCGTCTTGAATACCTCATAAAAGAAATTGAAGACAAGGTATACGAAAAAATCATGGCTAACCGTACCGTGGATGAGAGTGAAGCCAGAAATACAGCTAAGATGGTAGGACTTGCCGCATTAAAATACGGTGATTTGTCTAATCAGGCATCTAAGGATTATGTATTTGATATTGATCGTTTCACCTCTTTTGAGGGAGACACAGGTCCATATATCCTTTACACAATTGTACGAATTAAATCTATTCTTAAAAAATATGAAAATGCAGGAGGCATGGTGTCAGGTATCCATACTGCCAACCCTGAGAGCGAGAGCGAACGTTCACTTATGCTTGTGCTCACAGGCATGCAGGATATGATTAAGACAGCATATGAAGAAAGTGCACCTCACAAAATTTGTAAATTTATATATGATCTTTCCAATGCTTTTAACCATTTTTATCATGAAACAAAGATTCTTTCAGAAGAAGATGAAAATAAAAAGAAAGGTTATATTGCACTTATAAGACTTACAAAAGATGTGTTAGAGACATGTGTTGACTTGCTTGGTATCGAAGCACCGGAGAGAATGTAATGTCAAAAGCAAAAGATTTAACAACAGGAAAACCAATCAGCCTTATGATAAAATATGCAATCCCTGTGCTGATTGGCAATCTTGTACAGCAGATATATAATTTTGCCGACACAATTATTGTCGGACAATGTCTTGGAAACCGTACATTGGCTGCTGTAGGTAATACCGGGTCAATGTTTTTCCTTGTCAATGGGTTTGTTATAGGAATAACAAGTGGTTTTTCGGTCCATATAGCACAATGCTTTGGGGCAAAAGATTATGACAGGATGCGTAATTCCGTATGTAATGCCATTATGTTGTGGTCCGGAATCACATTGTTTATCACTTTACTTTCGGTGCTGATAACCAAGCCGGTTCTAAGGCTTATTAACACACCGGACGGTATTTTTGATATGTCCTATAATTATATCGTTATTATTTTTGCAGGAATAGCTGCACCTATGCTATACAATGCCGTTTCGTGTATACTAAGGGCTCTTGGTGACAGCAAAACCCCGCTTTATTTCCTGATTTTTTCAGCACTCCTTAACATCGGTCTGGATTTGCTTTTTATAGTCGTATTTAATTGGGGTGTTGCAGGTGCCGCCATTGCTACAGTGCTTGCACAGCTTGTTGCCGGAATTGCGTGTATCGTATATATTTCCGTTAAGTTCCCTGTTCTTCATATAAAGAAAGAAGATTTTAAAATTAATCCGGGAATTATAAAGACACACCTTACCATAGGACTTCCGATGGCGTTCCAGTTTTCGGTTACGGCAATCGGAACAATCATCCTGCAGGGTGCCGTAAATGTATTTGGCGAGAATTACATTGCCGCTTTTACGGCTTCCAGTAAAACGGAACAGCTTATCATGCAGTTTGGCATATCGGGTGGCGTAACAGTTGCAAATTTTGTCGGTCAGAATGTAGGTGCCGGCAGATATGACAGGATTAAAAACGGAATATTGAAATGGAGTTTTTTTACGGTTGGAAGCGCAGTTTTATGTATGGGTGTTATTTTCATTTTCGGCAGACCAATCAGCCGGCTTTTCATAAAAGGCGGGGATGAATTAATACTTTCCTATGCAATGACTTATCTCCATATTTCAATGTTTTTCTATATCCCATTGTTCCAGATTTTTATTTTCAGAAATGCTCTTCAGGCAATGGGTAAGACAACAATGCCGTTACTTGCGGGATTTTTTGAACTTGGAGCAAGGTCTGTAGTAGCATACACGCTTCCAAAAGCGATAGGTTTTTCCGGTGTATGTTTTGCCGGTCCGGTTGCATGGGTATGTGCTGCCGTACCGCTTATTATTACTTATATAATTTATATGAAAAAATTTAAGAAAAAAGGGTATTTTAATACTCAATTTAGTTGACAAATACCCCCTAAAAATCCGATAATAGAGGTAGCTTAATTTTGAGACTATTTGAACGGAGAGGGTCAGACATGAAAGATAATGACAAGCATGGATTTGGTACTTTCGGTGCCATAGTATTAGGAGTTACGGCAGTTGCAACAGCAATTGTGGCAGTCAGCAAGAGCAAGAAGAAAAAGCAGAGTTTAAACAGTTTCCTGAAGGATGAACTTGTCAAACTTCCGCTTTTTAGTAAGAACGAATCCCACCACGCTAAGAAAAGCACAGCAGACGAGGACGATATTTTTGTGGATGAGGACAACGAACCACAGAATGACAAAGCCACATCTTTTTACGATGAAGAGATTTCTTACGAAGAAGATGAGGAATTCCAGTCAGTATCCAAGGCAAAGCCTATCGTGGATTTCAAACCAAAGCACGAAGAAACAGAGAAACCTGCCGAGGCACAGGATGCAGCCAGGGAACCGGAAACAGCAGAGGCACAGGATGTAGCTGAGGAGCCGGAAACAACAGATGTGCAGGATGTAGCTGAGGAGCCGGAAACAGCAGAGGCACAGGATGCAGCTGAGGAGCCGGAAACAGCCGAGGCACAGGATGCAGCTGAGGAGCCGGAAACAGCAGATGTGCAGGATGTAGCCGAGGAGCCGGAAACAGCAGATGTGCAGGATGTAGCAGAGGAGCCGGAAGAAGTCGAGGCACAGGATGCAACCGGGGAGCCGGAAGAAGCAGGTGTGCAGGATGTAGCTGAGGAGCCGGAAACAGCAGAGGCACAGGATGTAGCTGAGGAGCCGGAAACAGCAGGTGTGCAGGATGTAGCTGAGGAGCCGGAAGCAGAACCTGATGATACGTTTGTATTTGAGTCAGTGGTTGTTGGCAGGGAGTCAGTTAAAGACGAGCCTGTTGATATATCTGATAGGAAACTTGACAGGGAATTTATTGCAGAACCGGTTGATGCAGAACCGGTGAGAGATAATTTTGTATTAAATGATGAAGATTTTTCGGATGAAGTTCAGGAAATAGAAATCGATGATGTTACCGCTGAACCGGCAGTAGAAAAGGTTACAGAGATTGAAAAAGAAGATGGTCCGGTATCAGCAGATAAATATGATGATGTTAGTTCAGAAGCAGAAACCGCAAAAGAAGCTTTTGCATCAACGGTTGAAACACCTGTAAGAGAAACTTTTTCCGATGTGGAATTTTTTGATGAAGAAGAAGACACTGAAGAAGGCCTCCGCAACAACGAGTCATATTATGACTGGACTTATAATGTTGATGAGCATTACAGTGTAATAACTGATGGCACATGGGTATATTGTAAGTCAGATGATGTCCTCACAAGCGATTCTATCAACAAAAAAGGCGAAAGAGAGACAATTGATATAGCCGATACTTTTAAAAACAGAATTAAGACAAAGGGATATTGTCTGTTAAAGTATATCGGAACGGACAGAGAGGTTATCGTACCTGATACTATCAATGGCAAACCGGTTGTAGCTGCACTTAACACATTTAGAAGCAATCAGATTGTTAAAAAAGTCATTCTTCCATCAACGATGCAGGGTCTGAGAAGAACTTTCTATAGTTGCTACCATCTTGACAGCATTACTTTTGCACCGGGAACCAATCTGGTATACGAATTGGATGCAATTATGTGCGGTAACAATGATATGGACAGCAATACAGAGGCGACAACGGTATACTGTTCACACACAATCGCTGAATATATAAAAGGTCACTACAGATTAGGATGTCCTGTTATATTTGTTGAAAAATAAAAGTAAATTACAGAGCTTTGGTTATACATAGTTAAATGGTGTAACCAAAGCTTTTTTAATGCCATAAAGTGTGAAGGATGTGGGATGCAAAACATGGTACGTTTCCTTACTCTGTTATCTATTTTCTCATAAAGTTTGCAGGAAGTGGTGGGATGCAAAATCCGTGCACTCCGCCTCGCCGGTTGGAAATCTCTACCCAAATAGCGGAAATCGGTCGAAAAGGGTAGAGATTCCTGTAGCCGCCGTTTGGAAATCTCTACCCAAAAGGCGGAAAGCCGAGCAAGAAGCGGCGGAAAAAGCCAAGCGCAAGAAGAACCGGCAGCGTGAGAGCAATGTTGCACATCAAGCCAAAGCAAAGGCAGAACGCTGGGCGGCGAATGACGGGCATAAGTACCCGAAGCGTATCTGCGAACAGTGCGGTAAGGAGTTTTATCCGAACAGCACAAGGCAGAGATTTTGCAATACTGACTGTACAAAAGCCCATCAGCAGGCAGAAAAAGAGAAGAAACGCTTTTCCGAAAAGGGAGAGCACATATTCCGTCAAAAGGTCTGCAAGATTTGCGGCAAGCCCTTCTGGCCGTCCAACGGTCAGGAGGTGCTGTGCTCCGAGGAATGCAAAACCATCAATCGCAACCAAAGACAGCTTGCCTATTATCACCGTAAGCAATCCGGGCAGAAAGCCGGAGAAGCAATATAATTCAAGGAGGACGACACAATGGAAGAATTCATCACGGACGAACGGACAGGCTTGCGTTATGAACTTGTCGGGGACTACTACCTGATTGCCGGAGAGGACGAGCCGGAGGGCAGACCCATCGGCATTTGGGGACAACGACACCTGCGGTATATCCGCAAACACAAGGTCAGCCTGTATGCCGAGCTGTGCTGACTACCGGTAAGCTCAACGATTATCTCGCAGATCTCAACGAGCAGGCGGAAGCAATGTTTTCTCGGCTGGTAAAGCAGCTTTCCGAAAAAGAAGGCATTACGGAAGCCCTCAAAGCGGAAAATCAAATGCTGTGGGTGCAGAGGATGAACAATCTGCGAAACGCTGCTACGGAAATCGTTTCGAGTGAGCTTATATACTGCTAATATTAACAAGCAAGAAAAGTCGCTGTCAACAGACGGCGGCTTTTCCTTTGCGGGTAGTATTCAAGAAGTTATAAAGTTCCGCGAGTAATGGAAGAAGCCAGCGTTTGCGGAAAGGTCACAATTTACGGAGGTAAAGTCTCAAATACCGCTTGCTTTTTTGTACTTGATATGATATTATTAGTATGCGTACTAAAACACTTGAAGAGAGGTGATATATTTGCGGAGAGACAGCAGTGAAACAAAGAGGAAAATACTGACCGTGTGCGTCCGTCTCTTTTTGGAGCAGGGGTATAAAAACACCTCTGTCAGTCAGATTGTGGACGAAGCGGGTGTGGCAAGGGGAAGCTATTTGAATCTGTTTCCTACCAAGGACAGAATTTTGCTGGAATTGACCGAAACGATGTTCGGCGGACAGTTCGGTATGGCGAGAAGCATTGCGGACAGCAACCTGCCGCCGGTTTACGCCTATGCGGTGGAAACGGCGATCCAACTGACACTGACTGAGCTGAACGAGAACCTGCGAGAAATCTACATTGAAGCCTATTCTCTGCCCGATACGTCGGAATATATTTACCTGCATACCACGGCAGAGCTGAAGCAGATTTTTGGTAAAAATTTCCCCGATGATACCGATAGCGACTTTTACGAGATGGAAATCGGCACGTCGGGACTGATGCGCAGCTATATGGCGAGAAAGTGCGATATTCATTTTCCGTTGGAACGCAAGCTCAGCCGCTTTTTGACGGCGGCAATGCGGGTATATCGGGTGCCAGAGGCGGAGCAGGAAAAGGTGCTTGCCTTTATTCAATCACTGGATATCAAGGCAATTGCCACAGAGGTTATGTATAAGCTGTTTGCAATGCTGGAAATGAAATACGATTTTAAGCTGTCAAAGAACGGCGAAATGGAGGAAACAAGATGAAGAAACGATTATTCAGTATCCTGCTCGCTCTGTGCATGGTGCTCTGCCTTGTGCCGACTACGGCGTTTGCTGAGGGTAAGACGGAAGAAACACCTGTATGTACCTGCGAAACGGTCTGCACGACAGAAGCAATGAACGCAGAGTGCCACGTCTGCGGTGCAGATGGTGCTTTGGCAGAAAACTGCGGGAAATATGCCGCAGAAGAAAGCAGACAGACAGGTGCGCCCGACAATGCCCCGGCTATCACCGCAGCAGACGTGCAGGCACTGATCAACGCACTGCCGGAATCTGAAACAATCAGCGCGGATAACGCGGTGGACGTGGAAGCGCAGTTAGAAGCCATTGACGAGGCGAAGGTACAGCTTTCTGATGAAGATTTCGCGGTACTCGATTTTACCCGCTATGATGCCGCAGCTACTGTACTTATGGCGCTGAGCGGCGAGCCGGGTGCTACTTTCGTGCCGCAGGCTGCGAGTTCGCACACCCACTGTATCTGCGGCGGCGAAAACACGGTCGGCGACCACACGGCCCATCAGGCCGCAGACTATCAGCCGTGGAACGGCTCTGACGCAATCGGCTATACGGACGGCAAGGCCTATGTGTATCTTACGGATAACGCCACAATCAATTCAAACCTTGTGGTTGACGGCGCTACGCTGTACCTTTGCCTGAACGGCAAAGAATATGCCAGCAACGGCACCAATAAAATCCAGGTCAAAAACGGCGGCCGGCTTGTCCTCTGTGACTGTCAGGGAGGCGGCACAATCAAGTGCGCCACCAACGGCTGGGGCGGCATGGGCATATATATCTACACAGGTACCGTAGACGTTTTCGGAGGCAAACTTACAGGCGGCAAAGTAACCGGAAATGGCGGCGGAGGCGCGATCGCACTTGAGGACAACTCCAGCACTTTGAACATCTACGGCGGTGAAATAAGCGGCAACAACGGCAATGGCAAAGGCGGCGCAATTTACGCAAAGAGCGGCGGTACGATCAATATGTGCGGCGGACGTATAGCTCAAAACGAAGCTTACAGGGGCGGCGGCTTGTGCCTTGCTGGCGGCACGTTTAATATGTACGGTGGATTGCTCGAAAACAACAGCAGCACAGCCAACTGGGACACAATACCGGCTAACAGCGGCAATTTGTATATTGCAGACAAAGCTGTCATGAATGCAAATGCCGGTGTTGTTCGCGGAGGCGGCTATGCGGTGTTTAATCTTGGAACGATTCAGACTGATGATGCCAATTATCCTGCCACCATATTTTACAGCGGTCTGTATAACATGGGCGGTGTCGTGAAAGGCGGTATGTACTACGGCAGCTATATGTCGGCGGGCGGCAACTTGGGCGGATGTGAAGTGCACTATACCCTTGCAGACAGCAACCACGCAAAATATCATTATGCATGGCAATTCATAGAGCCGGGTAATACGCCCACCAGGCCGGATGATCCCACGAAAACCGGGTACCTCTTTGACGGCTGGTATGTGGGCGAAAATACCTTCGATTTCTCTGTTCCTGTCACGGAAAGCGTGCGCGTGGTGGCAAAGTGGTCGGAATGTGACCATACCGGCAGCACAGCGCAGCCCACCTGCACGGATTCTGCCGTCTGCACGGTGTGCGGCGGGACGATCCCCGCAACGGGGCACACGCTCGTCTGGCATAACGAAAACGGCCAGTATTGGCAGACGTGCAGCAATTGCAGCTTCACGTCGGAGAAAAAGGCCGTGCCGGAAGTGATTCTCAACGCGCCGGATACGGTCTGCCAGACCCAGGACTGCGCCTTTACCTTCAACCTTCCCGAGGGCTGTACGAATCCCGAATACGGCTATGAATTCGTCAGCATGGCCAGCGGCGATAGTGCGACGGTGGAAAACGGCGTGTGCAGCGGTGTAATTGAAGCGGCATGGTACGCGCCGGACGAGACGAGCTTTGTCCTCACGGCCTATGTCACTACCGCCGACGGCTTTACGGTTACAGCCTCTAAGACGGTCAAAATTTCGGAGGAGCACATTTACGAGTGGCAGAGCGAAAACGGCGAGTATTGGCAGAAGTGCAAGCTCTGCGGCAACGAAACAACGAAAAAGCTTATTCCCGAAATCGTGATCAGCGGTGCAGACAGAGTTTGCCGGACGCAGGATTATACCTTCGGCTTTACACTCCCAGAGGGATGTAAACTCATTACCACAGGCTATGAGTTTGAAAAGATCGGCGGCGATCTTAGCGCAACGCTTGAAAACGGCAACTATACGGTTGAACTTGCCTCTTCCGGCTATCCTGTCGAAGAAAACAGCTTTAAGGTAACGGTTCATGCGGAAACAGTGGACGGCTTTGCAATCAAGGCAGAAAAGACCGTTGCGATTCAAAACGAACACACCGGCGGGAAAGCAACCTGCAAGGACAAGGCAAAGTGCGAGGTCTGCGGTGCGGAATACGGTGAGCTTGATCCGAAGAACCACACCGACTTAAAGCACTTCCCGGCAAAGGCGGCGACAAAGACCGCCGAGGGCAATATCGAGTATTGGTGCTGCGACGGCTGCGGTAAATATTACAGCGACAAAGATGGCACAAAGGAAATTAAAAAAGCAGAAACTGTAACGACGAAGCTGAAGGACGATTCCAAATCTCCACAGACCGGTGACACCAGCAACCTTGCGCTATGGATTGCCCTGCTGTTCGTCAGCGGCGGTGCAGCCATTGGTACAACGGTTATCAGCAGAAAGAAAAAGTACAACAAATAATTGAATAGCATCTCCTTGCTCCATATCTTCCGAGCAAGACAAAAGCGTCGTAGAAATACGGCGCTTTTTTGCTTTATAGGAAATTTCTCAAATCGTCAGAAATGGTGTATAATGAACTGGAAATAA